>Ga0114977_10000074_pt1 | contig 66694 bp, 58 predicted proteins | sample S_130805_MF_Meta_FD_87026 | JGI IMG/M metagenome (GOLD analysis project Ga0114977, IMG submission 87026) | Freshwater microbial communities from Lake Simoncouche, Canada to study carbon cycling - S_130805_MF_MetaG | ecosystem: Environmental > Aquatic > Freshwater > Lake | place: Lake...
ACTCCAAACCCTTGGCCGCATGGACGGTCATCAAATGCAGAGCATCGTCCTGATCGCCCGCCTGATGCTCGCCGGCTTCTAGCGAAGCGTGACTCAAAAATGAGGTCAAACTGTCGTCTTCATTTTCGTGAACAAATAAGGTTGCCGAGTTAATCAGCTCATTTAAGTTGGCCAAACGCTCTTCTGATTCGCGTTTTTTCGCACCCGTTTCGCTCTCAAAATGAGCGACTAAACCACTGTGATTAATCACGTGATCAATGATTTCTGGCAACGGTAACTCGCGAGTAGCGCTGCGCAATGACTCGATCAAACCAACGAAAGCGGTGACTTTACCGCCGGCACGAGCGGCCGCGTCCCACAAAGTGGTATTGTTAATTCGCGCCACCTCCTGCAACTGTTCAATGCTGCGGGCACCGATGCCGCGGGTGGGAAAGTTAATAATCCGCAACAATGCATTATCGTCATCGGTGTTTTGCATCAAGCGTAAATAGCCCAAGGCGTGTTTAATTTCTTGGCGCTCAAAAAATCGCAGCCCGCCATAAACGCGATACGACAATCCCGCCGACACAAACGCGTGTTCCAACACCCGCGATTGCGCATTCGAACGGTAAAGCAGCGCCATTTCTGTCAACTTGATGCCGTCGCGCTGCAATTGCTGAATCTCGGCCACGATGAAACGCGCTTCTTCCACATCGTTCGGCGCTTCGTAAATTCGCAGTGGCTCGCCACCCGTTTCCGATGTCCAGAGATTTTTACCTAAGCGATTGGCGTTATTACTAATTAACGCATTTGCAGCATCGAGAATATTACCGTGTGAACGATAGTTTTGTTCTAGCTTAATCACATTTTCAACGTGAAAATCGCGTAGCAATTCCTGCATATTGCCTACATTGGCGCCGCGAAAAGCATAAATAGATTGGTCGTCGTCGCCCACCGCAAATAGGGCATTGTCGCGACCCGCCAGCAACTTCAACCAACGATATTGCAGCGGATTAGTATCCTGAAACTCATCCACCAAAATATGCTTAAAGCGTTCTTGATAATGCTCACGCAACAACTGATTACGCGACAACAATTCGTAACAGCGCAACAATAATTCCGAGAAATCAACCACGCCTTCGCGCTGACATTGCGCATCATATTCAGCAAATACTTCTACTTTGCGTCGCGTAAAGGGATCGTAAGCTTCCACTTCACTGGCACGTAACCCTTGCTCTTTGCTGCCGCTGATAAAATTTTGCACTTCGCGGGGTGGAAACTTTTCGTCATCCACATTCAGTAATTTCATCACCCGCTTAATGGCGGATAGCTGATCGCCACTATCTAAAATTTGAAAAGTTTGCGGCAGATTCGCCTCACGATAATGCGCTCGCAACAAGCGATTACACAAACCATGAAAGGTACCGATCCACATCCCGCGCGTATTAATCGGCAACATCGCCGTTAAGCGCGTCACCATTTCTTTGGCCGCTTTATTGGTAAAGGTCACCGCCAATAATTGATGCGGATTGACCGCGCCATTACTGATTAAATAGGCGATGCGCGTGGTGAGCACCCGCGTTTTGCCACTGCCGGCACCCGCCAGAATCAGCGCCGATTGAGCCGGCAATTGCACCGCAGCGAGTTGCTCAGGATTGAGTCCAGAAAGTAGCGTCATCTTAAATTCCAATAAAAAACGGGGAACCGGTATCAGCCAGTTCCCCGCTTGGTGTGCTTTTAAAAATTAATTCTTTTTGTTCTCAATCATGTCGTGCATGATCGGGGCCAAAATAATTTCCATCGCATGACTCATTTTTCCACCTGGCACCACCAACGTGTTGGCGCGAGACATGAAAGATCCTGGAATCATTTGCAGCATATATGGGAAATCAACACCTTTAGGATTGCGGAAACGAACCACCACAAAACTTTCATCTGGCGTTGGAATATCACGCGCAACGAAAGGATTAGATGTGTCGACCGTCGCCACACGTTGGAAGTTGATATCGGTGTAAGTAAATTGCGGGGTGATGTATTTGATGTAATCAGGCATCCGACGCATGATGGTATCAACGGTTGCTTCAGCCGAATAACCACGCTCTGCTTTATCGCGATGAATTTTTTGAATCCATTCCAAGTTAACCACTGGCACCACGCCAATGCCTAAATCTACATAGCGACGTGCGTCAATCCCTTTAGTTTCATCTTGCGCCAGACCGTGCAAACCTTCGTAAAACAGCAAGTCAGAACCTGCTTCGATATTTTCCCAAGGCGTGAAAACACCTGGGGTCAAATCAGTCAAACCGAAATGCTTGTTATGTTCAATCGCTTCTACATCGCTGTGAACATAGTAACGACGTTGGCACATACCAGTTTCGCCGTACTGTTTGAACATCCCTTCGATTTTGTCAAAATGGTTAGCTTCTGGACCAAAATGACTGAAAGAATTATGGCCAGCTTTAGCCGCTTCTGCAGCCGCAACACGAAATGCCATACGATCCAAACTGTGCAAACTGTCGCCTTCAACTACGGCGGCCTGAATGCTTTCACGACGGAAAATATTTTCGAATGCACGTTTTACAGTGGTAGTACCTGCACCAGATGAACCGGTAACAGCGATAACGGGGTATTTGCGGGACATATGCTCTCTCCTGAAAGTTATGAATAAATTTTTGAGTGCAGATTCTAGCAGATCACCTGCGTTGCCGCTAACCTGTTACTTAGACACCCACCTTCCCGATATAATGACGACCAAAACCAATTTCAGCAATCAAAAAAATAATCATGATGCAACAAAACTACTCACCCAAAGATATTGAAGCGGCTGCCCAACAAAATTGGGAATATAAACAATCCTTTGTTGCCGATGAAAACTCGGAAAAACCTAAATATTACTGCCTGTCGATGTTCCCTTATCCCTCCGGCAAATTGCACATGGGCCATGTGCGCAATTACACCATCGGCGACGTACTTTCGCGCTATCACCGGATGAAAGGCTTTAACGTGATGCAACCGATGGGCTGGGATGCCTTTGGTTTGCCAGCTGAAAATGCCGCCTTGGCGAACAACGTTCCGCCAGCGGAGTGGACGTATTCCAACATTGAATACATGAAAAAGCAGCTCAAATCGTTGGGGTTGGGCGTCGATTGGTCGCGAGAAATCGCCACTTGCAAACCAGACTATTACCGTTGGGAACAATGGCTATTTACCAAATTATTTGAAAAAGGCGTGATTTACAAAAAATTGGCCACGGTGAATTGGGATCCGATTGATCACACCGTCCTCGCCAATGAACAAGTCATCGACGGTCGCGGCTGGCGCTCTGGCGCGCTGGTCGAAAAACGCGAAATTCCAATGTATTTTTTCCGCATCACCCAATACGCCGACGAATTATTGCAAGGGCTAGACACGCTCAGCGGTTGGCCAGAACAAGTTAAAACCATGCAACGCAACTGGATTGGTAAAAGTTACGGCGTGCGCTTTGCCTTTGAACTGGAACAACCGCACGCTGCCAACGCGAGTAGCAATGCCACTAAATTGTGGGTTTACACCACTCGCGCTGACACTATCATGGGTGTCACCTTTGTCGCGATTGCCGCCGAACATCCGCTGGCAACCCAAGCTGCGCTGGGCAATGCTGAACTGACTGAGTTTATCGACGAATGCAAACGGGGGGGTGTCGCTGAAGCCGATATCGCCACCATGGAAAAGAAAGGCATGCCAACCGGACTCAACGTCATTCATCCGCTGACCGGCGAATTAGTGGCAGTTTGGATCGGAAATTATGTGTTGATGGGCTACGGCGAAGGCGCGGTGATGGCGGTGCCGGCGCACGACGAACGCGATTTTGGCTTTGCTAAAAAATATAATTTAGCCATTAAGCAATCGATCCAAGTGACTGGCGAAAACTTCACTAGCGATGCATGGGCAGAATGGTATGGCGACAAAGATCGCGGCGTCTGCATTCATTCCGGCAAATATGACGGCTTAAATTACGGACAAGCGGTCGATGCGATTGCCGCCGATTTATCTGCCAAAGGCATGGGCGAAAAGAAAGTTCAATTCCGTTTGCGCGACTGGGGTATTTCACGCCAGCGTTATTGGGGCTGTCCGATTCCGCTTATTCATTGCCCAAGTTGCGGCGACGTACTGGTGCCAGATGATCAATTACCGGTGAAATTACCGGAAAATGTGGTGCCAGATGGCGCCGGTTCACCGCTGGCAAAAATGCCGGAATTTTACGAAACTAGCTGCCCAAAATGTGGTGGTGCAGCGCGGCGCGAAACTGACACCATGGACACTTTCGTCGAATCGTCTTGGTATTACGCCCGCTATGCCAGCCCGCAATCTACCGACTTTATGGTCGATAAAAATGCCGCGCAAAAATGGTTGCCGGTTGATCAATATATCGGCGGCATCGAACACGCTATTTTGCATTTATTGTATGCACGATTTTTCCACAAACTGATGCGCGATGAAGGCGTGTTTGGCGAAATTTCCGCCGAACAAAACATGGACGAACCGTTCAAAAATTTATTGACGCAAGGTATGGTGGTGGCACCCACATTTTTCCGCGAATTAGAAGGCGGCAAAAAACTCTGGATTAATCCGGCAGAAGTGGAAGTTGAAGTGGATGCCAAAGCACGACCCATCGGCGCGACACTGAAAACCGACGGCTTGCCGGTGGTGATCGGTGGCACTGAAAAAATGTCTAAATCAAAAAATAACGGCGTTGATCCACAAGCCATTATTGACCAATATGGTGCTGATACCGCACGCTTATTTATGATGTTTGCGGCACCACCCGATCAACAATTAGAATGGTCTGACGCGGGCGTAGAAGGCTCGTTCCGCTTCTTGCGTCGCGTGTGGAATTTCGCCACCGAACTCAATGGGTTCAAAAAAAATAATGAGTCGCTGGCAACGTTGACGACTGACGATCAAGCGTTACGCCGTGAAATTCATTTAGCCTTAAAGCAAGCGAACTTTGACTTTTCACGCTTTCAATTTAACACCGTGGTTTCCGCCACTATGAAAATGTTGAACGCGCTGGAAAAAGCCAAAGCTAGCGGCAATCGCGCGGTCCTGACTGAAGGTCTGTCAATTTTGCTGCGTTTGCTGGCGCCAACCACCCCGCATATCGCGCAAACTTTGTGGCAAGCGCTGGGTTATGGCGATGACGTGTTGCACGCCACTTGGCCAGAGGTCGACGAAACTGCTTTGGAGCAAGATGAAATCGAACTGATGATCCAAATTAACGGTAAATTACGCGGCAGTTTGCGCGTCTCCAAAGACGCCGATAAAGCCACGATTGAACAACTGGCCTTGGCGCACGATGTGGTGCTCAAGCAACTCAATGGTGGCAGTGTCAAAAAAGTGATTGTCGTTCCTGGACGGTTGGTTAACTTGGTTATTTAATATGCTAAAAATCTCACGCCACAGTTTGCTTGGTTTCATTTTTCTGCTGTCACTGACGGCGTGCGGTTTTCATTTGCGTGGGCACAATATCAATCAGGCCGAGTTTCCCTTTCACAGCCTTTATTTAAAAGCGCCGAGTGAAAGCCCTTTTGTCATCGACTTACGAAATGCACTCGAGTTAAACAAAGTTACGTTGCTACTCGATTCTGAAAAAGCGGACATCACTTTGCAGATTGTGTCTGAGCGAACCGACAAGCAAATTTTGTCGATTTCAGCGGCGGGTCGGGCGCAAGAATTTGAACTGCGTTATTTGGTTTCGCTGCGCGCCTACGACGGCAAAGAGCAAGACTGGCTGCCGGCCTCAGAAATACTAATTTATCGCACGATGACCTATGACGATGCGCAGGCTTTATCGAAAGAGCAAGAAGAGCTTATGTTGTATCGCGATATGCGAGCAGACGCCGTGCAGCAAGTCATGCGACGCTTAAGCCGCGCCAAAGTCGCCGTCCCAGTCGCCACGACTGACTCAACTGCCACAACCGCCACTACTGAACAGCCAGTCACAACTGACCAGACAGTTGCGCCTGGCAAAGCGACCCCAGCGCCATGAGAATTAGCAGCGAAGATTTGCCGCGTCAATTAGCCAAAGGTTTAGCGCCACTGTATGTGGTTTACGGCGATGGCATTTTGCTAGCTTTGGAAGCGGCCGATGCCATACGCGCCGCCGCATTAAGTGCGGGCTACAGCGAACGCGAAGTATTCATCGCTGACGCTCAATTTAAATGGGCTGAATTACGTCATAGCGCCCAAAGTATGTCGCTATTTTCATCGCAAAAAATAATCGATTTACGTTTACCCACCGGCAAGCCTGGGGTCGAAGGCGGACAAGCGTTGCAAGATTATTGCGCTGCCTTACCAAGCGATACCATCACCTTAATTTCCTTACCCGCGCTGGATTACACCGTACTGAAAAGCAAATGGTTTGCGGCGTTGGAAGCCTCTGGCGTGGTGGTGGTAGCTAACGATATTGGCTTAGAAAATTTGCCTGCGTGGATTGCGACCAGACTCAAACGACAAGAACAATCTGCCGATCGTGACAGCTTGGTTTTTTTAGCCCAAAAGGTCGAAGGTAATTTGTTGGCTGCTTTTCAAGAAATTCAAAAGTTGGCGCTGCTCTTTCCAGAGGGGCATTTGTCACTGTCTCAAATCAACGATTCAGTGATGGACGTCGCCCGTTATGATGTTTCAAAATTAGCTGAAGCCATGCTGGCCGGCGACGTGGCTCGCTACGCACACATTTTAGAAGGTTTGCGCGCCGAGGGCACCGCCACCCCCCAGATTTTATGGATATTGGCCGATGATTTGCGCGCCATCGCCAAAGTTTCCCGCGCCTTACAACGTAGCGGCAACTTGGCCAGCGCCATCAGAGATGCGCGCATATGGAGTATTAGAAAAGACGCCATCGGACTCGCCGCACGACGTATTTCACCGGCTTTCGCCGAACGTGCCTTACGCCAAGCAGCGCAAATCGACAAGTTAATAAAAGGCTTGCGCAAAGGCGATGCATGGGACGAATTACTGCAACTCGGTCTACGGTGTGCAACAGCAAAATGAGTGACTATTTGCTGATTATCAGTCATTTTCCTGATCGCGCGACGGCGGAAAAAGCGGCACATTTATTAATCGAAGAACAGCTAGCCGCCTGCGTCAATATTTTGGCGGAATGCACGTCGATTTATCAGTGGCAAGGCAACACCGAAACCAACCAAGAAGTGCCATTACTGATTAAAACCACGCGTCAAAAATATGCCGAATTGGAAACTTTTTTGCAAAAGTGTCATCCTCATCACCTGCCGGAAATTATTGCGCTGCCGATAGTTGCCGGCTTACCGGCGTATTTAAATTGGCTAGCTGAATCGTGTGACACCGCCACGCCAGCGTCACCACCCAACACTGAGGAATAAAGCATGGAACGTTTTGTATTTTTGCTCTGTTTATTATTTTCGCCACTCGCGCAAGCAGGTTTTTTAGACAATCTGAGCGGCGGCAGACAAGCTGATTTTTTACCGCCCGATCAAGCGTTTAAATTAACCATCACGTCAGCTGGCGACAACACACTGCTCGCCAATTTTACAATCGCACCTAATTATTATTTGTATCGCGACAAAATTCATTTTGAAGTGGCAGGCGACGCTAACAACATATCTGCCATCAATTTGCCGCGAGGCGAAATTAAAAACGATCCTAACTTTGGTGAAATCCAAGTGTTTCATCGTTCGTTTCAAGCCAAAATTCAGTTAGACCACGACAACAAGCAGTCGCTGACATTAAACGCAAGCTATCAAGGCTGCAGTGATAAAGGACTGTGCTATCCGCCGATCGAGAAAGCAATCACGGTTAATTTAATCTCCCCTTTGAGCGTAACGCCGACAGCGCTATTGCCGACTACCTCACCCGAAAACGAAAATAATCGCATCGCCAAAGTTTTCCAGCAGGGCAGTTTTTGGCTGATTATTAGCTTCTTTTTTGGCGCCGGTTTGTTGCTCGCTTTCACGCCGTGCGTATTTCCAATGATTCCTATTTTGTCCGGCATCATCGTCGGTCGTGGTCACAAAATTACCCACACCCACGCCTTTATATTGTCCCTCGCCTATGTGCTGGGCATGGCGATTACCTACGCGGTCGCTGGCATCGCGGCGGGTTTGTCCGGCGAACTTATCTCGAACGCCCTACAAACACCGTGGGTACTCGGCAGTTTTGCGCTGATATTTATCGCACTATCGTTGTCGATGTTCGGCTTTTATGAATTGCAATTACCGTCAGCGTTGCAAAGCCGTTTAACCGAAACCAGCAACAAATTACACGGCGGCCATCTTTCGGGCGTGTTTGTGATGGGCGCTTTATCCGCCATTATTATGAGCCCGTGCATCGCCGCACCAATGGCCGGCGCCCTGCTTTATATTGGCCAAACCCACGATGCCGTGCTCGGTGGCACCGCTTTATTTATGCTCGCACTCGGCATGGGCGCACCGCTGCTGTTAATCGGCACCTCCGCTGGCAGTTTATTACCACGCGCCGGCGCATGGATGGAATCCGTCAAACGATTCTTTGGCGTGGTGATGCTGGCCTTAGCCATTTGGATCGTGATGCCGATTATTCCCGTTGCCGTGCAAATGGGCTTGTGGGGCGCGCTACTTATTTTCTGCGCGATTTATTTACACGCTTTAGATAAATTACCTAGCAACGCCACCGGTTGGCGCAAATTATCCAAAGGCTTTGGCGTCATCGCTTTCTTGCTTGGTATCGCCTATTTGATTGGCGCTTTATCTGGTGCGCGCGATTTGCAACAACCGCTAGCCGCACTCAATAACGGAAAAGTAAGCGCCAGTCCCGCCTTGCATTTTGAACGTATTAAAAGCAGCGCCGAACTGGATGCGCGCATCGCGCAGGCAAAAGGCAAGCACGTGATGCTCGATTTTTATGCCGACTGGTGCGTTTCGTGCAAAGAAATGGAACGTTATACTTTTAGCAACGCGGCCGTGCAGGCAAAACTAAAAGACACCGTGCTACTTCAGGCAGATGTCACCGCCAATGACGCCGAAGACAAATTATTGCTACAACGATTCCAGCTTTTTGGGCCGCCAGCGATTCTTTTCTTCAATTCTAAAGGCATTGAAGCTGGCGAACATCGCGTGATTGGCTACCAAAATGCTGAACAATTCACTGCCAGCCTCGGCGCCTTACCGCACTAAATTAATATGTTGCTTTATTTTCAATTTCAGTTAATCGCTGGACAAAACCAGTCAATTTGCGGCAAACTACGACCATGAAAAACATTCTTGTCCTTCACGGCCCCAACCTAAACCTGCTCGGAACGCGCGAGCCAGAGGTTTATGGTCGCACCACGTTGGAGGACATTGACCGCAAATTAGTTGAAATAGCTCGCGAAAAAGCCGCAAATTTGCAACATTTTCAAAGTAACGCCGAATCTAGCCTGATCGAACGCATTCATGCTGCGCGTTTGGACGGCACCGAATTTATTGTTATCAACCCTGCTGCATTTACTCACACCAGCGTAGCACTGCGCGATGCGTTAGCGGCTGTTGCTATCCCTTTTATCGAAGTCCACCTTTCTAATGTGTTTGCTCGCGAACCGTTCCGCAAAGAATCTCATTTCTCTGATCTGGCCATTGGCGTGATCAGCGGCTTGGGCGTCAACGGTTACGAATTCGCTGTGCAATATGCGTTGGAATACACCTCAAGGAGCAAATAATGGATCTACGTAAACTTAAAACACTCATCGAACTCGTCGAAAATTCAGGCATTGCCGAATTGGAATTAACTGAGGGCGAAGAGCACGTGCGGATTTCACGCCACGGTAGCTTTGCACCACAAATGCAAATGCAACCGATGTACGCGCCACAACAACACGCCGTAGCGCCAGTCGCTGCAGCAGCCGCACCCGAAGTTGCCGCCGAACCTGAAGGTCATCAAGTTAAATCGCCGATGGTTGGTAGCTTCTACCGCGCTGCCTCACCTGGCGCCAAATCGTTTGTCGATATCGGTCAAACCGTAAATGTTGGCGACACCTTGTGCATCATCGAAGCGATGAAATTGCTAAACGAAATCGAAGCTGACAAAGCTGGCGTCGTCAAAGCGTGCTTGGTAGAAAATGGCCAAGCTGTAGAATTTGGACAACCTCTCTTCATCATCGGCTAAAAAATCATGGCTATGTTCGAGCGCAAACCCCGTCCGACTGTAAAGTCCGACTCTCCAGCAATGTTTGACAAGATATTGATCGCCAATCGTGGCGAGATCGCACTGCGCATCCAGCGCGCTTGTCGCGAAATGGGTATCAAAACGGTGGCGGTTTATTCCGAAGCCGATGCCGAGGCGAAGTACGTCAAACTCGCTGACGAGTCAGTGTGTATTGGACCGGCGGCTTCCATCCATAGTTATTTGCACGTGCCGGCCATCATCAGCGCTGCCGAAGTTACCGACGCCCAAGCGATTCATCCGGGCTACGGCTTCTTATCGGAAAGCGCTGACTTCGCTGAACGTGTTGAAAAATCAGGCTTTGTATTTATTGGCCCGCGCGCCGAAACCATCCGCCTGATGGGCGATAAAGTGTCAGCCAAGCAAGCGATGACCCGAGCCGGTGTACCTTGCGTACCTGGTGTTGAAGGTGCATTGCCCGACGATCCTAAAGAAATCATGCGCATCGCCAAATTTATTGGCTATCCGGTGATTATTAAAGCCGCTGGCGGCGGGGGCGGTCGCGGTATGCGCGTGGTTCACACTGAAGCTGCGTTGCTTAACGCGGTGACAATGACCAAAACCGAAGCGCAAGCGGCGTTCAATAACCCAATGGTTTACATGGAGAAATTCCTAGAAAACCCACGTCACATTGAAATTCAAATTCTGTCCGACCAACACGGCAACGCGGTGTATTTGGGTGAACGCGATTGTTCAATGCAGCGTCGTCACCAAAAGATTCTGGAAGAAGCGCCCGCACCGTTGCTGAATTCAAAATTACGCGATCGTATTGGCGAACGTTGCGCAGAAGCGTGTCGCAAAATTGGCTATCGCGGCGCCGGAACGTTCGAATTTTTGTATGAAGACGGCGAATTCTTCTTCATCGAAATGAACACTCGCGTGCAAGTTGAGCATCCCGTATCAGAATTGATTACCGGCATCGACATCGTGCAACAGCAAATCCGCATTGCGGCTGGCGAAAAGCTGCCTTTCCGTCAGAAAGATATTCAGTTCCGTGGTCACGCCATCGAATGTCGTATTAACGCTGAGCATCCTTATACCTTTGTGCCGTCGCCCGGTCGCATCACCACTTGGCACGTCCCTGGCGGCCCTGGTATTCGCGTTGACTCGCACGTTTATACCAACTATTTTATCCCCCCACATTACGATTCGATGATCGGTAAAGTAATTGCTTACGGTGACACGCGCGAACAAGCGATTGCCCGGATGCGTACCGCTTTGTCGGAAATGGTAGTGGAAGGTATTCAGACCAACATTGCGCTGCATCAAGAACTGATGAATGACGCTGCCTTTATCCAAGGCGGCACCAACATTCATTATCTTGAACACAAGTTGGCCGAACGTACCAAACTCAAATAAAACGGAACGATTGCGTCCCATAAACTTGGAATTATTAAAATGAGTTGGCAGACGCTTTCCATCCGTGCCGAAGCAAATTACGCAGAATACCTAAGCGAGGCGCTACTAGAACGTGGCGCCTTGTCGGTGGATATGTTGGATGCAGATGCCGACACGCCCGATGAACAGGCGATTTTTGGCGAACCCAATGAACCCACTGCTGCGGTTTGGCAACACAATTTAGTCAATGCACTTTTCCCGCAGGATGCCAATGTTGAAGAAATTTTTCAGGCCTGCTGCCAAGAATTGTGCATTGTTCCCACGCCCACGCACACCGTTGCCATCCTAGAAGATGACGACTGGGTGCGCCTGACGCAATCTCAGTTTGACCCCATTCGAATTTCTGAACGGCTGTGGATTGTGCCAACTTGGCACACCCCAACCGACCCGAACGCCATCAACATCGTGCTCGATCCCGGCTTGGCATTTGGTACTGGCAGTCATCCCACGACGCGTTTGTGTTTGCGTTGGTTAGATAGTCATATTCGTGGCGGCGAAACGGTGTTGGATTACGGCTGCGGTTCCGGCATTTTGGCGATTGCCGCCTTAAAGCTCGGCGCGGGCAAAACCATCGGCGTTGATGTTGATGCGCAAGCGGTGCAAGCCAGTTTCGACAATGCCGCCGCCAACCAAGTTGATGCGCAATTTTACTTGCCCGATGACGCGCCGGATTTACACAGCGACGTGGTGGTTGCCAACATCCTGACCAATCCGCTGCGCGCCTTGGCGCCGTTATTAGCCAATGCCACCAACCCAGGCGGCCGCATCGTCTTGTCTGGCATCTTGGCGGAACAAGCCGACGAAGTGGAGCAGATTTATTCAGCTTGGTTTGATTTTGCGCCCGCACAAATTGAAGACGGTTGGGTTTGCCTGTCAGGCGAAAAAAAAAACAGCTTAACGAGCGCGCAATGTCCTGAATGTAACACCCGCTTCAAAGTCACCGCTGAACAATTACTCGCGCATCAAGGCAAAGTCCGTTGCGGCGTGTGTCGCGCTGTTTTTAATGCGCAAGCACAACTTGGCGTTGACGAATTTTCGCTTACCAACGGCACCGCTGACCCTCATTTAGCGCTCGATACCGAACTGACCACATCGACCAATTCGGACAAATCCTCAGCCGCACGTTGGTCGTGGCTGGTCGGCATTGCACTAACGGTTGTACTGCTCATCGGTCAGCTTAGCTACTTTTATCGCGTCGAATTAAGTGCGCAGCTACCCGGTTTAAAACCAGCCTTGGTCAGTTATTGCCAACTGCTCAATTGCACCGTTTCTTTGCCCCAAAAAATTGAAAAATTGGCAATCGAATCCTCAGAGATGAGCCAAGATTCGCAACAATCGACCGTCAGCCGACTTAATTTATTGCTACACAACTCCGCCAACTTTAGTCAGGCTTATCCCGCCGTCGAATTGACGTTATTGGATAACGAAGAAAAAGTAATCGCGCGGCGCGACTTTCAAGCTGCGGACTATTTAAAACAAAAAACTGACGAAAAAATTGGCTTGGCCGCCAACCGCGATGCCAGCATCAGTTTGCGTTTAGACACCGGCGAGCTAAAATCTAGCGGCTACAAATTATTTCTGTTTTACCCCAAACACTAGCGCACCCACTTAACTTTTCCGAAAGAATCTATGGCACTTAAAACCACTCCGTTAAATGCAGCGCACCGCGCGATGGGCGCAAAAATGGTCGATTTTGGCGGCTGGGATATGCCGGTAAATTACGGTTCGCAAATCGACGAGCACCACCAAGTGCGCAATGATGTCGGTATGTTTGACGTGTGTCATATGCGCGTGGTCGATGCCAAAGGTGACGGCGTGCGCGCTTTTCTGCGCTATTTATTGGCCAATAATGCCGGCAAAATTACGCTGCCGGGCAAGGCGCTGTATTCCGCCATGTTGCGCCCCGAAGGCGGCGTAATTGACGATCTGATTATTTATTTCATGACCGAAAGCTGGTTCCGCATTGTGGTGAATGCCGGCACCGCCGACAAAGATATTGCTTGGATGAAACAGCAAGCCGCCGTTCACGCGCCACAACTGACCATTACCTCGCGCGACGATTTGGCGATGGTGGCGATTCAAGGGCCAAATGCACGCGCCAAAGTGTGGCAAGTGTTGCCACACACGCAAGCCGCAACTGAAGGGCTAGTTAATTTTCAAGCAGCCGATTGTGGCGACTACTTCATCGCTCGCACCGGCTACACCGGCGAAGACGGCTTTGAAGTCATGCTGCCAAAAGAGCAAGTTGAAGCGTTTTGGTACGACTTGAATAAAGTCGGCGTGAAGCCGATTGGTCTTGGCGCGCGCGACACCTTGCGTTTAGAAGCCGGCATGAATTTGTACGGCCAAGATATGGACGAAAGCATCAATCCACTGGAAGCCGGCATGGCGTGGACGGTAGATTTGAAAAGCGAGCGCGATTTTATCGGCAAAGCGGCGTTGTTGGCCAATCCGCCCACCCGCAAACTGGTTGGCTTGGTGTTGCTCGATCGCGGCGTATTGCGCGGCCATCAAATCGTCAAAACCGCAGCGGGCGACGGCGAAATCACTAGCGGCAGCTTTTCGCCAACCTTGGAAAAATCCATCGCCTTAGCGCGCGTGCCCAATAGCGTGACCATTGGCGACAGCGTACAAGTCGTCATTCGCGATAAACTACTGAATGCGCAAGTGGTAAAGTATCCTTTCGCCAGAAACGGCAAAGGACTGATTTAGCCACCACACCGAGCGCTTCGAAGCCCAATTTATAAGCGGTTGAACTGGCTTTTCTCGGTGACTCGGTGTCTCTGTGGTGCAAGGTTTTATTAAATTATTTTTAGGAGAAAAAAATGAGCAATCCAAGCAATTTGAAATACACCGCTTCCCACGAATGGATCAAAGTTGAAGCGGATGGCTCGTTGACCATCGGCATTACCGAACACGCGCAAGAATTATTGGGCGATATGGTGTTTGTTGAAGCGCCAGCCGTTGGCCGCAAATTGAACGCTAAAGAAGAATGCGCCGTGGTGGAATCAGTCAAAGCTGCCGCCGATGTTTACGCGCCGGTTTCTGGCGAAGTATTGGCGATCAATAGCGATTTAGATAGCGCGCCCGAAAGCATCAATACCGACCCTTACGGCGCTTGGATTTTCAAACTCAAACCAAGCAACGCAGCTGATGTTGACGCGCTACTGGATGCCGCCGCTTATCAAGCCGTGGTGGATAGCGAAGCGCACTAAAGTCTCAAGCTTTTTGGGCAAACCGAGTTAATCTGCAGTAGGTGACTTTGACATTAGGAGGAATTATGAATCTTGAGGTATTGGAAGCCGAAGTCCTACAATTAGCGTCCGTCGAACGTTCTCACTTGCTTGAGCGCTTAATCGCCAGCCTCGATTTAGACCCAGAAGTCGAAGCCGCATGGGAGTTGGTGGCAGATAAAAGAGAAGCCGATTTAGCCTCTGGATTGGCTCAATCAACGTCGGGAACTGAAGCCATTGCTCGCCTTCGTGCAAGGCTTCGGCAGTGAGCTACACCTTACACTCGGGAGCAGAACGCGATATTGCGAATGCGCTAGATTTTTACGTCGAACAGGCTGGACTCGTTGTCGCTGAGCGTTTTTTAGCCGAATTTGAGCGAGTCACGCAATTGTTGTTGGCGTATCCAGACTTGGGAGCGCCAATGCCGAGCGGCAGACGCACTTTTGCGCTAAAGGTTTTTTCGTATTCGATTGTTTATCGAAACTTAGCCAGTGGTCTTCAAATTTTAATTGTGCGGCATCAACATAGAAAACCTAACTACGCTCAAAATCGCAGATAACTAAAACGCCACTCTAACCATTTTTATTTTAACTTCCCAAACACCATGAACGATCAATTTGTTTCTCGCCACAACGGTTCGAACGCGCAAGATGTTCAAGCCATGCTGTCCAAAATCAATGCGCCGACCTTAGACGCGCTGATCGACCAAACCGTGCCGGCGGCGATTCGCTTAAAGCAACCGTTAAATTTGCCAGCCGGACTGTCTGAACACGACTATTTGCAGCATCTGCGCGGCTTGGCGGCGAAAAATAAATTATATAAAACCTACATCGGCTTGGGTTATCACCACACCATTTTACCGGCGGTGATTCAGCGCAATATTTTGGAAAATCCAGGTTGGTATACCGCTTACACGCCGTATCAAGCGGAAATTGCGCAAGGCCGATTGGAAGCGCTGCTCAATTTTCAAACGATGATCGTCGATCTCACCGGCATGGAAATCGCCAACGCGTCTTTGTTGGACGAAGCTACCGCCGCCGCCGAAGCGATGACCATGTTGCACGGTTTGCGCGCCCGCGAAGATGCCGCCAAAAATAGTTTTTTTGTGTCGCACGAATGTTTGCCGCAAACCATCGAATTACTTAAAACGCGCGCCAAACCACTGGGCATTGAGCTGATTATTGGCGACTTCAAAACCGTCACTTTGAGCGATAAATTGTACGGTGCCTTGCTGCAATATCCAACCGCCGACGGCACCATTCACGACTACGCTGATTTTGTGGCGCGCGCCAAAGCCAAGGGCATGACCATCGCCGTCGCCGCTGATATTTTGAGTTTGGTATTGCTCACGCCGCCGGGCGAATGGGGCGCCGATGTGGTGCTTGGTTCAACGCAACGCTTTGGCGTGCCGCTCGGTTATGGCGGCCCCCACGCTGCGTTTTTCGCCTGTCGCGACGCACACAAACGCTCGATGCCAGGACGGATTATTGGCGTCTCGGTTGATGCTGATGGCAACCCCGCGTTGCGGATGGCGTTGCAAACGCGCGAACAACATATTCGTCGTGAAAAAGCCACGTCTAACATTTGCACCGCACAAGCCTTGTTGGCGATTATGGCCAGCATGTACGCGGTTTATCACGGCGCTGAGGGCCTGCGCGCCATCGCCAAACGCGTGCATTTATCTGCTGTCGCGCTTGCCGACGAACTGAAAAAACTGGGTTACAGCGTCAACGCCGGCGCGTTTTTTGACACCGTTAAATTACTGCATACCGACAACGTTAAAATTCACGCCTTGGCCGATGCCGCGCAAATTAATTTCCGCTACGCCAGCGACGGCCTCAGCATTGCGCTCGATGAAACCACGTCAATCGCCGACTTAAACGCGATTGTTGCGGTGTTTGCCCAAGCGGCCGGCAAGCCTGCCAATGTGTTCACCGCCGACCAAATCACCTTCAAAAACAAATTATTTAAGCCACGCCAGTCGGCGATTTTGAGCCATCCCGTTTTCAGTCGCTATCGCACCGAAACCGACATGATGCGTTACATCAAACGCCTCGAAAATAAAGATTTGTCGCTGACGCATTCGATGATTTCGCTCGGTTCATGCACCATGAAACTGAATGCCGCCGCCGAATTATTGCCGCTGACGTGGCCCGAATTCGCCAATTTACATCCCTTTGTGCCAGCCGATCAAGCCGAAGGCTACCAAGAACTGATTGCTGGTTTAGATGCAGATTTATCGGAAATTACCGGTTTCGCCCAAATGAGTTTTCAACCGAACAGCGGCGCCTCTGGCGAATATGCTGGCTTGCTGGTGATTCAGGCGTATCACCGCTCGCGTGGCGAAAGTCAGCGCAATCTGGTGCTAATTCCCTCGTCGGCGCACGGTACCAATCCGGCCAGCGCGGCAATGTGTGGGATGCAAATCGTGATTGTGAAATGCGATAAAAACGGCAATATCGACGTTGAAGATTTGCGCGAAAAAGCCGAAGAAAACAAAGCGAATTTATCTTGCCTGATGGTGACTTACCCTAGCACGCACGGCGTTTACGAAGAATCCATCCGCGACATCACCCGCATTATTCACGACAACGGCGGCCAAGTTTATATGGACGGCGCCAACATGAACGCGCAAGTTGGCCTTACCAGCCCCGGCAATATCGGCGCCGACGTTTGCCATTTAAATCTGCACAAAACCTTCGCCATTCCACACGGCGGTGGCGGCCCAGGTGCTGGCCCCATCGGTGTGGCGGCACATCTCACGCCATTTTTGCCCGGCCATTCAGTGGTTAAAACTGGCGGCACCCAAGCCATTCACGCGGTGTCGGCGGCACCTTATGGCAGCGCGCTAATTCTGGTTATTTCTTACGGTTACATCAAAATGATGGGCGGCAACGGCTTAACCGACGCGACCAAATTGGCGATTTTGAACGCCAATTACATCAAAGAAATGCTGAAAGATTCCTACGCCACGCTTTACAGCGGCAGCCAAGGTCGCTGCGCGCACGAAATGATTTTGGATTGTCGCCACTTTAAGCCGCAAGGTGTGGAAGTGTCCGACATCGCCAAACGCCTGATGGATTATGGTTTCCACGCGCCCACCACGTCTTTTCCGGTGGTCGATACACTGATGGTAGAACCAACCGAAAGCGAATCGAAAGCCGAGTTGGATCGTTTCTGCGAAGCGATGATTGCGATTCGCGGCGAAATTGAAGAAGTCGTTTCTGGCAAAGTGGACAAGAAAAATAACCTGCTTAAACACGCACCACACACCGCTAAAACCGTGGTTGCCGATAATTGGTCGCGGCCGTATTCGCGTGAACTGGCGGCGTTTCCGCTGCCGTGGGTGCGCGACAATAAATTCTGGCCAAGCGTGGCACGGGTCGATAACGTGTACGGCGATAAGAATTTAATCTGCGCTTGCCCGCCGATTGAAAGTTACCTTGAGGGAAAATAGGCAATCCTGCGTACCGCCCCTTCTCCCGCTGGGAGAAGGTTGGGATGAGGGTGGTTTTCCTTAGCACAACACGCTAAATCTTGGCCCTCACCCTCATTCCCTCTCCCGATGGGCGAGGGAAGACAAACATTCAACCGTTATATATTTCATCACAGGAGCATCACCATGAGCAAAGATATTAAGAACAAAACCGCCGTCACCCTAGCTGGCGCGCCCGTCACTTTATTTGGTAAATTTCCTGAAGTCGGCCAAGTTGCGCCAGCCTTCACCTTGGTCGATAAAGATTTAAAAGATGTGACGCTAAAAAGTTTTGCTGGCAAACGCAAAGTACTGAACATCGTACCAAGCTTAGACACCGCCGTTTGCGCCACCTCCACCCGCAAATTTAATGAATCTGCCAGCCAATTAGCCAACACCGTCGTTCTGGTCATTTCAGCAGATTTGCCGTTCGCGATGAGCCGCTTTTGCGTGGCTGAAGGACTGGAAAATGTCATGACTTTATCGCTGATGCGTGGCCGTGACTTTATGCGCAACTACGGCGTGAAAATTGCCGACACCGTTTTGGCTGGTGTGACTGCGCGCGCCGTGTTGGTACTGGATGAAAACGACGTTATTTTGCACGCCGAATTGGTGGATGACATCACGCACGAACCCAATTACGACGCCGCCCTCGCCGCTTTATCCGGCCAAAAAGCTGATTAATTGAAAAACCGTCATTGCGAGCGAAGCGCGGCAATCCAGAGTTTTTAATCAAGGCGCTGGATTGCCGCGCTTCGCTCGCAATGACACCTTAAACCACAAACACCTCATGCAAAGTCCGCACAAAGGCAAAACCGGTCTTCCGCGATTAATGAACGCCTTTCGGTATTCGCTGGCCGGTTTTAGCGCCGCGTGGAAATATGAAGACGCGATTCGCATCGAACTGGTGGTCGCCGCCATCGCCATTCCGCTAGCACTGTGGCTACCAGTTGATCGCATCGGCAAAATTATGATGGTCGGCAGCATCATTTTGGTGCTGATTGTCGAACTGATTAACACCGCGATTGAAGCCACCGTTGATCGCATTTCCTACGACCCACACCACCTCGCCAAACGCGCCAAAGATATTGCCAGCTTGGCGGTGCTCGTCAGCATTCTCAACGCAGCGATTATTTGGCTGCTGGTGATTTTCGGGTAATTCAAAAACGAAGATCGAAAGCTGAGAAACCAAGGGCACAAAAACCTCTCCGAGGTGTCGTTCGTGGACAGTTTTTGCAGTTAAAGCTTTTAAATTTTGCAGTTAACCCCCCCTATTCAAAATCCAGCTAAGCATTCAAATGCTTCTTCGTTCTCGTTTCAACCTCAACCTCAACCTCAACCTTATAAAATCCTCTCCTCAACAACTCACCGCACAGCCTCATCACGCGAAGGAGGACATAAATCGCCCCTAAAGTTGTAAAAAAACAACAACAATGCCGCCAGCGCTTTCCCCTGGGAGGTTTGGGGGTAGTATCAGTGACACGAAACTGTAACAATTCGTCAGTAAGATGCCGCTCAACTCCTCGATACAACTTGCATCAAGGGGGAGAATTTTTAACTATTTTTTAAAAACTATCAGGAGTTATTATGCAAAAGAAAATTATCGCACTGGCAATCGCTGCAGCCATCTCTGCTCCAGCATTCGCTGACAATGCAAACGTTACCGTTTACGGTAAAGCAATTTTGAACGTTGAATCTGTATCTAACGACAAAGCAGCTGTTCAAAACGCAACTCGCGTACAAAACGATGCGACACGTTTGGGTTTCAAGGGTTCTGAAGATTTAGGTGACGGCCTGAAAGGCTGGTTCCAATATGAAGTTGAGTTGGATTCTGACGGTAGCGGGAATACTGTTGCTACAACTACAACTACAACTACAACTACAAATACAACTACAACTACAACAAGCACGAGCACAGCAGTTCCAGTTGGCGGCAGCACACCAACAATCACATCTACATCTACATCTACATCTACATCGACAAGCACACCTACATCGACAAGCACACCAACACCAAGCGGTTTTGGCAAAACACGCAACAGCGGTGTAGGTTTGGAAGGTTCTTTCGGTACTGTCATGTTGGGTAACTGGGATACGCCATTCAAAGTAACTCACAATAAAGTTGAGTTGTTTGACAACACCACTGTATTCAGCGCACAAAACATCATCGGTCACGCTGGTAGCACAGGGACTTCAGCAACTGACTATGTAACACGCCAAGCAAACGTTCTTCAATACTGGTCACCAGCCATCGCTGGCGTAAAAATCAATGTTTCTTACGCGCCTGACGAAGCACCAACAACCACAACTAACAAAACAAAATTGTCAGCATCGGCTACTTTTGACAATCATGATTTAGGTTTGTTTGTTGCTGCTGCTTACGATAGCCGCGCTGATGCTTCTACCGCTGGTACAACCGACACTGCTGCACGTTTAGTTGCTCGTTACACAATCGGCGACTTCTGGATTGGCGCAACTGTTGAAAGCATCAAAGTAAACACTACAGCTAGCGCTAACTACACACAAGCCAACTCTGAATTGGTTGGTGCTTACAAATTGGGCGCTAGCAACATTGGCCTGAGCTATGCTAAAGCTGGTGAAACAGCAACGGCTGCTACTGGCGCAACCCAAGTATCAGCACGTTACGGTTACAACTTCAGCAAACGCACTGAAGGTTTCGTTGCTTACACTTCGTTGAAAAATGATACAGCTGGCACTTACAGCTTTAAAGCTGGCTCATATGGCTCTACCGCTGGTTCAACTTCATCAGCTATCGGCGCTGGCGTAATCCACTCTTTCTAATCTGACTCACCTCAGTTTATAAAGTTAGAAAGGCACCTTCGGGTGCCTTTTTTATTCGGATTTAAAACGGAAAAACCACCAAAATCGTCATCGCGATGAGCGTAGCCAAGTGGCGATCCAGATGCTTTTCAGCATAATGCCTTTTTAATTAGCTGGATTGCTTCACTTCGTTCGCAATGACGAGACCGGTTTCCTTACTTCGTTCGCAATGACGACACCGGTTTCCTTACTTCGTTCGCAATGACGACACCGGTTTCCTTCAACGGCTGGATCCCCGGTTTCGCTAGAATGACAGGATTGGCAAGGCAGACGCCCTGGCTGGTTGTTGAAGATTTGCAGACAAGGTATCATTCGCCTCCTTTCGCTTGAATCAATAATCGTGGCGGCTTCTGTCGCTTTTTTAGCGTCTTAAATTTAATGAGGAACAACGTGATCCCTTCTTCGTTGCTAACAAATTCGGGACTTCCCGTCCAACAAGGTTTATATGATCCTCGCCATGAGCATGATGCTTGCGGCGTGGGGTTTGTAGCGCACATCAAAGGCAAAAAAAGCCATGATATGGTGCGGCAAGGTTTATTGATTTTAGAAAATCTAACGCATCGCGGCGCGGTTGGCGCTGATCCTTTGGCGGGTGACGGCGCAGGTATTTTGTTGCAATTGCCCGATGCATTTTTCCAAGAAGTGTGCGCGGCACAAGCGATCACGCTGCCTGCCAGCGGTGATTACGGTGTCGGTATGCTGTTTTTGCCACGCGACACAGCTGCCCGTGCGGCTTGCGAAGCAGTGATTGAGAAAAAAATCAGCGCTGAAGGTCAAACTGTATTGGGCTGGCGCGATGTGCCAGTGGATAGCAGCGGCTTGGGCGAAAGCGTCAAAACGCTGGAACCGGTCATTCGCCAAGTGTTTATTGGTCGTGGCAAAAAGACGGCGACGCAAGACGATTTCGAACGCAAATTATTTGTCATTCGCAAAACCGCAGAACACGCGATTCGCGCGCTGAAAAACGATCAAGACCAAGGCTTTTATATTCCGTCCTTGTCGTCGCGCACCGTGGTTTACAAAGGGATGTTGCTGGCCGGTCAAGTCGGTCAATATTTCCTCGATTTGCAAGATCCGCGCGTCATCAGTGCTTTGGCGCTGGTGCATCAACGCTTCTCGACCAATACTTTCCCAACTTGGAATTTGGCGCATCCGTTCCGGATGATTGCGCATAACGGCGAAATCAATACGCTGCGCGGCAACGTGAATTGGATGACGGCGCGCCACGCGGCGATGTCGTCACAATTCTTGGGCGAAGATTTAGAAAAATTGTGGCCGTTGATCGTGGAAGGTCAATCTGATTCCGCCTGTTTTGATAATGCGCTGGAGTTGCTGGTGGCCGGCGGTTATTCGCTGCCACACGCGATGATGATGTTGATTCCTGAAGCGTGGGCCGGCAATCCGTTGATGGACGAAGAACGGCGCGCATTTTATGAATATCACGCGGCGTTGATGGAGCCGTGGGACGGCCCTGCCGCGGTGGCGTTTACCGATGGCAAAATGATCGGCGCGACCTTGGATCGCAACGGTTTGCGTCCTGCACGTTATTTGATTACCGATGATGACGTGGTGTTGATGGCGTCGGAAATGGGCGTATTGCCGATTCCGCAAAGCAAGATTGTGAAGAAGTGGCGTTTGCAACCAGGCAAAATGTTTTTGATCGACATGGAAGCCGGTCGCATCGTGGACGACGCAGAATTAAAAACACAATTAGCCACCGCCAAACCGTATCGTAAATGGATTGAAAAATCGCGTTACTTTATGGCTGATTTGCCAGAATCCAAAACGAAACTGGCGACGTCTAGCGCCTCGTTATTAGATACGCAACAAGCGTTTGGCTATTCACAAGAAGACGTGAAATTTTTGATCGCGCCAATGGCTGCCGCTGGCGAAGAAGCCACCGGTTCGATGGGTAACGATACCGCGTTGCCGGTGTTGTCGAACAAAAATAAAGTGCTGTACAACTATTTCAAACAGTTGTTCGCGCAAGTGACGAATCCACCGATTGATCCGATTCGCGAAGAAATCGTGATGTCGCTGACCACTTTCATCGGCCCTAAACCAAACTTGCTCGGCGTGAATGAAACCAATCCACCGCTGCGTTTGGAAGCGCATCAACCGGTGCTGTCGGCTGCTGATTTGGCGAAATTGCACGCCATCGACAAAACCACCAAAGGCAAATTTAAATCGCTGGTGTTGGACATTACATATCCAGCCAAACAAGGCGCCAAAGGTTGCGAGGCAGCACTAAAAGCGTTGCGCAAAGCGGCGAATCAATCGGTGGCGGACGGCTTTAATATTTTGATTTTGTCTGACCGTGCAGTGAGCAAAGATCGTTTGCCGATTCCAGCGTTGCTGGCAACGTCTGCCGTGCATCATCATTTGGTTCGCGCCGGTTTGCGCACCAGCACCGGCTTGGTGGTTGACACCGGTTCCGCTCGCGAAACGCATCACGTTGCTTTGTTGGCCGGTTACGGCGCTGAGGCGATTTGCCCGTGGTTGGCGTTTGACACGATTGATTCCATCGCCGGCACTTTGCCAAAAGGCATGGATGCTTACGAAGCGAAAAAACGTTTCATCAAAGGTATCAATAAAGGCTTGATGAAGGTGATGTCGAAGATGGGTATTTCGACTTACCAATCGTATTGCGGCGCGCAAATTTTTGAAGCGATCGGCTTGAATAAAGAATTCGTGGCGGAATACTTTACCGGCACCGCCACCCAAATCGAAGGTATTGGTTTGGGCGAAGTGGCCGAAGAAGCGATGCGCATGCACCAAGATGCGTTTGGTAACGATCCGGTGTTGGCGACGATGTTGGAAGCGGGCGGCGAATATGCTTTCCGCATTCGTGGCGAAGAACATATGTGGACGCCCGATTCAATCGCGAAATTGCAACACGCGACCCGCTCCAATAATTTCAACACCTACAAAGAATATGCCAAGCTGATTAACGATCAAGCGCACAAGCTGAAAACGCTGCGTGGCTTGTTTGAAATTAAGGCGGCGGGCCCAGCGGTGCCGTTGGACGAAGTGGAATCAGCGAAAGAAATCGTGAAGCGTTTTGTCACTGGCGCGATGTCGCTCGGTTCGATTTCGACCGAAGCGCACACCACTTTGGCCTTGGCGATGAACCGCATCGGCGGCAAATCCAATACCGGTGAAGGTGGCGAAGATGCCAACCGTTTCCGCGTGTTAAAAGCCGGCGAAAAATTGTCGGACATCATCGGCAAAGGCCGCATCGAATCAGACAAAATCATGCTGGAAGGTGATTCGCTGCGTTCACGCATTAAGCAAGTGGCGTCGGGTCGTTTTGGCGTGACCGCAGAATATTTGAGCAGCGCCGATCAGATTCAAATCAAGATGGCGCAAGGCGCAAAACCGGGCGAAGGCGGTCAATTGCCAGGCGGAAAAGTATCGGAATACATCGCTAAATTGCGTTTCTCGGTGCCGGGCGTGGGGCTGATTTCACCGCCACCGCATCACGATATTTATTCAATCGAAGATTTGGCGCAGCTGATTCACGATTTGAAAAACGCTAATCCTAGCGCGTCAATTTCGGTGAAGTTGGTATCCGAAGTGGGCGTTGGCACGGTGGCAGCGGGCGTTTCCAAAGCTAAGGCCGATCACATTGTGGTGTCAGGTTATGACGGCGGTACCGGCGCTTCGCCGTTGTCGTCGATCAAACACGCAGGCACGCCGTGGGAACTCGGTCTGGCCGAAGCGCAACAAACGCTGGTGCTGAACAAATTGCGCGGCCGCGTCGGTTTGCAAGTGGATGGCCAATTAAAAACCGGTCGCGACGTGCTGATTGGCGCGCTGCTCGGTGCCGATGAATTTGGTTTCGCGACCGCACCCTTGGTGGTCGAAGGCTGCATTATGATGCGCAAATGTCACCTGAATACCTGTCCGGTAGGCGTGGCGACACAAGATCCAGAACTGCGTAAGAAATTTACCGGTCAGCCAGAACACGTTGTTAATTTCTTCTTTTTCTTAGCGGAAGAAGTGCGCGAACTGATGGCGAAAATCGGTATTCGCCAATTTAACGATTTGATCGGTCGCAGCGATTTGCTGGATACGAACAGCAGCATCGCCCATTGGAAATCACAAGGCTTGGATTTCTCCAAAATTTTCCATCAGCCGAATGTCGATGCCAGCGTGTCGCGTCGTCACACCGACGGCCAAGATCACGAGCTGATCAAAGCCTTGGATAATAAGTTGATTGCTCAGGCGCAAGCGTCGCTGAATAACCAGCACGCGGTGTTGATTGAAACTGACATCTGCAACGTAAATCGTAGCGTCGGCACCATGTTGTCGCACGAAGTGGCGAAACGTTTTGGTCAAGCCGGTCTGCCGCACGACACCATCAACGTCAAGTTGAGAGGGACTGCGGGTCAAAGTTTCGGCGCATTCTTGGCTAAAGGCGTGAGTTTTGAGCTGATCGGCGAAGGTAACGATTATGTCGGCAAAGGCATGTGCGGCGGCCGTATCGTGGTGAAACCAGCGGCTGATTGCAACATCATCGCCGAAGAAAATATCATCGTCGGCAATACCGTGATGTACGGCGCAACCTCCGGCGAAAGTTATTTCAACGGCGTGGCGGGTGAACGTTTCGCGGTGCGTAACTCTGGCGCGACCGCCGTCGTCGAAGGTTTGGGCGATCACGGTTGTGAATACATGACCGGCGGTATGGTGGTGGTGCTGGGACAAACCGGTCGCAACTTTGCGGCGGGGATGTCTGGCGGCGTGGCGTATGTGTTGGATGAAGAAGGTTCGTTTGCCAAACGCTGCAATATGAGCATGGTGCAATTGGAAACCGTCGCTGACTCTAGCTTGAATCATTTAGGCGTGGCAGACGAGGCGGCGTTGCGTGGCAAAATTGAAAGCCATTTGCGCTACACCGCCAGCGCTCGCGCTAAATACATTCTGGATAACTGGAAATCATTGTTGCCGAAGTTCGTAAAAGTGATGCCGACGGAATACCGTCGCGTCCTGCTAGAGATCGCGGCGCATCAACAGAAGGAGGCCGCATAATGGGTAAGCCAACCGGATTTATGGAGTTTCAGCGTCTGAGCGAGCAATATGTGCCCGTGCCAGAACGGCTGAATAATTATCGCGAATTTGTGGTGCATTTGAGCGATGCCGATGCGCAGCAACAAGGCGCACGTTGTATGGATTGCGGCATTCCGTTTTGCAATAACGGCTGCCCCGTCAACAACATTATTCCGGATTGGAATGATTTGGTCTATCGCGGCAATTGGCAACAAGCGCTGGACGTGTTGCAATCGACCAATAATTTCCCCGAAGTCACCAGCCGCATTTGCCCCGCACCGTGCGAGGCAGCTTGCACGCTAAACATCAATAATGATGCGGTTGGCATTAAGTCGATCGAGCGCGCCATCATTGATAAAGCGGGCGAAAATAATTGGGTTGTGCCACAAATCGCCACCAAAAAAACCGGTAAAACGGTAGCGGTTGTCGGTTCTGGCCCAGCCGGTTTAGCCACCGCGCAACAGTTGGCGCGAGCCGGCCACAGCGTGACGGTATTTGAAAAAAATACCCGCATCGGCGGCTTGATGCGTTACGGCATTCCTGACTTTAAGTTGGATAAAGGCTTGCTCGATTGGCGCATGGCGCAAATGCAAGCAGAAGGTGTGACTTTCCAAACGAGCACCTTCATTGGTGACGATGCCAATTTGGGCAAAGTTGCCAATCACGCGACGCAAACCATCAGCCCGAAAAAACTGCAGAAAGATTTTGATGCAGTGGTATTGGCTGGCGGTTCGGAAACACCGCGCGATTTGCCAGCGCCAGGTCGTGAATTAAAAGGCGTCCATTACGCGCTGGAATTCCTGATTCCGCAAAATCGCGAAGTAGCGGGCGACAACAAAAATCCGATCAATGTCAAAGGCAAACACGTGTTGGTGATTGGCGGTGGCGATACCGGCTCCGATTGCGTCGGCACGTCTAATCGTCAAGGCGCGGCATTCGTCACGCAAATTGAAGTGATGCCACGCGCACCCGATCAAGAAAACAAACCGCTCACTTGGCCGTATTGGCCAATGAAATTGCGCACGTCCAGTTCGCACGAAGAAGGTGTGACGCGCGATTGGTCGATTGCCACCAAAGAATTCGTTGGTGAAAACGGCGTATTGAAAGCGGTGAAAGCCGTGCGCGTTGAATTCAAAGACGGCAAAATGGTTGAAATTGCTGGCAGCGAATTTGACATCAAAGCTGACTTCGTATTTTTGGCGATGGGTTTCACCAATCCGCTGGCAAAAGTGCTGGATGCGTTTGGCGTTGAAAAAGATGCGCGCGGCAATGCCAAAGCGAATACCGATGGCGAAGATTGCTACCAAACCAACGTTAAGAAAGTGTTCGCAGCAGGCGATATGCGTCGCGGCCAATCGTTGGTGGTATGGGCGATCCGCGAAGGTCGACAAGCAGCGCGAGCAGTGGATGAGTTCTTGATGGGTTCATCGGTTTTGCCACGTTAATTAGAAAACAAACCTTCACCACAGAGGCACAGAGACACCGAGAAAAGCAAAATCTTAATCCAGCCAACCAAACGATTCTTTGCTGTTAAATTGGTTTTGTTATTGTTTTCTTCTGTGCCTCGGTATCTCGGTGGTGAAATTCTTTAGTCTTTAGGAAATCACATGAACTTCAACGTAAAAAACGACACTTTCCTACGCGCTTTGCTGCGTCAACCTACCGATTACACGCCAGTTTGGCTGATGCGCCAAGCAGGTCGCTATTTGCCAGAATATTGCGCGACCCGCAAACACGCCGGCAGCTTTTTGCAATTGTGTAAAAATCCTGACTTGGCGACGGAAGTGACGATGCAGCCGTTGGATCGTTTTCCCTTGGATGCGGCCATTTTATTTTCGGACATTTTGACCGTGCCAGATGCGATGGGCTTGGGCTTGTATTTCTCCGAAGGTGAAGGTCCAAAATTTGAACGTCCGTTGCGCGATGAAGCGGCCATTAAAGCCTTGCGTGTGCCTGACATCGGCAAAGATTTGAAATATGTGACAGATGCTGTTTCGCAAATTCGCAAAACACTTGATGGTCGCGTGCCGCTGATCGGTTTCAGCGGTAGTCCATGGACGCTTTCTTGCTACATGGTAGAAGGCGGCGGCAGCAGCGATTACGCCCGAGTCAAAACACTGATGTATAAAGAGCCAAAACTAATGCACCACATTTTGTCGGTGACGGCAGAATCGGTGACGCAGTATTTGAACGCGCAAATCGAAGCCGGCGCGCAAGCGGTGATGATTTTTGATTCCTGGGGTGGCGCTTTGTCGCACGCGGCGTATCACGAATTTTCGCTACCTTACATTCAGCAAATCGTCGATGGCTTGATTAAAGAAAAAGACGGTGTGCGCATTCCATCGGTGGTATTTACCAAAGGTGGCGGCTTGTGGATTGAAAGTATCGCCAATACCGGTTGCGATGCGGTCGGGCTAGATTGGACAATGGACATCGGCGTGGCGCGTCAAAAAGTAGGCGACAAAGTGGCATTGCAAGGTAATTTGGATCCAACCGTACTGTTCTCCACACCAGATGTAATCGAAAGTGAAGTTGAAAAAATCCTTTCTAGTTACGGTTTTGGCAGCGGTCACGTGTTTAATTTAGGTCACGGTATTTCGCAATTTACCAATCCAGACAATGCGGCAGCCTTGGTTAAAGCAGTGCACGAATTAAGCCGGAAATATCACTAAACCGCTTGACAGAAGCAAAGTTGCACACAAGCTGAATAATTTAAAAGGCCATCGGAACGATTTCGGTGGCCTTTATTACAACCAACATAATACATTGATATTAATACAAAATACTTATTGCTAATTTATTAAGCGGCCCTAATATTTATATACAATCCTGACACTTAACCAACTCACCCTTGAGTTGCCCACAGAGTTATCCACAGAAATTGTGAGTAACAAAAAAACCTTATACGGCTCAAGGTAATTAGCTAAAATTCGCAGAAATTACCCTAACAAAAATCGCTAATATGCCCATTGTCCGAGTTGGACTCGACCTACCTTTGTCAACCCTGTTCGACTATAAAATCGAACAAAATTTTGCCGTCCAAATTGGTCAGCGGGTGTTGGTGCCATTTGGTCGAAAACAAGTGGTGGGCGTTATTTTGGCGTTGACCAAGGAATCTGAACTGTCCGCGGACAAACTTAAATCCGTTATCCAAACTTTAGATGATGTGCCGCCCATACCAGCGGAGCTGCTGACGCTGCTTAAATTTTGTAGTGATTATTACCATTTCCCACTCGGCATGACTGTGCTAGCAGCCTTGCCTGCTCGTTTACGGTCGGGCGAACCGATCACCCTAAAACAAACGCTCAGCTACCAATTGAGCGTCGATGGCAAAGCACTCGATTTAGCCAGCCTGCCAAAACGACGCCTTTCGCAGCAGCGTATTTTGCAAGCGTTACAAGCTACGCCACTCACGCTCGCCCAGTTGCGCCAATTGACAGCCAGCGCACCAGCCACCTTAAAAAATTTGCTAGAAGCCGGTTGGGTTGAAACTTGCCCGCCGCCTATCGCTAGCGAAGCGATTTTTAACGGCGCGCACACGCTCACCAGCGAACAACAGCTGGCGCTTGATGCCGTCATCCAGCAGCGCGGCTATGGCTGCTTTTTACTACACGGCATCACCGGCAGCGGCAAGACCGAAATTTATGTGCATTTGATGCATGAAATGTTGCAGCGTGGCGGCCAAGTATTGTTGCTAGTGCCAGAAATTAATCTAACGCCGCAACTGGAAAATTATTTCCGCGCTCGCTTTTCAAATGTGGAATTAGTGAGTTTGCACAGCGGCTTGGCCGATGGCGAACGCGCCCAAAATTGGCTGAAAGCCCAAGCCGGCACGGCGCGAATTATTCTCGGCACCCGCTTGGCCATCTTTACCCCATTACCCAATCTGGCGTTGATTTTGGTCGATGAAGAACACGACAGCTCGTTCAAACAACAAGATGGTTTGCGTTATTCAGCCCGCGACGTCGCCATTTTCCGCGCCAACCAACGCAAGATTCCGATTGTGCTCGGCTCGGCCACACCGTCGCTAGAAAGTTATTACAACGCCAGCAAAGGGCGTTACCAGTTATTGCGCTTAAGCCAGCGTGCGGTGCAACCGGCACAATTACCGCTCGTGCGCTGCATTGATGTCACCAAATTGCCTTTGCAAGAAGGACTGAGTGAGCCGCTACTGACGGCGATTCAAACGCGACTGGAACGTGGCGAGCAAAGCCTAATTTTTCTGAATCGGCGCGGCTATTCGCCGGTGTTAATGTGCACCGCCTGCGGCTGGTTGTCGTCGTGTTTAAATTGCGCCGGCAAACTGGTGCTCCATTTGAAAGATCGCAGTTTGCGTTGTCACCATTGCGGCCACCAGCAACGCGTCCCGCGCGCCTGCCCCAGTTGCGGCAATAGCGATTTGCAACCGGTCGGCATGGGCACCCAGCGTATTGAAGCGGCCTTGCAAGCACATTTTCCGGATGCCAGAATCTTACGTGTGGATCGAGATAGCACCCGCCATAAAGGTAGTTGGGAAAAGATGCGCCAACAAATTCACTCGGGCGAGGCAGATATTTTAGTCGGCACGCAAATGCTGGCCAAAGGCCACGATTTCCCCAACCTCACTTTGGTCGGCGTGCTGAATCCTGATGGTGGTTTGTACAGCGCCGATTTCCGCGCCTCCGAAAAACTATTCGCGCAACTGACGCAAGTGGGCGGTCGCGCCGGTCGCGCCGATAAAGCGGGCGAAGTCATCGTGCAAACCGCTTTTCCGCAACATCCTTTATTTGCCGCTTTACGTGCCCACGATTTTACTAAATGGGCGGAAATTTTATTAGCCGAACGGCAGCAAGCGGGTTTCCCACCGTTTTATTTTCAAGCGTTACTCAGCGCCGAAAGCAAATCTGAAGCAGACGTATTTCATTTCTTAAGGGAAGCGCGCGTGGCCGGCAAAACACTGGCAAAAGAAGTGGATGTGTACGGCGTGGTGCCGGCGTCGATGCCAAAACGCGCCAACCATTTTCGTGCACAATTATTGGTGCAAAGCGCACAACGTAAACTATTACAGGATTTTTTACGCGAATGGCAGCAAGATTTGAACGCGCTTCCTGCAAAAAATATTCGCTGGTCGCTGGACATTGACCCTTTAGAGTTTTAGAGTGCGCGGTTAATTACACAGCGCAGGGAATCAGGCATGTCCATTCATCGTTTTTACACTAAAACAGTTAGCGAAAAATTACTCTACACCTCGTTTTTATTGCTGGTGGGTCTCGGCTATTTAATGGCCATTTCTTATTTGTACATCACGCACGAAAATAATGATGGCAAGCCTGGCTTGTCGCTAGAAGATGTCGCCAGCAGTTATTACGGCAATCGCAGCGGCACCCGCTTAGAAGCGGCCATTCGCGGCCCGATGGCAGGGTTCATAAGCGATGATGATCGCGTTCTCTTGGTTGCTTGGTTAAAAGATGGCGGTGAAGAAGATCATTATGCGCATGAAATTAGACCAATTTTAGAGAAATCTTGCCTCGCTTGTCACAACAAAGCCGCCAATCCCAATATTCCAGATTACACAACTTATGCCGGTTTACATGCTGTTTCGCAGGTAGATACGGGGATGTCGATAGCCAGTTTGCTTAAGCTGTCGCACATTCACTTGCTCGGTATCAGTATGTTGCTTTTCATTATTGGCTGGATTTTCATACAATCACAAATTAATGTCTGGTTTAAACGCGCGCTGGTGGTGTCACCGATGCTGGCCGTTTTCATCGATGTCGCGTCGTGGTTTTTAACCAAATGGGACGATCATTACGCGATTGTGGTGATTGTTGCCGGTGGAATTTTGGGCTTGTCGATGGCCTTACAAATTCTCATTTCTCTGTACCAAATTTGGTTTTTAAAACGTCCCGCCAATCCTGACGATCATCCACCGCTACTTTGATTGAAAATCTGAAAAATTTGCTCGGTGCTGAAAACGTGCTGAGCAAGCAAGAGGCAGCGCCCTACTTTAAAGATTGGCGCGGACGTTATGCGGGCAATGCGTTGGCCGTGGTTTTTCCAGCGAATACCGAGCAAGTCAGCGCCGTTGTTCAACTGTGCGCGGCGCATCAAATTTCCATTGTTCCGCAAGGCGGCAATACCAGTTTATGTGGTGGCGCCGTGCCACTGGCAGATGGTAGCTCGCAACTGGTGATTAACCTGTCGCGGCTGAATAAAATTCGCCAAATCGATGCGACCAATTACACAATGACGGTCGAAGCCGGCTGTAAATTATTCGATGTGCGCTCGGCGGCAGAAAAAAACAATCGCTTGTTTCCACTAGGACTGACAGCCACCCAGAAAATTTGCGAGATTGGCGGCAATTTATCCACTAATGCAGGTGGCATCAATGTGTTGCGCTACGGCAACGCGCGCGATCTGGTGCTGGGATTGGAAGTGGTGCTGCCGGACGGACGTATCTGGAACGGACTACGCAGCCTACGCAAAGATAATAGCGGCTACGATTTGAAACATTTATTTGTCGGTGCAGAAGGCACTTTGGGCATCATCACCACCGCCGTACTTAAGCTCTTTCCGCTGCCACAGACGATAGTCACTGCCTGTGTCGCGGTGCACAATCCCGCCGCCGCGGTGGCTTTGCTGTCGCATCTGCGTACGACTTGCGGCGACAGGATTAGCGGCTTCGAGATCGTATCGCGCTCTTGTCTTGATCTGGTGTTTAAACATACTCCCGATATGCACGAACCGTTCGCCAACAAACACGATTGGATCGTCATCACACAATTGGCGGACGTACTACTGACACCTCTGGAAAATGCCTTGCAGGATGCAATCCGGTCGTTTGGTGATGGAATCGTTGACTTCAAGATTGATACCGATGCGGAGCGGGCAAACCATTGGTGGAAGCTGCGCGAGAACATCGCCGAGGCGCAGAAGGCGGAAGGAACTAGCATCAAGCACGACATTTCGGTGCCAGTCAGCCGTGTCGCGGAATTTATCGAGCGCGCCAGCAGCGAGTTGAATCGAACTTTTGCGGGCATCCGCATCGTCGCGTTTGGACACATGGGCGATGGCAATATTCATTACAACGCCTCGCACCTTGATCGCGCGCAAAATGATAGTTTTATCAAAGCAAACGAATTAAAAATCAATCGGATCGTCTATCAGGTGGTCGCTGAGTTAAACGGCAGCATCAGCGCCGAGCATGGACTGGGACAATTAAAGCGCGAGGAAATCACCCATTATAAAAGCGAGATAGAATTAGATTTGATGCGGAGTATTAAGCGCGTTCTGGATCCGAAGGGGTTGATGAATCCGGGAAAAGTGCTTTAAGTCAAAGTCAAAAGCTACCCACTAAATTCCCAAAAACCCCCGCCATTCAGTAGTAAATTTTCAATAGCATTTTGGTCGCAATCATCATCAGCAACACCGCAAAATATTTTCTGAGTTTAGCCACTTTCATTCGGTGCGCCGCCCGTGCGCCCATCGGCGCCGTCAACACACTAGCCAAGGCAATCCACAATAAAGCGGGTAAATAAATATAGCCCAAATGCGCCGCCGGCAAGTTTTCATTATGCCAACCGGTGACGATATAGCCGATGCTGCCACCAAAGGCGATGGGAAAGCCGACCGCCGCCGACGTACCAATCGCGTGGCGCAAAGAAACGTTACACCACAGCAGAAATGGCACCACAAAACTGCCGCCACCGATAGATACCAAACTACTTAAACAACCGGTCATCGTACCAAACAGCGTTAATCCGGTGGCATTAGGTAATTGGCGTGACGCGTGCGGCGTGATGTCGAGCAAGATTTGCGTGGCGGAAAAATAGACGAATAGCGCAAAAAATATCGCCAAAGCATTGGTCGGGATATGCGTCGTTAGTAGCGCGCCCAATGCCGTGCCCAACAGAATTCCTGGCGTAATGCCGCGCACCACTGTCCAATTCACGGCACCGTGATGATGATGTTTGCGCATACTGGCGAGCGAGGTAAACAGAATGGTTGCCATCGCTGTGCCCAGTGCCAAATGCAATAAAACGTCGGCAGAAAAATGCTGCGCATCAAACGCAAATAGCAGCACCGGCACTAAAATTAATCCACCACCAATGCCAAACAATCCACCGAGCCAGCCGACCACCGCACCGAGCGCGAAGTAAGTCAGCATCCAGACGGGGTCGAAAAATTGCGCCATTATTTCACGCAGTTTTCCAGAATAAATCGCCACTCAAATGCTTCGACCGGCGTGATCGACAAGCGGTTGCCTCGTTGCAAAGTACGCAAATTTTCTAGCTCAGGATGACGGCGTAATGCTTCAATTGAAATCAATTCAATTTTTTTCACCAATTGAACATCCACATTAAACCAACGCGGAGTTTCTGGCGTCGCTTTGGGATCGAAATATTTATTATTCGGATCAAATTGCGTTGCGTCAGGATACGCAACACTGCTGACTTGGGCGATGCCGGCAATGCCGGGAATTTTGCAATTGGAATGGTAGAACAGCACGCCGTCACCAATTTTCATGTGGTCGCGCATAAAGTTTCGCGCCAAATAATTGCGGACGCCGTACCACGCCACCGTTTGTTTGGAAAACCCTGCCAGATCATCAATACTGACATCGGACGGTTCGGATTTCATCAGCCAGTAACGCATATTATTTTCTCTCAGTCATTTTTTTGCCGCGTAAAGAACGACGCAAGAGTGCGCTCAGTGCGTAAATAAACAGTAGCGGATCCAGCAAGTAATCCCAGATATTCGTCGATTCATAATAGCCAACTGACCACGCTAAAACAGCCAAGGAAATCGCCAGCGCTAACGCCCAATTTTTTTGCCACCACGCTAAGAGGGCAATGGTGATCAGTCCGGCCAGCAGCGGCAAACTGCCGAAGCCGAAACGATAAGCGTCGATACTACTGAAACCTAAAGCGGTGACATATAAAATGATGCCGAGCGAAGCAATAAGCAGCAAAGTCGCTATGGCAATTGGCGCGCTATTTTTGCGTGAAGTGAGTACCAACAGCAGCAAAGTGGTGACGCTCAAATCACCCACCATGCCACGCAAAAACTCTGCCACCGACAAACCATTTATCGGCATTAACAAAGCCAGCAACACCACCGCCGCCAAGGTAATGCGGTGAAAATCGGTCAAGCCTACTAAACGAGGCCAACGCAGCAATAATGCTAACGCAGCAAAGGCAAGGCCGGCGAGGCCGGTAAGATCAGTGATTAGCATGATTCAATTGTTGTTCCAACCAAGCGAGATTAAACGAAACGTGTTTAATAAACGTGCGATTCCAGGTGTAAACCACGTGCACATCAGCGCGCTGAGTTTGAATCATATAAGGATAAGAAAACTCATAGCGGCACTGGCCGTTACTGCAAGTGGTGCGCTCGGTTGATTCAACGGCATCAGCCAACTTTTCCGCCATCAACGCATCGGTTTGTGGAATTAAGGTCGCGATATTTTCAGCATAATTTTTCTGATCGGCGTGCTGATTGGCTGCCAATTGATCTTCCAATTTAGCAACTTCCTGCCAAGTTTCGCCCACATCGCTTGAAATCATCAACGACAAGGCTTCGCGCCCGCGTTCCAAATCGTTAGACACCGCCAACAGTCTGCCATCGGCTAGCGTCAAACCAGTCAAAGCCGCATCCGAATTTCGCATCGTTGATTTTTTCGGCGACGACCAGTTTTTGCCGGCATTTTGCGTGGTGACAGTGATAGCCCGATACGGAGGCGCAATGCCATCGTAACGCATGAGCACTCGCGCCCGCTGTTCATCTTGCATCAGCAAAACTGGCTGCAAGGTGCCTACACCGCCCGCTGCCAAGCGCTGTTTGTCGAGCACATTTCCCTGCTGATCGAGCCGCAGAATCTCCGCAAACTTGCTGATAAATTCATGGTAAACCGGCAACCCCAGCGTGCCATCTTGATAGAGAAACGGCGCGCCTTTAATCAGCGTGCTGATATTCAAAAATGGCGAAGTGATCAGCCGCTTTGGCGTGCTCCAAGTGGTACCGTCGTCCGTCGAAATCATCGAGGTAATCGAGCTGCCCGCCCAACCGCCAAGTGACACCGTGACATAAAACAATCGCAAGCTACCATCGGCGGCCCGCACCGCCACCGGATTGCCCAATTTACTGATGTAGCGATGCAGCGATTGTTGCGTTTGCTCGCGCGTCACCACCACGTGTTCATCGCCCCAACGCGACAGTAAAGGATCAAAGATGGCACTATGAATTTCGACGTCACGCGCACCTTCGCGACTGCCGGAAAACCAATAACTGCGAATTCGCCCATCTTTTAATTCCACCGCCGAGGCGGCGTGAACTTGGATGAATAATTTCGACGACGCAAAATGCGTTTCAAAATGCGCGGCAGTTTGCTCGGTCACCGCAATCGGTGAAAATTGAAATGGTGCGGACGGCGCTAAATGGCTAGCGCGATAAAATCCGCTTGCGAACGCAATGCCAATGAAGAGCAAAATAAACACGCGCAATTTCATTAGCGACACCCCTCAAGCAGCGGCGTGGTCGGTAGCGCAGCCGGTGCGACCAACAACCATTCGTTAACAAATAATTGTTGATAAACCTCGCCCTTGAAAATCTTTTTAATGTCTTCTGCATTGTGCCGATTACGAATTTCTAGGCGTCGACCAATGACTTGGCAGCCATCACATTTTTCCTGCATCGGCAATTGCACCGCGAAATAATTATATTTGCCAGACAACGCTGAAATGGTTTGCTCCGGCGCCATCAAGTACCCGTGCACCTTTGCCCCCGGCAATAGGAAACGATAGCCTTCGTCCACCGCGCGAAAATTACACGGCGTCCACACATCTTTGCCTTTGACGGATTGCTGCGCAGCCAAACTAAATTTTCCGGAAACATCGTCGATCGGGCTCAGAAAAACGGCCAAGGTCAACATCACTAGAATCGCCGTGATGCTCAGTAAATCGCGACTGAAACGCGCTGAAAAGAGTCCTAGCAAAATAAAACCCGTGGTGAGCATCAGCAGTAAAATCCAGCCGAGTCCGTACAGATGACCCACTTCTTGTTCTAAGCGGAAAGACAAATAAGCCAATAGCGCAAGAATTACCGCCGACAGCGCGAAACTGAGCACAAAAAATACGCGGGGAATTCGCTGCCAATTCAGCCCCGCTAAAATTGCCACCGCCGGCATCGCTTCTAATAAATAACGCGCTGTTCGCTGGCTGGGTAAACAAAAGATTAAGAAAATGGCTGTCATCCAAATCCACAACATTTTCTCGTCATCCGCCATCTGTAAGCGGCGCCGATAAGCGACAAAAAATAAGGCGGCAACCGGCAAGGCCAACAACCCGGCGTTCATCGGATAACCCAGCAGCAACGCCCAAATACTACTGCCGCCCCACAGCAAGGTGGCAAAATAACCGCCCTCTTTAGCGCCAAATTTTCCGGCATTTTCACCAACGACAAACTCGCGCCAGATCGCTTGCGGATCAGGATCAAACACAAACCAAAGGCTAAAAATTGCCAAGGCAAGACTGAGGCTAATGGCAACTTTCCATGCATCTCTCAGCAAAAATACTTTGAGCCGGTAATCGCGCTGATGCCAATACCACCAAGATAAGGCCAGACCAATCGGGACGATGAGCGCGAAAGATTTATACAACAACCCCACGCCAATTTCGCAACCGAGTAATAAGGGAATAATTAGGCGCGAGTCGAAGGCCACTTTTCGCCAATACAGCAGCGTAAAAAAGGGTAAGAAAAACCAAAACACCTCTGGTGGATTCACCAAGAATGGTCGGCCGTAGCGATAACTGCTGAAAAAAGCCAAGAAAATGAGCGCCGCCCGCCAGCCAATTTCGGTGGGTGTGGTGGCGCTTACTCTTGATTGTTGCTGGGCAATTTTGCGGGCCAATAAAAAAATCAGCAGCGCCGTTAGCAAGGTATAAATCACGCTTGGATAACGCAAATTAAACCAAGTCCATTCGCTACCCCAATGGGTGGCAGCGATGCCCTGCCAAAACAGCAAGGGCGGCTTGGTATTGCGCATGTGATCGAGCTCAGACTGTAGCGGCAACAGATGACCGCTTTCCGCTGTTAAACGGGTGATGTGCGCGTAGGGGAATTCATCGCCAATGTTCGGAATGTGCGGACTATCAATGCCGTAGAAATAGGCAAATATGGCCAACAATATCGAAAGAATAGTACCGATAAATCTAGACGAACTCATCTACGCGTCTCGTCGATCATGAGCGCAGATTTTGGTAATAATGTAACGCGACCAAAAGTCCACAGATCATTCAACACAAAGTTCAACAAACTGGTGAAGACGATGGCAATAAAGTTGGCGTAAATATAATAAATATGCGGTGCCATTAAGTTGGTAAACACCACTTGCAAGGCAATGCTCAGGCCACAAGACAGCGTGTATTGACCGAATTGCACCAACCAAGGACGGTCATAAAATTGTTTACGATCCGCCCACGTCCACAGCCGATTCCAGAAAAAATTATTCAAGGTCGCCAAGAAAATCGCAAAGCCGAGGGACAGATTTAAGCTCAACCAATTCACTTCACCTTGCACACGAGAGACATGAAATATATATTCCTGCGCGAGAAATAAAACCCCTTGATTAACGACAATGCCCGACACGCCAACGGTGCCAAATTTCAAAAATCGACGCGATAAAATTCGCCGTAATATTGAAGAAATCGACATCTTTAAAGTCAATCCAGATTTCATGTTGCGGCGCTTTCTTGTAGCAATTCGCGCGCCTTAGTGAGCACTTGCTGTGGCGTAATCAGCTTCAAACATTGATTATTACCATCACACGGCGAGTTGCGATGATTGTAGGCAGTCAAACACGGTGAGCAAGAAAGTCCCACAAATAAGCAATGAATATTCGGCGCCAGCGGGCTATATAAAGCAGGCGTTTCTGGACCGAAAAACACCAGTGTTGGCAAATGCGTTAAGGCAGAAAACTGGCCGGGACCGCCATCGTTAGTAATCAATAAACTCGCGTGATTAAAAATCGCCAACAAGTGCCGCACCGATTTGGTGTAACCGGTTAAATCAATGCAATCTGGATGCGCGCAGTGCGCCACAATTTCCAACGCCAACGGTTTGGCATCCGGCAAGCCGATCAACGCCACCGCGTAACCGTCTTGCAGCAATGAAGTGCAAAGCTGTTTGTAATATTCTGGCGGCCACGCACGGATCGGCAACAGACCACCATCGGGATAAATCAAAATTAATTTCTTCTGGCCGAGCACTGGAAAATCCGCCTGCAATTTTGCCCCAACTTCGGCTAACTCACCTTCGGCAAATTGCAATAACGGCGGTGGCGATAAGGTTGCCGGCAGCGCTTTTGCCAAGGGCACGCCGGTCGATTCAATCGCCGCTACCATCGTTAAAAACTGTTGTGATAAATGGCGATACGGATTGTATAAAACGGGACGGGTAATGAAGTCGCCGCGATCCAACCCTTCTTGCGTGTGCGGTTTGAAACCAACGTGAATTGGCGCGCCAGCCAGATAGGCAAAAATACTGCTGATGCGGGTGAATAATTCACAGTCGATTACCACATCAAAATTAAGCTGGCGCATGGTGCGTATGGCATTCAAGGCATCGCCAGCAAAACCAATCAACGACTTATCGTTGATTGTTATGACATTTTCGCGCGGCATGACATCCAACAAATCCAAGACCTCGCGATTTTTCTTGAACATCAACATATACAATTCTGCATCAGGATATTGCTGCTTCAGCTTGGCGAACATCGGCTGCGCCAACACCAAGCTGCCCATTTCCGACAGAATAATAATCAGAATGCGTTGCGGCGTGACCACCACGCGGGGCGTGACAAATACCTGACGAAGGCGCTCATACCAAGTCAGCACGGCACATATCGGCACTCCAGCCAAACGATCAACCGCGCGTTGAAAATCAATATTCAATGGAAAATCCGATTAAGAAATAAAACGAATGAACAAACCCTTGTGGCGACGGCATTATCGGTGAAAGCCGAGGCTTAAACAAGCCAATCAACCTAGCCACGCGGGTGATGTTTTATATGCAGCGCCTTCAGTCGTTCACGCGCCACGTGAGTATAAATTTGAGTGGTGGAAATATCGGTATGACCGAGCAGTAATTGCACCACGCGCAAATCGGCACCGTGATTCAACAAATGGGTCGCAAAAGCGTGCCGTAAAGTATGCGGGGAAAGCGGCTTATGCATACCGCCTTGTTGAGCATGTTTTTTAATCAGATACCAAAACATTTGTCGCGTCATCCCAGCACCACGACGAGTCACGAATAAAGCATCACTGACTTTGCCATTTAACAATTGCGGCCGCGCCTCCGACAAATACCGTTTCACCCACTCCAACGCCTCCTCGCCCAGCGGCACCAAACGCTCTTTACTGCCTTTACCCATCACCCGTACCACACCCATCGTGAGGCTAATTTGCCCGACTTTCAGCTCGACCAGTTCGGTCACCCGCAAGCCACTGGCATACAACACCTCCAACATCGTCCGATCTCGCATGCCCAACGGCTCTTCAATTAATGGTGCAGCCAATAACATTTCTACATCGTGCTCGGTCAACGTTTTCGGTAACGAGCGCGGTAATTTTGGCGTTGAAATTTGAACGGTGGGATCGACGCTGAGCTTATTTTGCCGGAGCTGGTAACGGTAAAAGCGCTTCAAACTAGAAATTGTGCGCGAGGTCGAACTCGCTTTAGCTTTTTGTTCGGTAAATAAATAGGCGAGAAAACTTTGAATATCAGCCGCCGTCGCTTCCAATAAAGCCAAACTTTTTTGCTGCACCAACCAATCAGCAAAACGCTGCAAATCGCGCCGATAACTATCCAAAGTATTGCGCGCCAAGCCGTCTTCCAACCACAGGTTGTCAAAAAACTCGTCCAGCAAATCAGCGTTGTTCATTCAGTAAATTAACCCAAAAAACGACCGTTAAAAATTCATGCCGCCATCATAACGCACAATAAAAAACGGGAGCCGCAGCTCCCGTTTTTTATTTGCCGCACAGAACCGTTGCTTACACAGCCACTTTGCGTGCTGGCAATTTTTCTTTAATACGTGCCGATTTACCGGAACGATCACGCAAGTAGTACAGTTTAGCGCGACGAACATCACCGCGACGCTTCACTTCAATACTCGCAATGCTAGGAGAATATGTTTGGAATGTACGTTCAACGCCTTCACCGGACGACATTTTGCGCACGATGAATGAAGAGTTCAAACTCTTGTTACGTTTAGCAATCACCACGCCTTCAAATGCTTGAACGCGCTTTTTATCGCCTTCAACCACATTAACGCTTACGATAACCGTGTCGCCAGGTGCAAAGTTAGGAATAACTTTTGCTAAGCGAGCGATTTCTTCTTTTTCCAAAATTGCGATTAGATTCATTGTATTTCCTCTTCTTTTACGGAGACTTGTTCCTGCTGGTACGATGCCAGTAGCCGAGCTTCCTGTTTTGTTAACTGGCGATTTGCCAGCAAATCTGGACGACGTTCGGCAGTCCGACCTAAGGCCTGCTTCAATCGCCACTTCTCTATCTCAGCGTGGTGACCTGACAGCAAAACATCGGGCACCGCCACACCGTTATAAATCTCGGGACGCGTGTAATGTGGACAATCCAGCAAGCCTTGCACAAAGGAATCTTGCTGCGCGGAAGCGTCATCACCCAACACACCGGGAATCTGCCGCACCACACTGTCCATCACCACCATCGCCGCCAACTCGCCACCGGACAACACATAATCACCGATGGAAATCTCTTCATCTACTTGTTGCTGCAACAACCGTTCGTCCACACCTTCGTAGCGACTGGCCAATAAAATAATACCGTCTTCGCTTGCCAGCAATTCCATCACCACTTGATGCGTCAGTGGTCGGCCTTGTGGTGACAAATGAATCACCCGACTTTTTGCTAATCCGCTCGCCAGCTGAGCAGCTTTCGCTGCCTGAATCGCTTTTTCCAGCGGTTCCGCCAACATCACCATGCCAGGACCGCCGCCGTAAGGGCGATCATCAACAGTGCGATGATTGTCAGTCGTAAAGTCACGCGGATTCCACGTTTGCAGCTCAAACCGACCTTGCTCCACCGCCCGCCGCGTCACGCCAAATTTCGTTAGCGCGTCAAACATTTCGGGAAACAGCGTCACAACATCAAACCTCATTTGAGGTAATCCGCCTGCCAATCTACGCACAATGTTTTTTCAGTCAAATCTACACGCTGAATCACGCTCGCAATAAACGGGATCAACAATTCTTTGCCCACCGCATCGCGCACGCTCAACACATCGTTAGCGCCCGTTTCGAGCAAAGTATCCACCGTCCCCAACACTTCATCGGTGAGGTTAATCACCTTCAAACCGATTAAGTCAGACCAGTAATACTCGCCTTCTTTTTTCGGCGGCAAACTCACACGCGGCACAGCAACCAACCAACCTTTGCATTGTTCAGCAGCCGTGCGATCGGTGACACCTTGTAGCTTGGCAATTAAAATCTTGCCGTGAACATTAGCTTCAAGCACCTTGATTTCACGCCAGGATTGCTGGTCGACGCTGACATACCAACTTTGATAATCAAGCAAACCGTCGAGATATTCGGTGAAAGTTTGCACTTTCACCCAACCGAGGATGCCCTGCGCACCAACCACCTTCCCCATGACAACCATGGAGTCGTCGGTATTAGGCTTGGACAGCGGCGCCAGCTTTTTTCACCAAACGCGTGACGGTATCGCTCATTTGCGCGCCGTGATCTTTCCAATGTGTCACACGACCCAAATCCAAACGTAGGCCTTCTTGATTTTCATTCGCCAATGGATTGTAGAAACCAATGCGCTCGATAAAACGACCATCGCGACGATTGCGCGAATCCGCTACAACCACGTTGTAATAAGGACGATTCTTAGAACCACCACGAGAAAGACGAATAACTACCATATTGAATCCACCCAAAAAATTGATCTGGCTTGTGCCAAAGGGCGCGAATTCTACGATAATTCCTTACGGTAACGCAATATTTTTATTACTTATTAGCGCATCAACCACAATTCCGGCGAAAATTACCGCTCCAAACCAGTTGTTATGGAGAAACGCTTTGAAGCATTTTTCGCGCTGCCGATGGCGAATTAAAGTGTAGTGATAAAGCGCAATAGCGGCTGCGGCGAACAAGCCAAGAAAATATATCGCACCTAAATTAAGCTGAATGCCGACTCTCGCCAACACGCCTAGCGCCGCCGCATAACACAGCATCACCGCCAACACGTCGTAGCGCCCAAAAAATAAAGCCGAAGAATGAATGCCCAGATGAATATCGTCGTTACGATCAACCATCGCATATTCCGTATCATAGGCAATCGCCCAAAACACATTTGCCAGCAACAACCACCACGCCACCAGCGGCACCGAATTTAATTGCGCGGCAAACGCCATTGGAATACCAAAACCAAAAGCGATGCCCAAATAAGCTTGTGGTATCACCAAAAAACGTTTGGTATAAGGATAACTGCCGGCCAGAAAAGCCGCCGGCAGTGCCAATAGCAAAGTTAACGAATTGAGCGGCAGCACTAATAAAAACGACAGCAACGCCAACACCACCGCCACCCACAGCGCCTCACGCTCGCTGATTTTGCCGCTAGTTAACGGGCGGTTTTGGGTGCGTGCGACGTGTTTATCAATATCGCGATCGGCATAATCGTTAATGGCGCAACCGGCAGACCGCATCAGCGCCGTACCCAGCGCAAAAATCAACACAATATGCCAAGACGGATTGCCTTTGGACGCCAACCAAACGCCCCACAGCGTCGGCCACAGCAATAGCAAAATGCCAATCGGCCGATTAAGTCGGGTCAGTTGCCAATAGAGTAAAAAACGTGATTTATAAGTCATACATCAAACCCAAAAAACGAAAAGCCGTCCACGAAAAACACGAAAGGACACGAACAAGGCAAACAAATTCAAGTGGCCATATAAAACAAAATTAACACGATAAATCATAAATCGTGCAAATAAAGCTTGCTGTTTTTTTCGTGTCATTTCGTGTCATTTCGTGTCTTTCGTGGACAGATTTGCTCTTAATTCAGCAACAATCACCTGACAATTCAAATATCCCCGGCAAAAACACTTCTGTCACCAGCAACGGCACCTGCTGCAATTCAAAAATCGAGCGCCGCGCCCACAAAACCGATGCCCCACCCTTCGGCAGCGCCTGCTTAAACAAAGGATGATGTTCACGTAACAGCTTGAAATGTAACGCGCGCCGCCGCACCAAGGGATGCGTAAACAACATCGCGCCTAGCGGCCGATTGCCCAAACCGGCCAACGCCGACCACGGCCCACGCAACTGTTGTGCCGCGCAGGTGCTGTGCGCGAACACCACCGGCACGCCGTCCGCCACCAAAAATACTTCGCGCGAATACGCCAATTGCTGCGGCTTAATGCGGAGCAAACCCGCTTCGTCATAGGCAATTCGCGCCAACCCACTGCGCACAGATCGCACCTCAAACCGCTGGCAACGCTGCTGAATGCGCTGCGTCAACGAGCCGTGATCGTGCAACCACGGAAAAAGCTCGTGACCACACCCGATGCTCGCACCATTCCAAAACACATCACGCATGTAAATAATCCGGTTTATTCGCCATCCAACGGTGCAAATGTGCGTGCGCCACTTCCGGCTGCTGTTGCAATAATTCATCGGCCAAATCACGCGCCGCCTCCAGCAAATCTGCGTCTTCATTGATATCAGCGAAACGCAACATCGGCACACCGCTTTGCCGCGCACCGAGCAATTCACCGGGGCCACGTAATCTTAAATCCTGCTGCGCGATTTCAAAACCATCGGTATTTTCGAAAATAATCTTCAACCGCGCCCGCGCCAATTCCGATAAGGGTTTTTGATACAACAACACGCACCAACTTTCCGCCGCACCGCGCCCCACTCGACCGCGCAATTGATGCAGCTGCGACAATCCCATCCGTTCCGCGTGATCAATCACCATCATCGTGGCATTCGGCACATCGACGCCCACTTCGATCACCGTGGTGGCGACCAATAAATTAAGATCACCTGCCTTAAACGCCGCCATCGTTTTCACTTTTTCGTCATTGGCCAATTTGCCGTGCACCAAACCAATTTTCAATTCTGGAAAAATCTCCGTCAACGTGGCAAACGTTTCCAACGCCGTTTTCAATTCCAGCGTTTCCGATTCATCAATTAAAGGGCACACCCAATACGCTTGCCGACCGCCCACACAGGCCAAACGCACCCGTTCAAATACTTCTTCACGCCGCGCATCGTTCACTAATTTAGTCACCACCGGCGTGCGTCCCGGCGGCAATTCGTCGATCACCGACACATCTAAATCGGCGTAATAACTCATCGCCAGCGTGCGCGGAATCGGCGTCGCGCTCATCATTAATTGGTGCGGCTCCTGCCCTTTACCGCGCAAAGCCAGCCGTTGTTGCACGCCAAATTTATGTTGTTCATCGACAATCACCAACCCCAATTTAGCGAATTCTACCGAAGCTTGAAATAGCGCGTGCGTGCCGATCGCCAGCTGAGTTTGGCCTTGCGCAATCTGTTCGGTGGCCAACGTTTTTGCTTTCTTTTTTAAACTGCCCGACAACCAAACCGGCGTAATCCCCAGCGGCGCCAACCACTCGCGCAATTTCAAAAAATGTTGTTCCGCTAAAATTTCAGTCGGCGCCATTAACGCCACTTGATAACCGCTTTCAATGGCTTGCAACGCCGCCAGCGCCGCCACGATGGTTTTGCCGCTACCAACATCACCTTGCAACAAGCGTTGCATCGGATGCGGCGCCATCAAATCCCGACTAATTTCTTGCCGCACTTTTTGCTGCGCGCGCGTCAATTTAAACGGCAATTGCTGCAACAACAAAGGCGGTAATTTTTGATAGGACAGCAATGGCGGCGACAAGCGTTGCTGGCGTTTTTGATAATGCACGCGCATGGATAATTGTTGCGCCAGTAGCTCGTCAAATTTAATCCGCCGCCAAAACGGACACAGCCATTCCGTCAATTCATCTTCCGCCATGCCCGGCGGCGGATTGTGCAACGCTTGCACGCTGGCGCTAAAACTCGGCAGCGACCACCGTTGCAACAAAGCTTCTGGCAAAGTATCGGCCAGCTCTAAATCTTGCAACGCTGCTTGAATATATTTTTGCACCGTGGCTTGCGGCAAACCCGCCGTGGTTGGATAAATCGGCGTCAACGATTGTTTTAGCGGCGCATTACCACCGGCCGCGCGGCATTTTGGATGCACCATTTCGATGCCAAAAAAACCATCGCGCGCCTCGCCTAAAGCGCGTACTTTTTTACCGATGGCAAGTTGCTGTTGCTGGCTGGGATAAAAATTAAGAAAGCGCAAATACAAAATATCGCTGGCGTCTTTCAGCTGACAAATCAAACTGCGACGCGGCCGAAACGTCACTTCGCTATGAATAATTTCACCTTCCACCTGCGCCGTTTCACCACCGATTAAATCGGCAATCAGCGTAATTTTGGTTTCATCTTCATAGCGCAATGGCAGATGCAACACCCAATCAATGCGGCGTTTGATGCCCAGTTTGGTGATTTTACTGAGCGTAGCGGGTGAGATTTTGGTAAGCGTCACAGCACCTTAATCTTGAATAAACATCACTCCATCAGCTTCAACCAGCGCGCCACGCGGCAAAGAAGCCACGCCCACCGCCGCCCGCGCCGGATAAGGTTGCTGAAAATAGCTGGCCATTATTTCATTCACTTTGGCGAAATGACCAAGATCGGTCAGGAATATATTCAGTTTCACAATGTCCAACATATTGCCGCCGGCTGCGATAGTTACCGCGCGCAGATTTTGAAAAACGCGATGAATTTGCGCTTCGATGCCGTCAACCATTTGCATACTCAGCGGATCTAGGCCGATTTGACCCGACAAATAAACGGTATTACCGACGCGAACAGCTTGCGAATAAGTGCCGATAGCGGCCGGTGCGTCTGGCGTTTGAACAATTACTTTATGAGTCATCAATAATCCTATTCTTAAATCTTTAAACCCGCGATTTCACAGAAACCCGCAAGGTCACTCAAGTCATCAAACACCGCTGCTGCGCCGGTAAAATCTTGGCTGCGCGTGTAATGGTTGATGGTGACATACGTTTTAATATTGGCCGCCAACGACGAACGCAAACCGTTATAAGAATCTTCCAGCGCGATGCAATCCGCCGCCGTTAACGCTAATTTATCCAGCACCCAAAGATAAATATCCGGCGCTGGTTTTTTGGCCGGCACAATATCGCCGCAACCATTCGCTGAAAAATACTTTTCCCAATCTTGACCGAGGCCGACTTCCAATAACGCCGACACGTTTTCTGGCGTGGTGGTGGTGGCAATCGCCAGCGTGATGCCAGCCGCATGAGCCTTATGAATCAATTGCTTGATGCCAGGACGTAAAGGAATATGGCCTTCGCGCAACATGCTGGTGTAATGCGCGGTTTTAACTTTGTGCAGATGTTTCACAAATTCTTCAAAATCCTGCGGCTTGTGATAACCGGTCAAAAAACTCTCCACGAAATATTTAATCCGTTCTTTACCGCCGGTCACAGCGAGCAATTTGTCATACAGCGCGACATCCCAGTGCCAGTCCAAGCCATTTTCAATAAACGCTTTATTGAAAGATTGACGGTGCCCTTCTTCGGTATCCGCCAGCGTGCCATCCACATCAAAAATAATCGCTTTAATTGTCATCATGTTCTCTCAAAAATTAACTTAACGCATCCCTGGAATTTTGCCGGCCATGCCGCGCATGAGTTTTGCCATCCCGCCTTTACCACTAAACATTTTCATCATTTTTTGCGACTGTTCAAACTGATTCAACAGCTGATTAACGTGCATCACTTGCACGCCAGAACCCAGCGCAATTCGCCGTTTACGCGAGGCTTTAATGAGTTCTGGATGACTGCGTTCAAACGGCGTCATCGAATTGATAATCCCTTCGGTGCGATTGATTTGTTTTTCATCCACTTTTGCGCCAGCGGCGGCTTTGGCCAATTGCGCCGGCAATTTATCCATCATCGAAGAAATGCCGCCCATTTTGCGCATCTGCACAATTTGCATTTTAAAATCATTTAAATCAAACCCTTTGCCGCTCTGAACCTTTTTCGCCAGCTTCGCCGCTTCCTCGTGATCGACCGTGCGATGCGCTTCTTCAATCAGCGATAGCACATCGCCCATGCCCAAAATGCGCTGCGCCATCCGCTCCGGATGAAACGCTTCGAGACCATTTGGCTTTTCACTGACACCGATAAATTTAATCGGTTTACCGGTAATGTAATGCACCGACAAGGCCGCGCCGCCGCGTGCATCACCATCTAATTTAGTTAAAATAACGCCGGTTAACGGCAGCGCATCACCAAACGCTTTTGCCGTATTCACCGCATCTTGGCCGGTCATCGCATCGACCACAAACAAAGTTTCAATCGGCTTCAGCGCCGTGTGCAATTGCTTAATTTCCGCCATCATCGCTTCGTCAATCGCCAAGCGACCGGCGGTGTCGACGATCAAAATATCGTGGTGATGTTTGCGAGCAAAGTCGTGCGCCGCTAGCGCAATATCGTGCGGCTTTTGGCTAATATCTGAGGGGAAAAAATCAATCCCTAGCTGTTCCGCCAAGATACGCAATTGCTCGATCGCGGCGGGACGATAAACGTCGCAACTGACCAGCAACACTTTTTTCTTTTGCTGCTCGTGCAACAATTTCGCCAACTTACCGCTGGTGGTGGTTTTACCGGCACCTTGCAAACCCGCCATCAAAATGACTGCCGGCGGCACGGTCGTTAAATTAATGCCGACATTGGCCGCGCCCATTAATTTAGTCAGCTCGCGATTGACCACGCCGATTAAAGCTTGGCCCGGCGTCAAACTGCCCACCACCTCTTCACCGAGCGCCGCCAGCTTAACTTGATTAGTCAATTCTTTGACCACCGGCAAGGCTACGTCGGCCTCTAATAAAGCCAGCCGCACCTCGCGCAAAGCGTCTTGGATATTGCTTTCTGTTAGCCGTCCTTGGCCGCGTAACGTTTTAGCCAAACCCGAAAGTCGTTGTGTCAGATTTTCAAACATTTTTCATCCCGAAGTTAATCTCAATACGCAGCCGATACACTTTGGCAACGCTTGCTGTAGAATTCGCGCAGTCTAAAACATTCACCTGCACTATGTCGAACCCTGTCTTATATTTAATGACCTTTCTAAGCTACGGCGTACTGGCCGTTTTGTTTTGGCGCGCCCAACTTTCCGGTCAAGCAGAAACTGCTAATCGTAGTTATATTGGTCACGCCATTGCCGTTCCCTTAGCCCTGCACGGCTACTTGCTGTATCAAAATCTGTTTATTTTCGACAGCTTAAATATCGGCCTAGTTTATTCTTTGTCGCTGATTTTATGGCTAACTGTATTGGTATATTGGCTGGCCAGACTGTTTTATTCCTTGGCGAGTTTGCAAACCTTATTTTTACCAATCGCCGCCCTTGCCGCCGTGCTGCCCGCTATTTTTCCAGAAGTGCATCGCCTCGAGCAACCCACTTCTTGGGCATTTAACGCTCACGTTTTAGCCGCAATGTTGGCTTACAGCTTATTCACCATCGCCGCTTTTCACGCCGGACTGATGTCGCTGGTCGAAAAACGCTTGCATCACGCGATGATACCAACGGTGCTGAAAAATCTGCCCCCGTTGATGACGATGGAGAAAATTTTGTTCCGCATTATCGCCGTCGGCTGGGCTTTACTCACCGTTACTTTGCTATCCGGCATTGTTTTTTCGGAAGAAATTTTCGGTCGCGCGTGGCAACTTAACCACAAGAATATTTTCGGCTTATTGTCTTGGGTGATTTACAGCACCTTGTTGCTCGGTCATCTGCTTAAAGGTTGGCGCGGCAAAACTGCCGTGCGCTGGACGATGGGCGGCTTTACCTTTTTAATTCTGGCCTATCTCGGCACCGAATTCGTCCTCGAAGTCATTCTGCATCGTTAAATCTGTTTGGAATAAATATGAGCCTAAAAAATAATGACACGTGGTCAGGTCGTTTCAATGAACCGGTAGCCGAGCTCGTAAAACGTTACACCGCCTCCGTTGATTTCGATAAGCGAATGGCCTTATTTGACATTCAAGGCTCGCTCGCTCACGCGCAAATGCTCAGCAGTTGCAACATAATCACTAGCCAAGATTTGCACGAGATTCAGCATGGCTTGGCGCTCATTAAAGCCGAAATTGTGAGCGGTGATTTCGCTTGGCAGCTCGACCTAGAAGACGTGCATCTCAATATTGAAAAACGACTGACCACCTTGGTGGGTGACGCCGGCAAACGCCTGCATACCGGCCGCTCGCGCAACGACCAAGTGGCGACCGACGTGCGACTTTATTTACGCGATGCGATCGACGATTTATTGCAACTGATTAAGGCGTTACAAACTTCACTGATTAATTTAGCCCAGCATCACACGCACACCATCATGCCCGGCTTCACCCATTTGCAAGTCGCACAGCCGGTGAGTTTTGCTCATCATTTGCTGGCCTATTTTGAAATGCTGAAACGCGATGCCGAACGACTGGTCGATGCTCGCCGCCGCGTCAATCGGCTGCCACTCGGTTCTGCTGCTTTGGCTGGCACCAGCTATCCGATTAATCGGCAAATGGTGGCCGAATTATTAGCCTTTGAAGGGGTTTGCGAAAACTCGCTGGATGCGGTATCTGATCGCGATTTCGCCATTGAATTTTGCGCCGCGGGCTCGCTTATCATGACCCATTTATCCCGTTTGTCGGAAGAACTGATTTTGTGGATGAACCCGCGCTTTGGTTTTATTGATATTGCCGATCGATTCTGCACCGGTTCTAGCATCATGCCGCAAAAGAAAAATCCCGATGTGCCCGAATTAGTACGCGGCAAAACCGGTCGCGTGAATGGCAATTTGGTGGCGCTCTTAACGCTGATGAAAGGCCAACCGCTGGCTTACAACAAAGACAATCAAGAAGACAAAGAGCCGCTGTTTGACACCGTCGATACATTGACGCAAACGCTGCGGATTTATGCCGACATGATGACTGGCATCACCGTCAAACCAGACGCGATGCGCCGCGCCGCCTTGCAAGGTTATGCCACCGCCACCGATCTGGCTGATTATCTGGTGAAAAAAGGTTTACCGTTCCGTGATGCGCACGAAGCCGTGGCCTTGGCGGTGCGTTTTGCCGAACAGCGCGGTTGCGATTTGGCGGATTTGGCCTTGGAAGATTTGCAGAGTTTTTCCTCGCTGGTGAGCGACGATGTTTACGCCGTACTCACGCTAGAAGGTTCCTTAGCCGCACGCAATCACTTTGGCGGCACCGCACCGGCGCAAGTTGAAGCGGCAATTGCCCGCGCCAAACATTATTTGGCCTAAATTTTTTGAGAGTAAAACCATGAAGTCTGCTGTTGCTGTTTTTCTGCTATTTTTTTCATCACTCAGTTTTGCCGAGCTACTCCCCGCCAGCGCGCCAGTGGTTGAAGCTAAAGCGTATGTGCTTTTTGACTACACCAGCAACCAAATTTTGGTCGATCGAAAAGGTCACGACCATATTGAACCGGCTTCGCTGACCAAACTGATGACGGCTTACATCACCTTCGGTATGTTAAAAACCAGCCGCTTATCGCTATCGCAATTGGTTACGCCTTCTGAAACCGCATTGCGCACCCAAGGCGAAGAATCGCGGATGTTTTTGGAACACAGCAAACCCGTCAAAATTGAAGATTTGTTGCGCGGTTTAATCGTTCAATCGGGTAACGATGCGGCGCGCGTGTTAGCGGAAACTATCGCTAGCGATGAACTCGCGTTCGCCAATCAATATATGAATGTGGAAGCCAAACGTCTGGGCATGAACGACACCCATTTCACCAATTCCACCGGCCTGCCAGATCCGCAACATTACACCAGTGCTTATGATTTAGCGTTGTTAGCGGCCGCCATTGTTCGCGATTTTCCCGAGTTTTATCCGATCTATTCTCTGCACGAATTTCAATACAACAACATCAACCAAATGAATCGCAATCGCCTGTTGTGGATGGATCCATATGTTGATGGGATGAAAACCGGTCATACCGAAACCGCAGGTTTTTGTTTGGTATCTTCCGCTTTGCGCGGTAAACATCGATTAATTTCCGTGGTAATTGGTGCGGCTTCAGAAAATATGCGCGCCAGCGAAAGTCAGCGTTTGTTAAATTACGGTTTTCAATACTATGACAGCGTTCAACTTTATGGCAAAAATCAGCCAGTAAATCAAACTAGAATTTGGAAAGGCACTGAAAAAACCGTGCCGATTGGCTTCCGCCGTGATTTAGCGATTGCCGTGCCGATTGGTCGCGCCAAAGAATTAAAAGCTTCTTTGGTGACACAACAACCGATCATTGCGCCGATTACCGCCGGCCAACAAATCGGCGTATTAAAACTGACGCTAGCGGGTAAACCTTACGTCGATTTACCAATAGTGGCGCTAGAAGCTGTGCCGCTGGCCAATGTTTTCTCGCGCGGCATCGATACCATCCGCTTGCTATTCCAATAATCATGAGCGAAATCGTCTATCTGAATGGCGAGTTTTTTCCGCTAGCAGAGGCGAAAGTGTCAGTGCTGGATCGTGGCTTTGTTTTTGGTGACGGCGTGTATGAAGTGATTCCTGTTTATTCGCGCCGTGCTTTTCGTTTAGACGAACATTTGCAGCGTTTGCAAAATAGCTTGAATAGCGTCCGCATTGATAATCCGCACGACGCCAGCACTTGGACGGAAATCGTCAATACCATTATTGCCCGCAACGAAACCGACGATCAATATTTGTATTTGCACGTCACGCGCGGTGTCGCCAAACGCGATCATGCCTTTCCTAATCCGCCGGTGACACCAACTGTTTTTGTGATGAGTTATCCACTCAGCACACCGCTACCAACCCTGTTGCAAAAGGGTGTCAGCGCCATCACCGCAGTCGATAATCGCTGGTTGCGTTGTGACATTAAAGCTATTTCCCTACTGCCAAATGTGTTGCTGCGCCAAGCCGCCGCCGATGCTGGTTGCGCCGAAACCATCATGATTCGGGATAATGAATTTATGACCGAAGGTGCCGCCAGCAATATTTTTGTGGTGAAAAATGGCACGCTATTGGCACCACCCAAAAACAATTTAATGTTGCCCGGCATTACTTATGACGTGGTATTAGAACTGGCTGAGGCGCACGGTATACCGCATCAAATTCGAAAAATTTTAAAAGAAGAATTGCTAACTGCCGATGAACTTTTAATGACTTCATCCACCAAAGAAGTGTTGCCGATTACCCTGCTTGATGGTCAGCCGGTCGGCAATGGACGGCCTGGGCCAATGTTTGAAAAACTGTATCAGCTGTACCAAACTTTTAAACGCGATGTGATGCGCCAACACAAGGCATAATTTTATAAAAAATGACCGAAACTCCTTCTCTCATCGAATACCCCAGCGATTTTCCGATCAAAATATTCGGCGCTACGCAGGACGGCTACGAACAAGCGGTGTTGACCGTGGTGCGCGCGCACGCGCCTGATTTCGATCCAGCGACAATGGAAAAACGCTTTAGTGGCAACGCGCGCTACACCAGCTTAACCTGCACCGTGCGCGTCACTTCGCGTGAACAATTAGATAATTTGTATCGTGATTTAACCTCGCATCCGATGGTAAAAATGGTGCTATGACGTTGCCGTTTCAGCCGTCGTCACCGCAGATTAAATATTTGGGCATGGTCGATTACCGCGCCACTTGGCAAGCGATGCAACGATTCACCAGTGAACGTAACCGCGATACCGCCGATGAAATTTGGGTGCTGCAACATCCGCCAACTTATACCCAAGGCCAAGCCGGCAAGCCCGAACATCTGCTGAATGCGCGACATATTCCGGTGGTGGAAATTGATCGCGGCGGGCAAATCACCTATCACGGCCCCGGCCAAATCGTGCTCTACTTGCTACTAGATTTGCGCCGCTGGAAATTAAATGTGCGCGAACTCGTGCGCTTGATGGAAAATTCGGTGGTCGAATTATTGGCGACTTACGACATCAAAGCTGCCGGCCGCGAAGATGCACCGGGCGTGTATGTTGGCGCGGCAAAAATTGCGGCGCTGGGTTTGAAAATCAAAAATGGCTGCTGTTATCATGGCTTGTCGTTTAACGTCGATATGGATTTAACGCCGTTTCATTATATAAATCCCTGCGGCTATGCGGGCTTGCAAGTCACCCAATTAAAAGATCAAGGCGTCAGCACTTCATTGTTAACATTAGAACCCGTGCTGGCGGAAAAGCTGACCAGCCTACTTCGGCAACATGCTGAAAAACCAAGCGTTATCGCTTAAAGAATTTACTGAGAGAAACTGAATGAGCACACTAGACAAACAAACTGGCGCAGCGAAAACCGCACGCAATCCGATTAAAATTGTCCCGCTGCAAGAACGGCTGCGCAAACCGGAATGGATACGGGTGAAATCGGGCAGTGGCGCCGGTTATCACGAAGTAAAACGGATGTTGCGGGAGCACCAATTACACACTGTTTGCGAAGAAGCATCATGCCCAAATATCGGCGAATGCTTCGGCAAAGGCACCGCCAGCTTTATGATTTTAGGCGATGTTTGTACGCGCCGTTGTCCATTTTGCGATGTCGCCCACGGCAAACCGTTGCCGCCCGACGCCAATGAACCGGCAAATTTAGCCCGTTCGATTGGCTTGCTAAAATTGCGTTATGTGGTGATTACCAGCGTCGATCGGGACGATTTGCGCGACGGTGGCGCCCAGCATTTTTCCGATTGCCTAACGGCGATTCGCATCAGCTCACCCGATACACGCTTAGAAACTTTGGTACCGGATTTCCGTGGTCGCTTGGAGGTTGCGCTAGATGCGATGGCGACTAGCTTGCCCGACGTTTTAAATCATAATTTAGAAACCGTGCCGCGCTTATATTCACTGGCCCGCCCCGGTGCCGATTACGCCCATTCGCTCAAATTATTGAAGGATTTTAAAGCGCGCTTTCCACACGTTATGACCAAATCTGGCTTGATGTTAGGCTTGGGCGAAACCGATGAGGAAGTGCTGGAAGTGATGCGCGATCTGCGCGCGCACAATGTTGAAATGTTGACGCTCGGCCAATATTTACAGCCCTCAGACGGTCATTTACCGGTGTTACGCTACGTGCCGCCAGCAACATTTAAAGAATTTGAAGACGCCGCCAAAGCGATGGGGTTTTCTCACGCCGCCTGCGGCCCGATGGTACGGTCTAGTTATTTTGCCGATGAACAAGCGCATCAAGCCGGTGCGATTTAATCAAGATTAACCGATTAATTTAAGGAGAAATCTCATGCTTAAGCAAACTAAATTATCACAAAAAACGCTGCTCTTAATTTTGCTGGCATGCTTTACCGCACCAGCCTGCGCCGTTGAAGAAACACCCAGCACCAACACACCAAATAGCACCGCTGCTGTCGCCAACGCGGGTGCCAACAATATTGAAATATTGCGCCAGCTACGCCAAGATTTAGTGACGCAAAAAATTAATGTGTTCCGCAGCACGGTGCGCACCACCACCAAAACCAAAACCTTTTTCTCGCGCCTAGTTTCTTCTTCGGTGAATCCGATTGATGTGGAATTGTTGCGTGACATGAATCAATTTACCTTGCGATATATAGCGTTGCCGGAAACCGCTGAAGTCTTTCACCTCAAAGGTTTAGTTCATCAACGCAGCGAAAATTATCCGGCGGCGGCGCTAGACTGGCTGTTGGTGCAGGTCATTTATCCTGACTCACCCTTTGCCATTGAAGCATCAAAACATCTCAAAGAATTAAATGGTGACGCCTTAAAAAAACAAGGCGTATTGCTGACCAATATGACGAAAAACATTGCCACTTTAAGCGGCGATCGCGATCAACGAATTGCCGGCTTTATGCAATATCTTGGCAACCTTGGCGAGGTGGATTTTGCGCCGGCCATCATGGCCGAAAGCGAAGCTTTTTTAATTAGCAACGAAACATTTTTGAAAGAAGATTTGGTCGAACACGCCATCGCGAGACAAGCCATGTTGATTGATAATCAAATTGCAATTTATCACTTCAACCGCTTATTGGCGTTTTATCCTGACAGCACTTTGCGTGCTGACAGCTTGTGGTCTTTGGGGGGGTTGCAACGCAAAGGCATGAAGCAATTCGATCTAGCAGCGAAATCTTTTACGAAACTAATCGAACAATATCCTGATTCGCAAGAAACTAAATTTGCCATTGAATCCTTGGCGCAAATGTACGCGGATGACATGAACGATTTTCCCAATGCGCTGAAAACACATCAAACCATTGTCGCTAAATATATTGATGATCCGCTGGTGCTTCGTAGCTTGAATAGCGCTGCGCTCATTTACCAAAATAAAACAAACGAGCCGGCTAAAGCAGTCGATAGCTATCTAAAAATTGCTGATACTTTCAAAGGTGGCGAAGCCTTGATCGCGCTGATTAAAGCTGAAAAAATTGCCGCCGGTTCCACCCGAAATTGGAAGCAAGCGATCGAGATTAACAATCGCATTATCACGCTAGTTCCAACGACTGAAGAATCGGCCAAAGCGCTTTTCGCCAACGGCGACATTGCCGAAAAACAATTAAACGACAAAGAGCTGGCAAAAAAATATTATACAGATTTGGTTGCCCGACATCCGTCACATCCGCTGGCAAAAGATGCCAATGACAGGCTGAATGCGTTTAATCCACCGGCCGCCGCGCAACCGAAAACAAGCAAATAAAGACTTTTATCGAGCATCAAAATGCTTCAAATACAAAAACAACTTCGTGCGTTGGCATCGGCGGAATCCGCTGCCAACCTGCAACGTTATTTTAAAACGGCTCCGGGTGAATATGGTGCGGGCGATCGATTTTTAGGCATCAAAGTACCGCCGTTGCGGGCGCTGGCGAAAAAATATCACGAGGCAACACTGCTTGAAATTGAACGGTTGTTACATTCCGAATGGCACGAAGAACGCTTATTTTCTCTGTTGTTGCTGATGCAGTTTTATCAGCGCGGCAATGACGCTGAGCAGGAAACTGCGTATCAACTTTATCTCGCCAGCACCGCGCACCTCAACAATTGGGATTTAGTGGATGTTTCAGCACCGCACCTTATTGGCCGACATTTGCACGATCGACCGCGCGATATTTTGTACCAATTTGCCGCGTCCACTTTGTTATGGGAACGACGCATCGCCATCATCGCCACCTTTTATTTCATTCGCCAAAACGATTTTGCTGACACCTTGCGTCTGGCAGAAATACTGTTAAATGATCAGCACGATTTAATGCACAAAGCAGTGGGTTGGATGTTGCGCGAAGTAGGCAAACGCGACGTGGCGACCGAAGAAAATTTTCTGCAACAGCATTACCGCCAGATGCCGCGCACCATGTTACGGTATGCCATTGAACGCTTGCCAGAGCCGCGCCGGCAGGCTTATTTAAAGGGTGATATTTAGCCTGCCAACTAGAATCCTAGCCGCACGCCCACACTGACCAAACCATAGCTCCGATCAAATTTGCTGGCAGTCACGCTGTTATACGCAAACGGAATTTCACCTAAAAACTGATTGCTCATCAATTGACCGCGCAAAAATATCGCCTGGTTTTTTAGGAATTCATATTGCAGATCGGCGATAAAAATGTGGTTAGACTGATAAGTTTTGCCGCCTTGCGACTGAATCTGCGCGTCGACACTTTCACGTTGGTGGATTTGATATTGATAACCGCCACGAACTTCCCAAGGCGCGCTGTGCCACACCAAGGATCCGCCCAGTTGCACGTATTTATCCTGATAATTGAGCACTGGCATCAAAGATGGTGGGATATATAACGCCACCAATCCCGAGCTACATTTATTTAAAACGGTGCCTTGCCCAGATTGATTTAAAGAAATTTGACAGCCATAGGCATCAAGCAACAAATTTCCGGTAGATACACGACTATTACCAATACCGGCAAAACTCGACCAACGCAAACGCTGCGTCCAATTGCCGCTGGCAATGCCATTCAATTCCAACTGAAAATCCTGCAGTTGATTTACCTGAATCTTATCCACCGTCAAACCCATCATCGAGGTCGGTGTCGACTTAGATAACTGAGTAGATGAATTACCCCATGCTGCGGTTTGTATTGCAAAAGTGATCGGCGCTTCATCCTTTGACAAACGATATTGCGTTGCCAATTGCCAACTTTGAATCCGTTCCGTATCCGCGCCATAGGTCAACTGGCGCAACCAATAGCCAGCTTTAATCGCCAGTTGATTACTCACCGCGTAATCCGCCAACAAATGACCACCCGTGTAATCGCCCACCGACGAGCCAGCATAAACCGGATCGCTGGCGCGTAACTTAAAAATGTCTAAAGTGCTATTCACGGCATCCACCGACAATTCTAAATGACTGTCACCTGCCCGCTGAGTTTCCGCGACGGTCAACAGCGCATCCAGCGGCGCAGCTAAGGCCGACAAACTAACGCTCATCAAACCACCCAAAATCATTAGCAAACTATTTTGTTTATTTAAACTTGCCATTATTTTTCCAAAAAAAAAGGGAAACGAATTACTTCGTTTCCCGATAAAACTAGCGAACTAGTTTAGATTACTGAACTGTCAGAGCTGCCGTTGTACCGTAACCTGAAACTGTCATGCCACCAGCCCCTGGTATGGTGACTGCGGTAGTGTTAGCAAGTGAGTTAGCAGTTTTCGCCAATACAGCAACAGACACTGCCGCCGTCGCAGTGAACGTGCCTTTCAGATTGGTCGCGGCCAAAATGGTAGGGTGACCTGCCAATGCCAGCGGTATATCCAAGGTGACATCAGTTGATCCAGCTACTTGAGTAATAACCAAGCCATTGGCAACGGTTGGCAATGACGACGTCGCTGTCAGGCCAGCCTGAGTTTTATAATAACCCGTTGTCATAGAACCAACACCAACAGTCGCTGTAATTTGACCTGCTGCGGGTCCTGCCGCCAAAGCAATTTTATCAACGATCACTGTCAGCTTGCGCCCTGTTGCTGCCTCAGTCAAATCAAAGCCTAAGCTTACTGTTGCAGGCAAAGCTGAAGCAACATCGGATAAATTCAAAGTTGCAGAAGCAACTGGCCCTGTTACTGTCACAGCACCGTTTGCAACAGCTACACCATTAACTTTGTAGCTATTAATTAGCAAAACGTTCGTTAAAGCGGTAGCAATTGGCGGTACGGTAGGAGATGAAATCACAACGGCTGGGACGCCAGCGTTAAGTGCTGCTGTTTGAACCGTTGCTGCCGCAGTCGCCACAGCGGTGGCAGCAGCTTGCTGAGCGACCTGTGTAGTAGCAACTGACAAAGTAGCATTTGCGTTGTTCAAGGTAGCCATATTGGTAATCAAAGTGGCAGCTGAAGTTGCATTCGCCGTTGTCAATGACGTTGCAATCGCACCAACGTTTTGAGCAATCGCAACGTTGTTTTGCGCTTGGGTTGCTGGGTTGGCGGCAAGCTGAGCTACAGTCGGTGCAGTATTACTCAAATCAGCAGCAGGTGCTTGAGCGACAGTCGACACCAAAGTTGCCACAGCACTCGAAGCAACCGATGCTACGCTGGCAGGGGACACCTTAGCCATATTTGCTGTGGTCGCGTCAGCCAATACAACGGGATTCGTAGCCGCGGCAGTTACCGTGCTTGACGTTACATTGGATGTTAAGGTTGCGACAGCACCAGCACTTGCAGCAGAAGTTAAATCAATTGGCGTAGCAGCAGTAAGCTTGCTAGCAATTGATTGCATTGCATTAGCATAAATCGCATTTGAGGTTGCGTTGCCTTCGTTGCGACAGCACCACCCGCAGCAGATTGAACAGCGCTGGTTACTTGTTGCAACAACACTTGAACCGCAGCAGTCGTTTGAATCAATGCAGGCGTCGAAGTCGCTGCCGCAACCGGATCCGTCGTTAACAGTGGAACGCTAGCTGGTAAACCCAAACTAGTTGCAACAGTCGCCGCTGCTGCAGTGGCTACAGAAGTTGAAATTGGCGTTCCAGAAGGCGGTAAATTACCCGAAGCCAAGATTTGTGCCATGACGATACTGGTCAATGGTGTTACTTGGGTTGAGCCTGGCGGCGCAGACAATTGACCCACAAATGGTAAGCCGGTGCTGATATCAGTACCGCCCGAAGCAAAAACCATATGCTTTTTGCCGTTCGGATTTTGCGCACCGGTAAAGGTGAAATTACCACTCGCATCTGCAACTGTTGTTGGGTCAGTTGAATCGGCCGCTCGGTTATCGTTAACGTCCAGTGTCACTGTTGCGCCAGCCACGTAGCCGTCAACAATTTTACCAAGGGTAGGTGCAGCATCGGGATTTCCACCGCAAGCCGACAAAGCTGAAGCGACTGCGATTGCCAACAGGGCACTTCTGAAATTAAAATTATTCATCAATTAAAAAACTCCTCATAAATACAAATTCGGATGGTCCGGCAATTTGAACTATTTTCATAGTTTATTGCGACGGATAAAAATTAAGCGCGAAGAATACTATAAATATTAATGTGAAATCAACCAAAATATCAAAGAGATATATATAAAATATAGGCTTATATATATTCTTTGATTGATTTTTGAAAATTATTTGCTTTAAATTACGGTCTACGCCACTAAAACTGCCGCGAAACCGCCAGCTTTGCCAGCGCCAACATTGACGAAGTGGCCGCCGAAACCGGTAATAATTTCAGCGCTTGGCACGCGTCGTCAACTTCGCGCAACGCTTGTTGGCGGGTGTAATCCAAGGCGCCGGTTTGCTGCACAATCTGCAAGACCTCGGCAAACTTTTCAATATCACCTTGCTCGATGGCGGCACGAATCAGCGCCGCTTGTTCTAGCGTGCCGTGTTGCATGGCGAAAATTAAGGGCAACGTTGGTTTGCCTTCGGCCAAATCATCACCCAAACTTTTGCCGATGGTTTCTTGGTCGCCAGAATAATCCAGCACGTCGTCGATCAATTGAAACGCGGTACCCAAATGCATCCCAAAATTAGCCGCCGCCGCTTCTTGCTCAGGATTAGCTTTGCCCAAAATCGCACCGAGGCGCATCGCCGCCTCAAATAATTTGGCGGTTTTACAATGAATGACGTGCAAATAAGTTTCGGAGGTCACGTCTGCATCATTGCAATTCAGCAACTGCAACACTTCGCCTTCGGCAATGACATTGGTGGCGTCGGCCAGCGTTTGCATCACGCGCATATCGCCAACGGTGACCATCATTTGAAAGGCGCGAGAATATAAAAAATCGCCCACTAATACGCTAGCAGCATTACCAAACAAGGCGTTAGCGGTTTCACGACCACGGCGCAAATCAGATTCGTCGACCACGTCGTCATGCAGCAAGGTGGCGGTATGAATAAATTCCACCACTGCCGCTAATTCGTGATGTTGCTCGCCGCTATAAGAAAATGCCTGCGCCGACAGAATCACCAAAGCCGGACGCAGGCGTTTACCACCCGCACTGATGATGTACTCGCCGATTTGATTGACCAAGGCCACATCGGAATGCAATCGCATGCGAATCACTTGATCCACCGCCGCCATATCCGCCACCAGCGAATGTTGAAGATCACCTAAAACCAATTTCTATTCCCCTGAATGTGTACGTTATTCGCTGATGTGATTATTGTTTTGCAGTGCGCATTGTCGCATAAATTATCTATATAATTTTCCCGGATGTGGATGACGAATCAGCCAAAAACCGATACCTGCGCCGATGACACACAAAGCCATCACGTAATGAACCGGTGCCAACTTGTCGATCGGCAACAATAAACTCACCATCACCGGCGTCAATCCACCGAACACTGCGTAGGCGACATTATAGGAAAATGACAAACCCGAAAATCTTATCGCTGCCGGAAACGCTTGCACTGCGGCGCTGGGCACCACGCCTATCATGCCCACAAAAAATCCACATACCGCGTATAGCCAATTGATATTTTCGGGGGCGACTGCCAATTGTGTATAAAGCAAATAAGATGTGATCGCTAACATCACGCTGCCGAATATCAGTACCCGACCAGCGCCAAAACGATCAGCCGTCGCACCAAAAATAATACAGCCCAAACTCAACATTAAAGTCGCAATACTACTAGCCTCAAGCGCGGTCGCCGGAGAAATACCATACAGTTTTTGAATCAGCGTGGGCGTCATCAGAATCATCACCACAATGGCGGCCGACAATAACCAAGTCAACAACATCGTCAGCGCAATCGCTGAGCGATGCTCACGTATTACTTTTTTCAGCGGCATTTCATTAGCGAGCGCTTGCTTCTCTTGTAGTTCTTTAAATATAGGCGTTTCGTGCAGCCATTGTCTCAACCAAACGGCTAGCAAGCCAAAGATGCCACCCACAATAAACGGTATCCGCCAAGCTTCGGCCAGCACTTGCTCCGGCGTGTAAAGTTTATTGATCGCCATCGCCACCAATGAGCCCAACAAAATGCCACCGGTCAATCCGGCGGTCAATGTGCCACAGGCAAAGCCCACGCGATTTTGCGGCACGTGTTCCGACACAAACACCCATGCACCTGGCACCTCACCGCCAATGGCTGCACCTTGCAACACGCGTAACGCCAACAATAATAAGGGCGCCCAAATACCAATCGCGGCATAAGTCGGTAATAAGCCAATCAGCAAAGTTGGCACCGCCATCAGAAAGACACTCAACATAAACATTCGTTTGCGGCCGAGCAAATCACCAAAGTGCGCCATGATGATGCCGCCCAAGGGGCGCGCCAAATAACCAGCGGCAAAAATACCGAAGGTCTGCGCCTGACGTAACCATTCCGGCATATCAGCGGGAAAAAACAATTTGCCGATGATCACCGCAAAAAATACGAAAATGATGAAATCGTAAAACTCCAACGCGCCGCCCAATGCTGAAAGCGTCAACGTTTTGTAATCTTGCCACGTGAGTCTGCGCATAGTTTTTGACCTACAAAGAAATTTGAGCCGCGATTCTAGCCAAAGTTGGCTACTCTGGCTCAGAATAATCAAGCCCCTTTTTTAGGCTACTTTGGTTGCACCACCCTCAGAAAGCCGTTATATTCGCGCCATGCACTTCTCTAGATACATTTCACTTTTGCATTCCACCTTCAGCCTGCTGGCGGCGCTGAAGCTGCGCAGTGCGCGCTAATTTACTTCCCCCTATTCGATTAAAACAGGCAGCATTTTTCTAACATGCTGTTTATTCAATATTGCAATGGAGCACAAAATGAGCAGACAATTAATAATATTTGACACCACCTTGCGCGACGGCGAACAAAGTCCCGGCGCGTCGATGACCAAAGAAGAAAAATTACGCATTGCGCGCCAGTTAGAAAAACTCGGCGTGGATGTAATTGAAGCCGGTTTCGCGGCTGCCAGCCCCGGCGATGCCGACGCGATTAACAGCATTGCTAAAGTGATCGAAAATGCCACCATTTGTTCGCTGGCACGCGCCAATGAACGCGATGTGCGGGCCGCCGGTGAAGCGATTCAACCAGCGAAACATGGCCGTATTCATACCTTCATCGCTACCTCGCCGATCCATATGGAAAAGAAATTGCGGATGTCGCCGGATGAAGTCGTGGAACGTGCCGTTGCTGCCGTTAAATTGGCATTGGAATATACCGACGATGTGGAGTTCTCAGCGGAAGACGCGGTGCGTTCGGAGATGGATTTCTTGGTACGCGTATTCGACGAGGTGATTAAAGCCGGCGCTAAAACCTTAAATGTGCCGGACACCGTGGGTTACAGCATTCCGTTTTTGTGGGGCGACCGTTTTAAACAGTTAATCGCCCGTGTGCCAAATAGCGACAAAGTCATTTGGTCCACCCATTGCCACAATGATTTAGGCATGGCGTCAGCCAATTCTTTGGCGGCGGTGATGAATGGCGCGCGCCAAGTGGAATGCACCATCAACGGTTTGGGCGAACGCGCGGGCAATGCCGCCTTGGAAGAAATCGTGATGGCGGTGCGCACTCGCCGCGATATTTTCGATTTCGATTGCCGCATTGACGCCGCCCAAATCGTGCCGACCTCAAAACTAGTTTCCAGCATTACCGGTTATCCGGTGCAACCGAACAAGGCCATCGTCGGCGCCAACGCGTTTGCCCACGAATCTGGCATTCACCAAGACGGCGTGCTCAAACATCGCGAAACCTATGAAATTATGCGGGCGGAAGATGTCGGCTGGGGCGCCAATAAAATGGTGATGGGCAAACATTCTGGACGCGCCGCTTTCCGCGCTCGTTTGCAAGAATTAGGCATCGTGTTAGAAAACGAAGAGGCGGTAAACGCGGCGTTTGCGCGTTTCAAAGAGTTAGCTGATAAAAAGCACGAGATTTTTGACGAAGATTTGCAAGCCTTGGTCAGCGAAGGCGAAGTGCAACAAATCAGCGAGCATTATTCTTTGACTTCGATGCGCGCCCATTCTGAAACCGGCATTTTACCAACCGCACTGGTGACCTTGACTGTCGGCGGACTCGCGAAACACGCTGAAGCACAAGGTGGCGGACCGGTGGATGCGACTTTTAAAGCGATCGAAATTATCGCCAGCAGCGGCACCGAATTGCAATTGTATTCAGTGAATAACATCACCAGCGGCACTGATGCGCAAGGCGAAGTGACGGTGCGTTTATCTAAAGGCGGTCGAGTGGTAAACGGACAAGGCGCGGATACCGACATCGTGGTGGCCTCAGCCAAAGCGTATTTAAATGCGCTGAATAAATTACACAGCAATGAAGAGAAAGCGCATCCGCAGATTTGATTGGGCAAAGACGCACGCACGCCGCGCGTCTTTTTATGCTCGGTAGCTAGGCAGTATTTGCTGAATATCTGTCACTAATTCTGGAAAATCTAGCCGTTGAATTTGCTCGTTTTGTCGAATATCAAAACCATCGGCATCAACGCCAACGAGCTGAATTTCGCCGCTGGCAATCGGTGGCAAATAGTCACGGCGCACCATTTCTACCAAAAATTCATTCGCTTGCATCAATAATTTTTCTTCTTGCTGCTTCAAGGCATAAGGCGCTAACAAATATCCCTCAGCTTTCACCCAATGGATATTGCCAAAACCGCCAACAAATCGAATCGCTTGCGGCACGATGCGATAAAACTGAAAATCCTGCATTTCCAAATAGCGTGCGGCTTCAGGGAAATAACGTAAATAGCGTTGCGCGGTTAAGTCCCTACCGTCCACTTTCGTGGCATTACCAAGTACCGTCACCCGACCCTGCGTTTGAATCTGCGGATCGTGCTGATCGTGGGTAATCAAACTGACGCGAGCGTCGTGCTGAATATTTTTGGTATGTTCGGCCAACCCGCTAATTAAAATGAGCAAGCTACCATCAAAGTCCGTGAAATACGGCGTGATGGACGCAAAAGGATGGCCATCAAACTTTTGGGAAAGCGTGCTTAAAGCGCCGTAGCGATGCGCGCGAAGCAATTGCCGCGCTTGGCGACCGTGCTGCTGAGATTTTGAGTTGTCGGTTATCATAGCGATATTGTATTTGAACTGTGTGGGTGTGGGGCGTGCTGACAAAACTGAAATCCGAAATTCTGGTGCTATTCGATTTTTTACACTTTATCGCCTTACGCTTTAAACAAGATCGTTGCGGCCAGCTTTCCGCCAGCTTAACCTTCACCACGCTGTTATCGGTGGTGCCGCTGATCACCATCGCGCTGACATTATTTTCGGCCTTTCCCGTTTTTGCTGAATTTTCCAGTCACATCAAAACTTTTTTCCTGTCGAATTTAATGCCAGAAACGGGTGGCAGAATGATCACCCGTTACATGGAACAATTTGCGGAAAGCGCCGCCAAACTGACCACCGTCGGCATCGTTTTTTTAGCGACCACCGCAATGTTGATGATGGTCACCATCGACAATGCCTTCAACGCCATTTGGCGTGTGCGCACCCAGCGCAATATTGTTCATCGCGTGCTGATTTATTGGACAGTTTTAACCCTCGGTCCACTGCTGATCGGTGGTAGCTTGACGCTCACCTCTTGGTTAATCGGCTTATCCGTCGGCTATGCCAAACAATTGTCTGAAGTAAGCGTCGTGCTACTAAAAGTTGTCCCCGTCATTCTCACTTCACTCGCCTTCAGCCTACTTTACCGGGTGGTACCGAATCGCTACGTTTCAATTCGACACGCTATCATCGGCGGCATCGTTGGCGCCACCTTGTTCGAATTAATGAATCGGTTTTTTGCTTTCTACATCGAACACTTCCCTACTTATAAATTAATTTATGGTGCCTTCGCCAGCATCCCAATTTTCCTGATGTGGATTTATTTATCTTGGTTCACCGTACTTTTCGGTGCGCTGATCACCGCCGCTTTACCGCACTGGCGCAGCCAAGTATCGCTAAAAATGAATCCCACCACGCGCCTTTACAGTGCAGTGGAAATACTGAAAGTCATGCACCGCGGCATGCAAACCAGTCAAGTGATG
>Ga0114977_10000078_pt1 | contig 64735 bp, 55 predicted proteins | sample S_130805_MF_Meta_FD_87026 | JGI IMG/M metagenome (GOLD analysis project Ga0114977, IMG submission 87026) | Freshwater microbial communities from Lake Simoncouche, Canada to study carbon cycling - S_130805_MF_MetaG | ecosystem: Environmental > Aquatic > Freshwater > Lake | place: Lake...
GCTCCCGCCGCCGCCGAAATCGCCGCCGAAACCGCCGCCGCCGCCGAAACCGTCGTCGCCGCTCCCGCTCCCGCCGACGCTCCCGCCGCCGAAACCGTCGTCGCCGCTCCCGCCGCCGCCGAAACCGCCGCTGTCGCTCCCGCCGTCGCTGACGCTTCCGCCGACGAGTCCGTCGCCGCCACCATAGTCCAAGGTGTTGTTGCTGCCGGATTAACTAATGCGTTGAATTCTTTAACAAAGCCAGCCGAACCCACCGCCACTCCCGCCGCAGCACTTGCCCAGAAGGATGCCGCGAAGCCATCTGTATGGAATCGTTTTACAAATATCTTTAAAAAAGCAGAGCCAACAAAGCCAGCAGAGCCAGTGGTGTCTGCGATGAATGTTCAGCCTAATTACCCTCCGGTGCAATATTTGCCTCAAGTAAATAGGGTGCCTGGCTATGCGCAGCGAGAGCGCTTCAGAGATCAAGATGGGAAAAGGCCTGAAATGAAGGGTATGTCAACATCGGTTCAAATGCTGTTGGGGCTGTGTATACTTGCTGCTATTGCTTCTTTGTTCATTGCGCCTATATTGGCGCCTGTGTTTTTAATGGCGGCTTGGGGTGTTAATAAGTCTTCCAATAAAGCAAGAGAAAATCGGTATCAAAGCGATCTGGACGATTGGCGAGACGACAGAGGTTCTGGCAGGCATCGTGAGAGAGAAGCTCCTATGCAAACAACTGCGCTGCAGCTGACTCCTGAAGTTAAAAAGAGCTTGGATGAACTTGTTTTATCAATACAAAATAACACAACATTATTGAAGAAGGCTGAGAATCAGAAACTTAACTCAAATCAAACTATCACGCCGCCGACTGCAGGCCGGCCACTGGAGCAAAGTAAGCAAAGGGGGGGGTAGGGGCTGATAAAGCAAAAGCCTGGGTGGAAACGCTTTGGGATGAAGTTAGGTGCCACCCCCTAAAATATGCTTTATATATTGTTTTTTTTCCGTTATCATCTTACCTTAGTGAAAAACATAAAATTGGTTTATCTATGCGTGGGTTGATGAAAACAGCGGTTGTGGCTTTATTGATGATGGTGGGGGTGAATTTTGCCCATGCTGATGCCCCGGCCAGCTTTGCTGACATGGTTGAGAAGGCCTTGCCTGCAGTGGTTAATGTTTCCAGTACCCAGAAGGTTGATGCCAGCCGCCGTTTGCAAACTCAGGATATCCCGGAGAATCCATTTGAATTGTTTGATTTTTTCCAAAATGAAATGAACCCAGATAAGCCGAAAAAGGAATATTCCCTTGGCTCGGGCTTTATTATAGACCCTAAGGGTTATATAGTGACGAATTACCACGTGGTGGCCAATGCTGATTATGTTGAAATTGGTCTGGATGGCGATCAGGGAAAGCGTTATAAGGCGCAGATCATCGGTAAGGATAAGAAAACAGACCTCGCCCTGTTGAAGATAAACGCCCCTGGCGACCTGCCATACCTTGAAATGGGAGATTCGGATAAACAACGAGTGGGCGACTGGGTTGTTACCATAGGAAACCCATATGGCTTGGGTGGCACCGTCACCAAGGGTATAATTTCGGCCAAAGCGCGCCAGCTTAACACCAGCCAATTCGATGATTACATCCAAACAGATGCCCCGATAAACAAGGGGAATTCTGGTGGCCCGATGATTTCGATGGATGGCAAGGTTATTGGGGTTAACACCGTTATCCTCACCCCTTCAGGGGGAAGCATTGGCATTGGTTTTGCTGTGCCATCTTCATTGGTGAATAATATTGTTTCTCAGCTGCGTGAATTTGGCCAGGTTAAGCGTTCTTGGTTGGGGGTTAAAATTCAGCCAGTGGATGACAGAATGGCAAAAGGCATGGGCTTGGATAAGGCTAAGGGTGCATTGGTTGCAGAAGTGACGCCAGACAGCCCTGCAGAAAAAGCTGGGATCGCCGTTGGCGACATCATCACCAACTTTAATGGCGCTGATATAAATTCAACTCACAGGTTGCCGATTGTTGTTGCTGAAACACCTTCTGGCAGCAAGGTTGACATCACAGTGTTCAGGGATAAGGCTTATAAAACCATAAAGATTACGGTTGAATTGGCGCCTAAGGAAATTAGCGATGCCCCAAGCAATGATGGCAAGGTTGCGGCGCCTAAATATGCTAATAAATCTGCCTTTGGCATCACCGTGCGTGATTTGGATGCTCCTTTGCGCAAGAAATATAGCGTTGATCAAGAAGTGCAGGGCGTTCTGGTTGCTAAGGTTGATGAAAACCAAGATACATCTGATTCTGGCATCAGGCCGGGTGATGTGATTTTGAAAGTTAACCAAGATGTGGTTACATCGTTAAAGGAATTCGCTGATGCTGCGGCAAAGGTGAAGGAAAGCGGTGATCAGTCGGTGGTGTTATTGATATACACCCGTGGCCAAAATCAATTTGTGGTGGTGGATTTGTCGGAAGATAAGGAAGCTAAAAAAGATAACGGATAGTAACTGTGTGCAGCTGATTATTCCATTTGAATTCGAGCCAGAATTTCACGGTGATGATTTCATCAGATGCCAGTGCAATGTGGATGCTCACAGGGCTGTGTATAACACCGAGATGTGGCCGGATAAAAGATTGTTGATTTTGGGTGATGCCGGCAGCGGCAAAACCCATCTGGCAAACATATGGGCTGATATCAATGGCGCTGAGGTGCTTAACCCTTCAGCCGAGCCATTATTCGCCAGGCCATTGGTTATTGAAAACATAGACCAGATTGTTGATGAAAGCATGCTGTTCCACCATCTTAACACCGCTCATCAGAAATCATTGCCCATCCTTATGACGGCGCAAAATATAAAGAAATATCAATTGCCAGATTTGAATTCCCGCATCAATTCTTGCTATAAATCGATAATAAAAGAGCCATCAATCGAGCTGCTGAAGGTTATCCTTCTTAAAAGCCTTTGCGACCGGCAGCTTAAGATTGGCAATGATGTGTTGGAATATATTGTGGTTAGAATGCAGAGGAGCTTCTTTTATGTTAAGATGTTGGTCGCGCAATTAGACCAGGCATCGGCCAAGGAAAAGCGCAACATCACCATTCCCTTTGTGCGCAAGATTATCGCCAACGTTATTGTCGAGCAGATGGACCATGACTCTTGAAGCCATATTGCAAAGGATGATTAAGCTTGATGGGCCAATCCGCCTGGACAGGGTCATGGCCATGGTGAGCACTTATTATTACGAAAACCATCACATCTTTGGCGCCGATGGAGACTTCATAACGGCGCCCGAAATCTCGCCATTTTTTTCCTATACAATCAGCAACTGGCTGCATTCCATCTGGCAGGAAAATGGCCACCCGCAGTTGCAAATTGTGGAAATGGGGCCTGGCAATGGCACCCTTATGCATGATTTATTGATTGGAAATAAGCGCTATCCCGATTTGCAAAAGGCGGTGGAATCAATTGTGATGATTGAGCGCAGCCAGGCCTTGATTGCGCGCCAGCAACAAAAGCTTGCCGGCCAGTCAGTGGTTTGGCGAGATGGAATTAATGATGTGAATAAATGCTTCACCATAATCATCGCCAACGAATTCTTCGACGCCTTGCCAATAAGGCAATGGATAAAGGAAAAGGAAGGTTGGGCGGAAATATACCTAATGTTTGAGCAAGGCAAGGGCTTCCAGTTTGTTAAGGGCAGGGGGGATTTGGATCTTGCCGCTGCAGTGGGTGATGTGGCCGAGGTTTGCCCACAGGCAAAGATATATGCGCAAGAGATTTCCCAGGCCTTGAAGGTTGCCGGTGGCGCTGCCTTAGTCATAGATTATGGATATGATAAACCATCCACCCAAAGCACCCTGCAGGCGGTGAAAAATCATAAGCATCATAACTTATTAGACGGCCTCGGCACCGCGGATTGGACTGCGCATGTGAACTTTAATCAATTGCTGCAGGTTTTGCCCCATGCAAAGATATTCCCACAAGGAGATTTCCTTAAGAAATTTGGCATTGAAGAGATGATGCAGGAAAGCCCACACAGTTTGGCCCGCCTTACAGATAAACAACAGATGGGCGAGCTGTTCAAAGTGTTGGAACTTGTGGTTCTCCCTTAATTTATCTGCTTGGACCGCCGGTGCTTTTGTCGCTTATTCGTTTAAATTCATCAGCTTGAGATTTTATGATGGCCTCTTTGCTATTAGGCGTGGATAAGCCAGCATACTTAAATTCTTCAGCAGCAAATTCAAATGCCAGAGCTTCATCGCTCATGATCTGTTGATGAATTATTGGTTTGTGTTTGTCTTTAGAAGCTATCTCTATAGCAGCAAAGACCTTCTCTCCTAAAGCTTTATAACCAATATGGTCGGCTGTTGTTAAAAGAGGGCTTTTTTTATAATCTCGATTTAAGCGTTTTTGATGATCGGCAATCACGCATGCTGTGGTTAAGCCGCAGCATTGAGCAGTCTGCACTTGTTCAGATTCATCTTTGAAGGTTGCCTTGGGCAGAAGTTCTTCTATCTTTTGTTTTATTTGCTGTTGAAATCGCAATGGCGTACGAAAGACTGTAGAGGGTTCATCCTTATCAAACCTGCCTTTGCCCAAGCCATCAAAAAATGTCACCACAGGTTTACCATCTTCATCTTTATCAAAAATAATGGTGCTGAAGTGATTGATTTCAGGGTCATGCACTATCATGTAATATGGCCCCTTATTGCTTTCAGCAATTGCCTTTTGTATATCATCAAACCAAGCGTTATTATCTTTGGGCATTAGAATATCTATGTTAAGCCTGGATGCAGTATTTTCTATAGATTCATCTTCTTTGGATGAAAGCATGATCGCTGCAAACATAACCTGCATCACATCGAGGGTATAGTTAATGTTATACCCAGCACGGTTATAATAGTACCCATTGGTTGGTTTTAATGTTTCAGCAAGACTTGCTTCTATTGCATTATAATTATCCATAAACATAATCCACAAAGGTTAAAATTTTACGATAATGTTAATTTGTTGTGAAGTCAATGGTGATAATCAGCCTAAAACATCAGCCTTGACGCTGGCTTCTTCCTGCGGCAAATTAAGCTCGCCTTTCAGGCCACATCCGGCCAAGCACATGGTTAAAACTGCTGCTATCAAATATTTATTCATAAAGACCTTCCTAAATTGTGTTGCTGCATAAATAGAGAATAGCATAAGAAAAACATGCTGTCCCTCAATTATTTATTGCTCAGCTTTTTTCCTTTCTGCCCTGATCAGGCAAATCCCCGATGCGATAATCAATAAATAACCGATGCAACTGTTAAAACTTGGGGTTTCGTTAAAGATGTAAAAACCCATCAAGCCGGTGAAGAGTATTTTAGAATATCCAAATGGCATGATAACCGAAAGGTCGCCGCATTTCATTGCCTTGAATGAAGCGATGGACCTTGTCAAATAACATCCGCAAACCAATAATAATAATGGTAAATGATGCTGTTGCAAGGCGAAGGATTCAAGGTTGATGAATCCTTCGGGGCGCATCCAATCCACCCCCATGAAGGCACCAGGCTGCCAGTTAATAAAGGCTGCGGGGAATGAAACGATGGTCGAGATGCCGATGGCATAAAAAACCTGAGTTTTTGTGGCCTCAGTGCGGCCTAATATTTTTACTGTGATGCAATATATAACCCACAATATAATGGAGGCGAATATAAATAAATAGTGCTTATCAGGCGTGATAAACCTTGGCGCCTCGGTGAATATATTGGGCTGCACCACGATGATTGCTCCGATGAAGCTGGTGATAATTGCTGCTAGTTTAGTTATGCTGAATTTTTCATGGAAGCAAATTATGCCGGCTGCAGCCAGCAGCACTTTTTCCAGGTAATTTAAAGAGGTGGCATTGGCCAGAGGGATATATTTAAAAGAATGCATTAAGCAAAGCGAAGCGATGGTGCTGAAAATTCCACCAATCAAATACAAAGGAAATTTCTGCGTGCGGAGGGCCTTGAAGCCATCTTTAAAGATCCAGGGCAATATGGCAATAAGAACGATGAACTTATAAAGAAAAACCACTTGGTTAGAGGGGATATCCTTGGTCAGAAATTTAATCGCTGTAAATAATATTGACACAGATAAGGCATCCAGCAGCATAAACATAATGCCATGGATATTATTAGTCAGTGATTTGTTCATATAGATTTCCATAACGGTCAAAATATACTAGCAAAATAGCAAAGATTTGGCGGAATAGCTTGCCTTTTTTGCTGAATAGGGCTAGATAATTTAGGATATTAGTTTCAAAATTGGTGTGATGATGTTTGCTTCTCTGACGAAAAAATTATTTGGTAGTGCTAATGACCGTATTGTGAAGTCGCTGCAGCCTGTGGTGGATGCGATCAATAAATTGGAAGAGAGCATATCTGCTTTAAGCGACGAAGCTTTGTGCGCAAAAACGGAAGAATTTCGCTCGCGCCTTAAACAAGGAAAAACTTCTTTAGACGACATCTTGCCAGAGGCTTTCGCCGTTGTGAGGGAAGCATCTGTGCGCACCCTTGGCAAACGCCATTTCGATGTGCAACTGATGGGGGGCATTGCTTTGCACCGTGGGATGATTGCAGAAATGAAAACAGGGGAGGGGAAAACCTTGATGTCAACCCTGCCTGTATACCTCAACGCGATCACCGGCCATGGCGTGCATTTGGTGACCATTAACGATTATCTAGCAAAGCGCGATGCCGAGTGGATGGGTGCAATTTACCGCTTCCTGGGGCTCAGCGTTGGTTGTATATACAGCGAGTTGCCAGAAGACCTGCGCAAGGAAGCATATGCAGCGGATATAACCTATGGAACCAATAACGAATTCGGCTTCGATTATCTGCGGGATAATTTAAAATATGATTTAGAATCAATGGTGCAAAGAAAATTCCACTATGCAATTGTGGATGAAGTTGACAGCATATTGATTGATGAGGCGCGCACTCCGCTTATCATATCAGGCCCAACTGAGGATAATTCCGAGTTATACAGCGTTATCGATAAGTTGGTGTCGCATCTAACAGCTGATGATTATGAAGTTGATGAGAAGAACAAATCAGCGATCTTAACCGACAAGGGGCACGACAGTGTGGAGCATCTGCTGCATAAAAACAAAGTGATTGCAGAAGGCAGCAGCCTTTATGATGTGGAAAATATCTTAGTTATCCACCATGTGAATCAAGCTTTGAAAGCACAGCAACTGTTCAAGCCAGATGTGGATTACATAGTCAAAGACGGCAAGGTGATGATCATTGATGAATTCACCGGGCGCATTATGGATGGCAGGCGTTATTCTGATGGCCTGCACCAGGCATTGGAAGCCAAAGAAAGGGTGCGCATTCAGAACGAGAATCAAACTCTTGCCTCGATCACTTTCCAAAATTATTTCAGGATGTATCCAAAGCTTGCAGGGATGACAGGAACAGCCATGACCGAAGCCAATGAACTTATGGATATCTATAGGTTGGAAGTTCTTGCCATACCAACCAATATACCGGTGCAAAGGATTGATCTGGATGATATAGTTTATCGCACAGCGAAAGAAAAATATAACGCCATTGTTGAAGAAATTATTCGTGTGCACAACACCGGGCAACCAATTTTGGTGGGCACCGTCAGCATCGAGAAATCAGAGCATGTGTCTGATCTGCTGAAGAAAAAGAAGATAAAACATACCGTTTTAAATGCCCGTTATCATGAGCAAGAGGCTGATATCATAGCACAAGCTGGGCGTTTAAATGCTGTAACCATAGCAACCAATATGGCGGGGCGCGGAACCGATATAATGCTTGGTGGAAACGAGGATGTTCTTATCAGGGATGCGGTGAAGCTGAACCCAAAAGAAAAGCCAGAAGCTATATCAGCGAGAATCATCAAGGAACGCGAAGCAGAGCGCGCAAAGGTGAAAGAACTTGGCGGGCTTTATATTCTGGGAACAGAAAGGCACGAATCAAGAAGGATTGATAATCAGCTGAGAGGGCGCGCAGGAAGGCAGGGTGACAGCGGCATCACGCAGTTCTATCTTTCTATGGATGATGATCTGATGCGTATCTTTGGCTCGGAAAAAATCAGCTCTTTGCTTGAAACCCTTGGGTTGAAAGAAGGTGAGGCCATAACCCACCCGTGGGTTAGCAAATCCTTGGCTAAAGCCCAACAAAAGGTGGAAGCCAGAAATTATGATATGCGCAAAAATCTGCTTAAATATGATGATGTGATGAATGACCAACGCCAGGTTATTTATGAAGAAAGAATAGCATTCATGATGCAGGATGACTTAACGTCTTACATCCATCAATTGATGGAGCAGGTGAATCATCAAGTGATTGCCGACTTCATGCCTAAGAAATTATTGCCAGAACAGTGGGACTTGCCAGGGTTGCGCCATGGGTTGAATTTTATATATGACCTGGATATAGATCTTGAAAAAGAACTGCTAGCGGCTGGTTTATCACATCAAGAAGGGGTGGATAGAATCAATCAAATTCTGCGTCAGCATCTTGAAGCTCGTCGGGAAAAGTTTGGCCCTGAAGAAATCAAACGTGCTGAGCATAACATCATATTGATCACCCAGGATCATCTTTGGAAAGATCATCTGCATGGGTTGGATCACCTGCGCACCGGGATAAACTTAAGGGCCTATGCGCAAAAAGACCCATTGAATGAATATAAGATGGAAGCTTTCCATATGTTCAAAAGCATGTTGGAAGAATTTTATCAAACATCTTTGCAGAGAATCTTCCGCCTGGAAATAAGCCGCGTCAGCAATGAAGCAATTCCAGTGCTAAGCAAGCGCATGGTTGAAACCAGGGTTGACCCAGCTTCTGTCGCTGCGGCCGGCGATGCTGCGCGAGGGCAGTTGGTGCAGCGCAAGATGGTTCCAATAGAGGAGCGTGTCCCAAAAGACTCAATTTTTTGATAGAAAAACATGCGCTATTTATTGTGCCTATGCGGATCTGGCAAAAAATATAAATCCTGTCACGGTGCTTTTTAATAATGAAATCGAGCTTAATTAAGTTAATGGGACTTCTTATGCCTAATGTTGACCTTTCATTACACCCTAAATATCGTGCTGATATAGATGGATTGAGGGCTGTTGCTGTGCTGTCTGTTGTGGGGTTTCATTTGTTCCCAGGTTGGATACACGGTGGATTTATTGGAGTGGATATTTTTTTCGTTATATCAGGGTTCCTGATTTCAACAATAATATTTGGAAATTTAGAACAGGGGACGTTCAGCTTTACTAAGTTTTATGGCCGCAGGATAAGACGGATATTCCCAGCGCTGTTGAGCATGCTTATTGGGTGTTTGTTGTTCGGATGGTTTGCGTTATTGCCGAACGATTATGCGCAATTGGGTAAGCATGTTGCAGGTGGTGCGGGCTCTATTGCTAACTTCATGTTATGGCAAGAAGCTGGATATTTTGATCATGAATCATGGTCTAAACCATTGCTCCATTTATGGAGTTTGGGCATAGAAGAGCAATTTTATATAATCTGGCCACCATTAATATGTTTGATCTGGAAAAAGAGGTTTAACAAATTATTGATTATTGTACTTATTACGGTAATTTCTTTTGCTTTAAATGTCATAGAAGTGCATAGCGATTCCGTTGCTGCTTTTTATTCGCCGCAAACCAGATTTTGGGAATTGCTTTTTGGTGCTATTTTGGCTTGGTCCTCCCTTTATCAACAAGCTGAATTAAAAAGATTAGAAGCGAAGGTTAATATTTGGCTAATACGCAATGCAGCAGCCTTTATGGGCGCATCTCTAATAGCATACAGCTTGTATAACATAACAGAGGATGCAATGTTTCCTGGATTCTGGGCATTACTTCCAACTTTTGGCACCGCTCTAGTCATTGCTGCGGGGCCAGGGGCGTGGATAAATCGTGTTGTTTTATCTAATCGATTTTTAGTATGGATTGGGTTGATCAGCTTCCCGCTTTATTTATGGCATTGGCCTTTGTTTTCTTTTGCGCACATTATTGAAAATGATATGCCGACAAGAACCGCTCGTATTATGGTGTTTATCGTATCGGTGGTGCTGTCATGGCTGAGCTATGAATTTATAGAAAAACCCATTCGCTTCGGGGCGAACAGCAGGCGAAAAACGATAACACTCATTGTGTTGATGACCATCATAGGGTGTGCTGGATATGCTTGTTATGATAAGAACGGATTTAAATCTAGAACCAAGGGATATGAACTTGAATATGATGGAATATTGAAAGCATCTCAAGAATGGCAAGGGGTTGAGACCACGAAAAGCTTCCTATTCGAGGGCCGAAATTTCTATTATAACAACTCACAGAAAAAAGAGACGACTCTGTTTGTGGGGGACAGCAATATAGACCAATACTATCCAAGAGTTGCTGAGTTAATAAAAGAACATCCATCGCGGGCAAATAGTGTGATATTTGCAGTGGGCAGTGGATGTTTGCCAATCCCAGGCATCAGTTACACACACACACACAGACATTGCGCCAATTTAGCTGAAAGCGCAATGCATTTAGTTCTTTCCAAAAAAGAAATAACATCTGTTGTGATTGGGGGGCGGTGGAATGCATGGTTTGCATATGGACCATATAAGGATGATTACAATCAGTATTTATTAAGGTTATCAAGTTATATTAAGCAGTTGAAAGTGGGGGGCAGAAGAGTATTCATAATGCTGAATATTCCCATTGGTGAAGAGCTTGATCCTAAATATATGATACAGCGTCAGCTTAAGAACTTCCCTAATGTTATGAGTAAAAGAAAAGGAGGGATTGGTCAGTCTGTGCTGGAGGAGAAATATGGAGCTCTGCATGATGCCATGAAGAAAATAGCCTTGGAAGCCGGGGCTGAGGCGATAGATCCAATAGATTACCTGTGTGTAAATCGTTTTTGCCCTAGTTTGGATTCTAAAGGAGATCCAATGTATAAAGACAAAACCCATCTAAGCACTGGCTTTGTAAGAGAGCAAGCTTCATTCATAGATAAAACTATTCTTTCTGATTAGGTTTTTTAGATTATGTGTGATAAATTATTATTATGCGGATCTGGCAAAAAATATAAATCCTGTCACGGTACTTTTTAGGTTTATAATGGAAATTTCTGTTTTATGGTTTAGGCAAGACTTGAGGATATCTGATAATATCGCCCTTTTAGAGGCGGTGAAGTCGGGGCGGGTTATGCCGGTTTATATCTTGGATGAGGTCACTTTAAGCGAATTTAAAATGGGAAGGTCTGCCAGATGGTGGCTGCACCAATCATTGATCAAGCTTAACAAATCTTTGGATGGCAAGTTAAATCTGTATGTTGGCCGTTCTAAAGATATATTGCTAAAGATCGCTGCAAATCATGCAGTGTCGGCAGTTTATTGGAACAAGTGCTATGAACCGTGGCGGTTACAAAATGATGCTGAGATTGCCCAGCAGCTTGCCGTAATGGATATAAAGTGTGAGAGCTTCAACAGTTCCCTGCTTTGGCAGCCCCAAGACATCGCCAAAGACGACGGCACGTCATATAAAGTGTTCACCCATTTTTACCGTAAATGCCTGCAGAAGGCTTCCCCTCGATATGCAATGCAAGCCCCTTCTGAAATGGTTTTAGTTAAGGATGAGCATAACCAGTGCAAACTGGAAGATCTTAACCTGTTGCCAGAAAGCGATTATGGCAAAGCTTTGGATGGTGTTTGGGAAGTTGGTGAAAGTGCTGCCCAGAATAAGCTTAACGACTTTCTCGACAATCATTTTCTGGGGTATAAAGTGAACAGGGATTACCCTTGCAAATCAGGTTGTTCCAGGTTATCTCCACATCTGCATTTTGGTGAAATATCGCCGCATCAAATTTGGCATGCAGCCAAGACCAAAGCTTTAATTAATGAATGGGCGGAAGACCTGGATTGCTTTGCAAAAGAAGTGTGCTGGCGAGAGTTTTCGTATTATTTACTTTACCATTTTCCACAATTGCCCCGCGAAAACTTTCAGGCTAAGTTCGATGATTTTCCATGGCAAAATGATGAAGGCCTGCTGCAGGCATGGAAAGCCGGCCAGACTGGTTATCCACTTGTTGATGCTGGTATGCGAGAGCTGCAGCAAACTGGATATATGCACAACAGGGTGCGCATGATTGTGGCATCTTTTTTAACAAAGAATTTGCTGTTGGATTGGCGTTTGGGGGCCGATTGGTTTTGGGATTATCTAGTTGATGCCGACCTTGCAAGCAACAGTGCAAGCTGGCAATGGGTTGCTGGTTCTGGCGCTGATGCGGCGCCATATTTCAGAATATTCAACCCCACCACTCAAGGGAAAAAGTTCGATCAAGATGGCGAGTATATACGCAAATTCGCACCTGAATTGCGCCAGCTGCCGGATAAATATCTGTTTGAACCATGGGAAGCGCCAGCGCAAATTCTTAAAGCAGCCGGGGTTGTGCTGGGTAAGGATTACCCACATCCCATAGTCTCCATCACTAATTCCAGAGCCATGGCTTTGAATGCATATCGCATGATATCCACATAACGGGTTATCGCTAATGATCAGAAGATGCCTGCCTACGCAGGTATGACATCGGTTAGGCTCTATAATCAATGGTAACGGCCCTCGCGCTAGCGTCGCCTTCGGGGCCAAGTTTACTTGGCCTACCTAGGACTCAGTATAAATTAAATTCAAATGGATTCTCTAAATCACAGTGAATCCGATTTTGAGGATGACGCCTCTCTTTTTAGACTCTTTGTCCATGTCTTTCTAGAAGAAGAGCGCCGTGGATTCAGATTTAGTTTGACCTATGGCTGTATATAGGATTAATCTCAGTTCAAATATATATATGGAAAAATAATGAATAAAATCTTCGCAGCTATCGCCATTTGTTTCATGGTTCTGAATTCTTCATATGCAGCAGCGTCAGATTTCACCCAAGAGGGGGCAACAAAACTTTTCACCCAGATGGTGAACACCTTGAACACCAGAAATCCTGATGCGATAAGCAAGTTCTTCGCCTATTATATGGCGTCGGATGCTGTTTTTTATAAGAAAAGCATTTTGGTTACACCGGGGGATCTGCAGAATCCTAAAAGCATCAAAGACATACAATTCACACGCGATCAATATATCTCCCTGATGCAGTCGATTGTGAAGATTGGCAGAAGCTATAAGATGAACTGCAACATAGAATCATTTCAAGTGCTGCCTGATAAATATGTTGCATATGTTGGTGTTAGCATGATTGAAACTTCGGTGATAGATTTAGACGGAGCTTTAAGGCAGAATATAGTCAGCACTAATTGCAACTACACTCTGATTGACGCCGCTGACAGCCCTAAAATTGCCGGGGCTAATTGCATAGAGAAAATTATATTAGAGCAATGAAATCTCCAGCCCTGCTTGATCCATTGAATATCATAACTTCATGCACCTTGGTGAAGGAGGTTTATCATTTAGATCAATTCAGGATGGTGATGAATAAGCTTTATTGTTATGAGATCTTCAAGCCGATGTTGGATCTTGTTGCAACTAAAGCCATGCAGGGCTCATTAAAATTTAAAGTGCAGGATCAAAAGCTGTTTGATTTAGATGAAGGGAACTGCAGAACTATAGAAGGCGGAGCGGTTAATAAATTTTTAAACCGCATTAAGGTGGAAAACAAATATGTTATCACCATAAAGAAAATCAGCGCGGATGTGATTGTGCACGAAATTTCCCATATGATAGAGAAGGAGATTGAAGGGGCGGCGGTGGCAGGGTTTGCCGATCAAGTTCTCTATGATTTGAGAACGGGAAATGGCAACGTATCGCTCTTGGCGGCAGCCAAGCAAGTTATGGGTGTTGAAGTTGAGGCTTACCCCCCGCAGCAGCGAAACTCAGAGCTGTTCGCTCGTTATTTCCAATTGCTGGCCATGTCCAAAGAAGTGGCGGGATATAACAGCAATTATGGCTATTCAATTGTGGATGTGTATAAACTGTTTATCGCCACAGAGAAATGGCTAATATCTAATTTATATCGCAGCATATTGCCTAAAATAAATGAAGCCATTGCTAAGCAGAGTTTGGAATATATCAAAGAGTTGGGCGAGATAAAGCATTCTTGGGCCGATGAAAAGGTGAAATCAGTTCACTATAAAACTGCTGGTGCGCCGAAGTGGTCGAAAGCTTTGAAATCGATTAAGGACGATCCTTTCCAATGAGGATCTCTTGCGAAATGCAGCTAATCAATATATGTTGTTAGCAACATCAAAAGAGCGAATCAATGCACAAAGCATCAATCATTCAGAATTTAGCAGCAACGCCGAGGATGAACATCCTGGTTTCGGCATCGGCTGGCACTGGCAAGACAAAGGTGTTAACTGACAGATTCATCAGGTTAATGTTGCATGGAACCCCACCAGAAAAAATATTATGCTTAACATTCACCAATGCAGCAGCAACCGAGATGAAGCAAAGGATCAAGGAGAAGCTGGCTTTGTGGCATGAATCTGACCTGGCCTTCATCGAAAGCGACTTAAGCAAAATGGGGGAAGAAGTGAGCCCTGAGATCTGCCAAAAGGCGATCAACTTACATTCTATGTTCCATAAGGTTTATGATCAGCTTAAAATAATGACAATTCACGCCCTGTGCGCTGAAATATTGAAGCGTTTTCACAGTCTGCACAGCCCTAATGTTGAGATTCTCGAGCCTTATGAAGCACAAAATTTTCAACTTGATATAATCAAGCAAACACTGGCGGAAATTTCATCTGATCACAACTTGCAGTGTTATCATCATTATCTGTTCCTGTCAGATTATATGGATATACAGCAGATATATAAGACGATAAATCAACTGTTGTTCGAACTGAAAAACAAGTTGGAAGTCGATGATATAAGTGGGGTTATATATGCCCTTCATCAAGCCAATGCGAGGCGCACCCCTAGGGGTATGATGAATGATAATATAAAGAGCTTTAAGGCAAATAAAGATGTATGGCAAAGCTTGTACAAAGCATTGCGAGATGCAGAAGAAAAAAGCAGCGATGACTTTAAAGATTTGCTAGAGATGATGGAAAATAGCATTAACCCGGCGCAGCAATGGGAAGAATATTTGAATGTTTTTCTCACCAAGGAAAGGAAGCCGCGGCAAAGATTGGTCAGTAAGAAATTTTCTATCGAGCACGAAAATTTCTTCCAATTGTTGCTGTTGGAACAGGAGTCGGCGGAAGAATGCTGGATTCAGTATAAGCGGCAAGTCAGTGCTGCCCTTAATGATGCGGTTGTTTCACTGGCATTGGCTTGTTATCAGAAAGTTGCAGCCGCCAAGGCAAGCATCGGGGTTTTAACTTTTAATGATCTGATCAGCCAAACCCTGAACCTGTTGCATAATTCCCCAAAGGCACCTGGAATTTTATATGATTTGGATTATCAAATTGACCACGTGTTGGTTGATGAATCCCAAGATAACAGTGATGATCAGTGGCAGATAATCAGGGCCTTAACAGAAGAGTTCTTTGCAGGGGAGGGGGCGCGCACAATCGATCGCACCATATTTATTGTGGGGGATATGAAGCAGTCGATATTCAGTTTTCAAGGTGCCAGCCCAGAACTGTTTCAGCAGGCGGGTGAATTTTTTGCTGATAAGGTTGTGGCGATTGATAAACCTTGGCATATGCTAGACATGCAGGTTTCATTCCGCAGCAACCAAACAGTGCTCAACTTGGTTAATGCCATTTGTGCAGCCAATTCTCTGCACTCATCGCATAAGCCGGTGGAGCACATAGCCCACCGTGATGGCCAGGGTGTGATAGAGATATGGCCATTGATTGAAAAGGAAGAAAGCGACCAGCAAGAGGGGTGGATCCTGCCAAGATATGATGGAAGCAACATGGAAATTGCAGAGCAGGTGGCCGCCTTCATCGCTGATAAAATATCAGCTTGGATAGTGGATAATCGTGTTATAGCAGCCAAAGGAAGGGCTGTGGAAGCCGGTGATATAATGATTTTGGTGCGCAAGCGTGGTGCCGTGGTGACGGCTTTAAGAAGGCAGCTAAGTCAAAGGAACATCAAGGTTGTGGAATGCAGCAAAAGCAGGCTTAAAGACCATATAATAGTGCAAGATCTGATGGCATTATTAAGTTTTCTAACGGATTGTGATGATGATTTAAACCTTGCCTGCCTGCTGAAAAGCCCTTTGTTTAATGTGAGCGAGAAAGAGTTGTTTACTCTCTGCCACCAAAGGCAAGGCACTGTCTGGCAACAGCTGCAGAATCAATCATTGTGTTATAAAGAGCTGGAAGAAATCAAGAAACTTAAGCAAACATCCACTGTGCTGCAATTGCTGATGGATGTGTTATATCACAGGGATAAAATAGCTGAATTTGCAGCGCGCTTCGGTGAAGAGACGAACATTGTTATAGCAGCATTTTTAGAAACAGTGTGTGAATTTGAAAATAAGTATGTGGGGGGAGGATATTCCGCCTTCATAAAATGGTTTGAAACGATGGAAGTTGAACTGCAATTGAATGGGGCGGCAGAGGGTAATGCCATAAGGATTATGACGGTGCATGCCGCCAAGGGCTTGCAAGCACCCATCGTGATTCTTGCTGATGCTGCTTCAACTGAATATAGCCCACCGCAGCGAGTTTTTTGGCGCGCAGGGGTTCCTATAACAGCTTTAAATGCAGAATATGATGATGAATTATTGCTCGAATTAAAGCAGAAAAACCGCCAGCAAGAAGATTTTGAAAGCAACCGTCTGCTTTATGTTGCCATCACCAGGGCGGAAGATGAGCTTTATGTGATGGGGCACAAGGTGAACCGGCTTAAGGGAAGTTGGTATGATGTTATTTCATCAGCTGCAGCTGATGGTTTTGAAGCTTGTTGATTAAGATGCATAGGGGGGGGGTGTTAGTGTGTTCCTGAGAAATAAGCTGAGTAATATGTGTATAACTTGATGATTATTGAGTTTATAATGTTAGAAACTCAATGGTCTAACTTGCTATATAAAAACTTAATCAGTTAAATCTAAGACCGAATTCCTAAATAACCTCGTTAATTTAACTTGCATAAAATTTTAGTGTTAATATAATCCCAGAAAAATATTGGTATGTATAATGTTTAAATCTTTAAATAAATGTTTTGCTTCAAAGGCGCTTAGGGCGCTTATAATTGCAGTGGTTGCTATATATGCTGCGGCAGTTGTTTATATGTATGTGTTTCAGCGTGGGTTAATGTATCACCCAGAGAGGGAGAAATATGGCCTGGCCCATTATAACCTCAGCAACACCGAAGAAGTGACAATCACCTCTGCTGATGGCACAAAACTGCAAGCTTGGTTTCGCAAGCCTGATAATGGTTGCGACATGACTGTGTTCTTGCATGGAAATGCTGGAAGCCTGGACGATAGGGCCGATAAATTAAAAGAACTTGCTGAAATGGGCTATGGCTTTGTGATTGCTTCATGGCGTGGCTTTGGTGAAAGCGAAGGCTCACCAACTATGGAGGGAATATATAATGATGCTCGCGCTGCGATCGAATTTGCAGTGTCGAAAGGTTATGCTGTTGATGATATTGTTTTGATCGGTGAATCATTGGGCAGCGGTGTTGCCACGCAAATGGCGACGGAATATAAATTCAAGGGATTGTTTTTAATCACACCATACACTTCAATTGCCGACAGGGGCGCCGAGATCTATCCATTGTTGCCAGTGCATATCTTAACAAAAGATAACTATAGTGTGCTTGATAAAATTGCCGGAATTAAGCAACCATTGTTGATCATTCATGGCACTAAAGACACAATCATCCCGCACTCTCATTCTGAAAAGATCATTGCTGCGGCGATGGAGCCTAAGAAGCTGGTGATATATCCTGACATAGGCCATATCAATTATGATAAAAAAGATGTCTTCATTCAGATGAGGGATTTCTTTGGCATGTGTTCTAAAAAGGTTGAAGCTGTTGCAAACTGATGTTGTAATTATAGGGGCTGGCCCAGTTGGATTATTCACTGCATTCCAAGCAGGGATGCTTGGCTTCAGCTCTGCAGTTACTGATGTGCTAGGTTTTATAGGGGGGCAGTGCTCGGCCCTTTATCCGCAAAAGCCAATTTATGATATCCCTGGTTTTCCGAAGATCAATGGCTTAGAGCTGATAGATAACCTTGCAGCGCAAGCTTCCCCCTTTAAGCCGGAATATATCCTTGGCCACCAGGTGCAGAAGATTGAACGGCAAGATGATTTTTGGCTTGTGCAAACAGCCGAACCCAGAACCATTAAGGCCAAGGCCGTGGTCATCGCTGCTGGGGTTGGGGCATTCGTTCATAACACGCCACCCCTTGAGGGAATAAAGGCCTTTGAAGAGACGAGCGTTTTATATTCAATAACTGATATTGAAAAATTCCGCAATAAGCGGGTGTTAATTGCCGGTGGTGGCGATTCAGCGCTGGATTGGGCCGTGGCCTTGGCTGATGTTGCCTCGATGATTTATGTGGTGCACAGAAGGGATAAATTCCGCGCCGCACCCGAAACCACTCGTCAGATGGAAGATCTTGTGCAAAGGGGCAAAATTAAATTGCTGGTTCCATATCAACTTTATGGGCTGCAAGGGAAGGGGGCGCATCTTTCCAAAGTTCAGGTGCAGCATATGGATGGGAATATAGAAGATGTGGCAGTGGATTTCATGCTGCCATTCTTCGGCATGGCAATGAAGTTGGGCCCCATCGCTGAATGGGGGTTGCAGCTGGACAGAGACCGCATAGTCGTTGACCCCGCAACCATGCAAACAAACCTTCCAGGTGTTTTTGCCATAGGCGACATCGCCACCTATCCCGGCAAGTTAAAGCTTATTCTGACGGGCTTTGCTGAAGCGGCTTTGGCATGCCACAGCGCATATGATGTAATTAATCCTGGTAAACCGCTGCATTTTGAGTATTCTACCACAAAAGGAATATCTGCGAGTGAGAATGACGCTGGGAAAAATAATTGATGGAAAGAAGATAGCAGGCGAATTGCTTGCAACCCTGCGTGCACAAGTTATTTCTCTGAAAGATGAGTGCGCCATAACCCCTGGCATCGCCGTCATCCAAGTGGGGGATGACCCCGCAAGCACCATATATGTGCGCAACAAAATGCGCTGCGCTGTTGAGATTGGGATAAAAACCTTCCCTAACCTCTTGCCAAGCGGCATCACCACTGAGGAATTGCTGGATCTGGTTGCACAGCTGAACAATAACCCCGATGTTCACGGGATATTGGTGCAGTTGCCGCTGCCACCTTCAGTGAACACAGACCTGGTGTTAAACGCCATTAAGCCTCAAAAGGACGTGGACGGCTTTAGCTGGGTTAATGTGGGTAAGCTTAATTCTTGGGTGCCATGCCTGGAATCCTGCACGCCGCAGGGGGCGATGATCTTGATCAAGCATGCATTGGGCGAAGATTTATCCGGCAAAAAGGCGGTGGTGTTGGGGCGCTCACGCATTGTTGGCAGGCCGATGGCCGCGATGTTAATCAGAGAAAATTGCACCGTCACAATTGCCCATTCATATTCGCAGCAAATTGCCGATGAGGTCAAAAGCGCTGATATCCTGGTGGCAGCCACAGGAGTGCCAAATCTGGTGAAGGGGTCTTGGTTGAAGCCAGGCGTCTGCGTGATTGATGTGGGGATCGTTAGGATTGAAGATAAACTTTATGGTGATGTTGATTTTGCCGAAGCAATCAAGGTTGCCGGTCACATCACGCCAGTGCCAGGAGGGGTCGGCCCCATGACGGTGGCATGCTTGATGCGCAACACCATCAAGGCCGCTGAAAGTTCCGCGGCCTTTTAATTGGGGAGTTTAACGAGATCGGCCTTTGGTTGGATAATTTAAGACTGAACCATCTGTAATAGCTTCTGCTATTTTATTTAAATCGATGGCCTTGATGGTGTGGTCACCTTCTTCTACCAGATGTTTGCCGCGAAACATTCGTACAATATTAGGGCCAACTCCAGTTGCGGCTGACCTTAAATGTTGGTTCAATGCATTCTCAATGGCTTTCGTATAAGGAAGTATTTGATTATTAGCTATGTTTGCTTTTTTAATTGCTGGAATAAGCTTATCATATATTTTCGTTTCCTCTTTCTCAGGAAGCTTATGGGTTAGCAGCGCACACATTAATATGATGCGTGGATTGGGGACAAGTTCTTCAGCCGCCGCCGGAGGTGGTGAGGCTGTTGAAGGAGAACTTCTTCCTGAAGAGTCGGTGTTTCCATCCACTGCCGTTTCTGGAGTCGTTATGCTTTGTTCGGGCCGGATAATAAGGTCAATAAAATCTTCTATTTTTTTGTCATCAGGGTTTTCCTCCTCAATAAATCGTTCAACCACTGATTTTATTCTTGATATCCCTTCCTCGTTATAAGGAGGGTTAGCCCGCTTGGTAATTTGTGTTGTAGTATACTCAGTTTTTAAGTGGTCAGTAATTACCTTTGCCCAATTTGTCTTTGCTTCATTAGTTTCGGTTATACCAAAATGATTTAGAATTTTAGGGAGCAACTCGGTGAATTGATTCATGTTAGCGTCAATTCTCTCTAGATTATGATTTTGAACTCTGCCACAAAGGAATTTGAAATCACGCAGGTTTGGAATTTTAGCCACAAGAGTGGTTTTGCCGATCCAATCATAGACTGTCTTTGCATCAGTTAAAAAACCATCTGGATAGGCCGTTAGTTTTGCAGGGGCAGCCGCTTGTGAAGGCCTTTCTAGTGAGTGTGGTGGCACGGCCCCTGATGCTTGCGATTTCGATGCACCTGCAGCGGGCAAGACGCTTTCCCTGTCTGTTGAAGCTGAGCCGCTGCTTTGGTTGAATCCCGATTCAATCTTCTTCGCAATATGAATGTCGATCCCGTTTTTAACTTGCTCGGCCCAACGTGTCTTGGTTGGATTTATTTCAAGTAAATTGATTCTGACTGTTTTAATATTAAGCTCTTTTGATATTGAATTTTCGATGTTGGTGATCTCTTCTAATGCATCCTCGTTCTCAATATTATTCATAACTTGATTCACAAGGAATTTCCAGTCTAGTAATTTGATTGCTAAGCTGTCTGCGATTAAGCCATCTTCCAGATTAATACTATCTAAAAGAAAATAGTCTGAGGTTAAATTAGCCTCCACTTCTCTTGGATAGATCCACTTAACTATCTGAGGAGGCGGCGCAGGTGGAGATACTGGTGTTTTTTCGGCCTGTTGTGCAGGCCTTCTTGGTGGAGGTGGTGGCGCAGGTGGAGCTACTTTTCTTTTTTCTCCTGCCGATGCTGATGCACCTGCAGCCGCAACTGAATTGGAATTAGATGTCTGAGTTATTGGCATTCCTGGCGGAGACGGAGGTAGCATTTTTTCTTCCAAAGCAGCAGCTGCAGCAGCTCGACTGGCCACTGCTGCCTCAAGCGTTCCTGTCGCTGCTTTCGCTATATTTCTTGTTGGTGCAACAGTTGCCCCCTTTTTTGCGTTTGTATATAACGTGATTGCAACCTCAATTGCTTCGTAAATATCTTTGTTAGCCTCATCTTCACGGAATCCTTTATTATTAAGCCTCTCGATAGTTGCTTCAAGGGTACCTGCGTTGATGATTCTGCCCCTTTTTACTGGTGTTAAAGTAGAGGTATTAACTTCCTTTTTAATGAGGGTTAATATTTCTTGTTGGTCTCTAAGGTCGGGGAATAATTTTATAATTTCGTTGTAGTCAATGGTCATGGCGCATACCCAGGATTAAATTGCTTATGTTTCGACTATAACCACAAAAAGGTTAATAAATCGTTAACATACGGTGATCGCCTGCAATTATTTCCCCTTTTAGCGAGCCCTATAGCTGTTGGTTTGGCGCTGGTTATAATCAAGATAAGCGGCATATCCTATGGCTGCAGCCCCAGCCCACACTATCGGGTCTTTGCAGTGTTTGGCCATATAACCAAAAGCCACGCTTGCGGTTTCACAGCCCCATCCAATTATTTTAGGTGCATAAGGAGACGGGGCAAACGCTTCAGCCCATCGCTTAACAAATTTAATTGTGTTGCCAAGGGCGGTGGTGGCTTTCGTGTTTCATGAACACCGCTCCCGCCATCCCCGCCCCTTCGAAGCCTAGGCAGGGGATAAGGCAGTTGAAAGCAGTTTCGAAGCCACGGCTTAAGACTAACCCTGGCATCTGTGAGATTCCTGCTTTACCAGTAACTAAAGATATCGCAGATGATGTAAGGCCAATAAACGCTCCGGCGGCAATAACTTGGGTTGCAAAAGAGCTGCCCAGAGCCGAAACTGTGTCAAGCGCCATTAAATTTCGCTCATGCAGGCTGTTAAGGCCAGCGTAAAAGCATTGAAAAGAAGCGCCAAACGACATAATGGTTGTGATGTTAGGTATTGGGTTTTGAGGGAAATGACTTTTGAATGCTAACATGGAGTAGGCTTTTTTATAAGTTAATGCATTGATGCCTATCTAGCATATCTTGAGCGCTGTGGCAAACATCTGTTGCGCTTAACTTTAATGATGAATGGAGAGTTGGCGCGCCCGTAGGGATTCGAACCCCAAACCTTTAGATCCGTAGTCTAATGCTCTATCCAGTTGAGCTACGGGCGCACAGCTGAGCAACACCATAACAGCTATGCAGGCCAATGTCAAAGAGAAATTCCACAATGCCCCCGCTTTTGCCTTTATGTAGTTAATAAAATTTATATTAAATGATCTAATTGCCTTGACACAATGCATTGCTATGGTTTATATACCTTACACATGCAGCCAATTAAAACAATGCGCTGTTTCTTAAAAGTCACTCATATGATGGCAGATTGGTTTTCGCAACCAAGTCTCATAGCTGTGAAAGTGGCTGAATGTTCCTTTAAATAATTAATGCTTTTACGGTATATTAATGACAGATAATCTTAACGAGAAGATGCTAATATCAAATGATGATTTGCAAGCGGATGTTGTTGTGGCAACTGATGATGCACAAGCAGAGCCTAGTGTGGCTAAAAGAGGTAAGTTGGGTATAAGCCATTCACGGCCGCCGGCTCCACAGAAAGAAGTGGAAGTTGTTAGCCAAGAAGCGGTTGTGGCCCCAAGCAAAGAGAAAGAGGCTGCCTCTGTTGATGATAATGAAATAATATTTCATTTGCGCGATCTTAAAAAGAAATCACCCGATGAATTGTTGGATGTTGCCACTTCATTAAGTTTGGAAAACCCCACCACCTTGCAAAAACACGATTTGGTGTTTGCCATATTAAAACGCCTTGCTGAAAATGGTGGCGTTATGATTGCTGAAGGCGTGTTGGAAGTTCTTGGCGATGGTTACGGGTTCTTGCGCTCGGCCGATGCCAATTATGTTCCTGGCCCTGACGACATATATATATCACCCAACCAAGTGCGCAGGTTTGGATTAAGAACAGGCGACACCATATCTGGCCCTGTGCGTGCTCCAAAAAAAGGCGAACGTTATTTTGCCTTGATTAAGGTTAATTCTATAAATGGCATAGTGAGCAATCACCCAATCCACCGCGTGCATTTTGAAGATCTGACTCCGCTTTATCCAGATGAAAAAATAACATTGGAAGTGGCTGGAACCAAAGACTTAAGTTCGCGTGTAATAGATATAGTCGCCCCTATAGGAAAAGGGCAAAGGGCATTGATTGTGGCCCCTCCACGCACCGGTAAAACTATGATATTGCAAAACATCGCCCATGCCATCACCACCAATCACCCAGAAGTTACCCTGATTGTTCTTCTTATTGATGAACGCCCTGAAGAGGTTACCGATATGGCCCGTTCAGTTCGTGGGGAAGTGGTTAGCTCCACCTTTGATGAGCCATCAACTCGCCATGTGCAATTGGCAGAAATGGTGATTGAGAAGGCTAAGCGTTTGGTTGAGCATAAAAAAGATGTGGTGATTTTATTGGATTCCATCACCAGGCTTGCAAGGGCTTATAACAACGTGGTGCCATCTTCTGGCAAGGTGTTGAGTGGTGGTGTTGATTCCAATGCCCTGCAACGCCCAAAGCGTTTCTTCGGCGCGGCGCGTAATGTGGAAGAAGGGGGGTCTTTAACCATCATAGCCACTGCCTTGATAGAAACTGGTTCTCGTATGGATGAGGTTATCTTTGAAGAGTTCAAAGGAACCGGTAACTCGGAGATTATATTGGATCGTAAGATCGCTGACAAACGCACCTTCCCAGCAATTGATGTTGCCAAATCAGGCACTCGTAAAGAGGATGTTCTGGTGGAGAAGGGGATTCTGCAGAAGATGTGGATATTGCGTCGTATCCTTAACCCGATGGGAACAACTGATGCCCTTGAGTTCTTGGTGGACAAGTTGAAAAGCAGCAAGTCTAACGAAAACTTCTTCGATCAAATGGGCAGCTATAACGGCGGCGGCAATTAATTTGCACGGCGGTTGCGGAAAGTCAGTGGGTAATGGATGTATTGCAGTATAATAGCAGAGGTGGTGGCTGAAAGCCACGTAGGAAGCCGGCAATAAGGCTTCCTTAAATAAACTTCACCAAAACTATATTACAAGTCTGACGAGATGAAATTCATCTTTACCTAAATATCGCTATAGGTTATAGTTGCAAAGATCTGTGTTCCCGTAGCTCAGCTGGATAGAGCGTTGGATTCCTAATCCGAAGGCCGGAGGTTCAATTCCTCTCGGGAACACCATTTTCACGGCGCAAAGCTTGATTTCTCTGCAGAAGGGGTGGAAATTTTCTCAATAAACAGAAATTTATGATCGGTGTTAACCTGCAATCGAATGAATCTTATTCGGATATGGGGCTGCTCAGCAGCATGGGGCAGATCAGCTTGCCCTTAAGGCGCAAAGATGATGTTGCTTGATCAGCGGATACTTATTCCAAAGGATTAAACTTTACTAGAGCTTGTCTATTTCCCCTGACATATTGCTCGACCATGGGACTCAGGAAATTGAAGCCTTAACGGCCTTTGCCATAAGGCTGTTTAAAGAGCTTGATATTGGCAGGTTTGTTAATAACAGCACCTCGGCCGAAGGGCTGATGGCCAACCTTAAAACCGATGAATTCAAGTTAAGCGATGGTCAAATGCAAAAAATTGCCGCTATTCAAGACATACTGCATAACATAAGTTTTGATGCCCAGGCATTGAAAGAGCTTTACGAAGGCTTGAAGGTAATGTTCGAGCACCCAATTGCGACGGAAGCTAAGTTTTGATGCCCAGGCATTGAAAGAGCTTTACGAAGGCTTGAAGGTAATGTTCGAGCACCCAATTGCGACGGAAGCCACTATTCATGACTATTTCAATTAAATCGCGATTTTTATTAAATATACAATAATAAAGTTATATAAATCATTGACTATCTTAATATAATATATTAAGATGCTGCATTATGAACGCTAAGCGATGGTGGGTAATAATTATGAGAAATGAAAATATTAAGGGGCATCTTGCAGAAAGAAATGCTTTAGATGCTTTTAACTTATTGCGTGGTGGGGCGGATTTATCGCGAGATGACATGAAGGCTATTGCTAGGGGAACTTATAAAGAGCGTGAATATAAAGGATATAGATATAAAAAAGGAGGGACTCTGCTGCATTATCTAGCTAAAAATGACTCAGTTAACAACGGTGAGCTTGATTTGATTCTAAGCCTTATTGGTAGTGATATAGATGCAATAGATATGTATGGGTGCACGGCTTTGCATTATGTGGCTGAAAGGCATAAAACTGATATGTATGACAAGATTGTACAAAAAGGGGGGCGTAAAGATATTAAAAATGCAAAAGGAGAGACAGCTGATGATTTAGCTAAAAAGGCTATGAATTTGAGACGGAATCAAAGCAGGGTGTCTGAGGATCGTGGGATGGTTGGAAGTGAGCGCAAACATCAATTATTACGCAAGGGAATTGATGCCTTTGCTTCTAGAGCTATACCCGTTAGTTCATCATCTTCAGCTGCTGCGGGTGCGGCATATGGTTTTGGTCTAGTTCATTCTTATGCTACGCATCCAGTTCCGTCATGTTATGGAGGCCTGCCGGCTATGGCTTACAGGGCTTCTAGTGCTATGTTTGGCAATTCATCATCTTCAGCTGCTGTGGGTTCGGTATATGGTTCTAGTGTGGGTTATCCTATTTTATTACCAGTTCCGTCACATCAAGCAAACGAAGAAATATATCATCCTCATATAGTAGCTGCTGCTGCGCTTTTAGAGATCGGAACCAGAGGTGTAACGCCTAAGCGTGAAAGCTTGTTAAAATTCTTTGAAGAAGAAATTCAAGCCTTTAAAATTTTTGAAACCAGTAGTTCATCCAAAGACTTAAATATAAAGCAAAAGCAATCTAGCGAGCAGGATTTAGCTGAAGTTAGTCGGTTGTTGGGAGCGAGAGTTGATATAAATGAAGTAGATGAATCAGGCCGCACAGCTTTGCATTATGCAGCGGCAAGGGGTGATTTGCCAATGGTTAAACTTCTTAGAGACTTGGGTGCGAATTTAGATCAAGCCAATAGAAAAGGGAACACGCCTCTACACCTAGCGTCAATTTTCAGCAAGAACCCAGCTGTGATATATGCCCTTGCGGAAAGTCGTTTTGATAAAAAGGGAGATGAGGTAAAGGGCGCAGATATCGATTTATTCAACAGTAATGGAAGGAATCCATTACTTATTGCTTTGATGAATCGTAATGAGTCTGCAATTAAAGCTCTTCTAAGTTGCGGTGCAGATATAGATAAGCAAGATGCTAAGGGAAGAACAGTTATGCATTATATGGTTGCAAATAATGATGTAGGTAATATTCGCAATCTTTTAAGGTGTGGTCCTGATCTGAGTATAAAGGATTATAGGGGTAACATAGCTATTAATGTAACTGATGATGAACAACTTAGGAGCTATCTAAAGGCTGCGGAAGGGTCTCGTAAAAGAAGGGCTGAAGAAACAGAAGAATATGTGAATAAGCATTATTTGCAGGTTAGTAAGCAATTGCAGGGGGGGGGAGATAGCCGCACTTTGTTTGAAAAGTTTAATGATGCCAGGGATATACAGGATGTAACCGGCATGGTGTTGTTTCTAGGTGGTTATAGGCGTGAAGATGTATATAAATCTAGGGATGAACATGGAAGAAGTATGTTACATTTTGCAGCATTAAAGGGCAATAGTTTGCTGGTGAAATGCTTGCTGAGTAATGAGTTTCAAGGTTGTGTAAATGAGCGAGATAGAGCTGGATACACAGCTCTTCATTATGCGGCAAAAAATGGTATTTTGCCTATGGTTGAATCTTTGTTAGCTAAGGGTGCCGATCCAATGGTTAAAACCAGGATGAAGGCTATCCCAATTGATCTAGCGGCTGTTATGGGGCATAAAGAAGTATTTAATCATCTTAAAAAGGTGATGGGTTTTAACATGACTATTGAAGATGCTAAAGGATATGTAAAAGATGAATTGCCAGAAGTCTATAAGTTGCAAGGAAGTGTTGAAGAGGTGATTGATATAGTTTCTCGTGATGGAAAGAGGGTTTCTTTTGCCGTAGCGGAAGAAGGTCGCAATAGGTTTGATGCAGATAAAGAATTGCCTGAAGCAAAAAGGTCTTGCCGTGATGATGGCCGATTAAGGTGATCGCGCATGACTCGGCTGAAATGAAATAACAATTAATGAGGTGCTGATAATGAGAAGAGAAATAATAATAACACAAATATCTGATGCATTTAATCAGTTGCGTGATAACAAAGACTTGAGCAAAGATCAAATAATAGAGCTTGCTGAAGGAAGATTTATGCAAATAGGTTCTTATGACAACGGTTTCACTATATTGAATAATATTCTTATGAAAATGGAGTCTCGTAAGCTCGAGAGCTCAAAAGAGGTTGTGGAACGGGTTGTGGAAGCTGGTATGAATGTAAATTTGATGGATTATTATTCAGGGAGGACAATCATCGATCATATTAATGATGGAGAATGGAGGAAAAAAATAAAAAGCGATCGTAAGATAAGCGATCGTAAGAAAGTAGTTTTGGAAGAATGGGTGAATGAATATTTCCTCCCATATCTTAAGCAGAATGGTGCCATTACTAGTGCTGAAGTTCTTGCGAATGACCCGCAAAGTTATCAAGCTGCGCGTTATGCTAGTAGGAGGGTTTCTTCTGCAGTTGTGGTTGCACCTTCCAGTTCTATGAACTTATCTTCATCCGCTTCAGAGGCAGCAGTTGGGCAAGGAAACATCGTGGATGAAGTGAAGCGCCTTAAGCGTAAAGAAACCAGGGAAGTTAGCCTTCATAAAGATCGTATAAATAATAAAGCAAAAGATGGCTATTATCATGAGGCGGCTAGAGTATATAAGCCAGAAGTAGAGAGGAGGTTTTATGGTGATATGATTACTAGACGTAATAAGCTATGTTCTGTAAAAGGCATGGAGCGTTCATATATGATGGACCTAAATGAAAATGGGTTTGCAGCCCTTCATCTAGCTATTATCATTAATAATAAAGGTTTTTTCAGATATGTAATGAATTCAAATTCTTTCGACGAAAAGTGGGTAAATCAGCAAGATGTTTTTGGGCTTACACCTTTGCATTATGCCGCTGAACAAGGAAATTTAAATTTTGTCCAAATGCTTTTAGAAAAAGGTGCTGATTCACTTATAAGAGATCATGAGGGGAACACGGCGCTAGATTTAGCAGTATATGCAAATGAGGGCTTGGCGCAAAGTGTTATAAGCTTATTAAAATCTAAGGAGATTGAAGTAAGTTCAAGTCAGGTTTCTAGCTCAACTTCAGTGATTGTATGCATATCTAATTCTATGGGTATGCTTCGAAGCACTGCCGCCGCGGGTGCTAGTTATGGTTCTTCTTCCGCAGTTATGCCTTGGCCTGCATATGTTGGCGCGTCACTTTCATCCGCAGTAACAGCAATTTCTAGCTCATCTTCAGCGGCTGTGGCTTCATCGTCCAGTGCTGCACTTGTTATGCCTTCTAGAGAAGATATAGAACGTGCTAAGGGTGTAGTTATTAGAAAATTTTATTCACAGAGGCCTGTTGATTCTAGTGTTGAGGCTTATCTGGTAAAAGCATTAATTGCTGCGATTTATCTTGTAAGGAGAGATATGGTGATTGCTTTAATAGAGATGGGGGTAGATCTGAATATGAAGGATGATAACTCGATTACTGCTTTGTATCACGCAACTTATAAAAAGAATCTTACATTTGTCAAAGACATTCTTGAATCTGGTAAGGTTGATCTATCCATCAAAAATGAATCTGGACTTACAGCGCTTGAATATGCGGCCAGAAATGGGTGCGAAGACATAAGAAAATGTATGGAAGAATATCAAGGCAGATCGTTACATCAGAACCAGGTGGTAAGCTTGTCTTCTTCTGCAGCTGATCCTGTTGTGTTTCAGGGTGCTGCCACAGGGGCGGATTATGGTTCTTCTTCTGCATTCGTATCTTTGTCTGTGCCAGCTGTTAGTGCATCTTCTCGAGGTTCATATCCAGCTCTTGCTGTGCCGGTTGTGCTTCAAAGTACTGTTGCCGCATCTGTTCCTTTGCCTGGGCTGTTCGTTAGGGGTTTAAAGAGTTCGGTATCTTCAGCTTTTACTGTGGTTAATCAAGCTTCATCAAGCGTAGCACCAGCACCAGCACCAGCACCAGCACCAGCACCAGCACCAGCACTAGCACCGCTGCCGCAAACAGCTCCTGGTGGGTTTGCTGCGATGATCTTAGCTGACGCAAATATAGGTGCTGCGGTTATAGATGGTTTGCTTGCGTTAAGTGGAGCGAAAAGAAGTAATCCTGATGAAAGTGGCAACCCACAAAAGCGCAGCCGTGGGATGTAATACAATTAGGCTTCAAAGAATTCGTTCACCAGTCTTTTAACTTCGTTATGGTCTTTGGTTTGATTAACCTGGCTGCGCAGGGATGCGGAATTGTGGATGCCAGCGCTATACCAGCCGATGTGTTTGCGGGCCATCATCATGCCGCATTCCACGCCATAGTAACTCAAGATGTCGTCATAGTGTTCCAAGATGGTGTCGCGCTTAACGGAGAGGCTTGGTTCAAGTGGCTCTGTTCCTTCGTCGAGGTATGATGCTGTTTGTTGGATTATCCATGGCTTGCCATAGGCGCCGCGGCCAATCATCACCCCATCTGCACCAGATGATTTGAGGGCATTTTCTGCATCGATATGTGATTTGATGTCGCCATTGACAATCACCGGAATTTTAACCGCTTCCTTAACACTTCTCACAAAATCCCAATCGGCTGTGCCGGAATAAAACTGGCAGCGAGTGCGGCCGTGGATGGTTATCATTTGGATGCCGAGCTCTTCAGCGATGCGGGCCAGGTTAGGGGCGTTTAAAGATGAGCTGTCCCATCCCATGCGCATTTTAAGGGTGACGGGAACCTGAACTGCTTCGACTGTGGCTTTAAGGATTGCCGCAGCCTTCTTCTCGTCGCGCATCAAGGCCGAGCCAGCATAGCCGTTAACCACCTGCTTTGCAGGGCAGCCAAAGTTTATATCTATAATCGCAGCGCCCATATCTTGGTTAAGCTTTGCAGCATCTGCCATCACATCGGGTTCGCATCCTGCCAGTTGCACGGAAGTTAGGCCGCCTTCATGGTCGAAATCGCACTTCTGCATGGATTGGCGTGTGTGCATGATCATGGCACGGCTGGCGATCATCTCTGTCACCAATAAAGGGGCACCAAAGTTTCGCACCACCTTGCGGAATGGTTTGTCGGTCACGCCAGACATAGGGGCCAATATCACGCCACTTGTTAGGGTATGCTTTCCTATCTTTATCATAGATTTAAATTTATTTTGTGGCCTACCAGTTTATACTAGATTAATTAAATAATCAATGTATTATCTTGCACCATAAACCACACTTTTCATAGGATATTAATATGATCAAAAAACTTACCATTTTTATCACAACAGCGGCTATGCTGCCGGTTATGGCGTTTGCTGATGGGGAAGCAAGCAGCAAACTTACAGCCAAAATTGGTGGCTCGTTAGACTCGCAATATGGTGTTGTCAGCCAGAGCAAAGCCTTTCGTTATCAAGGGGCTAACAAGCTTAAAAACAACTCTTTAGTCAACAGTGGTAAAGTCAAAATAGAGATTGATGCCAAGGCGGAATCTGGCTTGAAATATGGTGGCATGATGGAATTCAACACCAACACTTCACAAAGCAAAACAGGAAGTTCTAACATATTGAATAAGGCGATGATTTATGCTGAAGATGTGTTTGGTCGTTTGGAAGCGGGAAGCTATGACGGGGCAACAGGGAAGTTCAGGGAAAACACCTTTGATAAAATAGACGTGGCCACAGGCGGCGCATGGGGTGGCGATTCAGTGTTCTGGATCAATGGTAAAACAGCTAGTGGTAAAGATCTGGATGCTATATTCTTGTTGTCGCCAGACTTGGTTGTTGCGCACGATGCTTCTGGCTCTGCCAATAAAATAACTTACTTCACTCCTAAATGGAATGGTATGCAATTGGGCTTAACTTACGTCCCTGATTCTGCGGTGAAGGGCACTGTTAACAATGCTATGAGCCAATCAGGTAACACCTTTAATGAAACGATTGAAAATGGTGCTGTTAAAGATCCAAAATTCAAACCAGGATATAGAAACGTTTTAGATTTGGGTTTGAAATATGATGTTAAGTTTAATGACGTTGCGGTTTCTTCATTCATTTCGGGTGAAATTGGCCAATCTAAAAAATATCACGATACCAGTTTGCATGCACGCAAGCCATTGCGCGCTTGGGAAATTGGCTCTTCTGTAAACTATAAAGATTTAACCCTTGGCGCTTCTTATGGAGATTGGGGAACATCTGGGGTTTATAAGGATACCACTAAGGGCAATAAACGTCGTTCTTCTTTCTATACCCTTGGTGTGGGATATAGCATATGCGACCTTTCTGCTGCTGTCACATATTTCAACTCTAAAGCCGCAACCGGGTTGCATGGTGGCATCAAGCAAGGGAAATATGATAAGGCAAGCATGCTGTCATTTGCGTTGCAATATAAGTTGATGCCAGGCTTTGTGCCTTATGCTGAAGTGACCCACTTCAAATTGGCCGAGCACAACCAAGTTGTCAACAAGGGCAATATATTGTTAGTTGGAACTAAACTTTCATTCTAAGGATGATGGGCGGCCCTGGTGCCGCCCTTTAACTTATCTAGGGTTTCTTATGAAAAACACAGCGCTAATTTTCCCTGGGCAGGGTTCTCAATTTATTGGTATGGGTAAAGAGCTTGCCGAAGCTTTTCCAATTGCTAAAGACACATTGCAAGAGGTTGATGAAACCTTGGGCTTTCACCTCAGCAAGCTTATGTTCAGTGGGGACTTAGAAGATTTAACTCTCACAGTTAATGCCCAACCAGCCATCATGGCGGTTTCAATTGCTGCAATGCGAGTTTTATGCCATCAGTTAAATGTTGATAATGGTGCCGCCATAGCCTCCTTGGCAGCGGGTCATTCCTTGGGGGAATACAGCGCCTTATGTGCCTCCAGTGCCTTAAGCCTGTCACAAACCACAAGGTTATTAAAAATTCGTGGTGAATCGATGCAAGATGCAGTGCCTTTTGGCCAGGGCGCCATGCTGGCACTGTTGAACGCCGAAGAAGAGGCAGCAACAGGTTTAGCTAAAGCAGCATCGGCCAAAGGTATATGCGAAGTTGCCAACGATAATGGAGCAGGGCAATTCGTGCTCAGTGGCAGCGTGGAAGCCATTGACTATGCGCTGGAGATCCATAAAGACTATGGCATTAAGCGTGCAATAAAGCTTAATGTCAGCGCCCCATTTCACAGCTCTATGATGAAGAAAGCAGCTGATAAGATGGAACAGGCGCTGCAAGAACAAGAAGTTAGCAGCTTGAGCTTGCCTATAATTGCAAACTTCACTGCTAAGATCAATAATGATTCAGAATCAGTGAAGCAATTGCTGGTGCAGCAGGTCTGTGGCAAGGTGCGCTGGCGCGAAAGTATGGATCATATGTGGGAAAGCGGCATCAACACCTTCATTGAAGTTGGCCCGGGCAAGGTTTTAACCACCTTGGCAAAAAGAATGTACGCTGATTGTATTGTATATAACATACATTCACCTGCAGAGTTAGATTCATATTGCAATTCAATATAAGAGGCTATTATGTTCAGATTAGATGGGAAAAAAGCGTTGGTGACGGGTGCGACTGGTGGCATTGGCGCTGCAATCGCAACAACATTGCATGCAGCTGGTGCAATAGTCATGTTAACTGGCACCAGAGAGCAAATCCTTATTGATGCAGTCGCCAAAATGGGCGATAGGTGTTCATATATCGCAGGGGATATGGGAGATGCCCAGTTCGTTGAAGGGTTGATTGAGCAAGCCGGGGACCTAGACATCCTTGTTTGCAACGCTGGAATCACCCGTGATAACTTAATCATCCGCATGAAGGATCAAGAGTGGCGCGCCGTGATGGACATCAACTTGGATGCTGTGTTCCGTTTGAACCGAGCAGCGGTGAAGAAGATGATCAGGCGCCGTGCCGGCAGAATTATAAACATCAGCTCTATCGTTGGGTCAATCGGCAATGCGGGCCAGGCTAACTATTCCGCTGCCAAGGCAGCTTTGGAGGGGATGAGTAAGTCTATTGCCCAGGAAGTTGCCAGCCGCAACGTCACCGTCAATTGCATCGCGCCGGGCTTCATCGAATCCCCGATGACAGACGTCTTGAAATCTGAAATAAAAGATAGCCTGCTTGGCAAAATACCCATGGGCCGCATGGGAACCCCAGAAGAAATCGCCTCTGTTTGCCTGTTCCTTTCCGCCGATGAATCGGCCTATATCACTGGTCAAACATTGCATGTCAATGGCGGCATGTATATGGTTTGATGGGTGTTGGCCTGTCTCTTTGGATGATGACATAAGGGCTTGTCACCTTCTGTGCGGGTGAATCATCTTTAAATAACCATAGTGCTGCACTAAAACTCATCAGCCATGCGGCAGAAGGCGTTGCCTCGTTCTTCAAAGTTGCGCCATTGGTCAAGTGATGCGCAGGCCGGTGAAAGCAAGACCACCCCAGCAGATGGACTGGACTCTTTCAACAATTTTATTGAGTTTTCTAAAGTTTCTGCCTTGGTGTGTGGAATGTTATGGGCAGCTAAAATTTCTGCAAATTGATCAGAGGCGCGGCCAACCAGATATGCATGTTTTATTTTGTGAAACAAGTGGCTCAGCGGTTCAATGCCATGGTCTTTGCATATGCCGCCGGCTATCCAATATATATTATCATAGGTTTGCAGGGCTTTGGCCGCAGCATCGGCGTTGGTTGCCTTGCTGTCGTTTATAAACTTAAGATCTCCCTTTTGCGCCACCAACTGCATCCGATGTTCCAACCCTTTAAACGAAAGGGTTGCTTTGATGATTTCTTCTGGATTTAATCCATTTAAAAACGCGGCAGCAAAAGAGGCCGTCACGTTTTGGGCGTTGTGATCGCCGGGAAGATAATACAGATCATCAACCATATAGGAATCATTGATCCCATCTAGCTTAACGTGAATCTTTCCATCTAAGAAGCTGATGCCATGATCCAGTTTTTGCTGGGTGGAGATGGGGATTATTTTCGCCCGGCTGGTTTGTTTTAATTTTAAATATATTTGCTCAGAGATGGGGCAATCGGTGCATATTATCGCATGATCAGCAGATGTTTGATAGTTGAATATGCCTACTTTTGCCGCTGCATATTCTTCAAAGCTGTTATACCTGTCTTGATGATCGGGAGTTATGTTAAGCAATATGGCGGTGTTAAAACGCATGTGCTTTAAGCGCTCTATCTGAAAAGATGAAGCCTCCAGCACATAAAACCCATCCTTTTGCAAATGGTTTAATGAAAGGACAGAGGTGCCGATATTGCCGCCAACTTCGGTTTTCCTTTTAAGGGATTGGAAGATGTGGCCAATCAAGGCTGTGGTGGTTGATTTGCCATTTGTGCCTGTTATTCCGATGTAATGTGCATGGGGGCATGCTTCTGCCAACAGGTCAAAGTCGGAGATAATAGGTGTTTTGTTTTCAATAGCCAGTTGCACAATCGGATGGATTTTAGGGGGGGATATGCCAACTCCAGGGCTCACTAATAATTGATCGATATAGGTGTTTTGTTCTGGATTGATGATCAGGATTTTATTGCTGATGGAATCTATTATCAAATTTGCCTGATCAGCCGCACTGGTGATTGTGGCTATGGCATTTTGATTGTCATCCCAGGCGATGACGGTTGCGCCGCCAGACAGCAGTGAGCGAATGGCCGACATTCCGGTTCTGCCAAGTCCAATGACGCCAATTTTATTGCCTTTGTATTTATCTATGATAACCATAAATCACCAGTTTTATCTTATTTTAAGAGTGGATAGGCCGATGATCGTGAAGACCATAGCTATAATCCAAAATCTTATCACAACTTTGGTTTCGCTCCACCCTAATTTCTCAAAATGATGATGGATCGGCGCCATCTTGAAAACCCTTTTGCCGCGCAGGCGAAATGATGCAACCTGGATTATCACCGATATGGTTTCCATCACAAATAACCCGCCTAATATCAGCAGCACCAATTCATGTTTTGCAATAACGCTGATGACGCCGATTGCCCCTCCAAGGGCAAGGCTTCCCACGTCGCCCATAAAAATTTGCGCCGGTGGAGCGTTATACCATAGAAAGCCAAGGCTGGCGCCGATTATGCATGCGCAGAAAACAGCAAGCTCTCCACAATGGGGGACATAGTAAATGTGCAGATAGTTGGCGAAAATATTGTTTCCGGTTAAGTAACATATTAATGCCAAACTCATGGTAATAAGAACTATCGGGCCGGTGGCAAGGCCATCCAAGCCATCGGTTAAATTCACCGAATTAGAGGTGCCAGTGATGACAAAGCTAGCAAAAATAAAATAAAATATGCCAAGATTGATCGAGGTGTTTTTAAGGAAAGGCAGGGCGAGGGTGGTTGCTTGGGCTGGCTCGCTAATATAACTTATCGCAAGGGCTGCCAATATGCCGGTGCTGATTTGCCATAACATCTTCATCTTCCCTGGCACGCCTTTAGAGTTACGCATTTTTATCTTGCGATAGTCATCAAGAAACCCGAGCATGCCATAGCTATATGTTACAAACAGCACCACCCATAGGTAAGGGTTGTTGAGGTCTGCCCATAAGAGAGTGGAAATTAACACTGACAGCAATATCAAACCCCCTCCCATTGTTGGGGTCCCAGCTTTTTTAAAATGTGATTCAGGGCCATCAGAGCGGATTGGCTGGCCGCCATTTTGCAGCTTGCCCAGCCATGCAATCATCCTATCTCCCATCATTATCGAGATTAAGAGCGAGGTGAACATGGCGGCACCACTGCGGAAGGTTATGTATTTTAATATGTTAAGGGCGCTTAGTTCGTTTACTAACGCTTGGCTCAGGTGATATATCATCGGGCTTAAGTCGGATTTTATATTGCCATATTATTATTCAATAAATAAACGATTTATGCAACTAGAGAATAGGTGTCGGTGCAATTTAGATATGTTCTTTAAAGGTGCTGCAAAAGAGCGGTGAGAAGTTAATTACGGTAAAGAAATCACGGAGCAGCAGCTTGAACAATAATGATAGGAGTGAATGTGTTTACTATTTAATGTTTGCAAACTGTGAAACCAGGGTGTATTGTGGTCTGACTTTAATTGGTAATACATGGTATATATCATGAAATTCCTTCGTTATAGCATATCCGTCATCCTATTTCTTATGTTGTTAATAGGTGGAATAGTTTTTGTTAAAATTGATGCCTTGCTTCATCATGCCATCAACACGCACGGCTCAGAGCTTCTGGGTGTGGAAGTTAGAATAAAGAAAATCAACCTAGATATCATGAAGGGAAACCTTCAGATCATGGGGCTTGCAGTTAAAAATCCTGCAGGGTTCAGCGCGGGTGATGCTCTTTATATCCCAAAGATAATAGTAAAAAGCAAGCTGCCAAATCTGTTCCGTAAGCCTGCAGTGATAGACAGGGTGTCGGCGCAGTCTCCGGAGATAAATTTTGAGCTTAAAAATGGCGCTAATAACATCACCGCTTTGAAAAAGGCTGTTGTTAATAACGCTGCAAAGATGGATTCAAAAGCATCGAAAAAGCAGGGCTCTGTTGATGAAGGATCAAAATTTATGATCAGAAATATTGATATTAAAGATATCAGATTGAATGCCGATTTAAAATTGATAAATGAAAATTTAGAGCTGGGTGATATTTCGCTTAAAGGGGTGGAGAATGATAAGCCTGTGCCATATCAAGAATTGGTGCAGCAGCTTTTAAATCAACTGCTTTCTAGGATATCTAAAAAAACTCAATTGAATGTCAACATTGGTGGAATGAAGATTAATATTATGCAGTCACCAAAAGAGATAAAAAAAGAAATTCATAATGAGTTAAAGCATTATCTGAAAGGTACTTTGGATAAAATACTCCCTCGTTAATTAAATTATTTATATATAATCATGACTAATAAACCATACCCGGAAGTTATATCCAATCCTGATTTTTCTGATATAGAATGCAAAGTTATAGCTAAATGGAAGAAAGAAAACACCTTTGAGCAAAGCTTAAAAGGTGATGGTGAATTTGTCTTTTATGATGGGCCGCCATTTGCCAATGGATTGCCACATTATGGCCATCTGTTAACTGGTTTTATCAAGGATGCTTTTCCCCGTTATCAAACCATGCTTGGCAAAAAAGTTGGGCGTCGCTTCGGTTGGGACTGCCATGGCCTGCCGGCTGAGATGGGGGCAGAAAAAGAGCTGGGGATATCTGGCCGAGTTGCCATTGAAGAATATGGCATAGATAAATTTAATGCATATTGCCAAGAATCAGTACTGAAATACACCAAAGAATGGCAAGATTATGTGAATCGCCAAGCCCGTTGGGTGGATTTTGAAAATGACTATAAAACCATGGATATTGGTTTTATGGAAAGCGTGATATGGGCGTTTAAAACTCTTTATGACAAGGGTTTGGTTTATGAATCCATGCGGGTTTTGCCATATTCATGGGCCTGCCAAACACCAGTTTCCGACTTTGAAACCAGAATGGATAATTCATATAGAGAAAAGGCCAGCAAGGCGGTGACAGTTGCCTTTACCTTGACGGCGGCGTCTTGCGCTGTTTTGAATGAAACTCATGGGTTAAATCTGAAAGAGATAAAAATCCATGCCTGGACAACCACGCCATGGACCCTTCCTTCCAACCTGGCCCTTGCTGTGGGCAAGGACATAAATTATTCGCTTTCTGTCGAGGGCGAAGTTGGCCACATAACAGCCAGCGATGAAGGGGCGATAAAGGGGGAAGAGCTGTTGGGTTTAACCTATTTACCACTGTTCCCTTATTTCAAAGATCATCCGAATGCATTCAGAATTTTAAGCGGTGATTTTGTTAACACTGAAGATGGAACCGGAATAGTTCATATAGCACCTGGCTTTGGGGAAGACGATCATCTTTTATGCCAACAAAATGACATCGAGCTTGTGTGCCCTGTGGATGAAGCTGGAAAATTCACCTATCCGGTTAATGACTTCTTGGGTATGCAGGTTTTTGATGCCAATGATGAAGTGATAAAATATTTGAAGAACACCGGTGCTTGGATCAACACATCCCAATATCTCCATAACTATCCTCATTGCTGGCGCACCGACACTCCTTTGATCTATAAAGCGGTACCATCTTGGTATTTAGAGGTGACAGCAATTAAAGATAAAATGATAGCCAACAACCAGAAAATCAACTGGATTCCCGGGCACATCAAGGGCGGCTTGTTTGGCAAGTGGTTGGAAGGGGCTAGAGATTGGTCGATATCGCGCAATCGTTTTTGGGGGTGCCCAATCCCAATTTGGCAGAGCGATAATCCTGAATATCCATGCATTGAAGTTTATGGCTCGATAGCAGAATTAGAAGCTGCTTTTGGGGTTAAGGTGGATAATCTGCACCGACCATTCATCGATTCTTTGCTTAAGCCAAACCCTAAAGACCCAAGCGGCAAGTCTATGTTGCGACGGGTGCCAGATGTGCTTGACTGTTGGTTTGAAAGTGGCTCTATGCCATTTGCGCAAGTTCATTATCCTTTTGAAAATAAAGAGTGGTTCGAAGGGCATTTCCCAGCTGATTTTATTGTGGAATATGTTGCGCAAACCAGAGGTTGGTTTTACACCATGGTGGTGCTGGCCACTGCATTGTTTGACCAGGCGCCATTTTTAAACTGCATTTGCCATGGAGTGATTCTTGGTGATGGTGGGCAAAAGCTTTCTAAACGCTTAAAGAATTATGCTGACCCAAATGATGTGTTCAAGCAAATTGGTGCTGATGCGATGCGTTGGTATATGCTTTCTTCCCCGGTTATGCGTGGGCAAGAAATTGTCATAGAAAAGGATGCTAAATCAATGCGCGAAGTTATGCGCCTGGTGATCAAGCCGCTGTGGAACACCTATAACTTCTTCACTTTATATGCCAATGCGGATGACATTGTTGCCAAATATGATTTGGGCTCAACCAATCTGATGGATCGGTATATCGTTGCTCATTGCATCAACACAGTGAAGCAGGTTAAACAGGCTATGGATAATTTCGATTCCCCTAGCGCAACCAAGGTGGTTGAAGAGTTCTTAGATGTGTTAAACAATTGGTATATCCGTCGTTCACGTGAAAGATTTTGGAAGAAGGAAAAGGATGCTGATAAGCACGATGCATATAACACTCTATATTCTGTGTTGCATATTTTATGCAGGGCCATTGCCCCGCTTATGCCATTAATCACCGAAGAGATCTTCCTTGGAATCACCGGGGGTAAGGAAAGTGTGCATCTGCAGCAGTTCCCACAGACGGAAGAAGTTGTTGATTATGCCCTTATCAAGCAGATGGAGCGGGTGCGTGATGCCTGCACAGCAGCCCTTTACATACGCAATGAAACAGGGGTACGCATACGCCAGCCGCTTGCCAGCGCCACTTTCATCGGTGTTGGGGATGGATTCTCGCAAGAAATGACATCTTTGGTGATGGATGAAATCAACGTTAAGCAATGGCACAATCTTGGCAAAGAAGAGATAATAGATTACGCCAGCTATCGCTTGCAAATCAATTTCCCTGTGGTTGGCAAACGCCTGCCGACAAGGGTGAAAGACATCATTTCTGCCAACAAAAGTAATCAATGGGAAATAGCTGATGGCAAGATAATCGTCGCTGGCGAACTGTTAACTCAAGATGAATTTTCTTTAAAGCTTGAACCAAGGCCAGAGTTTAAGGGTAAAATAGCTGCCCTCAGCACCAATGATGGGTTGGTGTTGCTGGATTTAGCCGTCACGCCGGAACTGCTTCTTGAAGGCATTGCGCGCGATGTTGTCAGGGCAGTGCAACAAAGCCGTAAAAACCAAGGATTATTGGTGACAGACAGCGTTAACCTTATGATGAAGAGCTCTTCAGCGGAAGTTAAAGATGCCGTGCAGATATGGGGTGATTACATCAAAGAGCAAACTTTGTGCTTGAATATATCATGGTCTGAATCTGAAACTGGCCTTGAACCTGTTGAAGTTGAAGGACGCGACCTGATGGTTAAAGTTAATAAAGCATAATTAATATTGTAAAAATATTAAGGCAATGTATCATTTTCTTTTAAAGATATAAAATGATAGATGCGTCTTGATAAGATCTTAACTGTTATCTTGTGTGTTGCCTTGTTTATTGGGGTTTGTGGCGCTCAATCTGCAATGGCTTTGTCAACTAGTGTGGCAATAAGCTCTAAAAATTTAGCAGTAGGGGTTGCGGCAACCGCCTTCAAGCCGATTACTGCTTTCGGTGGAGCTACTCCATATATATATTCTATCAGTGGCACGGCGCTGCCATCTGGGCTGGCATCGACCCATCAAGCGGTGAAATCACTGGAACGCCTGCTGCAGCCAGCTCTGCCACCGCCTATACCATATTGGTGACGGATGCAAACAATACCACTTCATCTCAAACCTTCAGCTTGACTGTTGTGGATTCTGGTATGTCATTAACAGTGCAGCAAGCTAATATAGATTTGACTAAGGGTGTGAGAGCTTCTGTTATTCCTGTAATTGTTGATGGTGGAACTTCTCCTTATGAATATTCTATTAGCCCTAGTTTGCCTGATGGATTAAGCACAAATCCATCTACTGGGGAAATAAGCGGCACGCCCACTGTTGAATCGGTTGAAGCGGAATATACAGTTACAGTGACGGATAGTGCCATTCCACCCGTTGTTACGACAGCTGTTTTTAATCTGGTTGTGCAGCAGGATGCAATGCTGGAACCCACTGTTGTTGCCTATATTGAATCCCACACATCAATTGTGCAAAGGTTTCCCCAGGGGCAGTTGAATAATGTGCATGGGCATTTGCAGCATTTGCATTCTAATTTCAACGATTATTCTTCTCATAATAATTTTAAGGTTAACCTTGCTCCGCAGTGCCCTTTGCTGGAGTCAAGTTTATCTGAATTTATTAAGGCCTATAGAGATTCAGGATATAAAGACCCTAATGGGGAAAAAGAAGAGGAGAAATTAAAGCAGACTAAGATAAATCTTCCTGGTTTTTGGATATGTGGGGATATCAGCTATGGTTCGATTAAAGTTTCTGGGAAAAGAGTAAATTCTCCACAGAAGGGATATCGGTGGGGGTCGATAAAATGATAAGGGATGATTGGATAGTTGGGGCATCGGTTGGCTTCAGTTGGGATGATGTTAAGTTAGACTCCAAGGGCAGTAAAGTCACTTCCACCAGCCCGCTTGCATCGATATATGCCAGCTATAAAGTGACAGATCAGATATTCATTGATGGCTTGATTGGTTATGGTGAGGCCTTGTTAAAAAACACTCGTTGGGTTGAAGCAGATCAATCCCTTGTGCGTGGGACCAGGAAAGCTGCTTCATATTTTGCTTCTTTGGCCGCGACCATTTCTTTAAAGAAAGGGGCGGTTAAAGTTGACCCCTTCATACAGGGGGATTTCACCTCATCCAGATTATGTGGATATTCCGAAGCGGGCAGTGTAGGGGCACTATCTTATGACGTAATGAGAACCACTGCCGCTTCCATTTCTTCAGGGTTAACCGCCTCGTATGACATAGAAAGAAAAGGAGGGGTATACACCCCATTTACAAAACTTGAATATAAGCGCTCTGACTTCTCATATCAAACTCAAAAGGTGATTATGCAGCAGTTCCAGGGTCGCCTAAATATATTAAACCTCAAGGTTCGATGCCAACTAAATCTGTGGGGTTAAATTTAGAAATGCGTTTTAAAAACACCTATGGTGCCACATGTGAAGTTATGGTTGGAATCACTGGCGGTAATGATTCATATGTTTCTAGGCTGTTTGGCCTTAACATGAGATTGCCTTTTTAGGGAGGGGGGGATTAAAGGGTTAGAGGGGCTAGCGCTTTAGAAAGACAGGTTTCGCCGTCATCATCGGGGCTAAGTTTACTTGGCATCCGGTGGGTAGTAATAATAAAAAGGGAGAGGTTATAAAACGAAAAAATGCTGATCAATCCAATGATGAATCGATCAGCATGCTTTTCGTTCTAGAAAAAACTAAGCAGCAGCTTCGTGTTTTTCAGGATAGTCAACAAATTGGATCACAGCCATAGGAGCACAATCCCCTTGTCTATATCCATATTTTAAGATTCTGGTGTATCCACCCAAACGATCTTTGAAACGAACGGCGATGTTATCGAATAATATTGCCACTTCTGGCTGATTGCCAAGTTTAGCTATTATACGACGACGCGCTGCAAGATCACCACTTTTTGCACATGTAACCATTTTTTCAATGATAGGGCGCAAATCTTTTGCCTTTGGCAAGGTGGTGATTATTTGCTCATGTTTGATTAAAGATTTAGCCAAATTGGTAAACATAGCTTGTCTATGCTTACTGTAACGACCAAATTTTCTTCCTTTTATACCGTGTTTCATAAATCTCTCTCAATTCTTAGTCTTCATATTTTTTTGATAGTTCTTCAACGTTTTCAGGAGGCCATCCAATAACATCCATGCCAAACTTTAAGTTCATAGAAGTCAGAACTTCTTTAATCTCGTTCAACGACTTGCGCCCAAAGTTAGGTGTTTTCAACATTTCGCTCTCTGTTCTAACCACAAGGTCACCAATATAGGCGATGTTGTCGTTTTTTAAGCAGTTCTGTGAACGCACAGAAAGTTCCAGATCATCAACTTTGCGAAGAAGATTGACGTCGAAAGGTAATGACTCTTCAGCATCTTTGTAATCATCTTCATGATCACTAAAGTTAACAAAAATTTGCAATTGATCTTGGATTATTTTTGCAGATAAGGCCAAAGCCAAATCAGGGGTCATAGATCCATTGGTTTCAATTGTAAGAAGCATTTTGTCATATTCAGTTTCAGATCCAATACGACTGTTGTCAACCTTGTAAGTAACTCTCATTACAGGTGAGAAAAGAGCGTCGATAGGAATAACACCAATTGGTGTTTCTGCTGAACGATGTTCGCTGGCAGGAACATAACCTTTTCCAGTGCCAACCACCATTTCTATATCCAATTTTGCATCTTTATCCAATGTGCAAAGAACATGATCGGTGTTGATGATTTCTATGTCATTGCTGGTTTCTATCATGCCAGCAGTAACAACACATGGACCAACAGCTTTTAAATGCATGCGTTTTTGATCGCGGCCGCCGTATTTTACTACGATACCTTTTATGTTTAAGATAACTTCTGTTAGGTCTTCACGCATTCCAGAAATAGTAGAGAACTCATGGTCAACTCCTTCGATGCGAACAGAAATAATAGCTGCCCCTTGCAAAGACGAGAGTAAAACTCTACGCATCGCATTTCCTAGAGTTAAACCAAAGCCAGGTTCTAGGGGTTCAACCCTAAAAACAGCCGAGTTGCCGTCAATGCTTTCTAGGAAGTATTCAGCTGGTTTCACAAGAGAAGTCCAGTTGCTTGATATGATGTTTTTAGCGTTCTGAGTCATCTGCCACCCACAGATAAGTTGTTAATATCAATTATACCCTTCTTCTCTTAGGAGGTCTGCAGCCATTGTGTGCCACAGGGGTAACATCTTTAATAGCAGTAATAGTTAGACCTGAAGAAAGAAGAGCTCTAACTGCTGATTCTCTTCCAGAGCCAGGGCCTTTGATTTTTACGGATACAGTTTTCATTCCATGCTCAACAGCTGCGTTGGCTGCTTTCTCAACGGTTAGCTGAGCTGCATATGGTGTTGATTTACGGGATCCTTTGAAGCCATTACCACCAGCAGAAGACCAAGCTACAGCATCTCCCTGCATGTCTGTAATGGTGACTATGGTGTTGTTGAAGGTTGCAGCAATATGCACCACTCCAACCACGACATTTTTCTTTTTTTTACTAGAGGTATTTTTCTTTTTCATCATTAAACCATAGTTTACTTAGTTACTTTTTTCTTACCAGCGATAGCAACAGCCTTACCTTTACGGGTACGAGCATTAGTATGGGTTCTTTGGCCACGAACAGGTAATCTGCGCATATGGCGTAATCCACGATAGCATTTGATATCCATTAAGTTTTTAATGTTCATCCCAACTTCACGACGCAAATCGCCTTCTACTAGGAATGAAGCATCAATGCTTTCACGGATACGAATGACTTCATCTTCTGTCAATTCATGAACTCTTCTGGTTGGGTCAATGCCCACCATTTGACAAAGGGTTAAGGCCCTAGCAGGGCCAACACCATAGATACTTTGCAGAGCAATTTCTACTTTTTTATTAGTCGGTATATTAACACCAGCAATACGCGCCACCTGACACCTCACCACTTATTGAACGGATAATTCTTGAATGGTGATGATATACAAAATAATAGGTAAGTCAAGCGCTGTTCTGGCTATATGATCAAAAAATATGATAATTTTGCTTATTTTCTTTCCAGTTCGGCATATATCACTTTAGAGGCACCATGAATTGATTCATCCATAGCTGTGAAATGGGTCGGCAGGGCGATGGTTTGTTTTGCGGCAACCTCTATGACTATAAGGCATTCTTCAGCCAACCACCCACCGGCATGAAGGGCTTCTAGGGTTTTTAAAATCAAGTTATTGTTGTAATATGGTGGGTCCATATACACTATGTCGTAACGGAAATTCCTTCGATTTGCAGTAAGTGCGGTTGCATCAAGGCAGAAAAAATCGCACTGATCATTGGCGCCAAAGGTGGTGGCATTTTTCTGCGCTAACTTGATATTGTCTTGAACTTTATCGATAAAGCCAACACGACCAGCGTCGCGTGACAATGCTTCCAGGCCAAAGGTGCCGCATCCACAAAACACATCTAGTATATTGCGGTTGGTTATGCCGCCTTCAAATGCAACCCTGCTAAAACTTAATTTATTCAGAACAGCGGTTCTGGTTTTAGATTGAGTCGGTCTGAATGTCGGCTTTTGCCCTTTGGGCAGGCGAGCGTCTATCTTTCTATTTTTATACTTTCCAGAGGTGATTCGCATATATATGGCTCTATTTTTGGCCCAGTATAATAAATTGTTGAATGTTTGTCCACTTTCTTGCTAAGCATATGATCCGGCGACAAATCCGGAAGACCAAGCCCATTGGAAGTTATATCCCCCCAGCCAACCAGTAACATCAACCACTTCCCCGATGAAGTATAGGTTGGGCACCTTTGAAGAGGCCATGGTTTTCGATGATAATTCTTTGGTGTCGACCCCCCCGCTTGTCACTTCTGCTTTTGCATATCCTTCAGTGCCGCTGATTTCTACTTGAAATTGATGCATCTGATGGGCGATGTCTTCCAATTCTTTAGGTCTATAATCCACAATTCTCTTGATTTCCAGATTTTCATAACACCAGTGGTCAACGAATTTATTAGGCAGATGATCTTTCAGGAAGTTGCTAATTAACATCTTACTGGTTTTGTTCTGCAGCAGTAATTCTTTTAAATCAGATTCTGGCAAAAGGTTGATGTGAATTGTTTTCCTGGCGGCATCTTTCAGATAAGAAGAGATTTGCAAAATGGCTGGGCCACTTAACCCCTTATGGGTGAACAATATATTTTCTTTAAATGCAGCATTTTGATATGAAACTGTTGATGCAATTGAGGCGCCGCTTAAGCTTCTGAAAAAATCTATCTTTTCTGAGGAAACGGTAAGGGGAACCAGGGCAGGCCTGGTGTGGATGATCTTTAGGCCAAATTGCTTGGCAATACGATAGCCAAAGTCGCTTGCCCCAATTTTGGGAATGGAAAGCCCGCCGCTGGCAATAATCAAAGATTCTCCATAAAACTTTCCTTTATTTGATTCTATAGTGAATAAGCCCTGCTTGCTTACGGCAGATACCCCTGTGTTTAATAAGATCTCCACTCCGTGTTTCTCGCATTCATTAACCAGCATGTTAATGATCTGCGAAGAGGAGGAATCGCAAAACAATTGCCCCAAAGTTTTTTCGTGATATTTAATGCCATATGATTCAACCAACTGAATGAAATCATGCTGGCTATATCGCGCCAGGGCTGATTTTATGAAATGAGGATTATCCGAGAGATAATTCTTGGCCTCAGCATTTATATTGGTGAAGTTGCATCTGCCGCCGCCAGAAATCCTGATTTTTTCAGCGATCTTGCCAGTTGCCTCCAGCAGCAACACCTTTCTGTTGCGTTTTGCGGCTGTTATGCAGGCCATAAGGCCGGCTGCGCCAGCCCCAATCACAATCACGTCATATGTTCTGCTTTCCATAAATATAAGCTCTAATAAGCCTTGGCGAACAGAGTCAATGGTGCATTTTCACTGCCGGTGAATATACACCTGCCAACATCACCCTTGCTTTGAAGGGGAATGCATCTGGCAGTAACCTTAAGATCTTGCTTAAGGGTATCCTCAGTTGCGTTGTCGCCAATCCAATAAGCCCGAACAAAGGATGATTTTTCACTGTCTTTATCAAAGAACTGATAAAACTCTTCTTTAGAGGTGGCAACAAAGCTGTTGTCATCTTGGAATTTCTTAGCCCTGCTGAGTAAATTATTATGTATTTCAGCAAGCAGATCATCTGCTTTGTTGATGAACTCATCCATATTGATGGCTGATTTATCCGATGGGGCTAAATCTCTGCGCCCTATGAAAACTGCATTGTTCGCCATTTCTCGCTGTCCAACTTCAAGTCGGATAGGCACTCCTTTTTTAACCCATCCCCAGATCTTCTCGCCAGAGCTCTTTTCTTTTTTATCAATTTCCACCCTGATGGTTTGGCCGTTATAGCTTTTAAGCTTTAGCTGTTTTTCTAGGGAAGTGCAATATTCTAAAATGCTCTCTTCATCCTCTTTTTTATGAACCAATGGAATGATGATTATCTGAATTGGCGCGGCTTTTGGCGGCAGAACCAGGCCATCGTCGTCCGAATGCATCATAATAAGGGAGCCGATAAGGCGGGTTGTCATGCCCCATGATGTTGTCCAGGCATATTCTTCAATGCCAGCAGCAGAGAGATATTTAATATTAAAGGCTTTTGCAAAATTCTGCCCAAGGAAGTGGGAGGTGCCAACCTGCAAGGCTTTTTTGTCCTGCATCATTGCTTCCAGGCAATATGTCACATCTGCCCCGGGGAATTTTTCGTTTTCAGTTTTATTTCCAAGAACAACCGGCATAGCAAGAAAATCTTCAACCACTTGACGATAAACTTCCAGCATTTTTTCTGCTTCTTCAATCGCCTCAGGGGCGGTGGCATGGGCTGTGTGCCCTTCTTGCCATAAAAATTCGCTGGTGCGCAGGAACAATCTTGTGCGCATCTCCCAACGGACAACGTTTGCCCATTGGTTGCCCAGCAATGGCAGGTCGCGATATGAATTGATCCATCTCGAGAATGCTTCACCAATGATCACTTCGGAAGTGGGTCTTATCACCAAAGGCTCTTCCAGTTTTCCAGCAGGCACCAGGCCGCCTTTTCCATCAGATTCAAGCCTGTGATGGGTGACCACGGCACATTCTTTGGCAAAACCTTCAACATGCTTTGCCTCTTTCTCCATAAGACTTAAGGGGATGAACATGGGGAAGTAAAAGTTTTGATGCCCAGTTTCTTTAATCTTTTTATCCAGTTCTTGCTGAATGTTTTCCCACAGGGCGCAGCCCCATGGCTTAATCACCATGCATCCGCGAACCATTGCATGTTCAGCCAAATCAGCAGCCTTGATAACTTCCTGATACCACTGGGAATAGTCGTCTTCCCTGGTTGGCGTGATTGCTGTTCTTTTGTTTTTGCTCATAGCCATAGCCCTTTTATACAATATTTGATGGATATTATTCAGCGAATCTCATCCCAGGTCAATTGTTTTGTTAGGTCTTTGCAATGCTTTTCCTGATAAATGGTGGCCCCACAGCTCAGCTCTTTAGCAAGACAGATGCCGCCGTCACCCTCGGGGCAAGTTTATTTGGCATCCGGGAGGGGCAGTAATAAATCGCAACATAATCAATCGTTATTACGTTCTATTCCACCATAAAATAGACGCCTCTACTTCAGGTAAAGGCGGACTATTCTTCGGCGAAACAGAGTGTGATGAATCTTACTTCGGCGCAAAAAGAATCAGAGGCAAAAGTGGCAGAGGTGTGGTTGGAAAAGCTCCGGGTTTTGGGTTGCTAAAGCGCGATGGAAATATATATGTTGAGGTGGTTGGAAAGCTTATGATGACTTGATTATGATTAATATAGAATATTCCATAGGGGGAAATCATATCAATGGTATTGAATCTTTTTGGTCTTTCTCTACAAGAAGGCTGACTAAGTTCAATGGATTAACGAATGATGAAATTTTCTTGTGTCTAAAAGAGTGTGAGTTTAGATTTAATAATATAAATAATAAAGGCCTCATTTTCACCATGTGGAATATATGGAGTTTAACCAATATTGTTAGCAATAACTAAAATAAAAGGGGTAAGTCATGCCAATAAAAACTATAGATTCTGCAACGCTTAAAAGTTGGATGGATAGAGGCGAAGCCATAGTGGTGGATGTGCGCGAACCAGCCGAACATGCTGCCGAGAAGATTCAGGGCGCAACCTTGTTGCCGCTAGGTACAGTAAATAAAGCTGCGCTACCAGAGTCAGGCGGCAAGAAACTCGTCATCCATTGTCGTTCGGGTAAACGCAGTATGAATGCATGCGAAAAGCTGCTTGCTGAAGACCCCAACCTTGAAATCTATAACTTAGAAGGTGGTATTTCTGCATGGGGTGCGGCTGGGCATTCGGTTGTATCATTGGGCAAGTTCTTTCTTCCACTGGATCGTCAAGTGCAGTTGACCATCGGCCTTGGAGTGCTGATTGGAAGTCTGCTCGCGTATTTCGTAAACCCACTGTTTTTGCTACTTACAGGGTTTTTTTGGCGCAGGGCTAGTTTTTGCAGGACTTAGTGGTTTTTGTGGCCTTGCAATGGTGATAGCAAAAATGCCGTGGAATCAAGTTTCTGGTACGTCTCTAACTTCATGCAGCATAAGATAATATGATCGCACTTGGCTACATACTGGCGATTGTGATGGGGCTGACGCTGGGCTTGATCGGTGCAGGCGGCTCCATCCTGACCATGCCGATAATGGTGTATCTGTTCGGTGTGAAGCCAGTGGAGGCCACAGGCTACTCATTACTAGTGGTGGGAAGTGCCGCACTCACAGGCGCAATTCGCTATTGGCGAAGCGGTTTGGTCAATCTCAAGGCAGCCGCTATGTTCGCGCTACCCGCCATGCTGACAGTATTGGCTACCCGTACCTTCATCGTGCCAGCGATTCCAGACCCAATCATGGATATCCCTAAAGATATTTTTATCATGATGTTGTTTGCTGGGTTGATGATTCTGGCAGCAACATTCATGCTAAAGTCTATAAAAGCAATGCCCAGCCATTCTCATGCGTTGGATTCTCGCCGCATCATTAAACTAATCTCTGGCAGCGCGGGTATTGGGTTGCTTACTGGAATGGTAGGTGCTGGGGGAGGCTTCCTGATTATCCCCACATTGATTGCTTTATTTGGTTTGCCAGTAAAAGAGGCCATCGGTACGTCGCTCGCCATCATAGCCATCAACTCACTGGTGGGCTTTCAGGGTGACGTTGCTTCAGGCATATCGCTCGACTGGCATCTGCTCGGACTATTCATAGCTCTGACACTGCTCGGAATGTGGATCGGCACAACGCTGGCGGGACGCATGGAGGGCGAAAAACTTAAGAAGCTTTTTAGCGTGTTCACGTTGCTAGTTGGCCTTGCGGTACTGGCAGAGGAATTACACATGCTGTTTAACCACTAACAAGGGATACTAAAATGAAAATAGAACATTTCTTCGACAAAGATACCGCAACTTTCACCTATGTGGTCAGCGACCTAAAAACCAGTAAATGCCCCATTATCGACTCAGTGTTGGATTATGATATGAACGCGGGTAAAACCACCACTGTGTCGGCAGATAAGGTTATTGCCTATGTGTGTAAAAACAACCTGACGGTAGAATGGATTTTAGAAACACACGCCCATGCGGATCACTTGACCGCCTCACATTACCTGCGCGATAAACTCGGCGGTAAAATCGGTATCGGTGAGCATATCAAGGAAGTGCTGAAATTCTGGGTGCCGCTATTTAACACCGCGCACGACACATCACTCGACGGTTCACAGTTCGATCATTTGTTCAAAGATGGCGAAGTCTTGACTATAGGCTCAATTGAGGTAAAAGTGATGCATACACCTGGGCATACACCTGCCTGTCTGACCTATCTAATAGAAGATGCTGCATTCGTTGGTGACACCATTTTCATGCCGTATGTCGGCACTGCGCGGACGGACTTTCCAGGAGGCAGCGCACAGACACTCTATCAATCCATTCAAAAGCTGCTCGCATTGCCAGAAGCCACCCGCATTTTTACTTGCCACGATTACCCGCCAGAAGGCCAGAGTGAAGACTTCCTTTCGACCGTAGCCGATCAAAAAGCTAAAAACAGTATGGTGCATGATGGTGTGAGTGAAGCAGAATATGTAGCAGCTCGTAACGCCAAGGATAACGGTAAAGCTGTGCCGCGATTACTGCTACCGTCCATTCAGGTCAACCTGCGTGCAGGTGATCTGGGTAAGGCGGAAGCGAATGGTGTGCAGTATATTAAAATACCGTTGAATAAGTTGTAATAAAACAAAATCAGCGCGTTAGCAGAAAGCCTAGAAAAAACCGTGTCCCAGAATCAGCCTTGATCCACAACTTCAATTGTGATCGGTAGTATCAAAAAGCAGCAAGAACGTTCGACCGCAGCTATTTTTAAAGCTTTGCATTTGATCGAGGCACAGAGTTTGCTAGCTATCGCAATCTAAACGCTATGACATATTTTTGCGACTCATTGCCAATAAAATGAATAATCAACCTATAAAATGCCTTGGCTTTCTAACCCTTGCCGAGGTCTTTTATGCCGATTTATACTAGAGGGTTGCGCTAGAAACTGGGGATGAAGATGGTGTCTACCTTTAGGCCGAACTTGCGTCACCTATTCAACTCACCGAGTCCTATGCAATGTCCCACCGGGCATGGGTCTGGAAACGCCAGTGATGCCGGGCATGCTTATTGGCAGTCCTATTAAAGATCGAACCGCCAGATAAGCGAAGATTTCCACCTCTATATATTTCGAGCTCCAGCCAATTTCATCCGCGCTCATGATCTTCACAGCTGGGCCTAATTTATCAAGCAATAACTGCTTCAATGTTTTGGTGATCACAGGGTTGTGCCAACCACCACCAGCAAGGATCCAAATTTTAGGGGCATCCATCTGGGTTAAATCGATGCTGTCAACAATGCATTTGGCGGTGAAGGCTTCTAAGGTTGCGCAGGCATCTTCAAATGATAGGCTGTCGAGTTCTGGTATTAATTCAAAATTCCTTGCATCCAGCGATTTAGGTGGCGATTTATGCAGAAAATCGCTTTTATAATTAACAATAGATTTTTCTTTCAACAGGCCTAGGGTAAAGCGATCAACCATTCCTTTGCTGCCATATTTCCCATCCATATCCATAAATTCTTTACCCGCTGTTTTATAGCGAATATAACGATCGATCAAGGCGTTGCCTGGCCCAACATCAAAGCCCATAACATCTTCGTCTTCAGGGCCATAGATGATGCTGATGTTGGCAATTCCACCGCAATTGACCACAGCCATGGGGTATATGGCATTTTTATCTGCCAACACCCTGTGATACATAGGGGCTAGGGGTGCGCCCTGGCCACCATGCTTCACATCATTGCTGCGAAAGTCATTGACTGTGCATATGCCGGTTATATTAGCAAGCAGCTGAGCATCACCAACTTGTATGGTCAATTTCTGCTGGGGGTTGTGATATAGGTTTTGCCCATGGAACCCTATCACATCTATAGCTGCATTTTCCAATTTTGCATTGGCCAAAAGGGTGTGCACCAGTTCCCCATGCAAGATCGTTAACTTATGAGTGATGTTTTTCAGAGTTATCGGTTGGTTTAATTCCGCCTTCAACAGAGGCAGTTCATCGTCAAGCCCCTTCTGGTGCAGATAGGCATGCAAGTGTTGCGAGAAATGTTTTTCTGCATCATCAAGATTGCCCTTTTCCTGCTGCACGGCATATTCGGCGATGCGCAGAAGTAAGTGGAATTGGGGGGTGTATGTGGTGGATTCGCCGTGTATGTGTTCGGCCTGTGTTTTGCCATCTGTTTTCAAAATCACAGCGTCGATGCCATCCATAGAGCTGCCAGTCATTAATCCTATTGCGAGCATAGATTTATCCCAGCCGCTATGTGGTTAAATGCTTCGCATACATCTTTGTTTTTGCCGAAATAGGTCAGTGGTTTGCCTGAATCAGAAGTTGCTGCCATTTCTGGTGATAATGGGATTTCCCCTAGAAACTTAAGATTATTTTTCCTTGCCAATTCCTTCCCTCCCCCCTTGCCAAAGATATAAATCTGGGCGCCATCTTGCATGAAGTGGCTCATGTTTTCAATAATCCCCAACACAGGAACCCCAAGTTTGCCAAACATATTAACACCCTTCATGGCATCAATGGTTGCCAATTGTTGCGGGGTGGAGATAACTATTGCCCCATCTATGGCGTAATTCTCAGCTATAGTTAAATGAACATCCCCCGTGCCCGGAGGGGTGTCGATGATTAAATAATCAAGGTTGCTCCAAGAGGTGAATCTCAGCAATTGATGCAACGCCTTGCTGACCATGGGTCCGCGCCACACCACGGCCTCTTCTGGGTCGACTAAAAAGCCAATAGACATGATCTGTAAACCATATTTATTAAGGGGCACCATCTTATCATCTTCTATTATTGGCTTGCGCTGAATGTCGAACAGTTTTGGCAATGATGGGCCATAAATGTCAGCGTCCAATAATCCAACTTTATTACCCATATTCATTAAGGTGATGGCCAAATTTGCAGCTATTGTTGATTTGCCAACCCCGCCCTTGCCAGAAGCAATCAATATAATCTTCTTCACAGAGGGCAGGGAGGCCTTCTGCTTTCCTGCGTTTGTGTTTTGATTAGAAGTGACAGCAGCTTTCACTTCTGTAATGCCTTTCAATTGCTGGATGGCCTCTATGCATTTATCTTTCAAATGCTCTTTGCGTGTGATCTCTGCAGCGTCCTTAAGGTTGGGATATTCCAAAGAAAAGACAATCTTACTATCATTGATTACTATTTTCTTGATGAAATCCGTCACGGGCCTGTTGTTGTCGGGGTCGATAATATTGGCCAAATGCTCCAGGATTGTTGCTTCGTTCATTTTATGCGCATGATTGATGATGTAATATAGTCATTATACGCCATGCCATAGGTGTTTGGCAATGAAATAGGTTAATGGATGAAGTTCATCTGGTTGCAATATGGGAAATATTTGCTTAGTATGTTGCGGGTGTGGAGGTAAGGTTTATGATAAATAACACAGAACAATATGATATACAAAGAAGCTTGGAAGAGTTTTCCCTGCAGTATAATCACATCCAGCCCATCAACAGGTGCAGCTTGCCATATCAGATGACGCAGAAGAATCTTGCTCTGGCTAAATTTATTGCCGATGGCGCTGTGATTGGCAATCAACTGACCATAATACATTTAAAGATACAGTTCGGTTTAGAGCATGCAGTTGTGAAGTTGGAATGCACCGATTGCAACGCTGGCCAGCCGGTGATTATATATTTCGGTCTTTATCCATCTCGCCCTGAATATCACCCATATTTCATCACTGAATGTGATAACAAGCAAGACCTCAGCTGGGTGGCGGATCATAAATATCAATTAGCGCTAGAGAAACCAAATTCCTTTGATTACAGCAAAGCAGCAAATGTTTCTTTCGCAATAAACAAGGAAAGGGCGGCCGATGTTTTGCAACATGTTGATGAAATCAGCACCCAGTGCCTAAGCAAATATCATTATAATAAAATATCATATAACTGCATAGACTTCGCTCAGGATGTTTATTCCGCAGCTGGGATGGATGGTGATTATAGCGACCATCTTTATGAAGAATTAACCGTGCGGCAGAGCCTGATGTTTAATCAAGATTTCCGCGAGTGGATTTCATTCCTTGAGCCAGTGCTTTACTTGATTGAATAGGCGCCTATATCATTCAACGCAACCTCACCCCTTTAAATTACCAGGCTTTCGATGATTTGTATCAAATTTCCACCAAACTTTTTAGAAAAAGCGATAATAATTGATAATATACCATTGCTAAATTGATATAAATAAAGTATAGTGCATGCAAATCATCAATAAACGGTGCAAGAATGAGCTATACTATAAAAACTGATGCAAAAACAGGGCGTGAATATTATCAACTGAATAGCGGCACTATCGGCCAAGAATTGGCTGATAAGGTCGATTTCAACAACCTGGTGATAGCATTCTTCCAAGGCGACACCAGATTCTTGTTGAAAGATGCAACCTTGGTTATGGCTGGAACCGGCGACTATAAAGCCGTATATAACTCCTTGATGAGTTATGCTCCAGGCAACATCACAGCCGCAGCAGATGAGCTGGAGAATAATATATTCACTGTGTCACTTGCAGATGGAGAAGGACACTTAACTCTTGAATGCACAAGTTGCGATAATGAAAAACCTCACAACTATGAATACGAATTCGGCCCTGGTGGCGCCATTTATAAACGGGCAGCTGAAAATTTTATTCCAACACCGCCTCAAATTGACATGGATTTTCACTTAACTTCTCATCAAGCTAATAATGTTTTTAACTCGATCTCATCTATATACGAAGCGCATAACCAAGGTTTATACAAATTCATTAAAATCTGGCAAATGTGCACTTCCTTGCCAGTGAACACCTATAGAAATTCTGGCCTCCCTCATCATGTTTCATATTTTTACACCGATTCTGAATTGCTGCGTGAAGTTCCGTTCGCCTTTAAAGATAGGTTTTATCACCCACATGATTTAACCGACCCTAACAGATCGACAGTAAGCAAATTCATGAAAGAAGTTTTTGGCCCTAATTTCGCAAACCGCTGGAACCTTGATGGTGAAGAAGATATTTCAGACATAAAAATAGACCTTGAAAAAGCGATGGCTAATCCAGAAATTAAAGCTCGAATTGAAGGCTTAAAAGAGCTTAGGTCGGAAGTTTACAGAGGCTTGGTCGAACTCTGGAACACAGATAACAAAATCACAGCAGAACACATAAAGCCATTTGTTGAACGTGATTTCACCAATGCCGAGCTTTATTATACCTACATCATAAAGCACGAGCTGGAGCAGCACAAAGTATTACTCCAATTGCCATATGTAAACAATCTAGAGATAATTCCATTTGGAATAGACATTGCGATATCTTGCACCAAAGGTGACAATCCCCTTTATGCCCCCTTATGCCAAGCAGTGTGTGATAAATTAATGAACTTCACAACCATGAATGAAGAAAGAGAATATTTATGCAACAAATGGCAAGAAGATGGCATATGCCAGGTTGAATATGAATATACATATGGTGTCATAAATGAAAATGAATATGAATAGGCATCACGGCATAATATAACCTTGAAAGAACATCCGCTTTAGGCTATAGTCCATAATATGGCCATATTTGTATATTCAAGATGAATATTTTAAAAACCGCAGCAAGATTGCCGGATTATGCAGCTGATATTAAAAAAAGCGTTATCGAACTCTTTTCTTCCCTGCCAGAAGGGTTAACCGAAGCCCAGGTGCACGGGGTGGCGCTGACTGCAGCCTATTTCTTGAAAAATGAGCAGTTGCTTAATGACATCCGTGCCGAGGCAAAACTTTACTTGGAAGAAAAAGATGCCAATGCCTGCAAGATATCAGTGGTGATGATGGCGTTAACCACCACCTATCATTATTGCACATATGAAGATGGCGAAGAAACAGGGCAAGTTTGCGATGCTCTGCACCTTAACACCCTTTCTAACCCAGGGGTTAGCAAAATAGATTTTGAACTTTATTGCCTGACAGCCTCTGTTTTGCACAAATGCAAGCCGGCAATTGAATATCACACTAAAGAATTATTGAAGCATGGCATCACCAAAACTGGCATAAAAAATGTTACCCGTATGGCCGCCATCCTGCGAGCAACCACTGAAGCTTTAGACATAGAAAGTGTGCGCAGTTATGAATTCATCGCCAGACAATCTTCAATGTAGCAATCATTAATCACAGCATAAACATGACATTCAGCGTAGCAATTCTTGGCAAACCCAACGTGGGTAAATCCTCTTTATTCAACCGACTATGCGGCAAAAGGCTTGCCATAGTTGATGATCGACCAGGCGTGACCCGCGATAAAAAAACCTTTATGGCCAATTTATGCGGCATGAAATTTAATGTCATAGACACCGCCGGCTGGGAAGGAAAAGATGCGGCAGTTCTGCCCCAACTGATGGCAAAGCAAAGTTTAAATGCGGGCAAAGAAGCTGATCTTTTATTGTTTATGGTTGATGCAAAGCATGGCATCGGCCCTGATGACATTGAATTTGCACGGTTGGTTCGCATGATGGAAAAACCAACCATAGTGCTGATTAACAAATGCGACAGCAGGCACACCATAAATCTGCAGGAAGTTTACAAGCTTGGCTTGGGCGAACCGATATTCATCTCTGTCCATTCAAGATCTGGTTTTGATGATTTATATGAAAAAATATCAACCATCAGCAAAACCTTGACCATTAAGCATGTGGAAGCAGTGCCATCGCGCGACACATTAAAGGTTTGCATAGTGGGGCGCCCAAATGTTGGCAAATCCACCCTCTTTAACAGCATGCTGCAGATAGATCGCGCCATCACCTCTCCCATTGCAGGAACAACCCGGGATGCCATCCAACATCTGTATGCATATAAAGACCGCACATTGGAATTGATCGACACCGCCGGCCTGCGCAAAAAGAAAAATATTGAAGATGCTGTGGAGGGCATGTCTGTGGGGGAAGCCATCAACGCCATTCGTCGCTGCCATGTGGCGATTTTGGTGATAGACGCCACCCAACCACTAGAAAAGCAAGACCTCAGCATCGCCCACATCGCAGTGAATGAAGGAAAAGCCGTGGTGTTGGTGGTGAACAAGATGGATCTTATTGAAGACCACAGGGCCTTCCTGAGCGAGATAAAATATCTGGTGGAAAAAAACCTACATGAATTGCAGGGGCTGCCAATCCTGCCAACCGTCGCCCTTGAAGGGTTTGATCATGATGCTTTGTTTGAATTGATCCTTACAGTGGAACAACGCTGGAAGTTTGAATTAAGCACTGGACAGCTGAACAGATGGATGGAAAAAACAACCTCTGCCCACATCCCCCCACTTGCAAACAGCGGCAAAAGAATAAGGTTTAAATACGCCACACAAACTGGCACCAAACCACCAACCTTCACTCTGTTTGCCAACGTGCCGGAAGAACTTCCTGGCAGCTATACCAAATATCTCAGCAATTCTTTGCGAGATAAGTTCGACCTGGGCGGTATTCCCATTCGCTTGGTGTATCGCAAGAATAAAAACCCATACGCTCCGGCGGAATAGAAGAGTTAAATCATGCATAAAGAAATCATCACCCTTGGGGCCGAGTTAACTTGGCATTCGGGGGGGGGGCAGTAATAAACTAAATTTCAACCGGATTCCCAAAAACCAGGTAAAATCTGATTTTTAACAATGACGATATTTTTGCCTGTCTTTCGACTGAACTTGTAGTCTCTAATAAATTTCACTAAACCCTAGGGCCACTTAATGAAGAGCCAACAATTTTATTGCACAGACCATTGGGCAGCAAAATGTGATCCACAGGGCTGGCGTCTTTAGTTGCATATCCCTTGCATGAATGGGACCCATCTGCCGCGGCGCAATCATTCATCCCAGCTTTGGCGATGTTATAGCACTTTTCTGGCGCTGGCATTGTGGCCTCCGGCGCAGGAGCAGTCGCTGGTGTTTGAGCCGGGGCCAAAACAGGTGAAGGGGCGGCGGTGTCGGCATTGGCGACGCCAGATAGGGCGCTGCAAAGTATTGTGGTGATGAGCAGTTTATTATTCATGACAAGGCTCCAAATTAAATTGATATTAACAGGCTATACCAAATAAAACCAATTTAAAAGCATCTTTTATTGTGTTACTATGCTGATTGAGATAGGTGCTTGGATGGTTGCTGTTCATGAATTTGGGCAGAGGAAAGTCCGGGCTTCATGGAATCGTGGTGCTGGATAACTTCCAGCGAGGGTGACCTTAGGGAAAGTGCAACAGAAAGTATACCGCTTGCCTTTTTGGCGAGTAAGGGTGAAACGGTGCGGTAAGAGCGCACCGGGCCGTTAGTAATAGTGGTCGCATGGCAAACCCCACCAGAAGCAAGACTATGTAGGCATATATTCATCATTTATGATGACAGTTGTGATTTCAAGCTGTTTATATGCGGGTAAGTCGCATGAACCGCCAGGTAACTGTCGGTCCAGATAAATAACCGTCGCTCTGGCGCAAGCCAGAACACAGAACCCGGCTTATAGGGCGCCTATCTTATTTACCCCTATTTACTTTGCGGTTGATTGAGCGATTTGATTAGTGATTTGCTTAAGGATCGGGTTAATGACTGGTTGATTATATCAATTTCATCAATGCCTACACTTCCATCAGTCGTTGGAATGTCGCGGTTATCTTCATATTCCTTGACGCCAAATCCGATCATGCTCATCCCCGCTATGAAGCATGGAATGGCGAACTGCAGATAATCCATTGGGTTGATTAAGGCAAAATATGTTGCTGATCCTGAAAGAGAAAGCCCTAGTAATATTTTCATCACGCCCCATCTTTTGGCATTGCGCATTCTGGCGATTGACACCAACTCTTGAGCCTTTTTCTGGGCGGCGATGGCAGCCTTGACAGAGGCGGTTTTGGCCACGGAAGAAAGGTCTTCTTGATAGTCATGAGGCAAGGTTTTGCCCTTGTTTTTGGCTAGCACGGCTTTATTCAGAGGTTCTGTGATGCGATCTTGCACTTCGCGATATATCTCGCTGCGCTCTTTTATTTCGTTAACTTCTTCTTGTTCTTCTGCCAATTTCACAATTAAATCTTCCAATTCTTTTTCTGCTTGCAAGCTTTTAACCGTGGCGTCTTTCATTTCGCTTTTAGCGTCAGATGCCAGCTGCTTATAACGTTTATCTGCCAAGCCAACATCGTTGAATTCATCATATTCCGCAATGTAGTTGGCGAGTTTTTCAGCTTTTTTCTTTGCTTCCACAGCCTCGGTTTGTGCGGTTTCTTTATCTTCGGCTATCTCGTTGGCTTCCTCTTCAGCAAGCTGCACCGCCATTTTTTCTTTTTTATATTTAACCCTGGTGTATGATTCATCGACATTATATTTTTGAGAAATGATTTTAATTTCACTTTCTTCAAGCAGGGCCATTGCGATATCTTTTTCTATAGTGTCTTTTTTCGCAAGCACATAAGCCAATGCTGCAAGTTCGACATCTTCTTTCAAAGCTTCTTCGGCGGCGGCAACCCTGGCCTCGGCGGATGACCTGGCATTCATAGCGGCCTTATATTCAGCCTCTGCGGTTTCTCTGCTGCCTTCATATTGGTTTATATCCTCACCATTTGTTTTGGCGAAGGCAACAGCTGATCTGGCTGCAGATGCTGCTGCAGCAGAAGATGCTTTATATTCTGCGTCAGCAGAGGCTATGGTTGAAGCAACCCTGGCTTCAGCAGCAGCGAACCTGGCATCTGCTGCCCTGGCTTCTATTGCTGCGGCCCGATATTCAACAACAGCGGGGTTGTTGGTCTGCTCGCTGTTCTGTGTTGGTTTGATATCCTCGCCAGAGGCTTGATCTGCTGCCATTAGTGCCTCGTCTTTTTTCATATATTTAAAAATCATACAGTCACTTCCATTTGTTCTAAAGACTTTTCTAATAATATTATTAATCTAAGACTATTAATAAATCGTTAATATCGCAACCACAATCGACATATAAGTTATATTAATGTCGTTATTTTAAATATTTGCGGTTATTTTTCTTGTTAAGCCATCCTTATTTATCTTGACTTGATGCAAAACTGAGGTGTAATACAAGCTAATATAATTGTTATGGTGTATATAAAATGGCTATGAGTTTAAACAAGGTTACTTTGATTGGAAACTTAGGGAAAGATCCTGAAATCAGAACAACGCAAGATGGGCGCGAGATTGCAAGTTTTTCTATTGCAACCACAGAAAGCTGGCGCGATAAAAGCAGTGGCGAACGCAAGGAAAAAACAGAATGGCATCGCATTGCCGTGTTTGCCCCACCGTTGGTTACCATTGTGAAGAATTATATGCATAAGGGATCTAAGGTTTATATAGAAGGCGCTTTGCAAACCAGAAAGTGGACTGATCAAGCTGGCGCAGAAAAATATACCACAGAGATCGTGTTGCAATCATTCAACAGCACCCTTATGTTGTTAGATGCCAGAGGTGCCGGTGGTGGCGCCAGTGAGCACATGATGGATTCTGCATTTGAAAAGCCATCTTCTGCTGACCAAGGCAGCTATGCTGTGGAAGATATTGATGATGAAATCCCATTCTAAGAATATGGTCGATCTATCCAAATATCGCCCTGGTGTGGGGCTGATGCTGCTTAATGCGCATAACCAAGTTTTTGTGGGCAACAGAATCGACGAACCTTCTGTTTCTTGGCAGATGCCACAAGGTGGAATTGATGAAGGGGAAACTCCAAGACAGGCTTTAATGCGCGAAGCGTTAGAGGAAATCGGTTGCGATAAGATTGAGATAATCATGGAAGCAGACGATTGGCTTTATTACGATCTGCCGAATGATGCCAAATATGCCGACTTGTGGGGTGGAAAATATCAAGGCCAAAAGCAAAAGTGGTTTTTATGCCGCTTTATGGGTGAGGATAAAGATATTGATCTTAATACCCACACCCCGGAATTTTCTTCATGGAAATGGATGGATGTGGCCGAGCTGCCAGATCTTATAGTAGGCTTCAAAAAGAAGCTGTATCTTGATGTTATAGATGCCTTTAAAGATTGGTGTTGATTTTATGGGTGTTTAAGGTGTCGATTAAAGACCTAGGAGTGGTTTTGCTTCCGAATGTGAAGTGCAGTATATTCGCTGAATATCGCATGCAGGCTGCGGCCTTCATAGCAACCGGTGGTGCTTATTTCGTCAACACCCCACATATAACCTTGATTCATATAGCCAACCTTAATGAAGAATCTCAAGGGGAAATAAGGGGTAAGTTTCTAGAGTTTAGCCAAGATAAGGCTGGTGATTACAACTTGCCGATTAAGGGAATTAAGGCAACCGGAGGCGATTCTGAAACCGGTTTTAAATGGCTTGACCTGCAATTTCATACTTTGCCCCCATTGGCTGATTTGCGTGCAATGGCGGTTGCCACATTCTGCCCGCTGCATAATGGAACCCTTACAAGAATGTTTGATGACCCGAACAATTTTGCTGAAGGCAGCCAGTCGCTTGAAGATATTGCAAAATGTGGGGTGGCATTCAGCAGCTATACGCCTCATATCACCGCTTGGTATGTTGATTTGCCAAATGTCAGTAAGTCAAAACTTTTGGAAGGCGTGGCGAATGACCCCTTGGTTGCGAGTGGAATTGAGGATTTATCCTGTTATGCAACGGCAATAGCCCTGGTTGAATTGGGGCGTAACGGCAATGCGATTGAGGTTATAGAGCAGGTTTCAATCTTATCAGTGGATTACGACTTGTAAATTTCGAAAGCAGCTGCCCCCTGGTTGTGATCAGATAAACCTGATTGTGGGGGCGTTTTTAAACTCTAATATATCACCTGGTTGGCAATCCAGCTGGATGCATATGCTTTCGAGGGTGGAAAAGCGAATTGCCTTTGCTTTCCCGGTTTTTAATATAGAAAGATTTTGCGGGGTTATGTTTATTGCCTCTGCCAAATCCTGCAATTTCATCTTTCTTTTAGCCAGCATGACGTCTAAATTAACTATAATTGCCATTTTGCTCCTCACACTGTATAGCGGTTATCTTCATTAATCTTGCTTGTTTCCAGCATCACCCAAGAAATCACCATAACTAATATTCCGCAGAAAATGTCATAAACGTTTGGTGTGCCAAAGCTGATGGACACAAAGCGTTGACCAACAGGATTTGCGAAGGTTGCTGCAACTGAATGCAATGCTCCAACGATAGGTTTTGCTAAAAGTGCATTCAAGAAAAATAACAACCCGATCCTTCTGTAATATATCGCATTATTGACGATGAAGATTTCCCCTTTTTTATAATTAAGGAAAATCCTGTTTATATTGTGCATTATATCTCTTCATAAATTGTTTTTACGGATCTAAGATAGAGCGTCAATTTGCGCAAATCAACAATTAATTATTGTTTATCATTAATAAAGTTGCGTATTTCGTGATATTGATGTCTGGTGATGCAACCTCGGATGAGAAATAGTCTTAGACTGTTTCTCTAAAGGACTAGGACCTAAGAGTTCCTTCCTTTAATTTTAAAAAGGCTCCTTTATTTCAATCTATTAAAGGAAAAACTTATGGACAGATAATATGAAGTATGTTATCAAATAACACAGCAATAGGGGACCTTAGTTCAGTTGGTTAGAACACACCGCTCATAACGGTGTTGTCGCAGGTTCAAGTCCTGCAGGTCCTACCATTTCCTTTTGTCGATTATTTTCCCACATGAGCAGATATAAAATATCACTGGAATATGATGGAACCCATTATATAGGCTGGCAAGCGCAAAAACTTGGCAATTCAATTCAGCAAAGGCTTCAGCAGGCGATATATTCATTTTGCCAAAACAAAGTTTTGGTTTATGGTTCTGGCAGAACCGATGCTGGGGTCCATGCTGTTGGGCAGGTGGCGCACTTTGATCTTCCTGATTTGCGCGATCCAAGGGAAATAAATAAAGCTCTAAATTTTTATCTTAAAGAAAGTGGCATATCGGTGCTGGATGTGGCTGTGGTGCCAGAAACCTTTCATGCGCGTTTTTCAGCGGTGATGCGTGAATATCGGTATGACATTATCAATCGTTATGTTCCCCCAGCCTTGATGGCAGCATATGCCTGGCATGTCCCACTTCCGCTTGATATAGAATCAATGAAAGCGGCTGCGAAGCACTTGGTGGGAACCCATGATTTTTCCAGCTTTCGTTCTTCCGAATGCCAAAGCAGATCGCCATGCAAAACCTTGGTTTCTGTTGTTATAGAAAACCATGCTGATAAAATTTCCATACATATTAAAGCGCGCTCTTTCTTGCACAATCAGGTGAGAATAATGGTGGGAAGCCTTGTTGAGGTTGGGTTAGGGAAGAAATCACCTGATGATATAAAAAATATTTTAGCAATGCGTGATCGCACCAAGGCCGGCAGGACGGCCCCGGCGCATGGGCTGTTTTTTATTTCCGTGGAATATTGACTTTGATAAAGTTATAAAAGGGAAATATATTTGACATGTATATGTTACGGGGTTACCCTGAAAGCAACCATATGTCTTACAAATACTAAACCGAAGTTTTGGGAGGTAGTATTATGGCAATAACAATGATTAGCGTGTTAGGGAGTGTTGTTGGCACTGCTGTTGCAGCGGTTCCAGCTGTTAAATATGCCGTAAATCAATATAATGCCCTTCCCCCTTCGACCAAAAAAATTGTGTGGGACTATGTTAAGGACTCGCCCTGCGGGACGGTTATGAAGAGAGTTATGAAGTGCTTTGTGACGCCACCAGATGAAGCTGAATTGCAAATGGAGCAATTTATAAAAGATGTGGAAGAAACCGTCTTGAGTGCAGAAGGTGATTTGGAAGAAGCTAAGAGGGCCAAGGAAGAGGCGGAAGAAGATCTGCACAATGCTATTATAAAAGAAAAAGAGGTTAAGAAGGCATGGGAAGGGATTCGCGACAATAACCAAGAGAGGGATAGTCGTGAGGAGCAGCTTGCTTGTTCCCATGCTGCGTATATTGCCGCTAAAACCAGACATGCAGCTTTAAAGAAAATATTGGATAAAAAAGTTGAAGCGTGTAACGAAGCTGAAGCCGCTTTAAAGGCTGCAGAGCAGGCTTTATCTGCGATGAAATATGGCGATCAAGATGCGGCGTCGGAATCGGAATCGCCAGTCCGGGCTGCTACACTTGACATAGAAGAAGGGAAAGGTGCTATGTTAAGGGGTGATGTGATTCCACCTGAAAAGGAAGAGACTAAAGATAATGAGGTGCATTTTAACCCTCGTAAACCTAAATTAACTGTGCATACCTCTAATCTTGATATAGAAGAGGGGGGGGGGGGGACAAAAAAAAAAA
>Ga0114977_10000079_pt1 | contig 64531 bp, 85 predicted proteins | sample S_130805_MF_Meta_FD_87026 | JGI IMG/M metagenome (GOLD analysis project Ga0114977, IMG submission 87026) | Freshwater microbial communities from Lake Simoncouche, Canada to study carbon cycling - S_130805_MF_MetaG | ecosystem: Environmental > Aquatic > Freshwater > Lake | place: Lake...
CTGTACCTATAGTACCTACAGCTAAGTTTTGAACTTGAGCTGTTAAGCCATTTAAAGCAGTTAAACCAGTTGAAAATGTAGTTATTACCTCACAAAGATGACTGTCCTCTGTATGTAATGTTATAGTTCTACCACTATGTGTTACATAAATACGAACAGCTAATCTATCTGTAACTAATAATGTTGTTTGTGGAACAGCTAAAGCAGTAACATATAAATCTATTGCAGTACCATTTGTTATTCCTTCAGGAGTTGCTGAATTGCTTGCAATTAAAGATAGTGTAGTTCCATTCCATTTATATAATTCAATATAAAAAGAAGGTGTACCACCACCACTTGAAGCGCTAAAATAAGTTTCAAAATTCCAATTTCCTGCAGGTATTTCTAATAAACCTGGTACACCAGCATCTGTAATAAATGATTGAATATAACCGTCTGCATTTATTGTAAAATCTGTTCCAGCACCCAATATTGGTGTTCTATCCATTTCTCTAAAGGCAACACCACCAAACGTTCCTTGTGAAACTGAGCCGTTTAAATAAAATGTTAATGATGAACCACCACCAGTTGATAACGGAAAATTAGCAAGTGTACCGTCACCTCTAACATATTGAGCTGTTGTTCCTGAACCTGTAACTGCAATAGTTCCTGAAGATGTAATTGGAGAATTGGAAACCGTAAACGCTGAAGGCATTGATAAACCTACACTAGTAACAGTTCCGCCACCATATTGAGGTATGTTTAATGTATTTCCAACTAGAGTGGCTACTCCAGATGTTCCAGTAGTAGTAAGAGTTATTGAACCTTGTGCACCAATATCAGATAGCATCTCGGCACCTGTTCTATATTTTATAACCCCCGAATCACTGACTAAAAATCTATCAGTGTCAGTTGTTGCGTTTGCTATAGTAGATATTTTTATATTTCCGTTTACTTCTAATTTAGTACCTGGTGTTATAGTTCCTATACCAACATTACCACTAGCTGCAATAGTCATTACACTTGTGCCCCAATTTCTGAAATCAAATAAAGGTCTTGTTGTAGCTGGCGCAAAAGCTGTTGTAGCAGACCTAAACGTCATAATAGGATTAGAACCAGTGTCGTCAGATGCCGCAATATATCCTGTTAAGTTTAATGCCTGTTGATTAGAACCTGTTATTTGATTACCTACCAATGCAGGAATAAATACGCCATCTGTATTTGAATAATTTTGAATAACAAATGTAGATGAAGAATCACTAACTTGAAATGAAGCAATGTTTTCTCCTGCAGATGGAGTAGCTGTTGATTTAACAGTAAATGCAGCACTTGCAGAAGATGGGACAAAATTAATACCAACTTGCCCTGTGCTATTAATGCGCATTCTTTCAGTTCTTGATGAACCTGCGCCTGTTGCAAAAGTAATTGCTTGTGGAAGAACATTTGTTGATACAGCACCATCTACAAGAAAAGTAATACCTGCTGTTGTTAAATTAGTTGTACCGTCATGTCCTGCTCCAACTAATGAAAATGTATTATCTCCACTTATTACTGCTGTAGGGGTATCCAACGTACCACGAGAACGTGTAGCTTTAAATACACCTCTATTTCCTACGGAGCTTCCTGAAGATATAATGTTAAATCCAGGTGCCGTTTCTTCAGCAGAAAGAGTTATATAGTCTGAAGTATATAAAGTATTACTTATAGTTTTATTAACGGAAGATATATGTAACGGAGATATTGGAGTTGTTACACCTATACCTGTATTTGTTCCTGAGCTGTATATATTACTATTTCCTAAAGTGCCTGAAGCTGTAAATTTAGGTACATAATTTGTTGTCCCTGAACCACCTACTTTACCGCTAAACATATTCCAATCTGCAGAAGAAAGTGCACCTCTATTTGTTGCTGATGCTGTAGGAATGTTTAATGTAATTACAGGAGTTGTAGTTCCTGTTGCTACACTTGAGTTTACATCTGTACCTGTAGTTCCTAATGTCAATGCAGATACTGAAGTAACCGTTCCTGTAGCGGCGGTAGTTTGAATACTTCCATTTGGAAATCTTAAACCTGTCGCATTCACCTCCATTGAAGATGGGAGTGTATTGTCTGTTATGGTTAATTTATTGTATTCTAATAAACCAAATATTGTTGACGCTGTATTTTGAACCCCAAAGTATGAAGAAGACATTTCGGTATTATAAATACCATTGTCTGCTATAATGCTATTTATTCCGATATTTACATTTGCAGTAGCTCCTGTATAAGGTACGTAAACTCCTGGAGTTGTACCGCTTGCGTCTATATTCACGGTTACATCATTTCCTATCACGGAAGCAGTTACTCCTGCGCCAGTAAAATTTAATGAAGAAAGATTAGAAGTTAACGAAGAACCTTCATCTTTAACTGCTATAGGATTAGAACCGCTAATTAAACCATTTATTTGAGAATTAAAATATTCTAAAACATAATTTAATGTCTTTCCGTTAGGAACAACAAGGTTAGTAAACGTAGCGTCAACTACATTTACTTCGCTTGTTTTTAATTTTTTAGAACAATTTATCTCTCCCATTAGTATTTAATAATAAAGTTAATCCCAAGGTAAGGCTGCATAAGTGAAATAGCTGTGTTTGCCGAATTATTATTATCTACAGTGATTCCAGTAGTAGCATTTAAAATTGCAGTTGTATGTGGTTCCGTGGTTGCGGGAAGAAGTGGCGATAGAGAGGAAACAGGAAATGATGAGGAAGAAACTACAAGAGCACCTAGAGTACTTATACCAGTATTACTTACGGCTATATTATGTTCATGTCCATTATCTGTAATAGGGTGCATATGTTGAGGTAGCTCCTGCTCTTGAATTGTTTTTAAAGAATCACCTGCAGCGTCAGCTAAATTAATATACGTTGATGAACCAGGAACTGAACCTGTCCCAATAGGAACCCTACCATTAAAATTAGGTAACTGGAAATCACCTACACCTACACTTCCGTAATTAAAAGTACTTCCTATTACAGCATATAAATCAGGGTAATTTGCAATAGGAAGAACATCGCCATTACAAGGTAGCCACCCTCCTAAAGGAGCTTCCGTTGATGCATACATTTGAATGCTTCCAACAGGAATAACGTCAAAAGGAGCATCAAGACCTTTCTTAACAAAAGAAACTGTATATTGCTTGTTAGTATCAAATGTAGAATTTGCAGCTAAAAGAGTAACAGCAAATGAGTACATTGGGTCGGAATAATTAAATTGATTAACAGTGTAAATACCAAATTTTGTATTATCGTCTACCTGATGAACCTGTATAATGTCTCCTATAGTAATGGCTCCTAACCAAGCACTAGCATTTCCTGTAGCACCATTTACACCTGCATATCCTGTTTTTGAAGTTTTGTTAAAATTCCAGGCAGTAACAGACTGAAAACTTGTATTAGGAGATTCAGAGTCAAATCCACCAGCAGTAAGGGGACCATTTGAACTATCCCAAATAAGAGAATTTGAACCAGCATTACCTCTATCTCCAGCAGTTCCAGCAGTTCCAGCAGTTCCTTGAATACCTTGAGGACCTTGAGCACCTTGAGCACCTTGAGGACCAGTAAGGCTAACCATGCCTTCATCTATAGCCTCAAGAACATCATTTAATGTAGCATCAGCAGATACTAATATATTTGTGAAATTAGCATCTACACAGGTAATTTCTGATGTGCAAAAATTTTCGCAATCGTTACAATCGTTACAACTCATTATTTTGTAATTTTATTTGTTAAACATGATACCTCATCCATACCATAATCTTCATCATTCAGATTATTTAAAAATGTAAGTATAATAAAGTCCTTATAAAGACATGCCCATCCAGTACCCGTAGGCTTCGTTCCGAACATCTCTTCATTATATTTCGCTACAACGTTTTTGTAATAACGTGTACGAGATTTTAAGTATTCCTGTCTATTAACACGCTGCATCGCAATCGCAATTTTTCTTTAACATATCTACCATTTTTTTTACAGCTTCCCAGTCATTATCACAAGAAGCAATATCTAACGCTTCCATAATAACCTGTAGTTTCATTGCCGTGTTGAAATCTTTGTTTTTAATCTTATCCTCGCAAGGATTAGATACAGTACCACAAAAAGCATTGTAAATAAAATCTCTGTAGCATCCCATTATCTTACGGCATAACACGACTAACTTTGCTGTAACAGAATATCTAGTTAAGTCTGTTGATGTAGTGATTGTGTATTCTTCCCAATATCCAGGGTCTAATAAATCTCCAGGCACATGATTACCTCCATCTAAGATGCTTTTCCATAATTTACCATTGCTAAAAACAATAGCTTTATTTTTCTTAATGTATGTAACATCTGATTGCCAAGCAGGGAAATTATACAATTGAATAGTATAAATTCCATCTTCATCTGCAGAATCAAATTGATAATCAAAGTTAATGATTCCAGTAGGAGACAAAGTTGTAATTACCTCATCTCTAGCTTCTGTGGATAAAGAACTATACACGTATTGCTCTCCGTCAGGTCTTGTAACTATGATTTTTCTGTATCCAAAAGCATTATCATATCCTGATGGAGCAGGAACTATAGCTGTTAGCTTATGACCAACGGTTGTGTTGTCCCAAATTGAATCATCTGAAAATGAAATCTTTTGGCAATCACAATCTGTTCCTGTTATTGTAAGTATAGTATTGTATTGCATTTTTAACGTTTTTACAAATATAAGTTATTAATCATTATTATCATTTAGAAGTCGCTTTTGAAATCATTTCCAAAATCACTTTTAAAATCATTTCCAAACTCACTTGAAGACCTTGCCTTTCTTCTTACTGTAGTATTTATTCCCATTTTACGGAGAGCTTTGTTTCTTTCTAAATTGTATGCTTTATCCTCTTGTTTTTGTTCAGCTGTTTTTGGTTCAGCTTTCCCTTTAAGGATTTCATTTTGTTTTTGACTAGAAATTGCCGTAGGATTACCTTGTCTTAATTGCTCAAGTAAATATTCTCTTTTATCTTTCTGAGTTAAACTATTGTCTTTTTTATCAGGTTCTTGAACACTGAAACCGTAAAAAGACATCAAATTTAAAGCAGTACCTAGAATCTTCTGTTGAGTAGAACCTTCTTCATAAATAGGATTATCCATATTGGTCATAAAACTTTCAATAAACAACGGCATAGTTAAATCAATAGCTAATTGTTTTTTATCTAATTTTTCTCCTGTATTTTTTCTTTGTAAGAAATCAATGGTTTGATGGGTAATTGGAGCAGTTTTATTTACAAAGTAATCTATAAAAGGAGTTGCCCATATTTCATTGTCTCCAGGTGTATTGTAGTTTATAGCTCTTCCTGATTGAGTTACTTTTTCTTCAGTTACAAGCCTAGCAATAGCTCTTGGCAACATAAATATACCTCCTGACAAATCGATAAAAGTATCTCCTATTTTTAATTGACCAAAAACAGATGATGTAGGATTAAAAGATATTCCTAAATTTTTATTTCCTATGTATTGTTTATCAAAAGTTCCTTTTCTTGCAGCTTTTTTAGCATCAGTCTCGTCTTCAGAGCTTCCACCAACACCGATTGCAATTGCTCCAGTAACTAATCCAATTATAGAAGCCTGACCAGCCATGTAATAAAGTATTTCTTTTTGAGCGTATCTTCTAGCTGCACCTTTAGGAACATCTAATCCAAAACTAATCATTCTTCTTCTTGAAGCCATAAGTTTAGTAGAGAAAAATACTCTCGACATTATTCCAGCTAATTCTTTGTTTGCAAAAACATTGGACTTACCTCTACCTGTCATTGTATTTATAGCTTGAGAAACGCCTTTTAACGTTGTAATTCCTTCTTTAGTTCTAATGTCAAAAGTAGGGTCTAAAGAAAGCATGTTATAAGCGTCTGTAAAGGCATTAATTCTTTGCAAGTTCAGATACCCTGAATATGCAGCTTCGGAACGTTTAAGTAAGTTTAACCCTCTATTTTTAGATGATGTAACACCTTTGACATATCTTCCAAAATTTAATTTTTCTCCAAATAAAGGAACTGAATTTAACATTTGAGTACCAAAATATTCTTCTTCTTGCTTGGTAGAGTCTGTTATTTCTAATTTAGATTCCATCATTAATCCCCATAAAGGATTGTTAGCTTTTTGTTCAGCGATATATAAATCTAATAATTCAGGTTTCCATGCGAATTTATGCATCAATCCAAAAGATTGAATTTCTCTTTTTACAGCTCCTTCATTTTTACCTAATAGCTCTCTTGGAATAGCAGATACTATTCTTACCCATCCTTGACGATACGGAGCAGATAAATCGACCATTGCTTTTAATCCCTTAGGAATTGAAAATGCATTTAAAATTGCTTCCGTGAATTTTTTTGTATCTGAATATTGAGCTTTTTTTATTTTTTCAAGCCTGTACTGAGAATCATCTTTTATTTGTTCTAATTCAATTTTCTTTTGTGTTATTTCATCATCAAGATATAGTCTTTTTTTAACAGGTTCAGGCATCTTAAATGTCTTACGCGCCATATCTACTTCAGCTTTATGTAAAGCGCGTATATTTGTAGTTGGAGTTATATTGTAAGATTTTAAAATTTTCATTACATCAGACGCAGAAATAGCCTTTGCTTTAATTGCATCTACATAATTACCATTTTGAACAGCAAGAGATACTTCTCCAAAATTATTACCATTAGACTGCTCGTTTGTTAAAAAATGTTCAGGCTTGTCATTACCTAACAAATCTTTATCTTTATTAATAACGCTTGGTATGTCTAAATCATAAATTTGTTTGTTTGTTGCTTTGTATTTTCTAATTCTTTCTCCAAGTGTTTTTTTAACTTGGTCAAGTTTTTTAGCGTCAATTCCTGCTTGTTCTTCAGGAGTTAGTTCCATTCTATCCAATAAACCTTTCAATTCATCCTTGAGTTCTTTTTCTCTTGGAGTTATTTCTCTTTGTTCTCCCGACTGAGGGAAAGGTCTTTTTTTGTTTTCAGCATCTTCAATTTTTGATTTTGAACGAAGAATTGCTTTAGCTCTTAAAAATGCTTTATCTAATTCATCAAGAGAAGTAAATGTTTTTTCTCCATATCCACTAATTAAATCTGCAATTTCTCTATCTGTACGAACTATACCATGTTCAGACTCAAGATTTGACTTTATAGCTGTTACTAAATCTTCAGGTTCAGTTATGCCTTTCTCAATGAATTGCATAATATAATCTTTAGTAAGATTTAATTTATCGTTCTTATCTACTGTTGGTTTAGTTTTTCCGTTGCCATCTCCTGACATTCCAGTAGAACCATCCCCAACAATTCCAGTTGTTCCGCTACCTACTTGTCCAGTTGTGCCACTACCTTCCTGTCCTGTACCTTGATTTTTTTTAGATTCCTCAAGTTCTTTTTTAAGTTTTTCAATAGCGCTTGATACGCCTTCATTTGTTTCAGCTTCAGATAATTTTTTTTCTAATTCTGCTTTTTCTTTTTGAAGTTGATTATATTTTGCTTGAATATTTACAAGTTCTTTTCTTTCATCAACAGTTAATGTTCTGTTTAATAATTTTTCTTCTAGTCTTACTTGTCTACCAAAATCAAAGTCATCACTTACTAAATAATCAAATAAACGAAAAGATGAACTGGTAGCTCTCCTTGTTGCTGCTGATATTAAAGCAATATTTTTATCTTCTCTCTCCCATTCTTTATTTTTTTCTTCGTAATCTTTCCAAAGTTCATGAGCTTCTTCATTTGTCATTTGTTTTTTAGCTTCATGATATTTGTCGGCACTTTCTTTGATTTTGTCTGAAATATATTTTTTATATACAGCAACTCTAGCAACTTCATTAGGTTGTAATAATACATACTTTCCAGCTTCAGCATCTACAGCTCTAGCAGTAATAAAATCACTTACAGCTTTTCTATTGCCTTCATCTTGAAGGTGTTCTATTGCGTCTTGAAACAGTTGTTTATCTGAATATGTATTTCCATTGTCAGATTCTTGTTCTGCTTCTTTTTCAAAACCTTCATAAAAATTAAAAGCATTTCTACTTCCTAAACCTGCGCCCTGACCATAAGTTTTTTCACCTTCAATTTTTTCCTGTTGAGCAATAACTTTTTCTAAGTCTAATTCTAGTTCAGCTAATTGAGCGTCAGTTAATTCTCCTAATTTAGTGTAGTTGTCAATAGTATCTTTACGAGCTTCTCTAATAGCATCACGTATTTTATATTTTGCATTAACTACTAAATTATTTACCCTTCTTTCAAATGCCTCTCTAATGTTCTCAGGTATAAGGTAATACGCAGCAAGTATTGAAGACTTAAGAGTGTTTTCTTTTTTGATAGCTTTCTCTGCAGCTTTATTGTTTTCAGTTAATTGTTTTTCTTTTACAGCTAAAAATTCTTGAATATCTTTAGCTTCTTGCATCGTCATTTTACCTTCACCAATTAAATGGGTCATGTAATCTCCTAATGTCTTGAAAGTGTATGGTTCTTCTTTTGTGTCTATTTCTGAATTTATTACTTCCGTTGAAGTTATTTCTCCTTCTGCATTTGTAGATGTAATAGTCTTACTTGTTTTTACAGTTTCTCCTTTACTTGGGAATATGGTAATAGGCTCGTACCCTGAAAGTCTAGCATTAGTCCACTTACCAAGTAAGTCTTTTGGTTTCCAAGACATTTTATCAGCAATAGCTTGAGACGCTTCAGATACTTTTGAATCAGAAAATTTAACTTTTCTATCATGTTCGTTTACTTGTCTTTCAGGAACATAGTCAGGAATTTTTAATTCAGTAGGTCCTGATACTTGAGCAGCATAAAACTCACCTGTTTTTTTGTTTTCTCTAATTGCAAAGTCTACTTCTTTTTTAGTTCCAGGATGTTTAGCTTTAAATGTTTTATTCATAGGGTCTACCTGACTAACCGTAAACTCCATCCCTTTAGAATCTTTTAATTTTTCACCTAATTGAATTGGGTTAGGCTGTTTTGTCTCTGCAGTAGGCTCAGGAGTAGTCTGTTCTTGTTTAACTTCAGCTTTTGGTTTAGCTGTTTTTTTAACTGGCTTTTTTTCAGCAACAGGTTGTTCAGTTTTAACTTCAGGTTCAGGAGCTTTAAACAAACTTTTTATTTGTTCAGATTGTTGTTTTTCCTCTTCAGTTAATTGAATAGGTTTTACATTAGCAGTAGGTTTTACCATTCCGTCAGTTACGTAATCCTGCAATAATCCATCTTTCAATTTCATTTTCAGCGTGTCCTCGGTCATCCAAGTACCACCTACTAAGTAATGTTTACAATCCATTTCCTATCTCTTGGTCAAATACTATAACGTTATCTCCTGTAATTGCTAATCTTGCAAGTAAATCTCCATATTCTCCTACAGCTTTAACTTGAATTTTAATCATCTCTAATATGATGTTTTCACATCTAGAAGGTACTTCTTCTTCAACACTTTCGTAATATTCTAAAAGATTTAATTCCATTTCGTATGCTTTTTCAAACATTTCGTCGATAGTTTCAATGTCTTCGTCTTGTTCTTCTAATGCTGGCATACAAATACGAACTCCCATATCATTTAGGAATTTTGCTAACTTTTCAAAATGTTCGTTTTCATCTTTAGCTTCTGCTAAGAAAAATTTCTCACATCCAAACAATCCTTTCATTCTAGCTATGTTAGCCAAATGTTCATATGTTTGTGAAGCAAGTTTCTCAAAATGACCTGCTTGGTTGAATAACTCTATTTCTTCAGGTTTTAGTAATTCTTTCATTATTAGCAATCTTTAGTTTTTAATTTTAGTTGTTCAACTATGGACTCAAAGTTATCATTAATTTCGTTAATATCATTCATTTCACTTTGGTATTGTGCTTCAAACTTTTTGTTTTTAACAGGGTTTTTACCTATTTGTCTTTTCTCGTGGAATGGGTTATTTTCCGTTACATCAAGCAAAGGTAAAGCCTCTAATTTTTTATTTTCTATTTCTTGTTTTCTTTCTTGAACTTTTGTGTCATCAGAAAGAACAGTTTTTGTTTCTTTAACTACAGTTGGAGTATCGTCTACTTGAGCATTTGTTTTACTTGTTGCAGGCTCAGTGGTGGATTGTACTCCTTCACCTTGTCCTGTTTGCGTACTTGACTCAGCTGTAGATTGAACGTTTCCATCAGTAGGAGTATTTGTTGACGTTGTGCTTTCATTAGTTTTTAATGATTCAATTTTTGCATCATACTCTGCATTTATTTTGTCAAGTTCTTTAGCATACTCAGGTTGTCTTTTTTCTCTTTCTAAACTTGCTTGTTCCTCATTGTCTGTATCAACTTTTTGAAATTTAGTAGAAAGTTCATTTATTGCTAAATCTCTTTCGTTTTCAATATCTTCAATTGTTTTTCCGCTTACCTCTTTGGATGGCTCTTGAACCACTCCACTTGTTTCAGTCGCTTGACTGCCTGTTTCTTGGACAGGTTGTTCTTGGATAGATTCTTCAGGTGTTCCGACTTCACTTGGTATCCCTGCTTGGTTTTGATTATCATTAGTTTCAGTATTAACTTGTTCTTCTTTTTCCCTTGAAGTTAATTCAGGCTCTGTAGTTGTAGGTTCTGTAGTAATTTCTTTTGATTCAAACTCTTGGTTGACCACTTCAACCGTACCGCCTTGAATTTGCTCCTCAGTAACTTTTTCTCCAGTCATCTTCTCTACGTTAGCCTGAATGTTTTTAATGTCATTGTGAGCGTTAGGATTGACCTTCATGTAGATTTGAGCTAGCGCAGTTTTCTGTGGTAATGTAAGTTTTGCTTTTTCTGCAAAATCTAAGAAAGCATTAGAGTTAAAATACTCTTTACCTACTTGCTTATTAAATAGATTCCATGCGTCTGTTGATATTGCAGTTGAAGATTTTTCTCCGTCCTCCATATCAAAATAAACATGAGTAGCTGTAGGATTAGATTTAACTACGATTTTCTTAGTAACACCTATACCACCTTTAATACTTCCAAATAATGCAGAAGTAAACAAAACTGTTGCAGCTTGTTGTCCATCTCCATATCCTTTAGCCCAATCATTTCCTTCAACAATATTTGTACCTGTAACCTCAACATAAGTTTCAAGCATCTCATGGTGCATTTCACCAATCTTACCAGCTTCTTTTATTTTGTTTACGTAGTTAGTTAATTCATCTGCAGATGTAAAACCTTTTTTACGCATAAAAGCTCCGACTACATTTCTTTTGAAAAATTGATTACTAGACATATAATCTATAACCTTTTTTCCTATAACATTGTCTAGCTGCTTCATTATTAATCCACCTGTTAATTCAGCTCCAGTAGAAATTAAACTACCTCCAAATGATTTCGCTACAGCTTCAAGTTCTCCTTCATGACCTTTTTCCATTTGTGCAATAGCATCATCCATAACTCCTGCGTGAAGCGCAACCATTGTTTCATTTACATTCTGTTGTTTTCTTTCTTTAAGAGAAGCAACAGTTCCTGGTTGAGCCGCTGTAGTTAAAAAAATTCTAGCCAATCCATTAGAACCTCTAGAAGCCATATTCATTACTTGTTGCGTAAACTTTACGGTTTCAGGATTAAGCAATGCAGCACCTGCATTAGTTACAGCTTTAGATGAATCAACAATCGCATTAACAGCCATTCTTTCTCCTGCAGATTTTACAGAAGACTTTGCAAGAATTTCAGACGCTCCTGTAAAAGTTAAATTTAAACCTCCTTCAATAAATGCTAACTCTGACATTATAGATAAAGTTTGACCTACACCTGTACCTAATCCGTGAACAAAAGAAGTAGGAGTAAAATTATCAAGAGTTCCTTTTATTGTTTTTGTTAAAAGTAATCCTGCATCAGCTCTACTTGCTGTTCCATTGCTATAGTTTTTAGCTGCTTTAGAAAGTCTATCAGCGTCATAACTTCTAATTATACCTCCAATAAACGGAATGTCCGCTTCTGCAAAACCTTTAACAAAAGAGCTAAAAGTATTTTGTTCGTTTTCAGGTCTATCAATACCATCTTGAACTACTTCTAATTGATGTTTCCATTTAGCATATCTCTCATTATGGTAAGCATCTTTACCTAAAGTTGTCTCTAGGTATTTCATGTTAGCTACAATCTCTGCTTTAGAATCTTCAAGTATTGCTTTGTATTGAAATACATTTCCTTTTTCATCAGAAATTGCATCGTAGTTTGAGTAAACTCTAAATTTATCGTGTGCAGCTTTACTAATTAAATGAGAATAAACAGCCATGTCTTCAGATGTTTTAGCCCTCAATGGACCTGTCCATTCTGTAAAATGTTTGTTTAATCTTTCTTCTTCATTCTTTGGAGTAGGAACGCCTGTGCCTGCAAAAAACTCTGTAGAATCAGCAACGTGCTTATTCCAAAGGTTTTCAGTCATTACCTTTTTTGTTTGGTAATCAGCTTTTTTATACGCAGTAGATTCCTGTAAAGCATCAGTAGAATTATAAACATTGTATTGAGCTAAATATCCTGATTGTCTTTCAAGTTTTTTTAATCCTGTGGTATAGTTTTTTTGTAAATCTCTGACACACTCATCTCTCAAGCTAGCAGCCATAGAAATTTGCGCTAATTGAGTTTGTTTGTTTAAGTTATCAGTTTCTGTTTTTAAATGGTCTGTGTACGCTTTATTTAATTCTTTGTATTCAGGAATTGCACTTAACTTTCCTTTTAGTTCTGTTGACAATGATTGTCTTTGTTCAGCACTTGCGCTCATCATTTTTTCATTATACTCTTGATATAATGATTTAATTTGAGGATTTGATTCACTCAATGATTTAATTGATGTATTGTAAGATTCTTTTGCTGAAGATTGTATGTTTGCTAATTCGGATTCATACGTTTCCTTCATCTTTTTTTCTTGCTCAACTTTTTTACCTGTGTAAAAAGGCAAAGTATTTCCAGTTACATCTGAAAGTAAATCAGTTTTCTTTTCTTCTAAGTTTTTATTATCAATAGCAATAATCTCTTGGGCTTTTACAAGACCATATTGATTTTTTGATTTTGCAACTTTTGATAATTGAATTTCAATTGCATCTTGATGTAACTCAAGAATATCTTTTCTTGTATTTTCATCAACAATATAGTTTGCTTTTGGATTACCACCACGAAGCATTAAATCTAATTTTTTGTCATTGACTACTCTATCTCCAGTAGTAAGTTCTGCTTTTATAAAATCATTATACTTAGGAGACATAATGTAATCAACAACTCCTTTAACTTTTGCAGAGTATTTTGCATCATAGGTTACGCTACCCATTTCACCTGTATATCGGTTGTATTGAGCTTCACTTCCTTTAATTACATTTTTTGCTTTATTTGTTAAATTAGCTTCTACTTGTTCACCTACGGTTTTTGGTTGAATAGGCGCAGGTTTTTCTAGTTCAGCAAGCATTTGTTTTCCTTGCTTATTAATTCCGTAAACAGTTTTTAAAAGTGTTTTTGTATTTGTTCCAAGGAAATTAGAATAATCACCAGCTAAAGGATGTGCATTTCCAAGTAACATTTTTGCACCAAAATTACCTTTTGCTTCGTTTTCTTTTGCTTGCTTTTGAAGTTTAGAATTATCAAAACCTTTTAATACTTCCTGTAATTTTAATTTTTCTTCGTTAGTAAGAATACCTCCGTTTTTAATTCTTTGCTGAACCTCAGGAGTAACTACTTCGTTAATACCACGAACAACAGCTTTTAAATTTACTTTTTCAATTTCTTTCTTTTCATCAATAAATTCAACAGTTCCTTTAACAGCATTGTAGATTTCTTTATCTGTAATAGCTTGCATAGCTTGGAATGTTCTATTCCCATTATCAATTGCTATTGTTGGTATATTATCTTCCTTTGGTTTATTTTCAGTAGCATATACAGTAGAGTAATCTTTTGGTTTAAATGCAGCTTTTATTTCAACTGGTTCTGAGCCTTTTGACTTTGAAGTAGCTATTTCATTTTGTACAACGCCATCTTTAATAGTAACTGTTTTTTCAACTCCATTCTTATCAGTTATAACTCCAATACCATTTCCTTTTCCGTCTTTAACGTTTCCTACATAATGCGTTCCATCAGGAACTTTAACAGAACCTACTCCAGTTAATTGTCCTTTATCATCATATCTTCCTGATGTTTCAGTTCCGTCAACTAATGTATATGTTCCTTCTGTAGGTTTTCCATCTTCTGTAACACCATTGAATTCAGAATCACCAATAGTTTGAGTTCCTACTTGCTGTGTTTTAATTTCAGGTTGTATTTCAGTTATTTCAACTGGATTAACTTCAGGCGTGATAACAGGTTGATTTATACCTACAGGTGGAGCTATAGCTTCTATAGTTGTCGCTTCAGAGCCACCTTCTTTTTTGTCTTTGCTGTTATCAATATCTAAACCATTAAAGAAAAACAAAGGGTCAGTTTCATCTGTTACTTCTTCCTTTTTAGTATCATCATAATAAGTAAGCTCTTGTTCAGTTTCACCATTCTCATTATTAATATGACCATAGTCAATAGAATCAAAAGAATATATATCAATAGGGTCAGGTATTTCAGCAACCTCAGGCGCAGGAATTTCATTAGTTGCTTCAGAAGTAATAACTGGAGCAGCTGGAGTCTGCATATTTACAACAGGAGGCTCAGTTACTGTAGGTTGTACAGGTACAACAGGTACAACAGGTACAACTGGTTCAACAGGTGCTTGTGCAGTTTCTTCCTGTTTAACAGGTGTTATATTTGCTTTAAAATCTTCAGGTTTTGCAGTTGCTTCAACTCCTCCTGTTTGTGTGCTTGTAACGTCTACATTCATATTAATATACTTTTGCTGCTCCCATTTGAGAAGATGTAGCTTTATGGTTTAATAAATTTGCTTTTTCGTATTCTTCACCGATAGGTTTAGTAATTGTAAATGTACTATTTGAAACAATAGGCTCTTGAGTATATACACCTGGACTGTTAGGGTCTTCTACTTTTTTATACCCAGTGACAATTTTTGCTTTTTGAATAATCATAGTTGTCACATCGCCATGTTTTCCTTCTCCAGCTAATTCTAAAGGTATCCATTTTCCCGAAGAAGAACGAACAAAGTGACCTACTTCTTCAGAAACAACAACAGATCTTCCAGCTTTGTTTTTTAATGCTAATTTAGCATCTTCATAAACAGATTTATTATCTTTTATGAATTTTGGTCCATTTACTTTATCTTGTCCTTTTGCATAAATTTGTTCAGTACTTAAAGTGTAAAATTTACCATCTCCACCTTTCATTGTTATTCCAGCTTGATTAGTAGACCAAGTACCTTTATTGTTTGTAGGCTCTCCAAGCTGAATAGTTGTGTATCCGTTATTTTTATTTGTAGGAAATTGTTTCATATAGCTAGTGTAATCAGCTTTACGTTTTGTTGCATCTTCAGTTTGAGCAAAAGACACTACTCTATTTTTATCTGTAACTCGTTGTTCAACTTCTCCGTAATAATTATATTTATCATCTTGATGTTTCATCCAGGCAAGGTTATCACTAAATCTCGCAGACTCACCTGACTCAACTAATGATTTTTCTTTTTGTAATTTATCTCCATTTGCCTTATCAGCTTCCCATTGATTACTCTTGAATTTAACCCATTTATCATGCTCAGGAGTTCCGACAGGAGCGTCAGGATTACCTGCGTTGTATAGTTTATGGTCGCGAACATATTGAGCAAGACCTTGTTCATGAGCATCTCTGTCCATAAATTTATCTGTAACGCTCAGTTTCTCTAATTTACTATAAGTTCCTTTTGGTGCTTTTCTGAATTCTTCGTTTTTTACTTCTCTAACAAATCTATTAAGATTTTCAGCAGTAGACCAACCTTTAAGATTATCGTAAGTTTGTATCCTATCAGCAAAATCAGTAGCCTTAAATGTTCCGTTTATAATTCCATTCGCAACGTGCTCTGCATTAAGATTACCTGTAGCTGTCATGTATTCTTGAGCAAACTTAGCGTCTTCAGGAGATATAATTAAATCACCTTTTTCAGCGTCTTTTTGCATTTTTAGAATACGTTCATGAGTAGTCAATGTGCTTCTACCTTGTTCATCAAATCTACGCATTGTATTTATGTACTCAGGGTCTTTAAGTAGAGCTTCGTAATTATTTCCGTACTTTTTAGCCATTTGTTGAGAATACAACATTGCTCTGTCGTTAATTTCACTTACAAATTGAGGAGCAGCAGTAACTTTAAAACTTTGAACTTTTTGTCTAGCAATTTCTGCATTTTTTGCTTTTGTATAAGCCTGTTGAGCTAATTCTTTTTTTCTAGCTTCAATAACAGCCATAGGAGCTACATTTGTAGAACCTACTAATGCAGAATTAAAAAACTTTCCTTGGTGATAACCTTGAATAACATTTTGTTCTAATCCAGGGTAAAAATCAGCATTAGTTAATTTATCTCCTGTTGGAGCTGTAGGAGTTATGTAACTTGCAGGGTCAAAAAAATCATTGTTTTTTTGTATTTGTTCAGCAACTTTAGCAACTCTTTTTTGTTCATCTACAGCGTCTTGAGCATCTGCAACCGCGGAAGTTTCATTAGCTACTTCTTCAGTAGTTTTATTTGATTGACCTGTAATTACCTTTAAAACAGTGTTTGTATTTACTTGGTTTTGAATATCTTCTGTTGCCATTTTGTTATATTAAACTTGAATTAGATAAAGCATTACCTGTTGAGTATGGGTTTCCGAAAAGATTCATTGAACTTTGTTGTAAGCCAAACCGATTTCTAAGAGCAGGTTTCTTGAATTGAACTAAATTAGAATTACTTAGTACATTGCCTGTTGAGTATGGATTTGGAAGGTATTTACTTCCAGTCCCATCAATATTATCTGTATCTGAGCTATATACTTCATTAGGGCTATTTGTTGTTATTGAATTTTTTCCAAGCTCAGGAATTTGAGTCAATAATGCATTTGTATTTGCTGATAAATTTTTAGAATCATTTTCTGCAGTAACTTTTGCTTGGTCATACATAACCCCTTGAATATCTAATTTTCTTTGAGCTATATCATTGATTGACTGACTTTGTTTATCAGCATACATTCCTTCCATTTGTTGACTTTGTTGATTTAACCCAAGAACTCCTTTTAGGTAAATGCTTTTTATGCCTGCAACATCTGTACTTGCTCCACCAAACTTAAAGGCATTTCTCAACGCTTCTTGTGTAGTAGATTGCAAATCAGCTCTTTGATATGCTTGTGCAGTCCCTGTTTGATACGCTGTACGCATACGCGCATAGTATCTTTCCATTGCTTGTTGCTCTGGGTCAACTAATGGAGGTAATAAAGATTTAGCTTTATCTTTTTTATTTGCGCCATATATACCTACTCCTGCTCCTACTACAGCTCCTATTAAAGCTCCGTAAGGACCTGCAGCTGCGCCTGTAGAAGCTCCTGATATAGTAGAAGATAGTATTGCACCTCCGTTATCATCTAAATAACTCATAATATTTCTTTTTTCAAATTTAACAATTATTTCAACACTTTAAACTGAACCATGGTAGCATTTATGGTAAAGTCTTCATTAGTGTCATTTTCTATTCTAAACAATACAACTCTTCCCTGTTGTCTTAAATGCGGAGCTAATGCTTTTCGAGGTATGTAACATTCATATCCTCCGTAATCTTTTATGGAATAAGATATTGCATCTGAATCAACTGTTGAAGAAACTATTCCATTTATGTAATTTTCATAGTCATCAAAGAAAAGAATTCTGTTTGGCTTATGATTTGAGTTTACGCGTATTCTAATGAACTCTTTTGAGTGATATAATACATCGGGTTCATATCTTCCTTGCTTACCAGTAGAAACGCCTGTAACGGAAGTTACCATTAATTTACCATCAACTATGTTTCCTTCACCTAATCTAAATGTAGCTCCACCTCTCATTCCGTAAAGTTTATTTGCTATAGATAAATATTTATCATAATTGTAAGATGCTCTACATTGAAGCGCTTGTTGAGTTACGCCATAAATTAATGAGCTAGGCAATAAGTCAGAGCTTCCTTGAGCAAAAACACTTTCATCAAATGTCATGATGTATTCTTTTGTTAAAACATTAAATACTCCTGACATTTTAGTTTCAACGTTTTTTCCAATGTAAGGAATAACTCTATTTTTATATATCTCTTGAAATCCTCCTTTCTCGCTCAAAAACTCTATTTGATTAGACGCAAGAGCATATACCCCTGTATCATTAAAAAAGAAAAGAGCATTGTTGTATTCAGCCCAACTTCTCCAATACTCATCAGTCATCCCAATTGTTTGAGTAAGCCATAAATAATCTATAGCCCCTTTATTAATGGTACTACCTGAGAAAAGCTCTTCAGCATTAATATCATTAATTATACGCTTATCTGCAATTACTAATGCTATTCCATTTGAAGTTATTGCATATAAGTTTTGACCTTTTTTGTCTGACATAGCGCTCCAGGCAAATTTAATCTCTCCGTTATTGTCAGATAAATCTAAAATATTGGATACTAAAAATGTCTTTGTGCTTGGACTGTTTTGTTCATTTACATTTTTTTCTTCTGACCATGCAATACGTGTAGGGTAATGTGTCTGTTCTTCAAAACCTATCTTTGGAACACTCGTAAATAATCGTAAGTTATTTTTATTTACGTAATCTTGATTGATTGTTTGTATGTATTTAAACCCTCCACGTTTCCAATAATCTTGCTCACTACCATAAGTTACAAAATATTGAGGGTCTACATTTCCGTTATTTGGATTATCATTGTCCCATGCGTATGGTCTAGGAACGTAATTTTTTAGAGGATAGAATTTGCTTAGACTGTTACGTATAGAAGGCTCTGCTTCAAAAGCAAAACATAAAGGAACTCTAGTTTCAGCTGTAAACATACAGATTAATTGACGTATATATTCAACAAAGAATATACTCGCTGTCATAAGGTCTGGGTCACCTGCGTCGCTTACGTCGAAATACTGAATCATACCTGGTGATTTCCCATATTTTTGATATGGAAATTGTTGTGATGGAATCCTAAATCCATCAGTGTAAGGAAAAGTATTATTTATTCCTTCAGCATCAATATGAGCCCAAATACATTCATTAACATAAGTATCACCTCCAAATACTCTGCTAGGTATTCTATTGTCGTACATTACGTAAATAGATTCGCTTGGCTTAGGTATGAATAAATTTATATTATAATTTGAGTCAAATTGTTCAAATATTAATTCGTAATTTCTCTGTAGCGATTCAGTATTAGTAGGTGAATTGTCTTTGTACACTCCGTAAACTTTTTTATCTAAAGGACTTGATTGATAAAAACCATTAGTAGTTATATCGGTAAGAATTACATTTATTTCAGCTGTAGTTTTGTATGTTATATTTAACCAAGGTTTAGAATCTCCTGAAAGGTTCTCAACGTGTACGTATCTATCAATTGAATAGTATGAATTAAAATTATTGTCTGCATTTTGAAACGGTTTATTTATGCAGTCTTCCCATCTTTCAGAAATCAAAGGAAATGAAGATGTTGTTTGTGTTGTTATAGTTCCAATTAAAGATTTATTTTTTTGAAAATGACCTGTGCTTGTATATTCGGTGATTGTTTCATCTGAAACGTCAGCAGTATTTTGAATCAAATTAACAACATAAACAGGACTAACACCTGCAAGCTCATGATTGTAAATTCTATCACTTAAAGTAAGTCTTGAGTAACTCAATAACCCAGGTCCAACCAAAAAACTCGTCGCTGCCTCTATGTCGAAAATCTGTTTAGTTGTAACGTCAACATCAGATGTTGAGCCGAACCATGAATTGTACTTAACGTGTCCAGTGTATTCTGTAGGGTTTATGGTTCCGTCTTCTTTTAAAACCCTAAAAAAAGAAATCATATCAATATTTCTATCCAAATAACCTGAAATCTGTCCTCCTGCATTTACGCTAGTCCGTCCTGAGTAACATTCAGAGAAAAACCCCATGGCAGATACTATCTCTAGTTGAAATGAAGAAGGAGTATCATATAATTGATTTAAACTTATTGTATCTAATTTTTCTAAATCAGGGAAATAAACATGGCAAGCATCATCATTTGAAAAATTATACATTGCTAAACCTTGAGCGACAACTCTTTTTGCAGGTTTTGTTTTAACAATAGAAAAACCTGAGAATCCTGCAGGAATTTCAATGTCTTTTACCGCAATTCCTAATGAATAATAATCAAGACCAAATGCTTTAGGAGCATAAGCAAAAGGTAGGGTATTATCGTAATCATTAATATAATATGCCGCAAGGTTTGGTTTTCCAAATTCAAATGAACTATCATTTTGATTGGTAGGATGAACAAGTGCTGTATCGCCATTATCGCAAATATTATAACTTAAAAAACCAGGTCTAGAAACAGCATTCTCGTGGTCAAATACCTCGTGAGTTAATACTGCTGTTCCATTTTTATCGTTTTCAGGCATAGCTGTTACAGCTCCTTCATAAGAAGTTCCTTTACTATCCGTTAAAGATAATGGAGACCTTCTATTTGGGTGTTGGTATGAATACTTGTTATTTGGATTTCCTGTAGGAAGTGGAGTTACATAAGTTGGAGAGCCATTATTATCATAAAGCAATATTCCATAACCTTGTCGCTCACCTCGCATAAACGATTTGTACATCGCTGCATTATAAGCATTACTATGCCCTTCTTTGTATAGCTTTTGAATTGTAGGAAATATATAGCTTTTTGTAGTATCTAAATTTAATTCATCAATAATATCTTTTGATTTATACTTTAAATTCATTAAGTATAATCTTTTATTGTAGAATCGAATAGATTTAGCGGCAACAATACTTGTTACATCTAAATTAGCCTCTGTATAAGTAATAGAAGTCATTGCGCTTATTTCAGATTGTCTATCTATAAACGAAAATATTCCAACACCAAAAATACTACTTATGTCGTAAGTATGTATAATATAAGAAATTGGAGGAGTATCTATCGTTGCTCCTGACTGCCAACAATGACGGATAATTTCAATACTCGCAAAAGCATTGTTATTTACAAAGCGTAATTTAATATATGGAGCAAAAGTTGAATTTACTGAAATATCAGGATTTGCAGAAATTAAATTCTGACTAAACAATGGGGAGTGACTATTCTTGTTGATTATAACAGGAATTAAATCAGTTAATGGAGAAAATGAAGAGAAATCTCCTGAAGCACTTACATATCTGTACGAATAAGAATATTGACCAACAGGAAGTCCTGCAGAACCAATGACCGTAGCTCCATTTGGATTTGAATTTACTAAATCAATAAACTGAGGCTTATACAGACTTGCTTGAATAGCTATTGTATATTCACTTAAATTAAAAAATTCAAAATACTTTTTTGTATTATAGGAGTCAATTAAATCTTGTAAATTAAAAGTCATAGGTTGAGAATAGAAATCTGTAATGTAAAATTCACCGCCTAAAATACTTTGATTTTTATCGTATTGCAAAGGTTTATCATGATACACAGGGAAATTAACAGACATCAAACATATGTCTCCATCAATACGAATAAAAGAAGGTTCTGACGGGTTTTTAGAAAATGTAAAATTATCTTTACTACACCATATTTCTACAATATGTCCGTTAATAGATTGTGTCATCACACAACTATAATTGATAAAATTTATTGTTGATGGATTAGATTGATTTGTATAATCCCTTGTATCTATTGCAGGGTAAAATCCACTTTCACCACCTATATGAGTTTTCCCTAAGTTATCTCCATCTTGAGCTAAAGACCTCATATTCAATGAGTCAGCATGAAATCCTTCAGGTAATTCGCTTATTAATTCTTTACTTACGTCAGAGTTTACACCTTTGCTGTAATTTTTAACGTCATATTTTCCGTGTTGTTGTTTCATTTTTTATTTGCTTTTAAATAAAGATGGAATTTTATTTAACTTTTTTTTTCTTTTTTCGCAACCACAATCTTCCTTACCAAGAACGTTTGCTAAGGATTTTGCTGCCTTATCTAATCTTATAGATTTTGCGACAAAAGCTACATCGTCTCCAAGACCTCTTCTTATTGCTGAATATCCCATTTTTATTGTTTTAACAATTCCATTTTCGCAAAGAAAGAGCTTTTCTTGTTGGTCTTCCTTTTTCATCTTTCATTGGTCCAGGCATTCCTGACATCCTTGCGCAAAAACTTTTTCTTCTTTTTGCTGCAGCGCTATCAGGCTTTAATTTTGATGGTGGTGTTGTAACAGCCATTTTTAAATGACTACCAGGATTTTGTCTTCTATAAGAAGCAACTCCTTTTGCGTTTAATCCACCTGAAGGATTCTTACCTTCTTTTCTCTGCCAAGCAGCTGTTTTATGTTTTCCTTCCATATTACTTATGAATCATGTTAGAAATGTACTCTTCCATAGATGTTTTTTCAGATGTATCCATTGATTTAACACGCTTACGTGCTTTATTCCATGAACCACCAACTAAATCATTTAATCTGCTGTATGCGTCGTTCCAAAGTATTCTGAATTTACGTGGGTCACGAGATTTCATAGCATTGTAAAATCTTTCTTCAACGTAATCGTTTACTGCTCTTTCAAAAAATCTAGGAACTACAGGTAAGTCACCAATCTCACCACCCATACTATTATAGACAATTCTAATATTTTCGTAGTTCAAACAATCTCTACTTAACATGATTATTCCGTTAATGGTATTGTAATAAAATTTCTGACCTGCAAAACCAATGTAATTAGCATTTCCCATAATTCGTTGGTTCGGCTGAAAAATATCAGAACTTTGACTACCATCATCTTTAACTCGAGACGTATATCCTTCACCACTAGATTGATTGTTAAAGTTTCTTTTCCAATAAACTACTTGACTTTTTTGAGGAGAACATAATCCACCGTGATACAAATATATTTCACGAATATTAAACGTTCCCTTTGGCATTGGCAATTGCAATGTTTTAGGAACTTCAATGTCTTGTTGTAGCTTTCCCCAAAAAGTATCAAAAGATAATTCTTGTAATGCATCTTGTATTCTTGATATGTACCACCCTTTATTAAAACCACTTCTAAACTCTGTATCATTCAAAGTAGAAGTTATCTCCGCTAAAAGATGGTCAACTGATACGTAATCGTTTGAATTCATAGCTTATTATTATTCAGTTTCTTGTTGTTGTTGCTGTTGTGCTTGTTGACGAGTTCCTGGAACTTGAGGGATTGAGCCTTTAGCTTCATCAGAACCATCATTCTGTCTTTCATCAGGAATCATTAAAATCATTCTTCCTAACTGAAGTACTTGAGTAATTACATCCAATACTAATTCATCAGGTAATGGAATTTCATCATCTAAACTTGGAAGTCGATTAGGATTTAATGTAGATAAAATAGATATTTCTAAATCTGTAATTGGCAATTTATCAACTCCAAGCAAATATAATCTATCAACACTTACATCATCTACTGTTTGACCTACTCTATAAAAATAAGGGTTTTCAGGTTTAGGTTTTGTGTATTCATCTAAATACAAATGTTGTACTTGTTTAGAAAATGTAGGTTGAAAAAATACTTGAGCAAATGAATATCCATTACAATCATCATTATCTTCAAGATTATAACAAATGTAATTAACTCCTTTTTGAAAAGGCAAATCAATTATTTGTGTTGGAAGGTCAATAAATTTTCTACCTTTTATATCTTTTTGTATAGGAACAGAAGAATATGTAGAAGTAAATAAATCTGTATTTGTTACAGGATAATGTTGAGCTCTAAGTTTGTTTGCAACAACCATAACCCAATATACAATTTGAGCAAACGTAATGTCAGCATCATCAAATGTTTTTTTCAGGGATTTTTCAAGGTCGTATGCGACGTAACGATATGTTGCCATAAGTATATTTATTAATCAATAACAAATATACAAAACAAAACCTTTATATTACATTAAGTAATAACTGCATATCAGCTTGAGTAGCTGTGGTAATTGTAGTGCCATCTCCTTGTTTGTAAGCAATATATTGCAATGCCTTATTAAATAGCAATTGAAACGTAGAACTAGGGAATTCTATATTGTCATTAATTGTAGTAATTGGAACAGGTTTCTTAACCCAAAATACTGCTACAAACTGATTAGGTATAGCTGGTCGTATTTCTATTTCTTGAGAAACATTGCCTGCATTATTATCTGTATGATTGTATGGAGATAAATAACAATATCTTTTTAAAACAGTAGCTATTGAATTTCCACCGTATCCAGCTTCAAATGGATTGTCTTTATTTCTTGACCATTCTTCAATTGTAAGACGTTTACAATCTTCAGTTGAGTTGATATACTTCTTGTCAGGTCGATAAGCGCTGTTAGTTAATAAAACCGTAGGAGCAGGTACACCTGTAGTTCCGACAGTTGGTAATGGAAACACTGAAAGTATTGTCCAAGGTTCTGTTGGAAATGTTGTTAAACTAACGCGAGAATAATTGTTTGTTTGAAATATTCCTGAATAAGCAATATCTCTGAAAAATTCTTCACCTAATTTATCACCACCTAGAGTTAAGTTGACAACCGACGTTAACCAGTTAATAGCCGCATTAATTGCAGGTATATAATCTAAGTCATCTCTGTAGTAGTCAGAGCCTTCTGCGTCTAACGCAAACGCTAATTGTTTTCTTAACTCTAGTGCTGAAATCATCTTTTATTAAATTGCAGAAGGAACAATAATTCTATTGTCTTCTATTTTTGAATTTCTTAACTTTTTATTCAATAACTCTTGATGTTGCTCTTCGTTTTTCTTAGCAATAACAGTAGTTAATGTTTTTCTTAACTCAGTAACATCAGTTGAAATTGGAATACCTTCTAATTTACAACGAGAAATAACTGCGTGGTCAGAAAAATTATTTACTATATTGCTTGATTGAACCAATCTTTGAGCCCAAGCAGCATCAATATTCTGAACCGTATTCATATCTTCAAAAATCTCATATCCAAAAGCAGAACATTTTCTTAACCACTCAGCAGTTGATTTAGAGTTAGTTACATGTGATGCTACAGAAATAATTTTTTCACCATTACTTGTACGAGTTCTTGAACGCAATACATTTGAAAATTTAATTTTTCCATGAGGAGGAACAGTCTCTACTCCACGAATTTTATCTCCAAAAATTGAATATTGAGATGCAAACACAAAAAATGTTGCAGGTTCATCCATATAATCATCAAACAATTCTTTTTCAGATAATGGTTCACCTGAAGTTCTACTAACTGGAGCAGTCGTAGTAACTTGCTTCAATCTTTCTTCCCATCGTGCATTTTGCTCTTCTAATAATTTGTACACTTCTTCCATTGAAATTGAAGGAGATGAAATGTCTTTTTTTGCTGTAGGTGTTTTTACCTCTGTGCGTTCAACAACCTTTGTTGGTTCTTCTTGAGCGTCTTGTACTTTTTCTATTGCCATTGTTATTTTTTAAAATAAAAAGGGTAGGAAGAATTAACTCCCTACCCGATTCGAGTTATTATAGTTTTACATCAATTGATGCACAAGCTAATGGATTGTTAAATTTAACCCCCATGTTTGAGTCAACGTAAACTTCACCAAAACGTTTTGGAATACCATCAGCTAAAGCTAAAGTATCACCTGAACGCTCACCCCACATTTGAACACGTTTCATGTTCTTCATGTCTAAGATTGCGATACGGTTTTGGAATTCAGCTGGGAAAGATGCAGTATCTTCAAATCGTTTGTAAGGACACAATACGATACGAGAAGAACCAATGTTGATTTCTTTCAAGTTCAACAATGCCATGTCATTTTGAGGCTCGTAACGAGTGTGCTCGTTTTTGTAAGCTAATGACAATTGACGGTGTAATGTAGGAGTCATGAACGCCATACGAACTGCACCATATTGACCATATTCAGAAGCTAATACCGCTTCCTCGAATGCATCAACCAAAGTTGTAGATGTAGCTTGAATTTTTGGAGAACCAGCTTCTAACATAGAAGTGTAAACACCACCTGTAGTTTTTGCTGGAGTTCCGTTAGCAGTTTTTACTTCACCTTTTGAACCATTCCAAAATGCATTGGACATGTCAATTCTGTGTTGTTCAAACAACTTGTCACGCTCCATAGAAAGGAAGTTAGAAGTTGTTCCTGCATTACGCATTTTGTGTAATTCTACTTCACCGTAACGGATAGCACGGTTGAATAATTGAATGTAGTTAGAACGCTCAATTGTAGACATACGGAAGTATTGTGCGAAACCTTCAGAACCATCGTGGTCAACTGTAGAAAGGTTAGCCAATAAATCGTTTGCAGCTACTGCAGGCAAAGATTTGTTTACATAAGGAGTAACAGTGATTGTCAACAAAGTTGAATCAAAATCAGTAATTACACCTTTGTAGTTTCCTGGGTAAACAACAATCATGTTTGTTGATACGAAATCCAAAGAAGCAACAGAGATAACTTGAGTTGCAGGGTAAGATACTGCAGCAGCAGAAGCAGTCGCAACAATCGCCTCACGTTGATAAGTAGATTCTTGGAAGAAGAACTCATCAGAAGGATTGCTTTCAACCTCTTGTTGGTTAAGGAAAGATAAATCTAAGAACTGCTGTGGTGCAGCGTCAAAGATTAATTTGTTAGTCATTTTCTGAACTAACGTTGACACTCCGTGTCCGTAGTTAGCTGCGTACTGAGAACCTACCGAGTTTAAGTTCGCGTTGCTAAATCTACCTGAGTTGATGTTTTGTGTAGGCATCGTGTTTATTTGTTTTTAGTTAAACCTTATTTATACGTAAGGGTCATTTTTGAATGCGCTCATTCCTGATAAATGCGCCACAGCCGATAAATCAGGTTTGTCGTTCCCTTGGGTTGACTTCTGTTTTCTTATCGTCTTTGGGCTGGAATCAACAATTCTCATATTCGCCTCACTTTCTCCTTGTCTTTTCGCCTTACCTGTCGCAGATTCAACTATTTTATTACCATATAATGCGTATGCAAGTCTTTCGGCTGCATCTTCATTATAAGTACCATCCTCATTTATAAATAAGTTATCGATTCTTCCCTCAACCAAGACCGAACGAATTTTTCCTAATTCGCCCTTACTGAAGTTGGGGTACTTCTTTGTAAGAGATTCCACGGAAAGCGTAGCACTTTGTTTCACGGCTTGAAATCTGCCCTTCTCCTTAGTTTCAATACGCTCACGTTCCTTCTCAATCGCAACTTTTTCTTCATTGAAGAATCGTTTAGTTGTCTTCGCTAACATACGTAATTGTCTGTCATACTCTGCAGATGTGATTTCTCCTGAATCCAAGTCATCTTGTAATTCTTCGAACTCATCTTTCAAGTAGTGCTGAACAAGTCGATTTGAGTCTTGCTTCTCAAAGGAGTCGTCATAATTCAGTCTTTTTGATTCCTGGAAAAATTCTTTCCAATCCTCATTCTCAGCCCAAGCAGAAACAACGTCTTTAATTTCTTTTGGCATTGAACCCAAGTCTTCCAAAATTGCATTGTAGTTTTTTTCTACTTCTGCTTTTTCTTGCGCTTGTGTTCTCCATGCATCCACACTTCCAAAGAACTTCTCTACGTCGTCAATTCCATATTTTGATTTAACTAACTTGTTTAACTCTTTCGGTACTTCAAAGTCAATTTTAACTTCTTTTCCTTTTTTAGTTTTTTTTGTTAATCCAAAAACATCTGAATCATCTTCTTCTTCCTCCTCTTCAGAATCATTTTCAAATTCTTCTTCTTCCTCTTCTTCATCGTCTGATGATTGTGCTTGACCACTTATAGAAGCTATCAAGTCTTTATACTCATCTGATTCTTTAAACTTAGGGTCGATACTTGTAAAGTAATCAATTTGTCTTTGCAACCCTTCATCTGTGAATTCAGCCTGAGTATTTTGAGCTGAATTATTGTTCTCAAGTTCTTGAGCAATTTTTTCAGCTTCTTTCTCTAGGTTATCCATATATATATTTATTTGTTGCTAAAATAAACATTTTTTTAATATAATCAACCACTTACTATTCTGTAGGTGGCTGACTACCTTGTTTCATGCTTTCTTTTAAAGCTATTTTTTCTAATTCTCTTTGATGAGACATTTCATCGCTCACTCCCTGCTGTTCTTTTTGATATTGGTCAACAGCTGCTATTCCTTGTAATTGTTGCTGCGCTTGCGCTTGTTGTTGCTGTCGCATCTGACCTTGCATGTCATCCATTTTGTTTTGTGCCATTACTTTGTTTTTAGTATGTACACGTAATGCGGCTGCAATGTTTTCAGGGTTAGCTCTACCAAATAAGTTTGCAAAAACAGTTTGGTCAATTAAGCCACCTTGAAGTAAAGTAAACAATAATTGATTTCCTTGTTGGATTCCTTGCTCTTTAGTTTCAGAACGTTTAATGAATATTCTAAAATCTTGAAGCATGTGGTTTTTAGAAAGATTAATATTCATCAATCCTTTATCACCAACAATAGAAGTTAATTTTCTAGGGTTATCTATGTATATTGCTTTACCTACCGTAGCCATGTGTTCGTATGCTTGTTGTAGTATTGAAGTAATACCCCAATAGAATGGTTCTTGAACAAGAGAACCTCTTTGTATCTGAGCTTCGATTACACCCACTAAAACATCTCCTCCACCCTGAGTTCCAGTCATGGCTTCGTTAACTCCTGTAACGTCTTGTATGGACTTCTGAACCTGGTCAATAACTTGGAACATCTGTAATGTACCTTGACCTAAATTTGTTCCGTATGTTCCAATAGCATTTTGCACTGAACCTACTCTATCTGTATCTACGAAGATTGGTTTAGATGCATTAATATTTCTCATTAAGTCAGCTTCACCATCTCTCTCGTCAATTGCAGATTTTGAGATTACAGTACCTGTACCACGCATATTACTCATGTGGGATTCAATTACAGATAATGTTCTGTTCAAGAATCTTTGTGGGTCAATAACGTCATCTAATGGAGTTAATACTTCACCTCTATCGTAAACCCATGTATATACTTTGTATGGGAATTTTACGTTTGATGGGTCGTATAAGTTTCTTTCTTGATATGGAGTTACACCAAACTCAAGAACAATGTCGTGACCTACACCTACTCCAACTTCTTCTTTTGGAATAAAAATACAATAACGTTCAACATCTCTAAATACAACGTGTTTCTTTTTATCTCCCATGTCCTCCTTGTGTTTCTCAGTAGGTGGGTCAATCAAATCTTTATCTGTGTATTCGGAGAAATTCTCATTATTAATAACTGAGTAGTATGGAGCTTGATTCTCATCAAGTACCCATCCATATTCACATTTTTCAACATCTTTCCAGTGCATTTCATAAACAGGAATTTTACCACCTTTAAGTGTAAAGATTCCGTTCATGATTCTATGGATACCTTTATTGTCATTTTTTCCGTACTGCTCGATTGCAGCTTTTTCTTCAGGAGAAAGTTTTTGGTATCTTTCAAAAATTGTAGGAGCATCTAAGTAATACCATTCACCCATAAACTCAGCATCAGAGAAATCAGGCTTTAACGCTGACATATCCCAAATAAAAAATAATGGATTTAAGGCTTCTGCTTTGTATAGCTCATTATGTTCGTATCCTTTGTAGATACCCATACCTGATAACGCAAGAGAGCGAGTTAACTGAACTTTTAATTCGTCAATCCTTACATCATTAGCTATGAATTCAATAAGGTTATTAATATCACCCTCATATCTTTCTTCCCAAATGTTTTGGAAAATTTCTTCAGTTTCTTGTGGCGTGTCTCCAATTGGAAGATTACGTTTGATTGTATCTTTCATGAATGGAAAGGCTTCAGCAACCTTCTCAAATCCTTTAAGCTCTGCTAATTCTTTTTCTCTTTCATTGATTACGAAATCAGAAATACAAGTTGCTTTTGCATCGTATGCTAATCGAATGGCATTCCCAACAAATTGTTGTACCATTGGTTTAATGATGTTCTTTGTCCATTTAAGACGATTACGAATATCTCCTGATTCATCTAAGAAAAAAGATTCAACATCTTCATCAAATATCCATTGACCTTCTCCACCTTTGTAGAAAGACCAATTCAATAAACATTTGTTTATGTAATTTCTATACATATAGTTGCTCATCGTAGACAAGCAATACTTCGCAAATCTTGCGTGATAATCAGAGTCCTTTTTCTCGGTTAATCTGTTTGGTCTTGTTACAACTGAATTGTATAAAAACATATTATTTCATTACGTCATTAATATTAACCAACACCTCTGTCTTGGTTTTTCTATTCACTACTTTTGCTCCAAATGAGGTTTCTAATGTTGCAACCATTTTAGGTAAAGAATCATGTGCTTTAATCAAAAGGTCAATGTACTTTTTTCTTTCCTCAATGTCCAATTCATCAATTGGAGTTTGCAATATTATTATCTCATTCAATGTATCAAACATATATTGAGAAAGTAGCTTTGCTTTTAACCTGTACTCAGGATTAAATGCCGCCATTCTGTTTATGCCTAATTCAACTTCTGTAGGTATCTTTCCCTCACCGATTGCTCTTAGGTCTTCTTTTCTTTCCCAAGCCTTTCCATATACAATGGTTAGTGCTCTTTTGATTTTTGCTGTTCTTGGTAGCATTGTATATATTGGAGAGGTTCTATTACCTATTAACCAACATAATCTTACTAGCTTTGGGTTCTTTAAATCTTTGAACTCTTTTATCTCTGCTAGTTCAGGATACTCTAGTAGTAAATCCCTATCTGTGCTTAATCCAAAAATTACTAAATCAGCTTCTTCTGTTTCTTTTGCCATAAGACAAATATAAAAAGAATAGGGGATATTTCACCCCTATTCAATATTAATTACAAAGAAGGAATAGCGAAGTATTTAGCAACTTCAGTACCAACTGTAGCTAAGTTAGCAACAGAAATAGTACCAGCTAAAATACCATCTAATGCAGTTTCGTAGTTTGTAGAACCTGAACCTGTTGTGTAGTTAGATGCTTCGTAAATAACTGAATCAACATTTTTGAATACACTTAATCCTGATACAGCATTGTGTTTAACCAATTTTCTGTGACGGATTACGTATCTGTTGTAAGTTCTTCCAGCTAAAGATTTACCAACAGCTTGTAACTCAACTTCAGAGATTGTTCCTACAGGAGCAACATAAGCAGTTGCATCAGCATAAGTAGCACCTGAATCAGAGAAAACAGCTTGGATAGCACCAGCATCAGCAGAAGCAGCTAAGATGTCTAATGTAGAAGTTGTTCCGTTGATAGAAGCAGTAACACCAGCTTCAGTATCAGCATTGATAACACCTACGAATCCAGCAACAACTTGCGCAGCAGTTGGAGCAGAACTTCCTGAAGCCCAAGAATAAGTACGTAACGCAACTAGTGGGTTAGTTTCTTTACCATACAAGAAGAAATCTTGGCGGTTAGGCAAAGTGATTTGTAGCGTATACTCTCTGCTAGCAGTTAAAGTAATAGACGCTAAAGCAATAGATAACTTGTGAGCAGTACCTGCAGCATAAGTATATTTTTTTGCTTTTAAGATGTCAGCAAAACGTACTTGTAAAGCGTTCGTTCCTGCTTCATCTTTTAATGTTAATAATCCACCTGCGATTGCAGCATCAGCTGTATCAGGCGTGTTTACAACAACTACCGTAGCGTAGTCAATTTGTGGCAATTTAAAAGTTGCAGCCATGTTTAATTTGTTTTGTGCACCGAGTTATAACTCTGTACTGGTTAGTAAAATGTACTGTGTACGTGCAAATATATATTTTTTTTTCTTGCAATCACTTGTCAGTTTAATTAAAGTAATTATATTTGTAACAGATAATAAGAGTATCTGACAACTTAGGACATTTGCCGAAAGGCTAATATATAACCAAAAGAAAAACCCTGTACTCTTATTACAGGGTTTTTTGTTTTATACCCTATTCCAAATAAAGCAGGTCTTAGCCTGTATGACAAGGCTCAACTAACTCAAAAGGAAAGTCGAACATCTTAAATTATAGGTAGTACTTTCGTAAACTTGTGTGCCCTGTAAGCCGAACGACAAACTCAAAAACTCAACTGAAGCAGTTATGGTGATGGTCAACAGTTATCTTTTATCTAAGGGGATAAGGGGTAACTTGTTTTTCATCACCTCACTTTAAATCTAAAAATCTAACAAAAGCAGTTATTAGTTAATAATGTTTTCTATATTTGTCTAGTGAAAAATAACAGATTAGAAGACATAATCAATAAAGGCAAGGAACATTTTATTGCTAAATTTTTTGTCATGACTTCTATTTTGAATTCCGATGACCATGCAGTAGAGTATCAAGTGTTCTACAAGAGTAAAGGAAAAGGCAGATGGAATCCTCAATGTATTGAATACTCTAACTTGCAATATATTGTTTTAAAGCAGTTTGAGGTATTTTACTTGAGAGATATATTCGATAATAATTATGAAACAATAGTTTTTAATGAACACGGAAAAATCTACACGCATAAAGAAATAGGATTTAACAAAGAAGGAATCATTCCATTAAAAAACCAAGTAACACTTTTTGAAGATGAATAAAGGGGGTAAAGTTATCGTGAATAAAGATTATGTTGTTGCATGGGAATTTGATAAACAAGAAATTCAAGTTACTTTGATAAAAAATGAAACAACTATCGGTTGGCTTTACGATGAAATAATTGAAGATAACGTTTTGCAACTAACCGATGAGCTGTAACAAACACAGTACTTTTCAGCTTATTGGTTAATTGCTGTTAGCACCAGTTTTTAATTTTAAATTTAAGTATATGATAAAATGGATTGAAAGATATAGTTTCACGGATGAATCTGATGAAATGGGGAGATGGGCAAGAATGGGTGTAGTTAATGGAATAACAATTTGTTGGATTACAAGGGTAAAACATAAATATTGCACACATATGTATTTACCAACAAGACTAAGTGATTCACCTCATGAAGTTCAAGTGTTAGATACTTTTGAAGATGCTAAAGAATTTGCATACAATAAACTAAGAGAATTTGAAGTTAAATTCAACGGTTCTACTTGTTAATTGGTGCTAACGTGGTATAGGCGCAATAACTTCCCGTATTGATAGAACGCAAAACAAGAAAGCCCTGACGTAATATCAGGGCTTTTTTTATTTATCTAATATTCTAAGAACTTTTCCAGTAGAATCCACTAGAGCTAGTTTCATCCTGTAGTTGGTCTCTTTACATTGCACATACCTTTTGAATGTCTTCACCTCAGCCTTAGCCTGTTTAATGTTCTCGGGTTCATACCTTGAATAACATTGAGCATTTATGTATGAGAACACAATCGCGAATATGCAGTCATCATAATCGTACCTAGCATCCGCTGCCTGGTATCTTGTTTGTCTATGTGAGCTTGCAGCTTTCAAATCTTTCTCTACGAACGTCTTTAGTTGCTCCCAAAACCATGGAATATTTATTTGTTCGCCATACCCCTCTATTAACTCTTCTAGTTTTGCTAATATACGTGGCGCTGTATTCACTTTATTGGATATACCAAACCATTTACCACCATGTGTTTTTAAGTACTCAGGAAGCGATGAATTTGACGTAAATTTGTGCTTAAATCCTAACATTTCCTGGAAATCTATGTGCATATCACCGATGTTATTCTCCACTAATTCCTTGATTCCACCCCTATTTTCTTGGTCATAATACAAAGATTGCAGTAAAACTTGCAGATATGTCTCTTTAAATTTCTTTTCTCTATGAAAAACTACCGATGCTACGGAGTTTGTTAGGGAATCCCATACGGCACTACACATTTTTGAGTGTCCTGTCTCTGAATTGATGGGGTCAGTACCTTGATAGAACCTATGTACCCAGCATTCTTTAGCTGGTGGGTGAGTTATTACTACTGTTGAGGTCATAACGTGGTCTCTATCTCCTGTGCTCATCCATTTAGCCCCTATAATTCTATATGGAACGTATGAATCAGGTGTAGGTTGCAGTACATCGAATATAGGTTCGAAGTATCCGTAGTCAATAGGAACTTCCATACCATATATTTGATGCAACCTGTCATTACAATAGTTTACAGGAACAAGAGTTTTTGATTTACGCAAGAACATATCGTCAATGGTAATTGGGTATGCCTGGTGAAACTGAACTTTAGCAATCTCTCCCTGTCTTGTGCCTTCTTGTGCCTTGTATGCTTTAATCTCGTTATTAATAAACTTATCTGTCACCCCTCTTCGTGCATATGCGTTAAAGAACAATGGTATAATTCCATACTTAAAGTTTCTTTTCTGCCATTCGGATAAACACTGCTTAAACTCGGACTCAAATACTGAACCCCCTTTGTCCATCTCTCCACCTGTACCCCAAGCCATGAATTGTTGTTGCATTATCATCTCGTCTTGTTCAGGGTCGTACTTAAATAGTGCAGGTCTACCTTCACGCATCATCTCACCAAAGATTTCAAACAATCCAATCTCATCGACAAACACGCATGACGGAGAACCCCCATTGATTGCTGTGACGCTAGGACTATCTACCTGAAACATTGAAGCACCCCCTTCATCTTTACCTTTCTTGTCCCCTTTTTTCTCCATGTTCATTAATGAAGCTGTCCAGTTCTTTACTTCTTGAGACATAAAGGCTGGTAGTTTTGTGAACGCCCACTTTACTTTATCACGAAATATTTCTTCCCCCTTGTCTTTGGAGTGGGTAATGAATTTTATGAAGTATGATTTGTTTAGGTTTACGCGTTTCATACCTGCTAGGCACATGGTAGTTGTAAATCCAATCTGACGAGCCTTACCAATCATTGTTGAGTATCCGCAGTCGTATAGGAATAACAGTATCTTTTGTGCATCCCATGCTTGGTATTTAAGTTTACCATCTAGCGCAGTCTGTTCTTTTATCCATCCGTATTTATTGCAGAAGTATAGTGTGTTGTCATTACATTTCTGTATCTCATCCTCTAGCCATTCTATCTGTTCGGACTCTGTGTTGAAGTCTTGAATTTCCGTTAGGTCATCAAGCAACTGTTCTGCATGTAGGCAATATGTTTCAAAAGGTTCGTATGTTGTTCTGTACTGATACCCTCTATTCATGGAGTCTATCCATTTTATGAATTCTTCAGGATAGTCAAATTGTTTATGTGATGGATACCAGTCTGTTGTTTCTAGTTGTTTAGTCATTTTACGATTGTAATGTAGTATTTAATTAAGGCAAATGAAAATATTCCTATTAAGACGAGTATCATCATCAATTCGTCCTCAGGGTCTTTATTCATCATCTTCCATTGGATTGTATTCCGTGCTACCATCTAGTGCTTGTTGCTCCATAGCCTTATACGAAGTTACGCATAAAAACAATTTTTTCATTGTTCCTTTGTATAGGTGTATAGGGTTTACCATGTATATCCTATGGTTTTTTACTTTCTCCATTCGTATAACATCTTCGACTAGTAGCTGTTTGATTGCTGCTTGAGCATACCTACTACTTACCCCTGTGCATTTTATGATGTCTCTAATTCCGTATCCTTTGACTTGGTTTCCGTAGTTCATTACACGCGCAAAGAAACGCAATATTCGTAGCGACGATGGCGTTAGTTTTTCCTGAATATTTATCCCCTCCTGGAATGTTACATAGTACTTTAGTTTCTTTCGTTTGTTTATGGAGTTAATTATTTCTGTTGCTTGTGACTCATACGCTTCGGCAATTTTTACAAATTCACCTTTTGCGTTTTTCATGTATAAGTCAAAGTCTTTCTGTCTTGTTGCTGCTATCCTATCGGCTTCTAGCAATAACATATCGAATACTATATCTGTCATTATTTTCCTGGTTTATGATTTGGGTTTCCTGACCAAAAGGCATCGCACGCTCTATCAAACTTCGGCATTACACAAGATGTCAATAGTGTCAATAGTGTCAATAGTGTCAACTTGGAAAGTATTTGTGTTACGTTGTATCTAATTTTCCTTAGTCTCCCTGTTCGTTGTTTATGTTCTTCGTTTACCATGAACAATGCGCTATTTAGAAATCTCTCAAATTCCTTTATGCTCATGTTTCCTTTGAGTTTGTTACATTCTCCGCAGGCTACTACTTTGTTATCGTTACTAAGTTTACCTCCCCTACTCTTTGGGTACAGGTGGTCGACAGTTCTTGAATGTACGTCTAACTCCCTTAGGCAATATGCACATACGGAAAGGTTTACTCCTAGCTTACTAAATTCGTGTTCCATTTTGTTGTTCATGTACGTGGTCAATATATTTTCTTGCATCTGCTTTGCTCATTAGTACTGCTGTATGTTTATTTTTTTTCATCCAGTCATTTACTAGGTGGTATGTATCTGCGTGGTGGTTACTTTTCTTCTGTTCAGTGTATAGCACGGACAGGGTATCTTCGTTTGTGTGGTCGAACCATTGTTTATTTACGTACACATACTGTTGTGTTTTATATCCACCAAAATCATTCTCTACAACTCTAGTTCCGAATATTGTTTTCACGTATCCATAGTCTCTTATGTCATCATGTAGTTTTGCTTCATGATACATTTTCTCTCCTTTAAGATTTGTCACATCTAAATATTCAAATATTGTTTTGTTGTTAGCTCCAACATACAATACAAAATCATTCTCCTTAAAATCTACCTTTATCATTAATCTAATCTTTTAAATCCGTTATTAGTTAGTGTGAATCTAGCTTGTCCATTCACCCATGTATTCCCTTCTACGTTTACCATCCCTGTCTGTCTAGCTACGTCTAGGTACTTCTCCATATTGATACCCTCCCCCTTATGAAAATGCTCTACTAATCTAATTAGTAATCTACACTTCTCATCGGGAAAACAATCCTTATTGATAATATCCATTATCTCTTTCTCTAATATTGCAGCACTCATATGTATTTTAGTTGTTTAGGTTTACTACTCAAAAGAACTGTTACACATAAGAAAGATAACTCTATCTCATATACTCTACCATCAAATCTTGGATACCTATTAAACAATACACTAGGAATAAGATACCATGCCTGTAGGTTATACCATGCATCTAACTTAACATTTCTTTTCATATTACTTGCTTTATATTAAAAAATTTAGTATTGCAAATATAATACAATTTACATGTAAAAAACACATTTCCTCAAAAGTTTGTACGCATAAATACAAAGCAAATTGTCACCACAAAAAGCAACACTAACTTATTGACAATCAACTACATAACTCCCCGTGCTATATATGTTCCTTTTGGATAGTCCTTAATGGCTAGTATGAGTAATCCCATTACGAATGCCCATATAGATGCAGTCCTAGAGCTCTAATCAGGTACCAATATGTAAAACATACCCCTCCCCTTTTTAAAAACATCCTTACGTAACTCACTGGTAATTAGGTAAATTTTTGAAATACGTCTGTGGGTTTTTTGTGAAAAATATGCGGTACGTCTGTGGGGGGCTTACTCGACCACATGTATCCCCCACCTCCTTCAACCGAAAACCGAACATTCTGATTATCAACACTTTACGATCGTGTTTTTCTGCTTTTCACCCTTAATTATTTGATTCTCACACACTTACACACTACCTAAGTTGTTCACAGGTGTTAATTTATTGATACTCAGTTAGTTGAGGGTGTTTAGTGGTGTGTTACCCCCGCCGAAAATTCACCTTATTTCAGTACTTTTGTGGCTACTTTTTTACCTTATTTTGTCCCGTTTTTGCCTGTTTTTTGGGTACTTCTGAAATTATTTTCACTTTTTTTAAATTATTTTTTATCGTCATATATCCTTGATTTTCAGTTTGTTATCCTCATGTACGCGCGCGCGAATCCAACTTCAATTCAAATTAAATTTTCAAATTAGAATTTATATAGTATATTTGTCCTGTCCCTCAGTCAAAACAACGACACACAACAGGGCACCACGCTTGCATCGGTAGGGTGGTTATAGATAAAGGTTTGTGTATGGTACGCTGTACATATAACGAATATAGGAAATTGCTATGCACGAACTGACAGAAAAGGTTATGTTGCTTAGGGTGGATAAGTATGTTCGGACTTGAAATAAGGTTTACGAATTTGTTGGCAAAACGACAAAGCAACCGATATTATTACGTGTACATGGGCGTTTAGGCGTGTACGTTCCCTAGGGAACACGTGTATATAGTGTAATATTAGGACTTTGTGGCAAGAGGGTGCAAAACGTAAATTATGGGGTGCAATTATTAAGGTAGGGATACCACACTAATAACGTGTGAATTGTGCGAAGTAAAGGATATAAGGCAATATTGAGTAATTAACACAATTACGTGAAATATAGTACGACTTTACTTGAAAAAATGTTTCTTGAATTTCTTATATAGTTGGTTTACTGAAGAGTACAAAAGTACGAAACGAACGTGTGAATAATAGTAACACGTTCGTATAAACCTATAAAATTATATATCATGAAAGCAAGTATCAAAACATTACAAAGTGCAAACAATGCGTTGAAAGCTGAAAATAAAAGTTTCAGTGGTGCACTTAATGACATTAAAAAGTTCTACACAAAAGAGGACAAAGTAATGGCAAAAGTTTTATTTCCCGAAAAATTCTCTAAAGAGTGGGAACAAAAAGCATGTAGTTATTTGAGTGAAAAACCACAATTACCTACAAAAAACAACCCAAACGGGTTAAGTAAAAAACAACTATACCTAAATTCTGAAAAATACAGATTAGAGTTATTGAGAGAAGAATTTGAGGCACACGCAATGTTTGAAACGCATAGAGACGAACAAGACGTGGAACAAGCTGAAAAATTAGCTCAAAAAATTACCAATGAAATATTAGAAAGTGCAGTGTACAAGGACTTCCTTAAAACGAAGAGATACAACTTCTCTCCGTATGCAGTGGGAATGCTAGCACACGCTATGCAAAACAAAAAATAAGTAAGACGGTCTAACGAGGGGGTTCGACTCCCCCTCTTACTTCTAATCATTAAATTATACAACATGAAAAAGTATGCAGGAATGTTATTCTGCATGGCGTTATTGTCATGCAGTAAACAAAAAGTAATGTACAAATATGAGTACACTACACCAAAAAGTGTAGAAATAGGTGTAAAAAGTTCGCATCTAGGTGACTACGACCACATGACAAGTGGACAATTGGAGGCAGAAAGACTGCACCAAAGAAAATTAGTAAGTATAAACTTTCACGAAGTAGTGTTACATGACACTATGTACGTGTACAATTATTAAAATTATGGGAATGGTAGTAGCAAAAGTATTACTAGGTACAATGGGAGTATTGTTCCTAATGGCATTAATTGCGTATGTATGCAATGAAATAGATAAAGACCTAGCGACAAAACGTCGCTTGAAAAAGTGGAAGAAGTCACAAGAGCCACGTGTGATAATAGATAATGAGTGGGTAAAATGGACACAAAAATAAATAATCATGAAACTATACAATGTAATAGCAAAAATAGATTCGACTGTCGCTATCTATGAAAAAGTAACAACTGCAGATTGGAGTAAGTACTCAGAAACAGAAAAACAAATTGCGTTGAAGTATATAAACATACCTATCAACACGATAGAACTATTGAAATACGTACGAAATGCGTATCATCAGAATATAAAGAAATGGAGTAAAATAACTATTAAATAGTAAAGTCATGGAAATTAAGAAAATGTCAGGGAGATACGTGCGTATTGCTCCCGAGTATATTACTCATGAAACACGTGAGTACGTTGAATTAGAGGATGGGAATACCTCATGTAGATTCGAAGATACAACTGACAAAGATTGGGAAGAGTTTTGCAAATATCACAGGAGCAAACCATATAAAGAAGAATGCGTATACGTAAATCGTAATGGAGCATGCTTTAGTGACCCATACGAAGTATTCAAAGTAGTTGACGAGTTTTATGGTATAGATATGTTTAGGCATACAGGTAATAATCCGTTCACAATAAACGAAGAGACGTTACTCAATGATTGTAAACACCAACTAATCATAGGAAATTATGGTAGCACTTGGTCTGCTGACTATTTCGAGGTAGTTAAAAAAGTAGAAGAGACAAACATAGAGCATCTACCTATGGGTGTAGTTCAAGAAATCAAAACAATCTCGTGGGTGCGAGATGAAGAGTTTTATCAATAACCAATCACTATGACAATAAAAAAATGGAAAGGCAAAGGTGGACAATGGAAGAACTCAATGCATGGGATGCAGAGGGGTTCACGGAACAACAAATAATGGCTATATGTAAAGAGATATATCCCGTCGGAGAATTTGCTGCGGGTACATACGGCGGGTATGTAGCTCAATTAGAGCCACAAACATGGATAGGTGACCCTTTCAGACTGTTTGTAACAACAGGGCAAGGTCTATGTTACGACATAGAAAAAGAAGTAGGATACAGGTTTCAAAGACCTTATTATATGTTGTAAATTATAAATCATGAGTACATACAAAGCAAGGGTAGGCAGTATCACCCTGTATGTTGTCGCTGAAGGAATAGCAGACGCGTATAAAAGAGTAGAGCCGTATTATAGAGGGCAAACAATCGTCATTACATCCACGAGAAAGAGATGTGTAAAACAAAAACCATTATTCACATGGAACTAAATGTAAATGAATTAATGTACGAACATGGGTACATAGATTACCTTACGTACTTAAAGAATCAACAAAGTGGTAAGTAGAATATTATTGGACTTAGTCCTATTATTAATCATGGGTTTGTCAGCTACCCTTATAGGCTGTATCATTATTTAATAAATTATATATTATGGAAAAAACTTGGTTAGGCAGCGAGATGCTGCTATGGATTGCAGACAAATCAATTCAAAAATCGTTTGTTGCTCAGTGTAGAAGCACTGCAATGGATAGAAGTTATCAGTCTTTTCATGACCTTATTAACTCCAATCTTACATGGGCAACTACAGTAGAGGGTGGAGAGTTTTGGAGAGACATGTCACGAAGAAATGACACACCCGACTATGTAAATATTGACGGTGAACAAGTACATATATCTTTAGTGGTAGAGTTCTCAGAGCATTCAAGAAGAGCAGGCGAGAGAACGCATATAGGTGACCTTTCTTGCGCTGAATGTATAGAGTTAGGCGAATGGTTTGAGTTAGACGAACTAGAGTCTGTAGTTGATAGATACGGAAATCATCAAAGCTATATATCTTCTCACTGGTTAGAGGACGGCGACGGAGATTACGTAATTACAATCGAAGGAGATTATATACACAGAAACGACGCTATATCAGCACAAGCTAATGATAAAGAGGCGTTTTACCCTTCAAGAAACAGAGGCGAATGCGTTAAGTCCGACAGAGATGACAGATGGTTTACTAGTCCAAGAGTCGCTAATGATTTTGACTACTATTGGCGTGACCACGTTCAAGATTACATCCACCTTGATGAAGATGATTTTAACGAGCCTGAAGAAGAAGATTCAGAAGATGCTAGAGAATACAACGCAGGATACCACAACCTTAATAGGACATGGAAAACACCTACCGCAACAAAATTCACTGTAGGCTTTGAGATAGAGAAAGAGGATAACGAGCTAGCGTGTAGGTATCACTATCAGGACTTGTATAATCGCACACAATGGTGCAAGGAACGTGACGGCTCACTAGATGACAATTCAGGCTATGAGTTAGTATCACCTGTACTTGATTTATTCACTAATCAGCTAGAGGTAGAGCTTAAAGACGAGGCTATTCGTGAGCTAATCAATGCCGAGTACTGCACATCAACATGCGGTGGTCACATCAATCTAGGTTCAAGCGAGTATTCTCCCGAAGAATTGTTCGAGGGTATGTCTGCTTTCTATCCTTTATTGTATGCAATGTATCCTTACAGAATTAGTAAGAATTATAGCAAGGCAAAAAAGAAACATGAGTACTACCAAAAAGAAAAGTATTCTGCTATCTATATGCGTGACCAAGTATTAGAGTTCAGAATCTTTTCAGGTGTTAAGAATGTAGAGCAACTTGTTTGGAGACGTGACTTGATTCGCATATTCTGCGACAACATCAACAAGTCAGAGTCAGACGTACTACGTATGCTTATCGAGCATCGTAGCAAATTGTACAAACACTTACGCAAAGTGTACAGCCAAGAGACTTTGATTGACAAGACTGAATTGTTTATCAATCACGTTCGTGAATGGAACAACAAAAAGTTGCCTGCAATTGACCGCGAGCAACTTAAGAGAGACAAAATCATCGACAACAATGCAGATAAAGCTGCTTAATTAAATTATAAACTATTAAAATTAAATATCATGTGTATAGCAATAATGAATGGATTCAAAACGACACTCAAAAAGGATTGGGTTCGTAACTCTTGGGAAAACAATGGCGATGGCGCAGGTCTGCTATGGGTAAACGACGGCAAGTTAGAAATCTTTAAAGAGATGACTACGTTCGACACGTACTACAATAAGTATATAGAAGTACGCAAAGAGTTTCCAAAAAGTAATATATTACTACACTTCCGTATCTCAACACACGGCAAGATTAACTCGACCAACTGTCATCCTTTCTTGGTTGATAAGACTATGGGATTCATACATAATGGTATGATTCACCAAGTAGAACGCAACACAGAATTCAGTGACACGTACATGTTCAACGAGCTTATCCTTAAGAAGTTACCAAAAGGATTCGAGAAGAATGTTGCAATGCAAGAGTTGTTACATAGCTACATCGACAGCAGTAAGTTAGTGTTCTTAAGTAACAAGAACGAGCCTACGATTATCAACGAAGAAGCAGGTCACTGGGTAGGTGACACGTGGTTCAGTAACTCATCATACAAACAGGTTAACTCATGGGTTGACTACGGAGGGACAAAGAAATCAAAGTCAGCAGTTGGCTATGCCTCTCAAGGTTGGTACGGAGGCACAAGCTATGCTACGTCATGGGATAAAACAAGTACATATACATCTAATGCTTATGTTGATGCTAAGATTACAAGTCACACATGTACAGGTTGCAAAGATTATCTATATGAAGATGAGGTACTTGACGGTATGTGTTCGTACTGCATTGAGGAAGCGGCAATGCACGAATTGGAAGACGTTAAAGAGTACTCGATAGCTGATGACTTAACTACGTATGAATGTCAATGCGACGGCTGCGACTCATTAAAGATTACAAAATGGAACGTTGCTTACTCTGCATCATTATGCAAGACTTGCGACGACTCATTAATAGAGACGGAACAAGAACTTTACCCAAAGTACTACTAATCAATCACTATCACATGTTAAAATTAGAGTACTTCATCATAGCTGCAATACTTTTATTATTGTGGTTTTTATAAAACACGGCAGGGCTTCGGCTCTGCCTTATTAAACTAACTATGAGTTTATATACAGACTACAGAGACGAAATATTATCATTACTAAACAATCACGACTGGGGTATAGGATGCAATAAAATGCCCGATATGGATATAATTGGTCAGTTTGAATTGGAAATTGATATGCTAACAGAAGGCAAGCTACTTAACTACATTAAAACTCTTGGAGAGACTACGGAAAACTATACAGACAAAGTTTCTTTCTATGAGAATGTAATTACAAAATACTGCCAACATAAGATTAAAACTGAAGAAAGTTTAAAGTTTTATTTTCAATTTTATTTTTAATATTAATATTAATTTCTTAACTTTACACCTATGTTTACAGAGAAAGAGTTGACCACTTTAAGCGAGCAAGGGCTCGAAATGAGAGTACGAACAAGCTACTACATTGTGCCTGCTGGGTGCAGTGATTTAGATGAGTACGCAATGCATGAATCAGTTAATTCCCCTAATGATTTAGAGGTAGCTGCCATGCGAGTAATTAACAAAATGAATATCCTATTAAATGAGGATGAATATAAACGACAATGCGAGTAAGACAAAATGTAAAAGGAATCAAAGACCTAATGGGTCAGTTAACTCAGTCTGAGTTAGCTAAAGAATTAATAGACAGAGAAGCTAGTGGCAATTGGTATTCTCACATGAATGTAAGTAATCTTATTCATGGTGTTACCATACCTAGAAACCCGTCTGTACTATTAGTACTAGCAGACATCTTTGAGGTGTCTATTGAAGAAATGATTAATAGATATAGTTATGAGGAAAGTAATAGCAGTAAGGTTTGACGGAGTACTAGGAAGAAGTGCTTCATCAATTACTCCAGGCAAGGTGTATCCTTTGGTAGTTCCCGTTTACGAAAATGTTCCATACGGAAGGGCTATGCTTAATGGATGTGAGATAACCGTTACGTTTAATAGGGAATCAGCTCATCTTGGAGGTAAAAAATGGACATTGATATACGAAGATGTAGGAACAATCATAATCTCCAACGAGAACACAATGTTTCTGACGGACTTAACGCTTGGTAAAGAGTATAAGATAGAAGGGATGGACGATGAAATAGTAAAGATTAAAAATGACGCTCAGACTGAGGTGCATTTAAAAATTAATTCACGCGTAACATTTTACATAATAATAAATAATCAAGTAATAAATAATAAAAAGTATGAACACACAAGAACTACAACAGCTTAACATTTATCAAAAGCTACACCTAATCCAAGAAAAAATTATTGGATTAAAGAAAGACAAGAAGTCTTTTAGTTATGAGTATGTAACAGGGACTAAAATCCTAGGGTTTATAAAGCCCCTAATGAATGAGCTAGGACTACTGCTCAAGCAAGAGGTAGTATCTATAGAGAATACTCGTATGGATTATCAAGCAAAGAACGGAGCTAAGACAGAGGTGCTATCAAAAGTAATGATGAAGTTCACATGGATAGACGTTATGACGGGTGAAATGGATGAGAATTCATTTGGTGCTAATGGTCAGAATGACTTCGAGAAAGGTTTGGGTTCAGCCTTAACGTATGCCGAGCGATACTTCTTACTTAAGTATTTCCATATTGCTACAGACGAGGATGATATAGACAACCCTGAAAGACGTACATCTGCACCAGTTATACCTGCGTTCGCTGAAGAAAGAATAAGCAAGGCTATCACAGCTAATGCCGAGCAAAGTGTTCTCGACGGCAACGGAACTAAATGGAACTTAACTGCAGAACAAATTGTAACATTGCAAAATTCAATTAAAGAAAAAGCAGATGAATCCAAATGACATCAAGCACGATGATTCTATAGCGATAGTTAGAATGTGCATTAAGATGAGCGATTGTCTTAATGAATACGACGACCTAGAGTATCTTAAAAGTATCAAGAAAAACAAAAGGTATAAACATGAGATACGTCGTGCGATAAACGATTGGGGTAAAGAGATTGATGTATTTTCATCAAGATTTTTAATTCCTTTTGCTCAATCAGACGAGAAAACCTGCGTAGAACTGACTACATACTTTCGAGACTTATCAGATAGCATTAAGTTTAGAACTGAAGAAGAGACGAGTATATTACTTATCTACGCAAAGTGCGCTTCAATACTAATAGACATATCTCCAATGGAATACACTGACGAACTTATTCAGATGGTAGTTAAGAAAACGTATGCAGTCCTTCACACTATAGAAACAAAATGGATGCAGGGCATTCAGTTAGTTACTAACGATGGCTACGACATGAAGCAAATAATCATTGGCTTCAATCAGCTTGGTAGAAAAATAATGTATAATAAACCTACGGAAGATGAGTGATTTTAATGTTGGAGATAGAGTTGTCTGTATTGACGACTCTAAACCAAAAGATTTTAAACCTCATCACTTCCCTAATTGGGTAGTACAAGACGAGATTTACCACGTAAGAGCAATCCTAAACAACGATGACATAGTTCCTGGTGTATTGCTTAGGGAGATTAAAAATCCTATGTTATTCATTCCTTTAATCAACGAGCTTCAAGAAGGGGCATTTAGAGAAACAAGATTCAGCCTATTGAAGTCTGCGCAAATGATTATGGAAACTGAAGAACATTCTGCTGAAGTGTTTAAGAGGTGGAAACAAAAACAAAAACAGAAATATGAAAACAATTACATCAACAATGCTTTTGTGGGTAGCACTCACGAGCCTAACAGCTAAAGACGTTCACTATCACATGATTTCTTGGTATGGAAAACCATTTCATGGCAGATACACTAAGTCAGGTGAAATATTTGATATGTACAAATTAACCTGTGCATCAAATACTTACAAGTTCGGAACTAAATTAAAAGTAACAAACCCTGAGACAGGTAAAAGTGTAGTGGTAAGAGTTAACGATTCAGGAGGTTTTTCTAAGATTAAATTAGATTTATCTATGGAAGCCTTCAAGCGTATTGCAGACCTACAAAGAGGATGCATAAAAGTAACAATTAAAGTATTAAAATAATAATTATGAGTAGAATATTAGTAGAATACAATCCTGTAATGTCGCTTCGAGCGTATGACATTATTAGAGACGCTGTAAGCCCATCAATGATAGCTGACGATGGAAGCACATGTCAATACGAAATTGATATGGTTGCCGAATGCTTAGGAGATAATGACCTTATTGCAGATTTAAACGCAATTGACGGGTTAAGATTAGAAGGAGTAAGTTACATAGAAATTTAATCATGAAACATATATTATTAATGGGAAAGGTATTATACATAACATCATTAGTCTTTACAATGGTGTTCTTACTAATGTTTATCATACATAGAGATATGCAATCATTCAAAGAGTTTGCAGTTACATTTATTATAAGCGTTGTGTTGCTGTTAGCAGTTGTAACAATAGAAATTTTAGAAGAAATTAAAAAATGATTGTAGCCAAACTAATCCTGGCAATCATTGTAGCTACATTGTTTTCACTTCTTTATACATACAATAAATAATAAATTATGAGGATACATTATTCAAAGCATACAAGCAAGAGCGCAATACTTGATGACTACGCACAAAACGTACAAATAATCGAAGCGCTGACAGAACAAATGGATAAAATAAAAGTTAAACTTAAAACCTTAAAGTCTGACAATCAGAACATTAACAAGACATATCAAAGGAGATATGGAGAGAGTATAAACAATTAAACAATAAATTATGGAGACAATTAAAATTAGATGCTCAAGCATCGGTAAGATTATGACTGGAGCTACACAAGTAGGACTTACAGCAAAACAAGAAGAAACTTTAGCAGGCTTGTTAGCAAAGATTAAGCTAACAGAAAGACAAGCAGAAGAACGCGACAGATTGATTGCAAAACGTGACGCTAAGCCCGAACTATCAGTAGGTGCTAAAACTTACGTAGAATCATTGGTTAAGGCAAATTACTTGATGTATGAGGGTGCGCAGTTATTCTCATCTAAGGAAACGCAGAAAGGATTGATGGTAGAAGACGCTGCAATCTCTTTCTTGTCTGACTTTTACTTCGATGAATACAAGAAGAATGATGAGTATTTCTCTAACGAATACATTCATGGAACGCCCGACATCGTGCACAATAAAATCATTAAAGATGTTAAGTGTCCTTGGTCAAAAGCTACGTTTCCTATTACATTGAAAGATGCAATAAACACGGACTACGAATGGCAAGTAAGAGGTTACATGTGGCTAACAAATTCTGACATGGCAACAATAGAGTACACATTGATGGATACTCCTGAAGAGCTATGCAAGTACGAAGACCCTTTGCTTCATCAAGTATATTACCTACCTGCTGAAAAAAGAGTATTCCAAGTAGTGTATCTACATGACCAGGAAAAACAAGACATGATTAAGACGCAGGTAGAAATGTGTCAGCAATACGCAAAAGACTTTTACGATTTAATTACAGACAATCAATTACAGCAATTATGAAAATCAAACACTATTTAAACAGAAACAAATATATTCAGCAAAACGTCACACTAGGCAAAGGAAAGTATGCTAACAGTTCTATCGCAGAGTTGGATACGCAATACATATCATACGCACTAGAAACGTTTAACCTTGATGACGGCATGCGATATGTTCTTGCGCAAGAATTAGACAAACGATGTAATTTAAAACAATTCATTTAATCACTATCATGAGCAAAAAATCAAATGTAACTGACAGGTCAAAGTTAGACCCAAGCATTGCAGAAGAAGCAGAAGTAATAGAAAAACTAAAAACGCTACCAAAGATTAACTATGAAGCGTATATGGAACTATTCAAGTCAGGACAAATAGAAAGGTTTATAAAGTTCAAACACCCTAAAGTAATCTTCTTTGACGAAGAGACGGGTATGTTCTGTTACTACAATCCTTACTACAGAAAAATATTAAAATGTGCTGAATGGAAATCTGAATAGAATTTTTTATTATATTTGCAATGTAGTTCGCTCTCACAATATAGAACAAAAAAATTAGTATATCCCTATTTAACGAGTAACGATGTGAGAGCCGTGAAAATTAAGTAGGGTTTTTTTATCACTAAATTTTGCGTGTTTTTAAATAAAATACGAATAGACTATGGATGACGTAAAGTTATTGTTCTTAGGAACAAAAGAAACAGACACCAATCAAGTATCGCTAGAATTATTTGCAACAAACAGAAACACTGTTATGATTACAATGGAATCTGATGGTATCCAGTTAATGGAAGTAAGTAAGCAGACTGCAATAAGACTAAGCAAAGAGCTTAAAAAACAAATAGCTTTACTAGATTAGCCATGGAAAAGATGCAATGGTTTAAGTTCTCAATTTCCGAATGGAAGATGGGGAAGATTCAGAAGTGCACCAAAGAAGCTAAGTCAGCCTTTATGGAGTTGTGTTGTTTGTATTGGATAAATGAAACCAAACTTTCTATTGAAGATGCAATTATCGAATGCGATGAAGAGAACTACAGAAATTTATTATCTAAAAAAGTAATCAAGGAAGTAGATGGATTTATTAATATTTATTTTTTAGATGAACAGTTTGAAAATATACTAGAAAAATCTGTAAAGGCAAGAGAATCAGTAGAAAAGAGATGGTCAAAACGTAATACGAACGTATTACAGTCGAATAACGAACGTAATACAAACGTAATACGACCGAATTACGAACGTAATACAGAAGAGAAGAGAAGAGAAAAAGAATATACTTTCGATTTTAAAAAATCTCTTTTGTCTTTAGGTTTTGATTCTGCTCTAGTAGATGAATGGCTGAAAGTTCGTAAGGCTAAAAAACTTACTAATACACAAACAGCATTCAATAAGTTTGTAAAGCAAGTTGAACTTACAGGTGTAGATAAGAATTTAGTCCTAGAGAAATGTGTTGAGAAAAGTTGGGGAGGATTTGAAAGCTCCTGGATTAATCAATCTACATTTTCTAATGCTAAAGTAGAGGTTAAGATATTAGGTGTTACTGCTGACGGAGAAGAAGTCACAGACCCTTTAGTGTTTCACGTGTATAAACAAATGGGTAAATTATGATACTACCATCAGGACATAGTAACGATTACTTGGTTGACTACAAAGATGGGAAGATACAAAAGGGATTAGGTTTAGGTATTTCTTTTGATGAATACCTGCTATTCAAAAGAAGACAGTTGAATATTATATTAGGTCATGATAACGTAGGAAAGTCTTACTGGTTTGAATGGTACATGCTAGCGCTAAGCTCTCAACACGATTTAAAGTGGACCATATGGATGGGAGAAAATTCATCAGGTCAAGTAATGAGAGATTTAATTCAGATGTATTCAGGAAAACACTTCAAGGATTTATCTTACAATGAAATAAGAAAATATGCAATAAAGATAGAACATTGGTTTACGTTTGTATCAAACGCTAGATTGTATAAGCCACATGAACTGCTAGATATTTTCAATAGTACAAATGCAGATGGTTGTTTCATTGACCCTTTCACAGGATTGGATAGAGGAATGACACATGCAGATAACTACGAGTTTTTAAATACCACAAGGCAGTTTTGTAATCAAACAAACAAAACAGTTTATGTATCTACACACCCAACGTCAGAGTCAGGAAGAACAAGTATGCTTTACCCTGATGGACACATGTGGAAGGGACACCTTAGAGCACCAATGAAAGCTCACGTAGAAGGTGGTAAACCATTCCTTAATCGTTGTGATGATATGATTGTAATACATAGACTTGTTAAGCATCAAGACATGAAGTATAGCACCATGATTGATGTTGAGAAAATTAAAGATAGAGACACAGGTGGTCAGCAAACATCATTGAACGAGCCAATACTATTTGAGTTCAATAATGGTTTAGGATTTAAGTTAGGAGGTATAGATGCTATCAAAAGAGCAAGGCAAGAGCCTGAGCAAACGTCTTTGCAAGTTCCAAGTTATCCACCACCTGTGAACTTTTACGAAACAGGAAGACAGAGTAATGAATTTGAGGATGAAGATTGTCCTTTTTAAAATTAAAGATTATGGGAAAGATAATATTAGAGTTTGACTCAGTAGAAGAATTTATTGAAGCTCAAGATGCAGTAAATGCTCACAGATGGAAAGGTATATGTTGGGATTTAAACCAATGGTTTAGGTCAGAACTTAAATACAATGAAGACAACTTAAGCGAATCAGCTTACGATGCAATAGAGAAAGCATCAGAGAAGTTTCATGAATTACTAAATGACGAAGGATTAAAATTATTATAGTATGAACGAGTTAGAAATATTGCTTGCTCACAACTCGCTATCTGTATCTATTCAATGGCTAACAACAAAGATTGGTGTCGCTGAAAGAAGACCCGAACAAAACAAAGAGCTAATAGAATCTATGCAGTATCAAGTTGCGCTTTTACAGCAAGCAGCAAGCACATTTAGAGGGCTGGAGAAAGAATTCCGAGTCAGTAGACAGAGAAACTGTGACCTTGAGTTTGTATCATTACAATACAAGATTAAGAATGACAAGTTAGAACAAGACAAACAAGATTTATTAAATTTAATATGACGTTACCATACAGGCAAAAACCATCAGTAGTTTCTATTCACATATTTAATCATTACGGGTTTAACGGAAGAGCGTCAACACTTGAGCATTTCGACATAACAGACAAAGAATTAAATGCTGTGTTAATTAAAAACATTGAGCCAAGACAACCTAATGAACGCGAATCAAAGTATCAGTATTCTCAAACAGAGGAAGAAATGCTAACAGAGTTTACGTGTACATACGATGAACTTAGCGAAAAAGAAAAAGTAATTTATAATTTAAAACCATAAACCATGAGAGTAAGAAAAGAATACACAGCGCAAATAATGAATTGTTTAAATTCATTCAAAGAAGTACACAAATTAAATGGAGGTAAAGCAGTATTAAGTTTTACAAAGTTTGCACAGAACAAAGGTCTAGGTCCTTTTGAAGTACAAGCAATATTTAAGATGAAGTTAATTCAGTACGAAAAAAGAGGTTACTATACCTTGAGTTATGAGCAAGTAACAAAACAGCAGGCTAAAAAAGTTGATGCTGAAGCTAACAGGATGCAAAAGAAATATGTTGCCAATTACAACAAAAGAATGGCAGATAAGCAAACGCAAGCTGAGCCTTTACCTACAGCAAGTCTACCTGTGGTAGAAGGTAATATCGCTACAGTAGATTATATACCAAAAGTAAAACAGCCAGTAAAAGAACAAAGAAAAAAATCGTTCTCTATGTTGTGGGGAATGATTAAATTTGAATATTAATTAATCTAAAAGGTGAGTATCTACGAGCTAGATTGAGTGAATAAATTACGCGAGAACGGAATAAAAAACCTTATTCGGGGCTAAACTTTACACCAGGTCCTATTTACGCTGGGCTCACCTTTTTTAAAACTAAAAATCATGAAAGAAGAATACGATTACATAAACCCTGAACATTACAAAAATGGAGGGAAAGAAACAATACAAATGATGGAAGACATTTGGGGAGCTCAAGCATTAATCGCTCACTGCGAAATGACAGCTTTCAAGTACCGAATGAGAGTAGGGAAAAAACCTGACCAACCTGTTGAAAGAGACCTAGAGAAAGCTAAATGGTATGAAGACAAAGCTAAAGAACTTAAAATGAATAACCCTTTTTAATCACTATCATGAAAATAGAACCACAACCAAAAAACTACACAATCAACAAAGAAATGATGTTCTTTAGTGAATGGGAAAAAGTTTCTTTGTCTGACCTTGAGCAATACTTTACGATAGAGGCGTTAGCATTGCTTATTAAAAACAATTATATAATTCGAGATTCAACATCTATTAAACCTAACAAATAACATGGAAGAGATTTACAATGAATTCGGAGAAGTAGGAGCTCCTAGTATTTACGAGATTACAAAAATTTATTATGAAAATAACGACAGCAAAAATAATCCGAGAACTTGAAAAGAAAGGGTACGGAAGTAATTTCCTAAATGGAGATTTAGTACACGCACTTATAGCGAATACTAGAAACGTAATCGATGAGATTCTAAAAGAACAAAAAGGCTTAACAATTAAAAAGTAAAGTTATGACAGCAGTAGAATGGTTAGAAAAAAGATTTATAGAAACAGAAGGTAATCTATATGAAGAAGATTTTATAAAAGCCAAAGAAATGGAATTAGAAAAATTACAACAAGCGTATGAAAGAGGATTAAATGCCGCGAAACAATCTAATAATGAATTTGGCAGTATATTTAAAGAGTATTAAGACTATGAAAAAATATTGTTTCACGTGTGGTAAACGATTACCACTTATAATGTACCATAGAGATGATTCTAAATATCAATTAAAATCAAATAAGGGTAAGACTATCGAATGCAGATTTTGTACGCTTAAACGAAACTTAAACGATAAAGGGCTTATGAATAGAATAGATGGAAAATTTCAATTCGTGCCAATGACTAGGTTTGAAATAATTAAATACTTTTTTAAAAGATGAAATGTCCTAATTGCAAGAAAGAAACAAGTTGTGGATGCAATTCCTGTAAGGATAGACCTCACAGTTATGAGCGTAACGTTATGAAAGGAGACTTTATAACCTGTCCTTACTGCGAAAAAACAGAGCATTGCGACACCTGGTTAAACAATGAATATAAAGTATTATGAAACCTCAGATATACATAGCCAACATAACGGTTACAGCAACCACAAAGGTTAGAGGTAACAGAACTGATAGCTACGACTACAACATTGAATCGTATCCAATACTTCTTCTTCAAGGCAAAATAGCATCAAGCAAATCAGCAGAAAGAATTTACACGAAAGTGTATAAAACATTTATTAATAAGAAGACATACGCTGACTATACGTTTCGTATTAAGAAGATTGATAAGGCAAAATATAGTTCAGAAATAAGTTATATTTTTGATAAAACTATACATTAGTGACAACAAAAATTTGTACATTTACTAATCTTAATTTATAAATTATGGAAAAACAAATCATGCAAACACTTGAGTTTCAAAAAGGAGTTTTAGCTCCATTGCCTCAAGTACCAACTCTTCTTCCAAAAGCTAGAGCAAAGCTAAGACAAAACTTGTTACAGGAAGAAGTAACAGAAATATCTACAGCAGTAGAAGACTGGTATCATCCAATAATGGATATTCAAAAACCAACGGAAGAAGAAACCTTAACAGAAGTTCTCGATGGTATCATTGACTCCATATACATTCTTCTAGGTACTGCACATGAGTATGGATTGGCAGACAGATTAATCCTAGCATTTGATGAGGTACACAACTCAAACATGAGTAAGTTTGATGAGAATGGTAAAGCTATCTTTAGAGAAGATGGTAAGGTAATCAAAGGTGAAAGATACCGAGCTCCAAACTTAACTCAAATAATCAAGAAAGACTTAACTGTTTTCAAAAGTGAAGCAGTTCAAGCATTAAACGAAGTAATTCAAAATGAACAAAAAGAGTTTATCAAAAAGGTTGACAACAAAATATTAGAGTTATTACCTAATGATAAAAAATTAAGCTGGGCATCGTTCGTTTCGTTATCTGAAGAGTTCTCAGAAATTATAGAAGTAAGTTATGACTTTTCTGACTTGTTGAATGGTAGAAAGGCTACCGTGACAATAGACGGAGAAACTAACGTAATCAAAGAGAACAACAACTTAGTAGACTAATGATTATCAAGAGAGCAAAGTACGGGAATACCAAAGTAATTGTTGATGGAGTTAAATTCGACAGCAAACTTGAATTATACCTGTACAATGCTCTCAAAAATAATGAACTTGATTTTGACTTTCAAGTAAACATTGAGTTAGTGCCAAAGTTTAGGTTTCAACAAGAAAATATTAGAGCAATAGGAATGAGAGTAGATTTCCTGCTACGACATAATCATAAAGAAATTTTCATTGATACCAAAGGCTTTGCTACTTCAGATGCAAAAATGAAATACAAGATGTTAAAGTTTAAATTCAAAGACCAGCCAAGTACATACATCATTTGGCTCAAAACACAGAAAGATGTAAATGCTTTTATATTTAATTTAAAAAATAAAGATTATGAACCCAAATGAATTATTAGAATTATTGAAAGGATTAGAACATGTTAACTCTGCGGAAGACATGGCAAAATTCTTAAAAGATTATAACAAAAAACAAAAAAAGAAAGAACAAGAAAAGTCAAAAGCAGAAGAGAAAGAAGAAAAGTATGTTGAATATTCAAGAAAAATATCAAAAGCTATAATTGAAATTCTAACAGATGAAAACAATCCTAACCATATTGATATAAATGAATTGTCACAATATGATAATGGAGACCAATTTGTACACGCACTAGCAAACATAGCTCCTGCATATGTATTAGATGCAATCACAAATGACGATAGAGATGATGAAGATTCTATCGACAGAAACACTAATTATTTACGATTAATTATTAAATATGCTAAACCAAGTAAAAAATAATAGCTTTGAAACCAAAGTTAATAAAGTAAAGGCACACCTTTCAAGCGCAGGAAGTATAACTTCTTGGCAAGCAATCTCTCTTTACAGAGCAACACGATTAAGTGCAATCATATTCAACTTACGAAAAAATGGTTGGAATATAACATCGGTTCGCATGGAAGATGGAGAATCTAAATTTGTAAAATACATATACACAAAACAAATATGAAAACAATCAACAGAGTAGAGCTAATTGCTCACGTAGGAAGTATCGAATTTAGACAATTTGAAACAGGAAAAGAAATTTGCAACTTATCTGTAGCTACAAAAAATTCTTACAAAAAAGCTGACGGAGAATGGGCAGAGGATACAGAATGGCACAGATGTGTATTCGCAATTCCAAACCTCATCGAAAGAATGAGAAACGTAGCTAAAGGAGATTACGTAAGAATTGAAGGAGCTATCAGAACCAAAACCTGGAAGAACAAAGAAGGAGTTGAACAAGTGAGCAGAGAAATTACTTGCTTCCAATTTGATACTTTATCTAAGGCTGGGAATAAAGAAGAGGTATCTACTCCTGCTCCTGTAAAAGCAACAAGACCTAGCGCAGCAACAGTGTTAGATGAGCAAGATGATTTACCATTCTGATTAAATTATGAACCATGGAAACCTATAAGTTAGACTTAAATTCTAAAGACATTGGTGAGATAGTAACAATCATCAGAGTTCATCGATTTAAACTAAGCCTTGAAGCCTTTGCTAAGCACTTTAAGATAACTGAAAGGTCGCTAGAATTAATTGAAGATGGTAGAGGGAATTCAGGTGTCGCTCTTTTGAAAAAGATAAAAGAAAAATATCCGAAATTCATTGACTTCAAATTGGAGGTAAAACTCAAGAAATAACAATAAGCCTGCGCAATATGCGTGGGTTTTTTTGTTTGTGTGACACTAAAGTTTTTGTTTGTATATTTGCTTAAACTAAAAACTAAAACAATGTACGGAACAGTTATAATTAGTCGTTCGTATCGCGATAGAAATAACATAAGATTTTCTACTGATAACGGAACTACATATACTGAATTACCTAAAGCAGGATTAATTTATGATGCTATTGCTAATGGTGTTAATAATACAATCCCTAATTCAGTAAATAAAAATCTACCTGAAAAAAACTTAATGATTTTCACTTGGTCAGGAAGAGAAAATTTTAGATTAAAGTTTGATTGGAAAAAATCAAGTATCAATGGATATTCATCCATAAGTATAGCTCAAGCATTGTATAACATGCAAAATTTATTGGCAGAAAATATATCTTCAGTTCAATATCATTTCACAGCTGGAACGCATAGTATTGGAATGGATTTCTTGGTTGCAGTTGGAATTATAGTTAACACAGGGACTATTATTATTGATGGTGCTAACCCATTACCTGCTGGAACTTATTTATTCAATGCTCCTACAGGTAGTTATTTAAATTACAAAACAATAACACTAACAGGTAATGCAGATATTATTTACGAATTTATTTCTTAATCATGAATATCATATATCCAGGAGGAATTCCAACATCCGATAAAGGCGTGGCAAATGGAGTAGCTACATTAGATGCAAACGCTTTAATTCCTATTTCTCAAATTCCTCCTTCTGCACTTGAAAGATTGGTTGTTGTAGCGAATCAAACGAGTAGATATGCTTTAAATAACTCTCAAGCTCAAAACGGGGATACAATTAAGCAAACAGATACAGGTGCTTTTTATTATGTTATTGACGACACAAATCTTGCAAATTCAAGTGGTTATTCTATTTATACCGCTGGAACTGCTTCATCTGTTGCGTGGTCAGGAATCACAGGTGTTCCTACCCCTGTAAGTACTTTAACAGGAACAAACACTGGAGACCAAGATTTAAGTTTATTAGCTCCAAAATCTTCACCTACATTTACTGGTACAGTTACAAGTCCTGCAGTAATTTTAAGTTCAGAAACAGCTTCAACAATTGCTAGTTTTGACGCTTCAAAAAATGTAAAATCATTAAGTACGGCAACTTATCCAAATTTAACTGAATTAAGTTATGGTAAAGGTGTTACAAGCGCTATTCAAACGCAAATTGATAATAAATCTGATAAAAACTTAACCATTAATAGACAAGCAGCATCTTACATATTAGTTGCTGCTGATAACGGGAAGTTGATTGAAATGAACGTAGCAACAGCAAATAGTATCACTATCAACAACTCTTTGTTTAGTGCAGGTAATCAAATTGTAATTTCTCAATATGGAGTTGGTCAAGTTAGTTTTGTTGCAGGAAGCGGAGTTACTATTCGTTCTGCAAGTGGAAAATTAAAATTAACAGGGCAATACTCAATGGCTACAATTATTGCTATTTCAGCAACAGAGTTTTACTTATCAGGAGATTTAACGGCTTAATTATGATAATTTCTATAATAGGAGTAATTTGCGCAAAAGCAAGCGCGGCTGTTAGTTCGTTACTAACTGGTTTATACGCTGTGTATAAAGCTGAATCAAACGCCTTAGCTAGTTTAACAACTAATTTGTACGCTGTTTACAAAGGTGAATCAAATGCAAATGATTCATTAGGTGCATATAATGGAACGGCACAAGGTGGATTAACATATACAGCTGGTAAGAGTGGAAATGCTTTTACATTTAATGGCATAAATAGTCGCATTGATTTACCAACTGCTTCTTTTAATTCACTAACAACAGATTTTTCAGTTAGTGCTTGGACGTTATTTCCAACAGGTTATATTGGCACTGATGCTATTCCTATTTTTAATAATATGAGTGCTACATCTTGGTTTGCTGGTGCTGGTGGTTTTTGGGTTACATTTTTTGGGGATGTTATACAATTTAGAATTGGGGATAAAAGTACAGCGCCTATTCTAACGTACGCTACTGCTGTTTCAATGGGTTATAACACGTTTTTTCACATTGCTGTAACACGTTCAAGTGGCAGAAGTAGAATCTATCTAAACGGAACACTAGTAGCTAGTAATACTGATGCCGTCAATCCAGTGTATTACACAAGTGGTGTGAATACAACTACACCAACAATAGGAGCAATTAAAATGCCTAATGGTGTACAAGATAGTTATTATGCACCATCAAATACAAAAATAGATGAGTTAAATATTTGGAACAAAGAACTAACAGCAACAGAAGTAACAGATTTATATAACGCAGGAACAGGCAAGTTCTACCAAGCAAATGCTTTTTATTCTACAATAGTAAACGATTCACTAGGCACATATAACGGAACTGCACAAGGTGGATTGACTTATAGTGCTGGTAAGAGTGGAAATGCTTTTACTTTTAATGGCACAAATGCTTATGTAAGTTTGCCTACTAATCAATTTAATTTCACTGGGGACTTTACTATTTCGGCATGGGTTAATATAAGTGGGCTTTATATTAGCTCAAATGCCATACATCTTATGGTAAATTTAAATTGCGATGGTGCATGGTTTCAAAATCTAAAAGGAATATGGTTTCAGATAGCTAATCAAACATTAGCATTAAGTTTATTTAATAGCGGAACTGCGAATGATGTTACTTGGAACGACACTACTGGAAGTATAATTAAAAGTGGTTCTGGATGGTTTCATGTTGTTACCACAAGAAAAGGTGGTACTGGAAGTAAGATATATTTGAATGGTGTATTAAAAAATTCAAACACTAACACACTAGATGCTAACTTTCATACAAACTATCAAACGCCAGCAATAGGCAATAACAGAATTTTAAATCGGTCTGGCGCTGTAGCTACGTCTGATGTTTATGCACCAGACGGAGTTTTAATAGATGAGTACAACGTATGGAATAAAGAATTGACATCAACAGAAGTAACAAATTTATATAACGCAGGAACAGGTAAGTTCTACCCAACATTTTAAACTATGAAAGTAAGACAATTAACACTAGAACAAGCTCAAATTTTGACAGGAAAGGTATGGGGTTACCAAGGTCAATTATTCAACCCTCAAACAGATGCAAATGGTAAAAAATTTATTTCAAATGAAGAAGTAAACGGATGTACTTTACAACAAGCGGAATCGATTCCATGTGATGCGTGGTTGTTGACATTACCCGAAATTGACTATAATCCTGTAGTAAGTGAAATGCCATTATAATGAATATTATATATCCAACAACAGCAGACCCGAACGCAATCTCTTCGATTAATTATGGAAATATCATTTATGTAGACCCTACAAATGGTAATAACGCAACAGGATTAAAGAATAGATTAGACAAACCATTCTTGGATTATAGTTCAGCAAAAAATACTGCTGTATCAGGCGATGTAATCTATATGAGAAAAGGAACTTATCCTGATACAGTATATGAATTAAAACATTTGGTAGATGTTTACTGCGAGCCAGGGGTATTTCTTCTTGGTGGATTCTCTAATTTATCTAATACCGTTACAGTAAAAGTATTTGGTTACGCTAATTTCGGAAATTCAGCTCAACCAGCTTTGCGTGTAGATGGCAATGCTGACATCAGTTTTGAATTTGATAGAATAGATGGAATTAGAACTTATGGAATCCAAGAGGAGTCTAATGATACTGTAACTTTAAAAGCAAAAGGTAATTACATTAACTGTAGTACTCCTATTAGAGTAAGGGGAGGGTATAAAACTGCAGTAATAGAAATATCTCAAATGATTTCAGCTTATGGTTTGTATGCAGTGCGTCTTGGTGCTTCAAGTTTAAATCCTCTTGTAGGTGTAATAAGTGTTTCTTGCCCTATTATTGAGGCTACAGGTTCGGGATTCGGAAGAGCTGCTATTCTTTTAGCAGAAAACTTATCTACTATTGCTGGACAGAACCACAAGATATTTATCAAGGCTGATGTCATAAGAATGACTAACCTAACAATGACAGAAACAAGACCTGATATTATTTCGGCTGCTGTATGGCATAGAGGAGGACATAACATTGAGATAACTGCAAACTTAGAAGGTAATGCATGCTTAGGAGTAGACGCTAATATAATGGCAGGTTCTTACGTAACAGGTACTATGGTGATAAAAGGCGATGTATCTTCTAACATTGAATGTGTAAGTGCAAACTGTAAATTTACAAATGGTAATGCGTGGGGAACTGTTGTTTTCAAAAATGGATTGATAAAATCATTAGGACAAGGAGCATCAGGAGCTGTAGTAGAAACAGGAAATACTTGGAATTATGTTTCAGGTGGTACAAATGGAAATTTACAATTTGTAAATTGTACTTTATACAATGCAGGAACTGACGGAAAAATTGTTCAGCATGATATTCCTAATGCAGCTACAGATAAAAATATTTATTTTTACAATTGTATCGCATTCACAGAGGGCACAGGAGGTTTCTTTGCGAGTTCAGTACAGGCTACTAAAAAAATTGGATTACATAATGTTAGAAGTAACAAACCACTTGATAGTATGGTAACTGACCCTTTCTCACCTACAGGACTTACAGTAGATACAAATTTAGTAATACCTAAAACATAAAAAAATGGCAGAACTTAGATTAGAATTATTATTATCTCCTGTTGAAGAGATAAGTATTTTCAACAGCGACACAGAAATAAAAGTTAGTGATTTTTCAGAAACTCAATCAGAAGTGTTTAACGAATTCGTAGCCTTTACTGGTGAAGACTTTGCAATTATAAATAATATTCTTGATGAAGATATTGTTGTATATTGGCATAAGCCTTTCAATTGTGATGAAGATTACTCTATAGATGCATTTTACAACAGAGTATCTTTTGATTATGATTCCTTAACTGAAAGTGAAAAAACTATAGTAGATTCTTTCATAGACCTTATCAAGTCAATAAGATAATAATTGAAGGTAAATTAAAAACCCCTAGTAGTTAGTTCTGCTAGGGGTTTTTCTTATTTAAAGAACTTGTGTTTTTTATCAGCTCTATTTTTACTTTGAGCTTGAACGATTACTTTTTCTTTGCTTTGATGTGCGAGGTCTTTACCATCATGGTTACCATAAGTACCCATCTTTCTGTTTAAGGCTCCTAGAACGCTTCTGTATTTACGTCTAGCAGATGTAGAATGATACTTAGTATCGTATTCTTCTTTCTTGTCTCTAGCTTCAGGGTGTTCATGGTAATACTTTGCAGTCTTACTTTTACCCTTGAAGATACCTGCTAATTTATTTCTCATATCACCACTCTTTTAGTAAAACGTATGTTGTTCGTGCTTGGTTTTTAAAGTAAGTGTTTATCATTTGCAAATGTTTCTGCTTATCATTAACAACCTGACAACCTGCTGACCAATCCCCAATGTTCTCTTGCAACCCTTTAAAGTTATTGTCATAAGTAGCCGCGTGGAAATTGATTCCATATCCAGCACCTTTAATAGGAGTTCCTATCTCTTCAGATTTTCCGTCCATATCTCCATCACGATACACTAAAAAGTTTCCTACCTGTCTCAATGCAGGCATTTTGCCCATGTGAAGACCATAAGTCCAAACATCGTAATACCATTCGTTAGATTTAACAATAGCTGCGCCTGCTCTATTGTATTTCAAAAACCCTCCATTCAAAACAGGAGCCCCAGGATTCGTAGTTCCAGTAGTCATGGTTAAAAACCTATCTCCTTGAAAAATATAAAACTTGTCGTCAAACTTATTCGTTTCGTCTTCCAAACTTCTAATCCCTACAATATAATAACCATTAGGAATTACCTTGAATGAAGGCAATGATTTTATTTTCTCTAGTATCTCAACGTCCGTCAAGTTTCTTACATTACTTTTGCTCATTTTCTTCTTCGTTAGATTCGTAACCATCTTCAACTGTCAATTGACTCAATGCTGTAATCACAGTTCCTGCAGTGATTAAAACACCACCTACTGGTGGGAATGGCGCAACTAATGCTCCACCGATAGCACCTAGCACTACACCAATTCTTTGTACTTTCTTCCAAAACTTTGGAGTAGGAGCACTAATTCTTTCTAATAATTTCATGTTAAATGTATTTTATGTTTTTAAGTTTTCCATTCATCTGTTCAAATGAACGTATTCCGTCTTTCGGAATTAAGCTGACTGAGACGCTTATCAATTCATAGACAGCTAATGTTCTAGCGAAGTTAGTTTGATGAAAGCTAGAAGCAAATATAGCGTTAATCCTATCGTTTATACTTCTTCTAGTTTCACTTCTCCATTCTTCAAATAAAGTAACAACGTACTCAGCATCCCTCTTAGGTAATCCTTTATTTATAAAATGAGCTTCAGCTTCTTTGCAGTAATTATCTACAACAATAGATAAATGTCTCATGATTACTTGCTTCAACTCATCTCTCTTAGGGTCGTGCGTAGCGTCTAACACATCTATCTGATTAATCAAAACATTCATGCTGTCTTTAATCTCATCAAGCATAATATTAATAAAGTCATGAAACACCTGCGTCTTAACCTCATCTCCATCAAACCTATGGAACTTAATAGCACTCCTAACATCTTCAATGACATTAAACAAATCATGGGAGTTTAAATCCTGAAATGTAAGTTTCTCAACTTCTAAGTGAATTGTCGTAGTTTTTTTTGGGAAAACTTCCTTTTTATTCCTTTTAAAAAGAGGAATTGTAACTACAGAAAGTTTGATTGTTTTGATTTGTTCTACGATTGTGTCCTTAAAAATATAAAGAATCACTATCATAAACATCAGTAAGAAAGTAAGATGCGGAGACAGCTCACCAAATTTGCTTGTAAAAGCCTCTAATATATCGCTCATTGTTAAGTTAGTTGTGATGCTAAAATAACAAAAAAAAAGCCTGTATTACTCTACAGGCTCAGTTTCTTCTTGTTTTTCGGGAGCAGTTACGAATTGTGACGCTACGTTGTTAAATGACGTTAAGATTGTCATTACTTCGTTTGCATTGTAAACTCCCTTTTGAACTCCTCTATCTATTGCTTCATAGATAATTCTCAATGATTCTTCCATAAAATGTTTTTTTTGTAAATATACAAATATGTTGCGTTCAAATTACAAACACACAATAATTGTTATTTAATTTATAATTCAAATTGATTTCTAACTTCTAATGGAACATTCTCCATTTCTTGAAATTTATCAAAAAGTAAAGGAGTCATCTCCGCAATAAAAGATTCCATCTCAGCAATAGCTTCAGCTTCACTGTCAAAAATTTTATATGTTGCTATATAGTTTTCAATTAACTGACTTGAAGGTTTTAAGCAAACATTTGCTTGTAAATCTTCTTCAATGATTGTTGTTGGTATTAGTATAAACTGTTCCATAATTATTATATTGAATAAACACCTAATTTAATTAAATCAAATTGTCCTGTATTGGTAACAGAAGTAATTGACATACATCTAGTAGCAAAGAAGTTTAGTCCTTGAGAAGTTAAAGGTAAATTTGTTGAAACTGTTCCAGTTGCAATTGCTCCAGTTTCTTTATTTATTACTTCATAATTTACATCTGTAGACATAGGTGCATTATACAATTGAATACTATATACAGTTGTTGAAATAGCTCCAGCTGTTCTGTTGGCAGGAAAGTTAACACCTAAATCTACTTTCGTTGCAGTACCACTTCCGTCATTATGGAATATTTGCAAGTTAGCATCTCCAACTTCAGAGCCTACACCAATAATATTTAACAATGTACTTACCAAAATGTTAGATGCACTTCCGTAGTTCAAGTCAGTAGTAACACCACTCATCCCGTAAAATTGCTGACAACCTGCAGAAAATGCCGTGTCTGAAATATTAAAATCACACACAAATCTAAAACCTCCATGAAGGAACCATAATAACGCAGAACCTCTTGTTCCAGTATATCTACCACCTGAAACAACTGAAGCAAAATATCTCAATCTTACTTGTTTTGTAGCAAAGTTAGTTGATGCAACAGATTGAGCGGAAGTCGACGCAGATGAAGACATGACAACACCGCCATCAGAAATAACAGTTGTAGAGTTGTTGTTGATGTTAATTCCTCTATATGTTTCGTCGGCTTTAAAAGATGGTATAAACGAAGATGGTATATTTAAAGTATTTCCAACTAATGTAGCTTCTCCTGAACCTGTAGTGGTAACTGCTAATCCTGTATCCGCAACAGACATTGTAGCCCAGTTTGCATATCCATTAGAACCATCTACGCATTTTAAAAATTTTCCTAAACCTTCTGTTCCATCTATTAATTGTAAGGCATAATTATTTGTTGCATCGACAGCAACAAATCTTCCTCCAATATTAGTTACTGCACCATAAGACATTATTCCAGCTAGACCATAAACACCTACATTAGTTGCATTATCATACGCGTAAAATTCACCTCCTATTGATGTTGCTAATGCTCCATTCCCATTTGCTGTTCCTCTTACACCATTTGTGCCAAGAAAATCACCTCCAAATCCATTTACTTTCACAGACCTTCCGAAGATACCATGTAGCACACTCGCGCTGCCAGTTACTGAAAGCATATAGTTAGCTGAAGGAGCTGTACCAATTGCTACTGTAGTTCCATTATCTTGAATTAAACTATTTCCAATAGTACCGCTAGCAGTGAATTTACTAATATAATCAGTAGTTCCTGAACCACCTATCTTGCTATTAAATGTAGTCCAGTTTGCAGAACTTAATGCTCCCCTATTAGTAGCAGATGCAGTAGGTAAGTTAAATGTATGTGTTGTTCCAACTGAACTAATTGCAAAATCTGTACCTATAGTACCTACAGCTAAGTTTTGAACTTGAGCTGTTAAGCCATTTAAAGCAGTTAAACCAGTTGAAAATGTAGTTATTACCTCACAAAGATGACTGTCCTCTGTATGTAATGTTA
>Ga0114977_10000083_pt1 | contig 62490 bp, 74 predicted proteins | sample S_130805_MF_Meta_FD_87026 | JGI IMG/M metagenome (GOLD analysis project Ga0114977, IMG submission 87026) | Freshwater microbial communities from Lake Simoncouche, Canada to study carbon cycling - S_130805_MF_MetaG | ecosystem: Environmental > Aquatic > Freshwater > Lake | place: Lake...
CTGGACTTGGGTGCTCCGGAGATCGGATCCAGTGATGTCAGCTGCCAGGTGTACTCCTGGTTCAAAGTGTACGGCAGCTTCAGCCCTCTAGTGATCCAACAGCTCACCGACTACTACCTCTAGGCCTTGCGGTTCCCCATCTCCTCTACTAATATTATTACATGATGAAGAACGACATGAACCACACCACCGCTGAAGACCATACCACCCCAATCGTCGGCGCCTCCTACCTCTGGCAGGGCATGCCCTGTGCAGTCCTGGAGACGAGGCCTAGTGAGCTCAGCATCTACACGTGGGATGTGAAGGTGGAGTACTTCAGCAAGGCCGACAAGTGCTACCTCTCTCTTTGGACTCCGTGGCTTCCAGGATGCTTCCTCCTGACCTTCAAGCCTGGTGGTCAGCTGACCCGAGTAGCGTAGGCGGTGAGTCAAGCCCCTGGGGCGGAGAGGGACCTCTGGGGCGTTAGAGAGGCGCGGCAATTTTTTACACCGTGGTATGAAAGGACCCCGGGGTTTTGGAAACACCCTATAGCTGAGGAAGGCGGCTGGGTGGGGTGGGGGCTATTCGGGTACCTGGTTCCATATCCCCCTTATGCCTCTCTCTTGGCTAGTGGGTACCCCCTATGGCCTTTCAACGGAGACGGCTTGCGAAAAGGCTAAAAGCATCCGGTCCGCGGGGTACCCACTTTCATATCTTACCTTCCCCGGATAAATATCTCCATGGTATTTTACGAAGAAGGTTCCTATGAAAGATTGCGCGCTGATGCTAGAGAGACTGTTAAGAATCTCCGAAGAGAAGCGGATAGTTATATAGCTCGTATATTATCTTTACAAAATTTACTGGCGGAGGTGATGACTCGTAATGCTGATTTAGAATTAGAGAATGAACATCTTAAGGATTTTATTACCGAAAGAGATAAAGAATCTAATTTGGTAAGCGAATCTATGATGCCAGTTCTTCAAGAAATAGTGGAAAGAAAGAATAAGAAATCTAAGTAAGGAATATGATTTCGTTTAAGTCTTTTTATAGAGTCAATGCTATTCTTAATGAAGGGGGTCTTGCTTCTACTTTAACTCAACAGACAGTTATTACTCCTAGGACTATTGCCACTGTAGAACCTTTAATAATGCAATTCTTGGATCAGTATAATGAATATGCTAAAACGAAGAACTTGCCACCAGCCAAATTTGGTTCTTTCTTAGGAAGCACAGCCCATTACAAAGAAGATCTAAAGGATCCTAATGTAGATAATATTCATTATGGAGATATTGACATACAAGTAGAGGTTCCTCTTTATGAAGAGACTCCTCAAAAGAATCAGACTCAATGGTATAATGTATTTAAACAATTCATAGATGAAGCCCAACCACAAAACATTTCTCCCACTTCTGAAGGAGGTAAACCCATCATCAATATAGGAGGAGAGGACTGGGTTCAGGTAGATCTTATTATACATCAAAGTCATCTATTAGAATGGGGTAGATATAGAGCCACTCCGGAACGTGGACTCAAAGGAATGTTATATGGAAATCTGATTTCTGTTTTAGGAGACTGTTTAAATCTGAGTATTCAACATAACGGAGTCCAATTCAAGTCAAAAGAAGGAAAGAGACAACCCTTTGCTTCCACCAGAGGACAATTTGAATTACATACGGTTTCCACCAATCCTCGAACCTTTATCTTAGATATTCTCAAGTATGAAGCAGGTACAGACGCCATAGTAGCCACAGCCGATCCTTTACTCAAAGCCAATCCAGGAATTAATACCGAAGACGTTAAAGCAGAATATCTAATAAAAGGAATCAAAGGTTTAGTAAAGAGTTTCGATCGAAACGGAATGTTAGGCAAAGGAAACCTATCGGAATATCAAACTCCAGAAGACTTCCTTAATAAATTTTGGGAACTCTATACTGATAAGATAGACGTCACTCTTAATGCTACTAAATGGGATAAAGCTCCTCCTGAAAAGGTAGCTCAGGCTCATGCTAAGATCAAAGGAGATCTAGCTAAGGTTAAAAAGATTTTTCAATCTATTTAAAGATTTTACTAGCCAGAAAGTCCGAACCCTCCTATAATAGGAAACATGAACACGGACCCTTCAGAATATACAGAATTTCTCCTAGTAAAGGCAGTACAGTTGCTCCTAGACGATCCTAATGGCATCTCAGATGCAGCTTATGAATTTCTCATGAATTTCATCTATAATGCCTATCCGAAGAGCAAAGCCCTAGAATACCTAGCAGCTACCCAAAGCTTTAAAGGACGTAAATTCCTAGATGAAGATTTTGAACTTTCCGAATAATCTCCCCGAACAAAAAACAAAACATATGACAAAGAAAACAACCATCGTAGCCAGCCTATTGGCTTTGGCATTCACCACCGTAGCCCCAGCAGCAGATTCCAGGCTAACTGGTTCTCTAGAAACTAAGGTAGTCTCTAAGCAAGACTATTCTGAAGGGACTCCGGTATCCAATCAAACCACATACGTTCCAAGGCTTTCCTTAAAGTATTCCCTTTTTGACGGAGGCTCTTTGTTCCTGAACGCCGCTCAGGAGCTCGGAACTAAAGGTTCTACTTGGTATCGAGCCAGGTTTCATACCGGAGCCATTCTAACCGTTGGTCGCTTGACCTTAGTTCCAGGTTACCGTTACGTGACCTTTCCGGACGGAGGCGGACAGAACGCACAGAGTGTTACCTTGCGGGCGACATTTAATGACGCGGGTCTGTGGGCAGTAGCCTTGCATCCGTATGTCGTTACCGAGCAGTTCACCGATCCAAAGTCGGGGGTCTGGTACGAAACAGGGGTCGTGCCCGGGTATAGTCTCGGCAAGCTTCGAGCCGATGTACCCTTGTCCGCGGGAATTAGGTCTAGTAATTATCAGGTTACTAATCTAGAACAGAAGTATGCTTATCTAGGAGCCGGAGTAACTCTGAGTTATCCTTTGACAGATCGATTGTCGGTTAAAGCCGGAAGTACCTATTACACTACTAATTGTCAAGCCAAAGACGTTGGTACTGGACAATGGGTCAACCAGGCTAGTTTAGCAGTTTCTTTCTAAAGGAATAAATCCAAAACAAAAAATGCCTTTCTTGAAAAAGAAAGGCATTTTTTATTGCCTAAAAAGGGTAAATATTGAAGTATATGAAAACCGCTATCCATTACTACGGGATTGTTCTAGGTTTGTTGGAAAAGATTCAACAGCTCTTTGTTTTTAAGCAGAGAGAAGATTTGAACCTTTTCGGAGGAACCTTAAACGACTTCTCCGAAAATTCCAAAAAACCAAACAACAATTATCCAGTTAAAATCCCAAGACTCGGACGGTAGACAATTTTTATATCTTATAAGGAATAGTTAGCTAAATCCTTATAAGTATATTATATGTCTTTCAATGTTTATATAGCCAGTGCTTATGCTGTCATATGTGCTATAAGTGCTTGGGTGACCTTATCCGTAAGAAGTAAGACCTTGCCTGGTTGGTCTACTTTGTTTAGTAGTGTGATTAGTATGATGATTTGGTCTCTAGCGGTTAAGAGATCCACTTTGTCCTTAGTACAATTAAGTGCTCTTTTTGACGTGGTAGGATGCTTAGCTTATTTCACCGGATATGTGTTATGCGGAGAAAGTGTTACCTCCATTCAATGGGTTGGAATATTTTTAATGATCTTTGCGATCTATTTAATCAATTCCTAAAAGTAAAATATCTTCTTCCACCTCGTCTATCAAGTCCTCTGCCTTCTCCATGCCATGAGTGTTTGCATGGATTATTGGTTGCCCATCTGGCAATAGATAAATAGCACTTATAGTAACCTGTTGCTCATCATTCTCTTCTATATAAGTTTGGAGTTTTTCACAAAACTTAAACAATAGTGGTCCCCATTCTTCTTTGGCTTTAAAATGTTCTAACCTAGAAAATAATTTAGGATAATTTTCTTTTAATTTAAATTCTAAAGACATTATTTTATAATAACACTATAGATCCTACAGTCAAGAAAAGATTACTCTTTTAGATTACAGGTAGCAGCTGACAATAAAAGAAGCTTATATACTTTGATAGTATCTTCTATCAAAATACCACTAAGTAATTCCTCCACATTGTTTTCCTTTATTATCTCTCTGGCATGATTTAATAATTCTTGATTATCTGGAGTTTTTTTGTGAATGTATTGATAGTCTTCTATTAAAACCTCTCTTGTTTCTAGAATTAGATTTAAGGTATCTTTAATGGTCATAAGTCTATGTTATTTACCAACAGAGACAAAACTCTTAACTTTCTTAATGATAAGTATAATCATGATGAAATGTAATTTTATAAATTGTAGGAATGCTAAATTATTTTTATATATAGCAACTGCTTCTTTAGCCTCTTTAACAGCAGATTTAAACCACTATATACATCCATCCGCTCCTTCTTCTACGGTGCCTTATTATACTTTTGTTACCTGGATTATTATTGTGCTTAATTTTGTATTACAAGGACTAGTGGCCTGGAGAGCCTTTATAGATGACTCTGAGCATGGCACAAAAGAAGACAAAGCTGAAAAACCTTCAGAAGTCTTAAAATAAATCTGGATGTCCTCATTACAAAGATCTATAATGGGGATATGACAAAAGACATCCAGACATTGGCTCGAGAAGTTAAAGGTACTAATATTAAGGTAGTGGTAAATGATCCAGAATGGCAAACCCTTAGGCTTTGGCTTAAAGGTAAGTGGGCTGCTATGGGACCGGAATGTGCTAATCGTCTTCGTAAGTATTTTGAGGTTGATAAGACTGATCCTTGGAGGGTTCGCCGGGTTCTTAATTATGTTACCTGTTCTGGTTTTCGGACCGATGCCATTAAGGAATCTTCCGTGGATGCTTTGAGAGAAGAAGTGCGCTTTGCCTGGGCTACCCTTTTGGGAGAAAAAGCAACTCATAAGGAGGGTGGTAGGTTGTAAGTATATTCATGCCTATTGATTTTCTTGATTCCTTAACAGTATATGGATCTGTCTCCTCTAATTCCAAGATTTATGGAGAAGGATCTTCTATCACCAACATTTTAAATGTTAGTGGTGGCACCTTGTACGGCGGTTTAACCGGTACAGATGCCGTATTCAACTACTTCTACGGAGATGGTAGTAATTTAACCAATATATCTGCAACTGGTGGTAATGCTACAGACACCACTAAATTGCATCTTAGTGGTGGCACCTTAACTGGAAACCTTTCCGGGCCTTCTGCTTATTTTGATAATCTCAGTTCTAATAATTTTTATGCTAGAGATAGTATATTAGTCAATACTTCATTATCTGGTTCTACCGCTTATATAACAGATTTATCAGCAGCAAATTTAAGTATTCAAAATGGTTTTATAAATAACCTTTCAGCTAGTAGTATTCAATCTCCTTTATTTGTAGGAGATTTAACCATTTCTGGTAATCTAACAGCTTCTGGTACTCTTACAGTCAACAACACCACGGTCTTCACAGCCACCAGTGCTTTGAGTGTTGTTAATCTCGGACCAGGGCCTGCTTTGTTTGTTGAACAAGGTAGAGGTAGTGGAGATATTGCCTCTTTCTATGATGCAGATGGTGTTGAAGCTTTGCATGTCGGTAATGCAAAAAATACCGTTGGACAGGATCCAAATGGTGTAATCGGTATTAAAACCTCTTTTCCTAACAAAGCCTTAACGGTTGTCGGAGAAATTAGTGCTACAGATAACGTAACTACAGACGGAAGAGTTACTGCTAATGGAGCCACTTTAAATGATTCTTTAAGTGGTACCTATGCAATATTTAGTCAATATGTTAATGCAGTTTCTTTAAGTGGAACTCATCGTGGATGGGGCGGAGAATTGCAAGGACTTGTAAAAGATACCTACACTCCGATGATAGAGACCACTTACAGTACTGTAAGTTCTTTATCTGCTAATTGGAATACAGCATATGCTAGAGTAACCGCTCTCAACATTGATCGCAAACAAGTGGTGCTGGTCGGGGATGCAATTAATAATATATTCTCCATCTCTCACAACATAGCCGATATTGAACGTTTGGTTCAGGTATTTGATACAACCAACGGACATCAAGTATATACTGGCATAGATAATAAAGATCCTTATATCACTCGAGTCGCCTTCAGTTTTGTTCCTTCTCTAACAGCATATAAAGTCGTGATTGTAGGATAATTTACATAAATAGATATATGTCTGTAGATTATGTAGATGATGTATCCATACATGGCAAATTAGGAGTTAGTAACACTTTATTAGTAGGTAGTTCTTTGTCTGCTGTTTACTTTGAAGGTGACGGTAGTCGATTAACTGATACTAGAGATAATACCAAACTTCCTTTGTCTGGAGGAACTTTGTCTGGTAAACTGTACGGCAATGATGCAGATTTTTCAAATAGTGTTTATTCTACTACCATATCTGCTGTAAATTTTTATGGTAATGGTTCATTATTAACTGGAGTTGCTACATTAACCAGCACACAAACTTTAAAGAACAAGACTGTAGTAGATTGGATGACTTTGGTTAGAGGTTATAATACCACTCCTAACTTATTAACCACTATTACCACCGGAGACATATACACTTATGTATATACTTCTTCTCCTACCAATATAACCTATTATCGTTATATTGCTTCTGATGGTAGTGAAGATAGTTTTTATGGTACGTGGAACGGTAGTTCTTTGTCCAATTTAATTGCTAGAAAATCTATCTTTCTCTAATAAATAGATATATCTCATGGCAACATATATTTCAGCTCAATCTGGTCCCTGGAGTACAACTTCTACATGGTTGACTGCAGCTGCTGGCACATTAACACCAACTGCTGCTGCCGGTGCTGCTCCTCAATCATTTGGTGGAGATAAGATTATCATTAAAAATCCTCATGTTGTAACATATGATGTACAAGGTTGTTTTGGGGATGAAACGTCAACATATGGATCGGGAGCGGGTACTACTGCAACTGGATTACCTAGTATATCTGCCAACAGTATTTGTTTAAGCGGGGGAACTTTAAAAGCAGATAGAACTAGTAATGTTGAATTGACTGCAAGAGGAACCATAGTTATCGGGGTTTCTGGAACATTAGATTGGGGCACAACAGCAGATCCACTTCTTAGTGGTGCAAATATAACACTACACTACATGTCACAGTTGAGTGCTTTGAGTGCTTCTTTGGGTGCTGCTGGATTATATCTATATGGCCCAGTTGCGGAGAATACCTCTTTTTATAATAATATTTATTTAAATGGAAAACCAAGATTAAGAAATACGTTTTTGTCTGTTTCAGCAGCAAATGGTGCAAATGTTATAAGCGTATCAAGTTCCACTGGATGGTTGACTGGGGACAGACTTGTAATCGCAACTGATTATATTACCAACATAGCCAGTGCAACCACTGGTGTACTATCATCTACAATTATTCAATCAATGACTGGTAATAATATTACAATTTCTCCAGCATTGAATACCTCTAAATCTGCTGGCACTCCAGTTAGCAATTTTACAAGTAATGTAAATATTAAATCTTATAACCCTATATATGCAAGTTATGGAGTTTTTTGTAACGTAGGTTTAGTAAACACCATAGATATTAATAATATACATTTTGATGGAGTAGGTAATGGAGTTCAATTTACTCAAGGCGGGGTCACTACTACAACAGGTTGGACTAACTATTCATATACTGGAGTCAGAAACACTACCACCCAAACTGGCAACCCGCTTGGAGCATTATCTTTTTCAACAACTTATGCTCAAATTAGTCCGTTTACTATGAAAGGTATTGTCATAGATAATCCAATTGGATCTGCTCAACATTATTCAATATATTTAAATGGAAAGTGGGCAGAATTTTTCACAATTGATGATTATGCTGGATTTTTTCCAAATACAAATGCATATTTTATAGGACTCAACTCTCAAGCTAGTTTAATTTTAAAAAATAGTACATGTCATAGATCTGGTATTGGGATACAATTAAATTCCGCCACTCCTAATACGGTAGTTGTTGACAATTGTTATGTAGATGGTTTTACTACTACGTTGGGATCGACCTTAAATGGTTTAAGATTAAATGTAACAAACTCTAGACTTAGGACAAACAATTATATCTCGTCACTTGATGCTGTGCAGACAGCAACAATTAAAAACACATCGATATACCACACAAGCTCGAATGGTCTAGTTATACAACCTAATCCTAATGCATCTGGTTCTTTAAATTTTTCAAATTGTAATTTTTATTATAATACTGGAACCACCAATACTCTTTTGTCTTCTGTAACAAAGACCGCAACAGCACAAACAAACAAATCTGCTCAAACTGCTGAAATTACAATTTTTCAACCTAATAGTGACTTATTTGATTACAGAAGATTCAACTATTATCATTATTCTCAAGCTGATTTAAATATTAGAAACCGTGGCATAACATCTTATAGGATAAAACCAGAACGTGCAAATACTCAATTTTATAATTATTTCACCACAGCGGGTACAGCAGATACCCCTTTGCGAATTAAAGGAAGTTTGAGATTTGATACAAATTACGGAACAGCAAATCCGCCATCAATTTCTTTTACAGGTGCTGGAGTAATCACTAATAACACATTTACTTGTGGACCTACTGCAAATGTTTGGCAAGATTTTGATCTAACATTAACACCAACAACTACAGATGATATTACAATAACATTAACGAGTCAAAGTACGTTAACGACTGGAAATGTTTGGTTAGATGGAATGCCTATATATCCATACATCCAAAACGTTAGACATTATGGATTTTTATTTGATAAAACCGTTGATCGTACTGTTAATACTTTAAATACATTAACAGAAACTCAAGTATCTACATTATCAACTGTATCTAATTTAGATTATCTATATGATGCTGCTAGTTATTGGTCCGTAACTAATCCAGCATCAAGTTCTTATATAGATTTGTATACAGTTAACGGCTCAGTACTAGATTTCGGAAATCAAAATATAATCTTAGCCACTACTCCATCTGTTGGATTTTCTTATAATAGTGCTTTGAGTACCATTACACTTAATTCTGTTACATTATCTGGAGGAACTAATTTCTCGACATTAAAAACTAATGGATTGGTGACTTTATCAGGTTCTTCGACATTAAGTAATATTACATTCAATGCAAATGTATCTTCATTGAATGTATCAAACTTGAATAATGTAACAATACCAAAATTATTAAGTTATAATACAAATAGTCCATCATCTGTAATATATACTAACTGTGCTATAACTAGTGCAACGAATACTGGTTCAGCAAACGTAACAATTAAAAAGATAAATTCCACTGTAACTTATGTCTAATATTTTAACATATATACCAACTTATATTACTTTAACCTTACAGGATGGGTATATTGCTATTTATAATGATTCAGGAATTCAACAATATTACCAAAATACAGATGGTACTATAGAATTACCATATTCTGCTACAGGCACTTGGTCTTATAAAATTGCTAGATATGGTTATAAATTAATAAACGGTACCTTTACCATAGATCGTACTATTGGAGGAACCGTAACAATTAATGCTCCGTCTTCATATATTGCAGATACTAATATTTCTGCAACACAGACTTCTGTTTCAGCATATAATATATTCTCTTCTACTCAAAACATTTACGACTATCTGTCCTATTATAGAACAACTAGTGCTGGTTTGGGTTATGGAGATTTAAATCAATATGCTTCTACCTTGGATTTAGGTTCTAAAAATATTATTCTAGACCCATCTGCAGCACAATCATTTACATATGATGGTACTACATTCTCTTTAAAGGGTAATGTATTATCTGGAGCTCAGATAACAACAACCGGAAACACTTATTTGTCTGGAAGTAGTTATTTGACTAATATAGTTTTTAATTCAAACATATATTATACCACAGTTGCTAGCTTAACCAGTTTAGCAACTACTGGAACAATACATTATAACACCAATACTCCGTTTAATATTATCTACACTAATTGTACAGTCAATGCAGTACAGAATGATGGCTCGGCTACTATTAATATTAAGCGTATTAATTCAACCATTACTACAGCAACAGATCCAGAAATCCAAAATTATACTCCGACCTATATTTCTTTGACACTTCAAAGTGGATATATTGCTATTTATAATGACTCAGGAATTCAACAATATTATCAAAATACAGATGGCTCTATAGAATTACCATATTCTGCAAATAATACTTGGAGTTATAAAATTGCTAGATATGGTTATAAATTAATAACCGGTACTTTCACTATCAACAGAACCACCGGAGGTACAGTTGCTATTACTCCTACATATGTTCAGGATGTAAATATCGCAGATTCCCTTGTTTCTGTTTCAGCCTATAATACATTTTCTACCACACAAAATATCTATGATTATTTGTCTTATTACAGAACAACCAGTGCTGGTTTAGGTTATGGAGATTTAAATAGCTACACAAATTCATTAGATGTGGGTAGTAATAACATTATTTTGTTTGACGCAGCCATTCCGTCTTTTAGCTATGATGGTAGCACTTTTATTTTTAATAGTACATCTTTGTCTGGAGCATCTATAAAGACAAATGGAACAGTTACTATTTCCGGAAATAGTGGCATTTCCAATATCTCTGTTGCAGCTAGTGCAACCGACAAAACTCCAAATGATTTGTCCAATGTAGTAATTACCGGAGCCTTAATTTACAATACAAATTCTCCAGCAAGCATTACATACACCAATTGCATTATCGGAACTGTTGTTAATATTGGTACTGGTAATATTCTAATCAAGAGAGTTAATTCTTCAATCAACAATGCCACAGATCCGGAGATATCAAACTATGCTCCTACTATTATTAATGCAAACCCATTGAGTGGTAGTGTTGGTATCTATGATAATACAGCCACAAGACAATACTTCATCACCGAACCTTCTTCTTTATTATTGACTCCAACTGCATCTGGTTCTTGGCATTATAAAATTGCTAGATATGGTTATTATTCCATAACCCAATATTTTGATGTCAATCCAGCTGTAGGAGCCACTATTAATATAAATCCAAATTATATTACAGATTTATTTATAACAGAAACCAATGTTGCCTTGGTAACTGGTTATAATAGTCTCGGAACTGCTGCTAGAATACACGACTATCTGTCTTATTATCAAACCACTTCTGCCGGTATTGATTATGGAGATATAGAAAATCAAACCTTCGGAGCTCTAACCTTTACTGGAGGTTTGATATTAGATGCTGCAGCAAGTCTTATAGCTTCTGTGTCTTCAAATTATTTAATACTCAAAAGTGAAGTTTTAACAGACAGTATTATATTAGGCATTAATGATAATTTTTATCAACAAAACGGAAATGTTATATCTGACGGCATATTAGTAAGAGCGGCTAATTTAGATAGTGAATTGTTGTTTACTGGTGCAGATTCTATTACTTTATTCCAGACAATAAATGATAGAGACACTAACAGCAATCCTGGACCGTCATCATCTGGAGGGGCTCTTAGATTTAAATACGGAGCTACTACTAGTGGTGTTACCTTATCCGGAGATAGATATGCTAGAGTAGTTGCTGGGGGTATTGTGTTGTCAAATACTATTCATATTGCTAAAGGACATAATGTAATAGATTTCGGAACCACTGGTCAGCTTTCTTTGATACTACAAAATCAAGGTGTAATTAATAGGGGAGTTCAAAAGTCTAGCATATTGGTTCCTCATACTGGAACCACAACTGGAGGATAAGTAACTATATGCGTATAATTGTACAACCAGAAATAGCCATAGATTTAGATGAAATAAATATTTCATATATCAATGACTCGGCTAGAGATCAAAGAATTTCCGCTAAAGTTGAAGGATTACAGCGCTCTGTGCTTTTGTGGAGTTCTGAAGATTATAATTCTCCGGAAGCCAAAACCTGGACAGATGAATCTGCTTATATCAAACTTTTAGAAAAACTCTCTTTAAAAACAGTTCCTTTTCTTTAAAATAAGAGTTGATCTTATTTAGTTTTCACATATTATGTGAATAGTTCTTTTACATTTGGGGGCGTATTGGTCTCGACTGAGCGCTGAAAACCTTAGTTGCAATCCGAGGAAGTCTGGTTGGCCTCGTAAAAAATCCGGACAAACAAATAAAAGCAACTGATAATACAGAAGCACTCTTGGCTGAAGCAACATACATCATCAACAATGTTGATGAGTTCCTCTTTGAGGACGAGTACGAGCTCGCAGCCTAATCAACAGAAATGGATCCTATTAAAATTTCTGGAGTAACACAATAGGTTTGAGCAAGATCGTGAACCTCAGGAAAACTAATCGAGAGGAGTTGGGCCCCTTACAGTCCAACAGGTAGACCTTAACTAGTTAGCAGCCTATGGTCTTTAAGAGCTAACAAAATATGATTGTAGACGCTAAAGTCTAAGTTTTCAGGACAGGGGTTCAACTCCCCTCGCCTCCACCATTTTATTTTAATTGGAGATATACTTCTCCATAAGCTTCCAACATACCCATCAAATGCTGGAACCTTTGTTGAGTTAGGTTAGACCAATCTTTTAATTCTTTCATTACATCTGAAGCCTTGTCTTTAATAAGAGTAGCTGCATTTTCTTTTTCACAAACTTTCAAGGCATATTCATAAGGTTTTTCTTTAGCAGCAAAATGCACTGCAGTTAATAAAGCAGCCCCTCCCTTAGCTTCTGCTTTCTTCTGAATATCTGCAGCACCCTTCTTGCGCTTAGTAATAAATTCTTTAGGTTCTAAAGGTTGTTTGGCTTTTATTTTAACATCCTCTGCAATTGTTTCTAAACTTTGTTTTAAAGACTTTATATCAGAAGAAACTGTTTTATCGTCTGGTTGATGGGTTGCTTCTAAAAAAAGAGTTTCAAAATCTTTCATATCTCTTTACTTAGTGTCAATTAAATATAAATATACAATATGGCTTATACTAATCATTTCTGGAAACAGATACAGCAACAACCAAAAAAGTCTACATTATCAGAAATGTATCGAATAATTGTAGAAAATGAAAACGTGGCTTTATATTCCAAAGACATTGGAGATTCTACAGTTATCCCACCAGCTCCAGAAGGTGTTGATAAAGTAACTGTTGTTTCTAAAGATTATTTGCCTAAAATTAAATCTTTGTCTAAATTTCAAAACACTCAACAAGAAGGTATTGTGGTTAAAATTTTAAAAGACAAGGCACATATTTCAGCTAAATATCATAATGTTTTAATACCAGTAATTAAAAATGCTGTCGAATTGTCTGGTTACGAACATGTGAAAGAGTTGTTTGAATATAGTCTACAATTAGGTGGATTGTTTGATATTTTAAAGGAAAATAATTATAATGTAATTTCAGCTGTTGTTGAATCTTTAAACCAATTCTCAAAAAATCAGGAAAAATTAAACATTGTGGATAGTGGTTTGCAACCATTTTTGTTAACTTTATTATCAGATCGTACACAGTTTGCTAGTACACAAACCGGTCCTGGAGAATTATATCTTGTCCTATTTTCTAACGCTACAACTGCAGGGGCTAGTTCTGGTGGACAAAAATCTGGTGACTTAGAAGTAGATGGACAAAAAATAGAACTCAAGTCATCAGGTGCTAGAATGGGAGGAGGGTCTAGTACTTTTGTAGGCCAGTCTAACGCAAATATATCCAAATATTTGAAGTCTAAAAATCGCAATTATGCCGATTCAGATTTTTTTGAAAAGGAAAAAGCTGAATTGTGCGATCGTTTAAGTGATTTGGTAGTACAAAATAAAAATGTTCAAAATTTTCTTAGTACGTCTAAACAAATGGTAGAGACTGATGAAATACATTCTATGGTCATCAAGGGGTTTGAATCAGGTATATTCAATCCATTGGCAAAGATATTGGCTTCTAGTCCGAATGCAACTTGGGAAATGTTGGTAACTGGAACTGGGACTTTGGCAAAAAAAACTGGTAAACCTTTAAATTATTTTATATTAAACAAATTGCGAGAAATAAAAAATGAACACATAAACGAACAACCCACAAATATTTTTGATGAAGTACCGACCAAAGACCAAGCCAATTTAGTTTATTTATTGGCAAATACTTTTAATATTTTAAAAAGACATCCAGAAGTTGCAAATCAGGTAACAAAGGAGGATCTTATTCAAGTTATTTATTATACCAACAGTTATTCAGAAGAAGAGTGTTCTAGATTTGATTATTCCATAATAAACGATCTGACACATTATTTTTCAAGTTACACAACAGAACAAATACTGAATTTGTCTTCTGGCAGATTATTAAACTTGATAGGAGCAATGCATTTGGTTTCATATACCCAGGAACAAAAATTTAATAAATTAATGTTTTTAGAAAAGACCACCGGAAAAGTTGCAATTTTTGATGCACCTATGACAGTAGAAGATGGTTTAAATGTTTGTAAAAGAACAGACATTACCGTAGACCCGCGAGTTGATTCAGAATATGGTGTCTCGTGCAAATATTACTATAAACCTTCTTGAACAATAATAAACAATAATATAACATAAGCATATGGCTTATGTTGCAATGACCAATTATCAAGGACAGATCTTCAAGGATATGTCCATTTCGGCACCAGTGGGTGCTCACATATTTGACAATGAAACCCAAGAACGCATCATTCTTAGAGAAAAGACACACTTCCAAACTACCGGTAACAATCGCCTGGGCATTGGGAGGTATCGCATTAATATGTATAATGTTGTTACAGGACAAAAAGTCTACTGCAACAACTACATGATGGATGATAATGATAAAGAAGGGCATGCGGTCTGGACTCTAGAAGAACAACCATATACTCCGGAAATGATTTATGAAAAATATGGTTGGAAGATTGGAGAAGATCATCGCCGAATAAAGAAATACAAATTGACTGGCCGCAAGCGAACCTTGAAGTTTGCTAAGGAACTGCGAGAACTCGGAAGGGAAACGGACGCTATTAGGATTATTAAAGAGATGGAAACCACCGTGGCCTCGGGAAAAAGATATATCATTCACCGGAAAGATCTTGATCTTCTCCCTATTTCTTAATACTATAGTTCCATATGAATTGCTTATCTTGTCAATCTTCTATTGAACTTGAACGTCTTGAAATTTTGCCAGACACTAAAGTATGCAGTTGCTGTGCTCGAGCTGGTAATGGGCAGAAATCCAAACCTCGTGGGGTGATGGTATTTGGACATAAAACCGCTGGCGCTATCCAAATTATCTCAGAAGATGCTCATAAAGAATGGAAAAAGTATAATCCGTATGGCCGTTATACTGGCCGTGGTTCTGGCGTACATCGCATGATGACTAGTACTTCACGATAACTTCAGTCGGCATGCTAACGTTTTTTAAGTTAGCATACTTAGTAGAGTTAGAATCCTCTTTGTGTAAGTAATTACATGAAGAGGATTTTTTTGTTGACGGCATTTGTATTGATGTCGTGTGCTCCTACTCGTTATATTCCCAAAGACTCCGAACCATTATCTAGAGCCGTATATGCTACAAGCGATTCTATAGACAAGGGACGTATTGATTTGGCTGATCAATATTCTAAAACAGTAATAACTTTAGTGGTACCTCCCAAAGAAAGGATAGAAATACAGCCTCTTGTATCAAAATCAAAATCAAATCCAACTGAAAAATCTAAAAATATTTTAGTTATTCCTAAACACTTACAGGGAATGGAAGTAATAGTGGTTGATTCAATTGAATATCAAAAACTTTTAGAAATAAAAGAAAATGTGGTTCAAATACAAAAAGAGGTAATTGATTTAAAAAATCAAAAAAAAGAAGTGGAAGATCAGTTAAGAGACCAAACAGAAGCCAAATCTCAATTATTAAAGGATTATGATAATTTAGTTTTAGAATTAAAAGACAAACAATTAACTCTGTTAAAAAGAAATATAACTATAGCTGGATTATTTCTTTTAATAGGTCTTTATATTTTCTTTAAAGTAAAAAAAATACTTCCTATTCCGTTTTAAATTATGTATCATTTTTTATCTGACTTTGTTTTGTATATTTTAGATGTATTGTGTGACCTTGAACAATATCATCCGAGAAAATGTTATTTTGTATTAGGGGTATTAACTGCCCTAATTATAAAATATGGATAAAAAGAGAGATCTTCACAGCAAAGAAAAATTCATGGAAGGCAATAGACAACGGTGGTTAGTTGTTTTTATGGCCTGCATGTTTATCGTTTTAGTTTTAGATGCCACAGGGCATGTACAAAAGGTAGATAGTTATCTAACATTTCTAACCTTTTTAAGTGGAGCATTCATTTTAGGTTATTCCGGAACAGAAACAATGAAACTATTTTCTGTTAGTTCTACATCTCAAAATGTTTCTCAAAACATTAAGCAAGAATCTAAATCAGAATCTACTCAAACTATTCATACAATAGAAGAGAAGTTGACCCACAATGTAAAGGAGGATGATTATAAAGTATGAATGCTCCATCCAAAAACACTTTAGACTTGTTACTAGAATATGAGGTTGGTGGAGGCCAATCTTATTATAATAAAAAACTTTCTAGATTTACTTGGCCAGGTGGAGCCAGTGGACCCACTATAGGAATTGGTATTGATACTGCCTACTATACACCAAATGAAATAAATGAAATATTTAATTTTTTGCCTCATGATCAAATTGAATTGATCCAGAAAGCATCAGGCAAAAAGGGTCAGGCTGGTAAAGAATATACTTCAACTTTAAGGAAAGCAAACATAGTAGTTACTTGGGATCATGCTATAGATATTTTTGACAATTTAACTTGGACTAAATTTTCCAAAGCCGCAGAAAGAACTTTCCCTGGTTTGACAGATCTCCATGAAGATGCTTATGGAGCTATTGTGTCTTTGGTTTTTAATAGAGGTACCAGTCTAGCTGGAGAATCCAGAAGGGAAATGAGAGTCATTAAAATGTTGGTTCCTACAAAAAATTATACCCGAATATCTCAAGAGTTTAGATCCATGAAACGCATATGGGAAGGTAAGGGGTTAGACGGTTTATTGCGCCGGAGAGATGCTGAAGCAGATTTAATTGAAAACTGTGCATAGTCTTTATGTTTGGTGTCATAAAAGAAAGAGACCCTTTTTTTCAAACCCTGTCTAATGATGTTTTTTCTTTGATGTCAGATATTGTTTCAGAAGAAGATAAACGAGTTGGATATGAAGAACCTGTAAAAAAAAGTTTAGTGACATCTTTGTCAGTAGAAGATGCTATAAAAGAGTTGATAGAACTTGAAAAGAAATTAAAATAAGATATGGATATAACTGAACATGTCTTATTTAAAATTATAGAAAAATACACAGAATATTTTTTGAAAAATTTTGGAGCAACTTCTTCAATTATCTATGACAGAACAAAGGGATCTTATTATGTATCAGAACATTTTTTAGAAGTTGAAGTCATTTGGGGAGATAGTAACTATCTTACAAAACAACCAGATACTATTTTTAAATTAGCAAATGAATGCACTTCTATGATCGCTGATATTCAAGAAGCTGGGGGATATATGGTAGAGCCTCTTTTTGAAAATCGGAAAGGAAAACCACTTATGGCTACTGCCATTTTTTTCCATCAGATGTAGTTATACCTTAAAAAATTCTTTAAAAGATACAACACCTTCCGTCAAAGGCAAACCCATTCCTTCGCGGGTTGCTTGATATAATGTCTTGCCGTTAATTGTTATATCCTTGGAGACACCAGTGGCTTTTTCAAATCCTGCCTCATCTTTTTCTTCGGCAAATTTTCGAGCTAAAGAACCAGAGATGCCCTCAACGGAAGACACTCCAGCCTCTGCATTTCTCGCTCCGCTGCTTTCAAAATTCAAGGCCACGATTTCTCTGCCATCTGCTTTGCGTATGTCGGCTCTGTTCCAATTCTTAAGAAGACTCTTCATATTTTCTTCTTCTTTACCACTTAAGCGGTCGTCACCAGCAACAAATACTATATTTCTACAACCTTGATTATATAAATACTTTGCAGCAGTCAGTACTGTTGACATGGGTTGAGGTACTATATAAGAGGCAAATTGTGGATATATTTTTTTAATAAACTCACGTTTGGTATCTATATCCAACGGATCTGTTTTTTTGTTATGAGAGGTGGAAAGAAATATAAAGGTGTTGCGGCCACCAATTTCAACTGCTTTTTGCATTAATAAACCATGTCCAATAGTAGGAGGATTCATTCGACCAAAACAAAAGGCAGCTACTGGCCTCGTTCTTTTATCTTTTTCAGATTCTAGATCTTGGGGAGTATCTTTTCTTTTTTCAAAATTGGCCTTACTAAAAACCAAACGATCTATTAATTTAAGTTTGTCTTTGCCACTACCAAAAACATAACCCTCATGTGAATCTACTTCACCGATGCGAGCTTGAATAGGCAACCCGATTTGTTGCAGATCAATTTGTTTTTTAACATTAAGTTTGAGTTCTGTTAAGCTAGCCCAAATTGCCCATATACCATATAAACCAGCAGCTCCGTCTGTATAAAGCCATCCATTTTTGTTATCACCTAAAAGTTTTAATGCGGCTTTGGGTGATAATTTCTTTTCCAAGTATTGTAAAAATCTAGGAATAATGTCTGTTGCAATATTATTTTGTTCTAACATTGCTGTGATAAAAGTAGTCATATTGCCCAACAAACCCTTAGCTTTGATTTCTGTAAGGTCATTTAAAAACTTCTCCACAACTTCTTTATTGTCTGATATAGTTTTTTTAACATCTGTAATCAAACTTGTCGGCAATGTTACTACAGGTTCTTCCAACAATTCTCCGGTCAAAAAGGTTATTCCTTCATTTTGTTTTAAACCCTTTAAACCCTTTAGTGGTACATCCCCTCCTCCAAAACCAGATATAAATGTATGCACAGCTATTCCTCCTACACTTCGAGAAATTTCCCTACCAGTATCTGAATCTATTTTAACTTTGTACTTTACAAGATTGGGTTCAAATACATAATAATCATTTTCCACTTCAGGCATACCAGCCCACATAAGATCTCCAAAGAAAAATTGATCCGTAACATGGGGAATGGCTCTTTTAAGAACCGGTACTAATAATGCTTCTGCTTTCCACAAACTTTCTCTCACCGTACCTCTGTTTTCATCATAATCTTTAATGGTTGTCCCTTTAGGCAATGTATTTTTAACCATTTTATCATACATGTGTTTGTCGGCAAACAAAAACTTTCCATCATCCAACCAACCAAAAATTAAAGCCGGAAATCCGTCCCATTTTAAAGAAATTGTTTTACCACTTTTTGCCAAGGAAGTAATTTCTTTAAAAGCTTTCATAGCACCTTCGATTCCACCTGTAAAGATACTGTCTTCTAAATGTTCTATACCTTCTTTCAATATTTCTAAAGATACGCTTTCATTTTGAGTATAAAACTGTTTAATAGCATTCCATTTTTCAGGATGATTGATTAGTTTGTTTTTAATACCAGTTAGACTAGCTAGATCCCTTCCGGTAGCACCCGGCCCCAATAACATAGCAGCCATTTCGTCTTTGTTAACGGTAACGACTTCACCAGTTTCTCTATTCACTAATCCGTGGTTTGGGCTGTATTGTAAATTACCCTTTCCGGTCTTTGGATCTATAGTATCACTGGCTAATATAGCCAGAGCTGGATAGAGATCATTCCACAGATCCCCTCCTCTCATGTTTGGGTCTTTAGTAAAGTCATGGGTATGTAATGGCCATGCTTTGCGTGGTCTCATAATTAAATCTACAGAATGAGTTTTTCCATTGTCTGAATAATTTACAGTTAGTTCACTAGAACTAGTTGTTGTTGGATAACCATTATCAGACATGTATTTTGCTAGAGCCCATTTGCTGGCTTTTAATTGTAATTCTTGTCTTTTAACTGGATTTGTCAAAGCATTTGCCAAAGCCTTTGGACCTATAGGCTTTTCTACTGTATGATTATATTCTTTGGCAAATTCCTCGATATCCATCGGAAATGTATGCACTACTTCTAAAGGATCCACTAAAATATCAATATCCCCGGAATCTTTTCTACCACCACCTCCATAGAGATGTTCTGGATCAAAACTACCAGCACCGCCAGCACCCCAGTAAGAATCTAGCCCAGCTTTTTGAAGAAGGGGTTTTAATTTGGATCTAGCTGTTAAAAAATCTTGCTCTGTAACTCGAGACACTTCAACTCCTTGTTTTGTTAAAACTTTACCAGCCTCTGTAAAAAATTCTTTAAAATTCATACTATAAGAATGTATCTATTTAGTCTATTTTACTATAAATATAGTATAGAAATAAAAACTATGCCATACAAAATAAGAAAAAAGGGAAAGGGTTATAAGGTCTGCAAAACTTCTGGAAAATGTTATAGTAAAAAACCACTTTCTAAAAAAATGGCTCAAAAACAAAGAGCTGCCATTGCAATTAACACTTATGAGAAATTTAATTATTTCTCCAATTTAATTGAATCTGTTTTAAATGAATAACTATCCTCAAGGAGTTGTCTGTATAAAAGACCACCCAACTTTAAAATTTGGTCAAATTGTTTTGGTGATAGAAGTCACTGCTGACTTATATAAAGTTAAGGCAGATAAAAAATCTGCACCCACCATAATAAGCAAAAAAGATTTAAAAATGCAATAGATTTTTAATAATTCTAATTTATAATAAAAAATGGATAAAAATATTAAAACCCTTATTAATCAAACAGACATTCGCAATGTTATTAAGGGTTTGGGTACTACTATTTCTTATGATTATAGAAACAAAGATCTGAATGTTGTTTGTTTATTAGAAGGCAGTTTAGTTTTTACAGCCAATCTTTTATTGCAGATTAAAATTCCAGTTAATCTTTATTCAATCAAGGTCACTAGCTATGAAGGTAAAACTAGTAGTGGAAAACTTAGTTATAATGTAAAAGATCTCAATTTTTGTAAAGATAAGGACATTCTACTCATAGATGATATTTTAGATTCAGGATTAACATTGTCTACAGTTGTTTCTGAAATGGAACAAGCCGGGGCCCATTCTGTTAGAACCTGTGTACTTCTCAATAAACAAGTAAATAGATCTGTTAATATTGTTCCAGATTATAAAGCCTTTGATATTGATAATGAATTTGTGATAGGATATGGCATGGATTATAATGGATTATATCGTAATTTGCCTTATATTGGGGTGTTAAAAGGATAAATAAAATTATGAAGTTTGATAAAATTGTTGATAAAATTTTAAAAGAAGCCAGTTATGATTCTTATGGACATCGTCTAGGCAGGGGTGGTGATGAATATCCTACCAGGAGAAAGGAACATGCCCCAATCGGAATGAAACCAGAACGGTTTTCTATCTTAAAAGATGGCCAGGTTATAGAGTCGGGATTGGTTCATATGGATGCTTTGAAGGCAAAGTATAAAATGGAAAAAGAACATCCCGGAGCAAATATTGAAATAAAACAAACTATGGATGAATCTTGGAGTAATGAAAAAACAGTTGGAGAAACAGAGACGTGGGACATCACCGATGTTAGTTCTGGAAAGGTAGTCCATTCTTGTGGCTCTAAAGAAGATTGCTATGATTGGTGTAAAAAACAACCCAAGTCTAAACAATTTTCTTTCCGTAAAATTAAATCTTAAACGTTTGTTATTTAAGTGATTTTCTTTTAATTCTTCTGTATCATATGAGTATGGACAGAAATTTTTTAGAAAGAGAAATTGTATTGGTTCTCAATAAAAATTGGCAAGCTGTAGGAGTTAAAAATCCTCTAGAGGCTATATCCATGATGTATTGTGATGCAGCAACTGGTTTGCACATAGAAGGAGACAACATGTCTCCAATGTCTTGGGAATCCTGGTTAGAACTTCCTTGTCTGGAAAATGATTATGTTTCTACAGTTACAAGCAAAATCAAAATTCCTAAGGTTATTATATTAGCCAAATATAATCAGGTACCACACAAGAGACCTAGACTCACCGCGAAAAATATTTGGCAACGAGATAACGGTACTTGTCAATATACCGGTAAAAAATTAACACCTAATGAAGGTAATATAGATCATGTGCTTCCACGTTCTAGAGGAGGTAGAACTTCTTGGTCGAATTGTGTATTGTCTCACAAGGACGTCAACTCTTTAAAAGGAGATAAAACTCCTCATGAAGCTGGTTTGCGTTTACTTAAACAACCAAGAGAACCAATAGCCATGCCCACTATTGTCTATATTAAAAACCATCATAATATTGAAGAATGGAACACCTTCCTAATAAAAGAGTAAGTTGGGAAGAGTATGCTATGGGTCTAGCGACTGCTGCTTCAGTGCGGTCGGAAGATCCTTTTTATAAAGTAGGTGCCTGTGCTTTGAACAAAAAGAACAAAGTTATAGGTACTGCATATAATGGTTTGGCTTCTGGTAAAGTAGTGGATGAATCTTTTTGGACTGACAGAGATAAAAGACGTCCTTACATGATTCATGCTGAGGCTAATCTTTTATCTTTAATTAAAAGAGGTAAATGTAGACTATTAGCTTGTACACTACTTCCGTGTAGTGCCTGTGCTACTCTAATCGCCGCACACGGAATCAAAAAAGTTATATACAAAGAAGTATATAAAAGAGATCAACAGGCTTTTGATATTTTTAAATTTTACGACATCAAATATGAACAATTTCCATAAATATAAAAATTATGGAATCCAAAGAATCAAATCACTTTGCTAAAGACGGCTATGTCAAACATAGTCCGTTCGGTTTAGATAATTTTGGCGCAATGGCTGAAAAATTTGCTAGATTTTTTGGTACACCAAAATTTTTAATAGGTCAATCCATATTTGTCATTATATGGATTACCTATAATTGTTTTGAAAAATTAACCTTTGATCCTTATCCCTTTATCCTTTTAAATTTGGCTTTTAGTACACAAGCTGCTTATGCGGCTCCACTAATTTTATTAGCACAAACTCGTCAAGCTGATAGGGATAAAGATTGGGAAAAATCTGATGCCGAACATCGAGAATTATTGCATAAAGATTCTATAAAAACCAATAAGGAAATACTTTTGCGTCTAGAAAAAATAGAAGAACTTATTTTTTCTTTGAAACAAAAGAAATAAAATTTTCTACTGAAAGTTTTTTGTCTTGTATATGGATTAAGTGCTGGGATAGCTTGTCTAAGAGACCTTCATTTCTTAGTTTCTTAAAGACTAAATTATCTACACCAAATTCTCCGTCTTTAGCAAGACCTTCTTTTCTATCTTGAGAAATTTTCTTTTTAATTTTATTCAAAAATTCTAAATTAGAATTTTTGCTAATATTATGGAGTATGAGATCCTGATATTCTTTAAATTTTTTGTGGAATAATTCTTCATCTACATTTATAAATTCTTCATCAATTAGTACCGGATGCAAAATCCATTTATTATCTAAAATACTATACACTCCAGTTGAAGTGTGTGTTTCTTCTGTATTCTGAATATAAACTTCAACCTCTCTGCCTAAAATCTTTATGTCGTGTTCATTATTCCATAAAGATTTTTTAGCCAGTACATAATCTCTGGTCAATTCTTCTTCACATTTAACCTTACTAAACGGTACAAGAATATGCAAATCTATGTCACTAGAGGAAGTATAGTTGTAATTTGCAGAAGATCCAGTTAATGTAATGTCTTCTGGTTCTTGATCTATTTTAATAGTGGCATAAAAAGTTGCTGCTATTTCCAATAACTTTTCTTGAATCTCTGGTTTCAATACATCATTATCATCCCACAAATCTGGATTTAATTTGTAATGAATTTGTGGCCTCATAATTCCATTCCTTCAAATTCTGATAAATTAACCTGTGTGTCTCTGGCTCCGATCTTATAAGAGGAGATCTCGGTTTCTTGAGGAGCAACTTGAACCTTTTCTGAGTTCATAAATTGATCATACCAAGCTCCAAGAGGATTCTTTTTGACATCAAAGATTTTATTATAACCCAAAGAAGCTAGGCGATTATTGGCTAACCATTCCACATAGCCTTTGAGGATGTCTGAATTTAATCCCATCAATCCACCTTGACTAAAGAGATAATCTGCCCACCGTTTTTCTTGTTCCACCGCCAAACCATAGACATCATATATCTTTTGGGTATTTTCTTTTACAATGTCTTGAAATCCTTCTGAAGGTTCTGTTTTAAGATAGTGTAAGATGTTTTGAGAAACTGCTACATGAAGATTTTCATCTCTTGCAATAAATTTGATAATTTTTCCATTACCTTCCATCTTGCCCCTTGCTGCAAAAAAGAAACTGCATACAAAAGAAGTATAAAAAGAAAGACCCTCTGTAATTTGGGTTGCTAATAAAGCATCAAATATTTTATTTTTAATATTTTTAGGTTCACCAAAGAAATTATCATATTCTTTTTTAATCTCATTGGCTCTGTGAACTACTTCTGTATCTTCTAAAATAGAATTCCAAAATAAAGATTCATCTGTATAAACGTTTTTGAGAATATGAGAATAGGAGCGACTATGAATATTGGATTCAAAAAATGCCCATACATTCATACAAGCTTCTAATTCTGGATTACTAACATAGCTTCCCATTTTAAGAAGACTTCTACTCAACATAGAATCGGTCATGGTTTGCCATTTCAAATTTGTATCAAATACAAATTTTTCTGATTCGGTGAGATCATTATAGTCATTACGATCTTTAACCAAACTTACTTCATTGGCTCTCCAAAAATACTCTTCCATTCTTTCTGCGAGCTCAAATAATTTTGGATACTTGAGCTGGTCATATCGTTGAAGGGCTAGGGGTTCTCCGAGAAACAATGGTTGTAGGCGTGTATCAATGTTTTTAGTGTTTAAGACGGTAGACATATTTATACTTAGTTTAATTTATAACTATAAAATTTCAAATTAGATTGTGCAACTTCCACCAGCACAGCCACTTCCTTCGTCTGTAGCAGATTGTTTATCTCCATCATAAGTGTTGCTATAATAAAGAGTTTTCACACCCATACTATAAGCATATAACAATTCTTTAAGAATTACAGAATCTGGCAATGCCTTATTCGGATAATGATCATAATTGTAATACAGATTTGCTGAGATAGCCATATCTGTCCATTTTTGAATTGCTGCTACTATATTGATATAACCAGTGTTATCCGGCATATCAAATTGTAATGTATACTTGTTTTTATATGTGGAATAATTGGGAACTAACAAAGGCACCGAATTAGCTTTAGAACCTTTATAGGTAAGCAAAGAACGAGGAGGTTCAATACCGTTGGTAGAATTTTGAATAACAGAACTAGATTCACACGGCATCATGGCGGTCAATGTAGAATGTCTCATACCATGAGCCAACACTTTCTGTCTTAATTCTTCCCAATCTAAAGAAGGTTTGCGGGTTACTACTTGATCTACTTTCTTTTTATAGGTGTCTATAGGCAAGATACCTTGAGAATATTTAGTGGTATTAAATTTTTCACACGGTCCCTTTTCTTTGGCTAGCTCTATAGAAGAGGAAATAAGATGGTATTGTATTTTTTCCATCAAAGTATCTACAAAGTTAGGAGCCTCTGTATCCATATACTTGAGATTATTCTTAGCTAAGAGAGCTGCTAAATTAGTAATTCCTACACCGAGACTTCTGCGTTTCTTTGTAAAGTTTTCTGCTGCTTTGGTGAAGTATTCTTGATAATCAATAATTTCATCTAGCATGCGTACAATTGTATCACATGTATCTATTAAATCTTGATCATCTTTAATTTCTAACACATTAATAGCAGAAAGAACACAAATACCAATTTCCCCTTCTGGATCATCTATATGTTGAATTGGTTTGGTGGGATGAGTAACTTCCACACAAAGATTGGTCATGCAAACTCTTTCTAAGAAAGATCCATGTTCATTACAATGATCCATGTTCATCACGTAATATCTTCCAGTCTCTGTTCTTTCTTTAATAAATTGAGACAATAGAGCAGAGGCTTTGACCTTCCTTTTATACTTTATCGATTTATCTGCTTCACATTTTATATACAATTCATCAAACTGTGGAAGACCAAAAGATTCGGTCAATTCTGGAACTTCATGTGGAGAAAATAATGTAATGGTTTCATTTTTCAAGAAGCGCTCATAAAACAATTTTGAAAATTGAATTACATAATCTACTTTTCTAACTCGATTATCTTCTGTACCACCGTTATTTTTTAAAGAGAGAATATCTTCAATTTCATAATGCCAGATTGGAAAGTTAACCGTAGCTCCTCCTCCTCTGATACCATTTTGTTGACAAGACTTGACGGTGGCTTCAAATACTTTAAGGAAAGGAATAATTCCGGTATGAATAACACTACCTCCTTTAATCTCTGTACCAATTCCTCTAATACGACCAAAATTCAATCCGATTCCGTATCTTTGAGTAGTAGCAAAACCAGCAGCAGTATTGGAACTAAAAATAGATTCCTTAGTGTCACCCACATCAATGAGACAACAAGACGCGTATTGTTTAAGAAGACCTCTAAGGCCGGCCATTTGCGGGGTAGGTAAATTGATTTTAAATTTACTGAATTTGTCGTATGCTCTTTTGACATAATTTAAACGGGTATTTTGAGAATAATTAATATGGCTTACCATGGCTGCAAGCATATAAGCAAATTGAGGAGTCTCGAATATCTCCTTGCTCTTTCTATTTTGAATGAGATATTTGTCACACAATTGCTTTAATCCAGAATAGGTAAAGTTGTAATCTCTGTCGTGATTAATTTTATCATCTAATTTGTCTATCTCTGCTTTAGAATATTTTTCTAAAATTTCAGGATGATATAGATTTTTATCTGTATTGTTTTTAATAAAATCATAAAGACGTGGAGGATTTTTTCCACCCCATACATCTTTACGTATTTGATAATTCAATAATCTAGAGGCAACCCATTGATAATTAGGATTCTCTTCATTAAACAAATTAATAGAAGTGTCTATCAATACCTTGTGAATTTCCTTAGTAGTAATGCCATCCACTAGATTTAATTTAGTGTTAATAGCTATATCCGAAACACTAACTCCGGTTATATTTTGGGTTCCCCATTTTATTACTTTGTCTATGTTTTCTACATTAAATGGAACCCGTGTTCCGTCCCGTTTTGTAACGTGAAGAATTTTTTCACTCATAAAAGATTGTTGTCTATTTATACTCTCAAATCACTCATATTGCTATTTGTTTTTGCGTCCAGCAATTTAATTTTTAAACGCTCTTTGTTTGTTTCAGATTGATATATTTTATCAGCTATTTTTTTAAGAAATGTTGCGGCCTGGAGGGTTGTACATGTATTAATTAGACGAGATTCTGCATATAACACAGAAGTTTCATTCCAGGTTGGATGTAGATAATGTATTAGTTCATGCATTGTTGTGGGGATAATATCTCTACGATAATCCAATTCTATATCTGTCATGTAACAAAGACCCACAGTACTATGCATTTTTCTTAAATTAAAAAATTCTGCCGGTTTAGAATCAACCAAATCAACCAAATCAACAAAGAGTTTTTGTACTTCTTCATTGTTTAATTTCATTTATTTGGATTTTTGTTTTTTATCACTAGCTACCTTAGCCAGCTCTTTCAATTTATCTTGAACAATTAAAAATCTTTTTTCTGCTTGTTCTAGTGTATTACAAGTCCAACCCCTATCACCCCACTGAGAAGAACTGGGATACAATTCTCCAGCCTCTATCAAATTTCCGTTAATTGTTATTCCATCGTGTCTGGTAATAATGACCACTTCAAAGTGTGCTGTAGCATTTGTACCGACCTGTTTTCTCCTGTATATGGCTAAATCCCCTTCTCGTTTAAGAAGAGTGTGGCGAAATTCCTTTTTGACAAATTTTTCAGCTAGTTTTTTCATAAAACAATTATCTGTGATTTTTAAAAAAATATCAAGAAAAAAAAGTGATTGTTTTTTTGTTTGAAGATATTATATGTTATAATGAATTTACAAACAATAGTAGACCTTGAATTAGCTTTCAAGGATGTTACCTTTTTTGATAAGGGACATTCTTATAAAATAGGAGACGAGGAAGGTACGTCAGTTTCAAGGATTATCAAAAAATACGAACCATATTTTGATGCAGACAAATTAGCTAATATTGTTGCAAAAAGACAAGGAGTCTTGGTAGAAGATGTTAGGCATCTTTGGGATTTTAAAAGAGAGTATGCTTGTGAAAAGGGTACAATGGTACACAATTATATTGAAAATTATATCTTTCGTAAGAGAACTTTATTAAACAAAGAAAATATACGAACTTTTATTAAAAGATATCCAGAAAATGTAACAGAAGAAACCTTTTATAATGATGTGGCTTGTCATATTAAAAATTTCTTGGAATTTTATAAGTGGTGGAGTGAAGATCATATCTTAGTAAAATCAGAATATGTCATGGGAGATAAACCTTCCCGCATTTGTGGTACCCTAGATAATCTCTCTTATAATTTTAAAGAAAAATGTTTTGTAATTTTTGATTATAAAACAAATAAATTATTAACAGAAAAAAAGTCTTCTGATAGTATGTTGGGAATATTGAAACATTTACAAAGCACTCACATAGTAAAATATAGTTTACAATTACATCTTTATTCTCTTCTAATAGAACGTAATACTGGATTAAAAATAAATAACTGTAACATAGTTTGGATTGGTGGTTCTGATTATGAATTAATTCCTACAATAGATCTAAGAGTAGAAGCTGAAAGCATAATTAATAACCATACTATAGGAATAAATTGACCTAGTTTTTGTCCAACCTTCGGATAAGTAATCTTACAACTAAAAAATATATGGCTATTATTAATGACTATCTCAATGTCCTGAATGAAAATAAAGGTTCTCATGCAGTATCGGGACCTAAAACAAAGGGAGATTTTTTTGACGGAGCTAAAAATGCTCCTTTTAAAACTTCAGATGAAGTAGAAACTCCGGAAAAATCTGCAGCTCATTTAAATTCTGCTTCATCCGACTCCAAGCCCAAAGTTGCAAAGGCTACTACATTAGGAGATTCAGTTAATCCTTTTGACAAATTATTCAATCAAGTGTTGTCTCATGAAAATTGGGAACAAGAAGAAGAAGCTAATGAAGTTAGTGGAGGAGAATCTCCGGAAGGAAATTTGGAAATGAATTTTAGTGGAGATACAGAAACTGGTGAGGGAGAGTTCGAAGAACATGGAGAAGGAGAAGGAGAAATGGATGCAATGTCAGAACTCCTAACCCATTTAAGAGCAGCTGTTGCAGCTTTAGAGAAAATTTCTGGTCATGAAGAAGAAGAAGAAGAAGTAGAAGAAGAAACAGAAATGGATGATTCAGATTCCGATGATGATACAGATACAGATACAGATACAGATACTGGGGATGATACAGATGAAGAAACCAATCTAGAAGATTCAGTTGATGCTGAAGAGTTAGGTCATGCTTTAGTAGATCTTCAAAAATTAAGTGCTGGTTTATCAGATCCAAAATCCCGTACAGTAAAGGGAGCAGTTCCAGTTTCAAAGGGTAAAGCACAAACTCCAAATGGTAAAAAACCAGAAGGCAAGTATGTACCTTTCAAAGGTAACACCAAGCCTTTAGAAGGCAAAAAGAATGATGTTAATGGAGTTTCCAAAGGCAAAGCTTGGTTCGATCAATAATTTGATAGTTCAATATTAATAGTTAAATCCGCCTTCATACTGTATGAAGGCGGATTTTTTTTACATAAGTACTATAATATTATGGAAGATAATTTTTCTTCATTCTTTAAAAAGAGTAACAATGGTGCAACCTTTAATAGTGGACCCAAAGCAACCAAGAACACTAGAACCCATCACCAGAGTACTGCTAGAATTACCAAGATGGATCATCGCAAAAGTGGTAAGATGAATTTGGTAGCAGCCAATACAAATCAAAAAATTAAGCATCCATTAATCAGTCAATTTGCTAATTCTGGTAAAACTGTTATGCCAAATTTAAAATGGTCTATGGTAAGACCAATATTCCAGGCTTATAATATTAAACATGATTTTGAAGAAGACAAACCTTATACCAAGTCTATCGGCGGTATAAAATGTAAACTAACCGGTTCTAAAATTTGTATTAAATATTTTCCGGAAAATCAAACCTGGACTCTTTTTAAAAAATAAAATATGGACTCTTTACGATTTTTAAATAAAAAGATCAATGCCAATGAGAGACAGAATTTCTCTAATTGGTGGAAAGAACAAATTAGTATAGGAGGTCAAGAAATAGTTTATTATAGTAATCTGACCCAATTATCTTCTAGCAATCCTTTATACGGAGAAAGCCCGGATGTGGGTTTTGCTCCAGGAGTTCCAATGATATTAGCATTAGCTCTTTCTAATGATTCAATACTTTTATCCAGGATGGGTATTATCGCAGAAGGAGATGTTACCGCCGTAATTCATCCTACTTTATTTGAGAATGCTTTAAGTTCTTTATCTTTCCACAATTTAAGTGCAGATGTGGTTAATGCAGCTGCTTTTTCTGCATTGACAGCTACTTCCTTTATTTGTTTAAGTTCTTCTAAATTAAGTGCAACCGCGTTTGCTTTCTTAAGCACAACCTCTTTGAGTGCAGATGCTATTAATGCCCTCGGAAGCCCTTCTTTAAGTTCTTTAACATTAAGTTCTATTACGTTTGATGGTTTAAGTTCTAGTGCATTCTTTACTTTAAGTACTGATGCAGTTAATTCACTTAATATATCCATATCATCTTTAAATCTTCAAACGAAAGAACCTAAGGCTGGAGATTTAATTGCTCTTACGGAATTTGGTTCTGATCGTATTCACTTTCCAAAGCGAGGTACTACTGTTTATGAGTTAACAGAAAGTATAGATGAATTCAAACAAAATGCTTTGGGAGGACATTATGTTTGGTTTTTAGCAGCTAAGAGGTATCAATTTAGCCAAGAACCACATAGCCCAGGTGCTGGTCAAGGAGCCAATGTTCTTGATGATAATGATGTAATAGAACAGGCTGCTAATGAAAATTTTAGTTATATTACAGATAATCCCAATAGCAACCCGTCTGTATACGGTCATTATTAAACAATATCAACCTTTAAGAAATCTGTAGCACTTTCTTCGGAGTGATAAATTTGAATTTTATAATCTTCTTCTAGAAGTTTGCGAAGAAAGATGTCTTGTGTAGAATTAATATAATCCCTGATATCTAAAGGACAAAGCTTAACCTCTTCAAAGGGTATATTTCTTTCTTCTGCTTTGTCTGCTATGATGTTAACTGCTTCGTAAAAAGCCATCCACTTAGCTAGTGTTAAAGATTTTTCTTGGGTTTTACCCCACCAGGCTAGAGGGGATTGAAGTTCTTCTGTGGGTTGTGTTTTAGTTTTCATTATTAGTTTTTAAATTGTTGAGTAGGAATCATGTTGCCAATATTCTGCGATACCTGAATAGGTTCAATGAATTCTGTTACTCTAGCAACTGTAAAATTAATAGAAACAACATTCTTACCCTCACATTTATCACATACAAATTCTACTCGCTCCTGTTGATCTGGTACAAAGGTGGTTACGTTTGGAGTGGTACAAGAAGCACATTGTAGGATGGTAGATAATGGCTCTAGACTATCTAATTCTGCCAATCTCACCTTGGATTGAAGATATTGTGATACAATAGAAACCAAAACTCCAAATGCGAGATATTGGGTGCAAGTGGCTAAGATAAAAGCCGGACAAAATGGTTTGTCTAGAAGTGTAAAGGCAAGACCCACCAAACCAGAATTGGTTAATACTATAATAGTAGACTTAAAGAAGTCTTTATAAAATAAAAAATATTTGATTAATTTCATTAAAACTAATTTATCATTAGTTCTAGGGAAACTCACCCTTATTCAGATCTCTTTCTTGGTGGGGATTGGACGCTGGCAATTCCTTAGACATATCCATAGAAAGAGTAAGCTGTTTGTCTAAATTTTGAATAGCTCCTAAAATTTGTCCAGTATAACTAAGAAGTTTGTTTAATTTTTTCTTTTGTTTAGAAGAAACTTTTTTATTTAATTTTAAACAATTTTCTATTTTATTACCAGCTGCCAACAAATAGGTAAAACTATCTGTCAAATCTGCCGTAACTGTTTGTAAAGGCCACGGCATATTAATAGGATTCTCTGGACCTGGTGCTGTCGGTGGAAAAATAGGAGGAGTATTTTTCTGGTATGGAAAATCATATCCCGAAGCATTACTGACTGGAGCAAAGTCCTTTCTTGGCGGATCACTATAGCCACCATATGTTGGATTGTTCCAAAGTCCTCCAAGTGCTTCTTGGAATAATTTATCCATATCTGTCATATTACTCTTGTGGTTTTCCAATACGAACAGTATTTCCACATCGTCCACAATTCCAACGAATTATTTTATTGGATTGTTTAGAACGAGGATCATACTGTTCCATTAGTCTACCCTGAACATGGTTTCCGCAGTAAGTGCAAGCAACTGGGCGATTAGCTAGGGTCTGGTATTCTGGTTTGTTATTTGTGTCATTCATGTTATATTTATCAATTACTAGGAAACATTTCATGAGAATGGGGTGAACCATCCTCTATTTTTCCTACTACGAATTTTACAAATTCAGAACGTACAATATCTTCTTTATCAAATTTAAAATGATATACTCCGTGATCAGCACTTTCTTGGTCTGAAAAAAGCTTACACATCTTACTAAATCCACCCATTTTGCCGTGTGGCAAATCTGATTGATTTGGATCTCCTAGAAAAATAATTTTGGAAAATTCACCCAATCGGGTGATGGTGGTTACTAATTCTCGAAAAGTAATATTTTGACATTCATCTACAATGATTACTTTAGCCGGCCAGTGTAATCCTCTTATATAGTTTACTGGCATAGCACTAACTCTTTTATCGGTATGTAATCTTTTAATGGTGTTGTTTTCTAAGAACTCTTCCATCTTTTCTATGAATGGAGCCATATAAGCTTCAAATTTTTCATCAATGGTTCCTGGAAGATATCCAATTTTACTATCAGCACTTTCTACCGCACTTCTAACAAAAATAATATCAGAGGCTTTTTTGTTTTTTAATAATTGTAACCCAGCATATACTGCTGTTGAAGTTTTTGAAACTCCAGCAGGGCCTTCTATAAAAACACATTTGGTATTTTTATTTAAAAGAATTTGTATAAGTTCTTTTTGTTTATCTGTCCAGGGTAATTCTCTAATAGTAAAGTCAAAATTTACTTTATCGCGCTGGAAGACGTGAGGTGAATTATCTTTTGGTTTTTCTGTTTTAATAGAGTCATCCAAAAGCCGGCTCTTAGAACGGGGTTTGTTTCCCATATGTTGTTTATATTTACAACTAAGATGTCAAAAAAATTTAATAACCTTAAACTACAGGTTTATTACTAGGTGCAGGAGTTGTGGTTGTTGTTGTTGGATTAGTGGTTGTTTGATTAGTGGTTGTTTGAGCAGAATTATAATGAGCATCTAAATCTAGTAAGGTTTGCTTTTCTGCATATGTCAGAGATGTTGGAAGTTGACCTGCGTTGGAATTTGTAATTGTAGCATTTATAGCCTTCAAAAAATTAGTCTTCCACAACTGATCTGTGTTTTTGGCAGCAAATAAAGAAGTTATACTCGGGAGAGCAGAATTAGAAGTGCCGGGAGTTGGAGCCGCTTCGGAAATGTTGCTGAAAGTCTTTTGAAAGATACTATTAAATTTACTCATAAAGATATTTATCAAAAGGTTTGCTTATTCAAATTGGTTTTTGAGACTTTAAAATGGATAAGTAACTCTATATTATTTATTATGTCTACTAGATACATAGCATCACCAGGCGTCCAAATTTCTGAGGTTGATCAATCCTTAACCACAAGAGCTCAAGCGGGTACCACAGTATTTATTACTGGATTTGCTCCTCAAGGGCATACAGACGAAGTAATCAACATTACTTCTGTTTCTGATTTTGAATCTACCTTTGGATTGCCTACGAATGAAGCCGAGCGTTATTTGTATCACACAGCTAAACAAATTTTAACCCAATCTCCAGCTAATTTAGCAGTGACCAGAATGGCTTACGGTTCTGGAATGGGAGCTGGTTTTGCTAATACTCATGCAGCTTTGGTTTATCCGGTTATAGCTACTTATACAACACAAGTTTCTACTGTAACTCCGTTGATGACTGCTAACAATTTGGCTGGTTCTTACCATTTCTTCAACGGCGTAACAACTATAACATTGTCTACGGATGTTACCACAATGTCATCAGTTTATACCAATGGTTATTCAAATTTATCTGCTACCATAGAAACTCCTACAGTTAACATTTTAACTAGTTATATAGAGACAGCATCTACAAAAGCATTGCCTTATGAACTGGCTAATAATTTTATAATCGGTCAGCCAATTTCTATTCAGTTGAATGAAGAAGAATACCATTCTTTGGTTACTAATGATGTAAATTGGAGTAGTAAATATTCTTCACTCTCTGGAAACAATGCAAATTATTTAAAAAATGCCGGTATTGTTATTGTAAATTCTTCAAAAACAACTATTAATGACAAATATGAAGGTTATTATGTTGGTCTAGCAGACAATTCAAATAATAACCCAGCCACCAATTTTGACGCCTTGACCGGTGCAAAAACAGTCTCTAGTGGAACTAGTGGAGTGCAGACTTGGACCAATATACCAGCTTCCCGTTTAAGTTTCAAGTTATCCAGTACTTCTACAGAAGGTGGAACTAGTATTTCTCAAGCTATTGAACAATTTCCTCTTTTGTCAGATTTTGGTGCAGCAACTTATAATGACAGCTTAACATTGATGTTGTTTAAAATAAGAACTTCCACTTATGGACAAGATACTATTAAATTGGATTACATAATTCAAGAAGGACATACTGGTTCTTTATATTCTGGAAGAACACAAAACAACCAAAAGGGAGGGGCTCCAGTTTCTTTCTCCCTAGAAAAGATAACCAATCTAGAATCTTCAGACATTAAGATGATAGTCAATCCGTGGATTGCAAATAGTAATAATTGGTTAGATGGTTCTGGCAATGTAGTAAAAACTGTCAGGCTAAACCCAGAAGCTAAAAACATATACGCAGCTGGAACTTTTGTTCAGAGCCAAGACGCGGGACAAGAACTTGGTAATGTTCCAGACAAATTAAGAAGAGTGTTAAACCGATTAGATGATATGGATACAGAATTAGATCTTTTCGCTGAAGCAGGCCTTGGCACTATTTACGCCGGAGCAAGAAGCAGAGAAAGATATTACCAAACTATGAATTCTGGTTATAGTGGTTTATATTTTGATACAACTCAACCAGTTCCAGCAACAGAATTGACTGCGTTATTTAATCAAGATATTACAACTTTTAGTAGTGTGTTAAAAGATGATTATGTGTCAATTGTATCTCAGATGGCTACCTTTGCAGAAAAAACCCGTAAAGACCATATGTTTATTGCAGATCCGTTGCGTTACATTTTCTTAAATGGGCCAGATGGTCCAAATGTTAAAGCAACTAAAAAAGCTGGCTATAATTTTTCTACAGACATTTTTTGGGCTCTTAAAAATCTATACGGAAACATTGTGACTAGCTATGGAGCAACCTATGGTAATTGGGCAAAAGTCTCTGGTACTGATTCTAACAATTATGTATGGATTCCTATGTCTGGATTTGTAGCAGCAGATATTGCGTTGTCTTCAGCAACCAATTATCCTTGGAGTGCTCCGGCTGGATTTGCTAGAGGCACTTTAACGGGTATAACAGATATTGCTATTAATCCTACACAAAAACATCGAGACTTGTTGTACAAAATTAATATCAATCCAGTAGCTTACTTTCCAGGAGATGGATATGTTATTTTCGGACAAAAGACCCTCTTTAATAAGCCATCTGCGTTTGATAGAATTAATGTGCGTAGATTGTTCTTAACCTTAGAAAAAGTGGTACAGAGACTCTTGAGGTACTATGTATTTGAAGGCAATACTTATACAACTCGTTTGCGTTTGGTAAATTCTTTATTGCCATTATTTAATCAGGCCAAGAATAGTGATGGTTTATATGACTTCCGTATTATTTGTGATGAACGTAATAACACGCCAGACGTTATTGATGACAATACATTGAAGATAGCAATTTATATTCAACCAGTACGCACTGCAGAATTTATATTAGCTGATTTTGTGGCTACACGTTCTGGTTCTGATTTCAATGAAATTACCTCTTAATAGATAAGTAATATTATAATTTTATGTCTAATATATTTCAGGGTCAAAGCATAACAGATTTTTATCAAAGCACCAGACAGAGAGATTTTGCTCGTAAAAATCTTTTCAGAATTCTCAGTATTGATGGAGGTCTCGCTGGTGGCGGAGTGACATTTGATTCGTCAGATTTGGTTTATGTTACATCCACTACTTTGCCTAAAAGGAGTATTAATGTGGTGAATGTTGCTTATATGGGTATGAAATTTAATGTGCCAGGAACTGCCTCTTATCCAGGTAGTGAAGCTTGGACAGTTAAATTTAGAATGCCTCAAGATTTATTGATCCGTAGAAAATTAGAATTCTGGACTCGAGCTACTTTTGATGATGCTACTACTCAAGGAGCATACAGTATGGGTGATTTGGGGACGATTACACTGGCTCTAATGGATAAAAGAGGAGTTCCTACTATTACATACCGCTTGGTAGGAGCTTTCTGTGTAAATCTGGGGGAATATGCTTTAGATGCCACTGATGCTGGTACAGTTGTTGAACAAGATGCAGTGATTGCTTATCAATACTGGGAAAATGCCAAATAATTGTTTATACCCTAAGTATAAATAATGACATCTAAAGGTCCTTTCCAATATTATCTTACAAATGTATTCAGTGAAGCTGGATACATGCCCTCTTTAGGTTCTTTGTGGAGAGTGGAATTTCATACTTTAAAAGATGTTACAGTTTTAAAAAAATCTGCCGAATATTTACGAGCTTTGGAAAATTGGTCTAGCGACACCCCAGACGTATTAAATATAATTTTAGGAGAAGAAGCAACTTTAAACTCCGGACAAAATGTCGGATGTGTTTTTGCAAGAAGTGTTACTATTCCTGGAGAAAGAATGATGATTTCTAGAGGAGCTTTAAAATACGGTGGTTACTTAGGACCTGCTGTCGTGGAACGCAGGACAGAATATGACCCAGTCATTATAAAATTTTTAGAAACAAATTATTCTTTTATAGATAGTATTATTAGACCCTGGAGCATAATGGCTGGGTATTATGGAATGTTGGCGAGAGAACCGGAAGTAGAAAAAGATCTTAAAGTTAAATGTCCGGTTATGGCTGTAACTCAATTTATGTTAGGTGGATTGGGAAGACCCATGATAAAGCGTAAAGAAATTTTATTCAAAAATGTAGCTCCAATTTCTGTAGGAGCTACTAATTTAGTACAAGCCGGAGAATCTCTTTTAGAGACAGAAACTTCATTTGTTTATGAAAATTATGAAGTAAGAAATTTTACAGACACCGTTGAATAAGTCCTATGGAATATTATCTCTATAGTGTAGAAATGCCTATTTCTGGTTTAATTTTAAATTATCGAGAATTAAGTAGTAAAGAACAATTAGTACTAGCTAAAGCAAATGTCCTATTGCCTCTAGACAAAGATAATGTAGAAAATTATGCTAAACATTTAAAAAAAATTTTAAGTGATTGTGTAGAAAATAAATCTGATTTTGACAAATTAAATATAATAGAGTATTTATTATTTGCTATTAAAATGCGCACATCTTCTTTAGGAGATGAATTAATTCTTCAAACACAAGAAGAAGTAGACGGAGAAATAGTTAAAATTAAATTTAATATAGGATTGTCTAAATTAATATATAATATTTTTCTAAAATGCAAAGATCTTTTTTTAGAAAAATGTATATCTGAGGATAATATAAATGTATACTTAGACTGGCCAAATCATAACACAGAAAAAGATTTTTACAAATTACAAAATTTAACAGAATATGAATTGATAAGAGACAGTACAGTTTTATTCATTAATTATATAAATTTGTATGGTAAAATTATAACATTTTCAGATTTTTCTTTAAAACAAAAATCTGATTTATTTGATAAATTGCCCGGCAAGATACGTTTAAAAATTCAATCTGAAGTGTTTAATAATATTAAAAAATTCTCAGAATTAGATTTTGTAGAAAGTTCTAAAAAAGAATATTTGAAAATAAATTTTTATAATTGGAGTTTTCAAAATTTTTTAAGATTAATGTTTGCAGATAACTTAAAGAATATCTATCAACAATACTACCTCCTGGCTAGTAAGAAGATTTCTCTAGACTATGTAGATAATTTAACAGTGGCTGAAAGGAATGTTTATTTTTCCTTTATAGAAGAAGAATATGAAAACAGAAAACAGTCACAGAATTCTGAAGGAGGAGGTTTTTCTTCTTTTGATGATGGACTAGAGGAATTAGAAGGGTAAATACTGTTATTTATGACCCAAGAATCCTCTTCCATTAATTTTGATCAAGCTTTAGATTTATTATCTAATTACACCAAAGAAATTTTCATCAATACCATATGGGTACCCTCCATTAAAAAATATATAACAGTAAACGAACTTTCTTCTAAACAGCAAAAAAACTTATTATCGGCTGCTATAGATACTAATGCAGAGGGGTATAAACCATTTTTTACCAAAATTTTTTATCAAATTTTATTAGAAAATTGCCAAACCACTAAAGAAGATGTGGATGCATTTACCTATTATGATAGATTGGCTATAGCAATTGCTATGAGAAAACATATATCTAAAGAATTAAATGTTGAATTTTCAGAAGATCTAAGTGAAACAGTAGATCTCTCAGATTTGGTAGAAAATCTTAAAAATTATAATCATCCCACTTTGACCACATTAAATATAGAAAAAAATGGTATAACTGTTTCTGTGCAAATAGAAATACCTTCTATTAAAAAAGAAGTAGAATATTTTAATAATATTCCAACTTTAAAAAAAGAAACCACTTCTGAAATTTTAAAACAAGCTATTTCTGAAGCTTATATTGCTGAAGTTTCAAAGTATATAAAAGAAATAGAAATTCAAGGAATAAATCTTGGTTTTAATGATTTAAAAACAAAACAAAAGATTCTAGTTTTAGAAAAATTACCTTCAGCTATTTTACAAGCAGTCCTCAAAGAGATTTCTGCCTGGAAAGAAGTTTATAATGAATTTTTTACAGTGCAATCTAGTACCGGTGATAAAAAATTAATTGATATAGATACTACTTTATTCTTATCCACTTAATTTCAATCGGAGCCTAAGTATTTAACATGAGTAGTAGCTGGGCTGAAGATATAGGATTAAACAATCAGGATGTTATAAGGCTCGTTAGAAATTTAAACGAAGCTTTCTCTCCAACTGCTCGAACAACTCGATCAGATAATTCTTCCGAAGCAAAAGTTGATGAAAAAAATAAAACCGGAAAAACCGCAGAGTTAATAGAACTGCAAAAATTAAATACAGAAATAGCCAAACAATATACTTATTCGGTTCAAAGAGACCCAGTAATGGTTGCTTTGTTATCTACTAGTTTGAGTATTTTAGAAACTTCTCTAGGTAATGTTGTAGATAATATTTCTTCTTTGCTTTCTGTATCTATAGAAGAAAATGAAAAAAATGTTAAAAGATTTAATGATCAATTAGCAACTTTTATAGAAATGAATACTAGTTTGAGAAATCTTGTAGATCATTTTAATGTAAGTGATGAAATAAGAAAAAATAATCAAACAAATGCAGAAAATTGGTATGCAAATGTTAGTGAAAAACTTTTAACTAAGATTTCTTTGCCGTCCGCAGATTTGTCTTTATATTTATTTAAACATTTAGATGATTTGAGTAAATCTTTGGGGTATATTGCTGAGTCTTTAAAACCCAAAAATGAAGATACATTAACACCGGACAAAAAAGAAAAGTTACCAGATTGGAAACAAATAATTTCAGATTTGGGTAAAGAATTTGTCAATTTTACATCAAATATGATGGTATTTTTAAAAGACACTTTGATTGGTTTTTTTAGTAATTTAGAAATAGTAAAAAATGCAAAAAGTGCCGCAGGTGGTCTACTGAATACTATTATAGATATTGGAGCCATTGCTACAATAGCCACCTTATTTGGTGGTTCTATAATGAAGGCTATAGGAGTAATGGATGAAAGTGCTGGAACTAATATATCCGGAGTTATTAGTTCTTTAGTAGAACCATTAAAAAAATATAGAGGATGGATTCAAACTTTATTTAAACAAACAGTTTTATTTAAATCTTCTTTGTCTCAATTGCCTCAAATATTTGAATCTTTAACAAAAATTCCAGAATTAATATATAACTTTGTCAAAGGTACTTTAAAATTTATAAGCAATTCTTGGCGACTTGCTAAGAATCCAGCATTAGCGGCGAGAGTTGGTAGAATGGCCGTTGCTGGTTCTAATGTAGGCAAGGCAATTACCAGTAAAACAAGTGTGGACATGGTAGGAAAGGTAGCATCTGTTGCTGGAGCTGCTGTAAAAGACGGTGCTATAGGAATAACTAAAATAGTTCCTAAATTGTTAAATTTTCTTAAAAAAGTTCCTCTTTTAGGAACTTTAATTTCTATAGGATTTGCTGTTAAAAAATTCTCTGAAGGGGATACTAGAGGAGGAGTGCTTAGTTTAGCTTCAGGTTTGGCTGGTTTGATACCTTATGCTGGATGGGCTTTATCATTTATGATAGATGCTTACGATGCTAAATTAACAGAAGAAGCTGGTGGAGATATTGATGCAAAAAATGCTGGTTATGGTTTTATGACATTTCTTTCAGATATAGGAACTGCAATTTACAATGGAGTCAAATGGATACTTAAAAAAGCTCTCAAACTTGTTGGTCTGGATAGTTGGGTATCTTCTTGGGATAAGGAAGAAAAACCAAAAAATACTTTAAAACCACCAGTATCTAAAACAGAATCAGAAAAAAATGGAACTCTTCCTACATCGGCTCCAGCAACTAAAACTGAACCTGTAAAAAATGGAACTCTTCCAACTTTAGAAACAAAACCACCAACACCATCATCTATTATAACAGTTCCAGCTTTAACTCAAGCTTTAACTCCAGCTCGGATGCAAGGAATGTCAGACAGTGGCACTGAAATTTTAAATAGTATGTCCTCTCAATTTAAAACCATGATTGGTTCTTTTCAACAAAGTTTTGATAAATTAGGTCAAATGTCTATCGGTAATGTAGTAAATCAAAGTGTAGTTAATAATAGTGCCCATTCCGGGCCTATTCCAGTTTCTTCTAGGCCTAATACCATAGGTGATTATAGAGGGGAGATCGTCCGTAAATTATGAGTGACAATAATGTAAATTTTGAAACTTTTTCTGTTAAAAATGAAGACTATAAATTTTTAGGTAAAACTTTTAAAGCTCCAAAAGCAGTAGCTGGGTCTAATGGTGGAACTATAGATTTGTATAATAACAGTGCTTGGAAAAATTCAGGAAATGATATAAGTGAAGTTCCCTGTATAAATTTAGAAGAATATGAATTATCTTTCGGATTATGGATGACTCACTTATCAAGGTTTTTTAACACTGTAAAAAGTTTTAATGATTCTACGGCAACAAGTCCTTATCAACTTTTATATCAAGGAACTTATACCGGATTTACCTATGTATTACCTTATTTAATAAATCAAGGCACCATAAAAGGGCAAGTACAAAATGATTGGGGTGGAGATGAGACTGGTATAGGAGAATCTTTTGCTGGGAGTTTTGGTAAAAACCTTGATCGGTCTTTAGGGGATATCGGTAAGTTTTTTGCAGAAGGTTTATCTTATGGAGGAGCTGGGGAAAAGGTTAAAAGATATAGCCCTTCAGATAACGGAAAATCAATTATTATACAATTTCCATTATACAACACCATAGATTCAAAAAAAACTATTCGCAATTTTGAATTTGTGACTTTATTTACTTTGCAAAATCTTAAAACCAGAACCTCTTGGATGACTTATTTACCTCCAAAGATATATAAAGTTTCAACAGTTGGTATTACTGGTGGTATAAATATGCCAGCGGCATTTGTTAGTAATTTTGATGCAAAGGCTGTTGGTCCGGTAAGAAAAGTAAAATATAGCAATAAAACTATATTAATTCCTGAAGCTTATGATATAACCATAACAATTAAAGAATTATTACCAGAAAGTAGTAACACTTTTGCTGCAACTTTGGGCGGAAATGAGTTTTTGGTAGAGGTAATTGGAAGCTCTCCTAATAATAAAACTCAATCTTCAAATATACCACCAACTCCCAATTATTGGACAGTTGCTCCAAATACTACTTTACAAGATTTACAGGAAATACGCAATCAACTAGATGCAGCTTATAAAACTTTGTGGGCTAAGAATTATAAAATTAATGATCAAGGTTCTCTATCTACTATTTCAACAGCTACTAATTCGGATCTTAATGCATTAAAATTCCAAACGAATGAAATAGCTAAAGTAGATGCTCAGATAGCTCAAGCAAAGAGTCAACTTTTTGTACAAACCCAAAATGGAATTACAGAATTAGGCAAATTGTCTCCAGAAATTACATTAGGAGGTGTAAAATCTTTAGATATAGGAAATTTTAAAAACAACGGTTCTATTCTAGATACAAAAGTAGATTTGTTTTCTTCACCAAATACAGAAGATATTTTTAATTTAAAAACCTATATACCAGTCACGCCCACGCCCACACCCGGTGCTACACCAAATGGGCCATCTTCATCAATTTTACCTACAGACAATCAACCAGCTCCTACAAACATTCAACCATCCGTAGAAACATCCGTAGAAATAGCAACAAAAAACCTTAACCTGGTTTTAAAAACCTATGAAGAGACACTTGCACAGAGAGCTCAGGCAATAATACAACCCGGGGCCAATGACAACGCGGTTATGGCTACGTATGAACCAGCTTTAGCTTCAATAGAGGCTCTACGAGTAAAAGCTTTGCAAGAATTAAATGTAGCCAAACAAAAATTAAATGAAGCCAAAGAAACACAAATCAACACACCACCGCCTTTAGTAGAAGTAAAACCCCTTCCTTCCACAGACTCTCCGCCCAGTTCACCTTCAAAATCAGAAACAATTCTAGATAATCAAGCACTGACACCAAAACAACCAATCCATGATACCGTAACTATAAATGGTGTCTCAAAAAGTTATACACTACCAGAATGGATCAGTCCAGTAAAATTACCTACAGAAACTCCCGGGCAATTTGATGAAAGATTAAAAAAGTCTCAACTTAACTGGCAAGACAGTATGGCATTGACGGGAGCGTTACAAAACGGTAGTCTATTTAAAACTGAATCTATTACAGAATCGGTAGTATCGGGTGTTACATCAAGTGTACCGGCAGATAATAAAAAAATTGAATCTGATCTGCTAGGCATAGCATTTAAAAACTCAGAAAGTAAATCAAAAAAAGATACTTTGAAAAATATTGCTGACCTCTTCGGGACAGACGCTGAAATAATTGGTCCATCACCAGCAGTGCCAGCAGCACCAAGAGCTGTAGTTAATAAAGCTCCCCCCAGTCAAAAAACTAAATAGGTAAATTATGAACCAGAATCAAATAGATAATATTCCTAAACTTTCTTTTTATAGATATGAGAATTTTTTTAATGTCTATCAAGATGACAGGACTCAAGAATTATTTTATAATGTATTGCGTTCCATAAACATATTTCAAACAGACAATTCAGACGTTCAATCCACCTATAACATATCACCAGGAGATACATGGTATTATATTTCTTATAAATTTTACAAAACTTTAGAACTATGGTGGCTGGTTTGCTCTTATAATCAAATAATGGATCCTACGCAATTACCAGAAGCCGGAACTAGTATTAAATTATTAAATCCGGAATATGTGGGGTATGTTTTGCAAGAACTGCGGTCTCAAGTAAATAGGTAATATGGGCCGTAGACCTAAACAGCAAGATGGTGAAGAAGAAGATGAGTTCTCCTTAGATGATTTACAGACAGAAGACATTTTAGTAGATGGTAAATTTTATAAGGGGAATGAGAATATTCTCCGTACCAAGAATGCAGTGTTCAAGTGGACACCGGAGATGCAAGAGGATTTTAAACTTTGCCATAAAAGTATACTTCATTTTGCAGAAGCTCATTACACTATTACTCATTTGGATAGAGGTAAGGAAAAAATCAGTCTTTACAAATATCAAAAACATCTTCTCAAAACTTTTAAAAAAGAACGTTTTACTATTTTGTTATCCTCTCGTCAAAGTGGTAAAACTACCACCATGGCTATTTACGCCCTGTGGTATGTCTGTTTTCAACAAGATAAGCGAGTAACTATTATTTCATACAAAGCAGATTCTGCTAAAGAAATTTTTGCTCGTATTAAAACTGCTTATGAAATGTTACCAATTTATCTCAAACCGAGTATTAAATCTTGGCGCAAAGATGGTTTAGATTTAACCAATGACTCTTCTATTACCATTTCCACAGGCCCTCGTGGCGGTTCTAGTAACTTATTGATTATTGATGAAATGGCTTTCTGTCCTCCAGAAGACATGGCAGAGCTCTGGAGATCTTCTATTCCAATTATTATTCAATCGCAGAAGTCTCAAATTATTTTAATCAGTACTGCTAACGGAACCGATAATAAATTTTATCAACTCTGGCAAATTGCTCAAAAATCAAATAGTATGTGGCATCCAGAACGAGTAGATTGGTGGGATGTTCCGGGTCGAGATGAAGCCTGGAAAGCAGATGCTGTAGAATTGTTAGCTTCTGAAGGGAAAGGCCAAGAAGACTTTGATCAAGAATTTGGTAACCAGTTTATAACTCCAGGCAGATCTGTTGTAGATCCAGATTTGTTAGAACAATTAAAAAATTGTCCAGAACCTAGTATGGTTTTAGATGAAGGCAAATATCTAATATATAAAATGCCAGAGGTGGGAAGACATTATGTTATGGGGGTAGATGTGGGAGAAGGTATTGGTCGTTCTAATACAGTGGCTCAGGTTTTTGATATAACTAATTTACAAGAAATAGAACAGGTAGCAGTTTATGCTTCTAATACTATTAGCCCATATCATTTTGGTACTCGTTTATTAGGAGTTTTGAATGACTGGGGTAGACCGCCAGTATTAATTGAAAATAATAATAACGGCAATCAGGTTATAGATGTCGTATTTCATACTCACAACTATGAAAATTTAGTTTCTTACACTTTAGAAGGAAATAGTGTTCATTATAATACTAAGAACCGTAAAGGCATTCATAGTCACACAACTACTAGATACAATGGAGTTAGTAATTTTAGATATTGGTGTAATAGTTTAAGAGCTATTAAATTTTATGATCCAGAAACTATTAGAGAACTTCATACTTTTGTAAGATTGCCTAATCAAACTTATAGTAAACAAACTAAAGAAGATTTAGATGATAGAGTATTTGGTTGTATTTGGGCTTTGTTTATTTTAAATCCTAGTATAGTTCAAAATTATTTTCAAATAATTGATATGGATGATCAGGGAAGACCCAAAGAAATGGTTTCTTTGTATGATAATAAAGATTTGTTAAAACAAAGTCCATTATTGGTGGGTGGTTCTGGGTTGTTTCGAAGAAATAGGGTAATTAATACTATGCCGGTAATGATTAATCCAACTCCTCAAAACGAGCAAGATAACGAAGCTCGTCAATTATGGAATTGGTTACATACAGTCGCATATGATGATCGAAATATAGATCCCTACAAACCAGCGGAGCCAGAATTTATGACTGCAGATGCCTTGGAAGGAATGTATAAAGAAGACTATAAACCAATTATATTATTTTAATATGGAACAATCAATTTTAAATAGATCAAGGTTAGATAAATTTAGTTTAATTATGGATCTTCCTCTTATTCTCAAAAGAGAATCTGATCCTATTATTAAAGATAAGCATAATCCAGACACAGTACAGTTTACGGTATTTGGTTCTCCGGTTCCAGCTATTAAAATACCTACTATAAATTTGGCATATGGTGGACAAAATGTAAGTGTTTCATCTCATTCCAGACCAGCTTATCCGGATTTAAATTTAAAATTTTTAATTGATAACGGTTATATGAATTATTGGATTTTGTGGAAATGGTTAAACCATTTCAATGATTCTTTTGATGGAACCACAGATGTAATTTTACAACGACGCATAGATTTAACCAAAGACATTTCAGACAATGGAATTATAGGTAATACTTTTTTTGATTTTACAACGAATATAAATTTATTAGCTTTGGATGAATATAATAATCCTATTGTCTCTTTTAAATATGTAGATGCTTATATTAGTTCTTTAAGTGAATTAAATTATTCTCATCAAGATGAAACCATTATTTCCTGCACAGCCTCTTTTGCTTATAGCCAATTTCATGTGGAATTGTTAGCTAATGTAGGAGAAAACACTCAATATTATGGCGAATAGTTTTTCTATAGGAGGAATAGAAGATTCTGGTCAAACAAAATCTGTATATCAAATTGGAACAGATTTTTTCTGGATAGAAATATGGATGTATAATTATGATATAAGCAAACCTCCTTATCAGTTACCGTTTGCTGCCGTAGATCAATTATGTATAGAAGAAACTTTATATGATTGGAATATTACTGGATATATTACTATAGAAAATTGGAATGAAATTTTAGAGAGGGGTACCTATGCATCTAAATCTGGCAGTTCTATCCAAGGATATAACCAAACTCCAACTCAGCCAGGTTTTTTAAATTTTAGAACAGATGGAAGAAATTTAATTAGTTTTAAAATATATCCTTATATTGATGATGAAACTGGCTCCAAAGGAACTCAAACCACTTTAAAAGCTAAAGATTGGGTCATGTCTTTTGATTGTAGCATATATGACATTCAAGACACTTCTACAGACAATTTTAAAAAATTAAGAACTTTTTATTTCAAAGATATACGTCATCAAATTTTTTCAGAAAGATATTTGCAATGGAGTTCTGGAAACATAGCTAGAAAAATAAAAGAATTAGAAGGTACTGTGTTGGATTTAAATTTAGCCTATGATTCTGAAAAAAGTGTACCAGCTGGTTTAATTTTAAAACATCTTATACTCAATGCCAATAGTGGAACTTTAGAAACTATGGCAAATGTTCCTTTAAAAATGGCTTATGATGAAACTGGCTCTATAGATAAACCTAATTTATCTATTTTAAATATAGACGACTCTAAATGGGATGGAGGAGACCCGGAAAGTAAAATATTATATAATTCTCCAGCAAATAGTACTATATTGGATGATATAAATTATATTTTAAAATATGCAACTTCTTCAAATACTGTTAATCCGTCACCTTTGATATTACAAGTAGGTAGTAGAGGTATGCCTGGCGAAGATATAAAGGCAAATACTGGATATACAGGAAAAATAGATAAAAGATGGACTTTAATTCCTTTAGCAGACTATTACAAAAATTCAGAAAAATTACAAAAAGAAAAAATTATAATAAGAGATTATGCAGCTTCTGATGCGACTGTAGACGTTGGTCAAAGAGCTTTTAGTTCTATGGATCCCAATGCACCAGACATGAACAATTTTAATTCTCCAATTGCTTCCGTTGCTGATAACTATCATTTCGCTCCCATGGTAGCTGTGGATGATGCGGAGTTTGCTAACAGTCCTGTGGTTCAATTTAAATTTAATCTGTCTCAGTATGAAATAGGATTTGCTAATAATAAAATTACAGATGTAATAGAAAATGCTACTTTAATGGGCAAATCTGGATTATTTAATTTTTTAAAAAATAACAAAGAAGCTCAAATTTTATTAAACACTAATCAAACCAAACTTAGTGGATTAAATACTCAATATAAGTTTGTTACACAACCTTTTGTTTCATCAAATCTTACCGGAATGCAAATGTTAAAAAATTTAGTTTATAAAAATCAAGCCTTGTATCTTCAAATACCAGGTTTAATTATTAGAAAACCAGGAAATTTTTTACATATATACAGACCCATACCAGAAAAAAATTCTTTTGATGATAGATTTTTCGGTCAGTGGTTAACTGTTAAAGTAGTACATTTTTTTACAAAAAATTCTTATACCAATGACATAATTTGCACCAAAATAGATAGTTATAGCAAGATATATGAAACTGGTAAAAATAATATAGCCCCTTAAATTATGGATAAAGAACAATTAAAAAAGCGACTAGAAGAAATAAAGTCTAGATTGCCAGCTTGGAAACCCTCCTCCAACGGCACTCCAGGATTAGCTACTATGGCTCGTAATGTTTCTGACAGCATTATAAGAAATGTAGGAAGTGTGTTAGAGGGTAATAATTTAAAAGTTTCTGATACACAAAAGCAAAGCAGACTAAATATTTGCAATGAATGTTCATTCTTTGATAAAGAACAACAAAGATGTAAAAAGTGTGGATGTTATATGGTTGCTAAAACTATGTTAACAGCTGAAAAATGTCCTATAGGAAAATGGTAAATATATGGCCTCTTGTAATTCACGACAATATAACGAATCTAATGTAGTTATTCATACACCGGAACAATTTAAAGTTGCGGATGAAGAAAAATTATCGGGTTTGGATGATACAGAATTGGGATTATTGCGAAGCATTTTGGGTGGTACTAATGTCGGTAATGAATACTGTGCTGCTTTGCATATATTGAATAGGGGTTATAAAATTTTAGGAGATTCATTTGCTTTTGATGGGCATGAAATAGCGGTTGCAAATAAAGATTTTTACAATGAATTAATCAAACCAGGTGGACATCTAGACCATGCTGGTATACTGGCAAATGCTACAGCCAAGACCCCGGCTGGTAAATCAGGGCAATTAAAATATCCAGTTCCGGGTTTATTGGTTAGATTGATGGGGATGAGACAAAAAGACCCTATTAATGGTCCGCGAACCCACCTACCTCCTAATTGTGATGCTATTCTGGCTGAATCTGGTTCTGAATGGGCTAATGCTATAGGAGATTGGGTAGAAAGTATTAATTCTCATTCTTATTTGACCAATACAGCTATTGGTCAATTTGGTGGCATAACTGAGGGGGTCCATTTTTTATCTAATGCTATTGGTAGTTTTAGACAAGCCATGTTAGATTTGTATCAAGGTATGCAATTAGCTGCTTTACAGGCTCAATTATTTATAAATCATGTTATAGGTTTAATAGAAACATGGCTTGTTAATAAATTTCTAGGTAGAGGTAGTAGAGCCTTACTTGTAATAACTATAGTATGTTTAGTTCTTTCAGCTATTCAAACTCTTATTGATGATATAGCTTTTTTCGGGTCTTTGTTCAATGGTTCAGACAACCTTTTTAGGATTCTTAATATATTTCAAACTGTGGTTAATATAGGTTCTGAGGTCATTAATGTGATTGAGCATCCTATTACTGTGGGAGTGGCACAATATGTTTTGCCTAAACAAGCTCAGGCATTGGCTAATTTTATTAATTCTATAGGACAGATACCGGAACAATTCATGGGATTTTTAATTCAAGGATTTAGTTTTGGTGCTAAAGGAAGCAGTTCTGCTCTTGCTATTGCAAACGCAATTATTAAACATTATTGTTTGGGTTCTCAATTGGGTGAATTAGAACCAGTTATGGATAGTTTTGGAACTGCTGTGCCTTCTTCTAAGTGGAATAGATCTGGCACTCCTAGTTTTAAAGGTCCCATGTCCTTTTATCCAAAAAATGTTCCTTATGAATTATTAAGCAAAGTTAATCCTAATTTGTTTGCTTTTGGAAAATTGCGACCAGATGGAACTCCAGAATTTACATTATCCGGTCTTAAAAATTCTTTTTCTTCTTTGGTAGACCCGGCTGGAAATTATTATTTTGGCAAGGCTGCATATGATTTAGGAGCAGCCGGTGATAACGCAAATCATTTTGTGAAGGCTTTGCGTACTAGTATGGTTTCTAAGGAGTATAAATAAAATGTCACCACAATACGGCAACCATATAGGAATCATAATAAATAGCTTAGACCCTGAGGGCAGAGGAAGGGTTCAAGTTTTTATTCCTCATTTATCAACTACTTTGTTTAATCAGTGGAATGTAAATGCTCAAGATATAAAATTAGATGCTCAAACTTTTCAAGAGTATGTTAAACAAGATAATCCTATAGGAAAATCTTTGAGAGAAAATTTACCCTGGGCAGAAGCTGCAAGACCTTTATTAGGATCTGGTGGAACCACAATTGTAGGACGAAATGGAAAGACGGAACCTGCTGCAACTCCAACTACATTGGACAGTCAACTAGCTGAAAATGTTAAATTAGGAAGTATAAAACCAGGTGCTCCATCTGGAGTACCAAAGATAGATCCTTTTGAACCAGATCTGATACCAAATGACCCAACTGTGGAAGGTGCTCAAATACCAGTATCAACAATACCTGGAAAAGATGGCTTGCCTATGTGTTGGCAATGGAATGGAAGCCAGTTTGAAATGGTTGAGGGGTCTAAAGCCAGATCTGGAACTTTTCCATATGAGCAATATGCCGGTAGGGATCAAAATGGAAATCCTAAATATATTACAATATTACATGATAAAATAGACGGACAGGTGACTAGGGTAGAACCAAAGGATGCCCAAAATAAATTTATAGCATTAGCAACAGAAAATTGGTCGTCCATACAAAAAGATTTGATAGGAAACCGCTCTCCCAACCAATATTACAACATAGACACCCCTACAAAGTATGTAAATCAAATTTTAATGCCCATAGTAAAACAAGAATGTGATTTTTACAATTCACAGCCGTTTATGGAAACTACTGGAACAAATAAAGGATATATATCATATGGTTTTGGTGGCTTGTCTGTAGGAAATATTAAACAATGGTCTGGAGCTCAACCTAGTATTGCGGCATCTTATGGTATCTCTTCAGAAATGGATTCTAAGGTAAATATTACAGATCCAGATACCGGCATTCCGGCTATGATGATGGTTGTACAGGGCAATTTGAGACAAAATCCTCAATCTTCTCTGGAAAATGCTCTTGTTAGTTTTGGAGGTTTAACCAAAAATGCTGTAACTGCTGCTAATAATGGTAAACCTCCTTCTTATGCCAAAAATCCGATTAATGGTATTCAAACATCTTCGCAGACTTTGGCAGCTGGTAAAGTTACCTCTGGTGCTAGACGTTCCGGACCAATAGATAAGTCAACTTTCGGAAAAGGTGCAAATTATCAATTACCTCAAGGTTCTAATTCAGTTCCTCAACCTGGTAATATGGTTTGGGTTTTCTTTTTAAATGGAGATTTACAAAAACCTGTATATTTTGCTTCTGTAACAGAAGCATATGCAAATGCAAGAGATCAGGCTGTGCCGGTAAGTCCTCCAGCAGAAGTACGGAAACAGTTAGCAGAACCGCCACCACACACCACCGAAGATCTTGGGCGTGCAGCAAATTTTTTCAGTTAATTAATGGTGTATAGTTGCTTAAAAAACAAATTTTTCTAAATATAAAATATGGATATATCAGACAATGGATCCCGTAATGGAACTAATTCAGTAGTGATGCCTTCTGGTGGATTGCATTTTATTTCTAATGTAAGAAATTTATCAGGTATGCAAAGTGATAATTCTTATGTATCTTTGTATCAAAATGCTGGAGCTCAAATTGATTTAAATGCTCAAGGGTTTATTGCAATGAAAGCTCCTGGTGATATATCCATCAAACCCAACAAGAATCTTTTTATATCCACTCCAAATGCTTTAGTACAATACTCTGGAGGAGGTTCTTATAACACTATTGTCGGCAAAAATGTTATTACTATAGGAGAGCCAACAGCTGATGCTAAGAAAGCTGCAAAGGCTTTACAAGATTTAGCCAAAGCTCTTCAAGAACAAATAATGGATGAAGCAATGGCTGTGGTGGATGAAATGGGTAAATGTCCTACTTGTGGTCAGAAATCTGCTAAAGATGAAAAAAGTAAAATTATGGTGTTAACTAATGTTGTGATGCAAGATCTTGATTTAATTTGGAAATTACCTTCCAAAGCTTTTAAATTTGTAGTGCAGCAAGCTATGAAGGTTTATGCTGGCATAATTAATTTTAAAGACAATCAAAGTATGAATCCCAAAAATTCTTGTGGGCCCGGTTGCAAGAATCACATGATTCAAAGTTTGCGATTAACTTTAAAAAAAATTGAAGATTCCTATGATGTTAAAATAAGACAAAATCAAGATATAATTAATGATCATTTAGCAAAATTGGCTCCATATTCTAATACAGTGGTTACATCTACCAACAGCATGTCTATTTTTGTGGGTTTGTCTAAAAATGAATCCAAAGTTTATTTCAAAAAAGGATATTCCACAGATCCGACTGGTCATGCAAAAGGCAAACAAGGTATAATGACAGTTTCAAAAGGAAATTGTGAAAGGATGGTTTATTGTCCACCGATACAACTAACAGATGCAAATTTTTACTTAGATGTATGTGAAAAATTTACAGTAAATGCTGGAGCTCCTGGAATGGCTTTTAATACTAATGGTTTATATGAAGTAAAAGCAGCTGGTATTAATATATCTGCATCTGATGGGGAGGCGGTTTTCAAATCTAGTAATAAAACTATTATAGCTGGTAAAAATATTAAATTATTGGCAGATGATAAAAGTGGAGATACTAACATTTTATTAGATGCTGGTAATGTGCACATATCAAGATCTGCCTCTATAGATGCTAATTTATCTGTAAGAGGAGGCATTACGTGTGAAGGTCCATTAACTGTGCCTTTTATGAATGTTCCGTCAATGGAATCTCCTTTTGAGACATATAATCAACAACTTGCCACTACTGTGGAGAAAGGAGCAGGAGCTTCTGTTGCTATACGTATGGCAAATATTGCAAAAGATACTTTAACAAAACATGCTTTAGATCCCGGATGGATATTAAATCCACCAAACTTCTCATCAGTGATAGGAGAGTGGATAGATCAGGGGTTGAACATATCAACAATCAATTGGGAACCAGCCGGATTTACTTGGACATTTGGAATAGGGGTTGGTCCGTGTACTTCTGGAGGAGTGGCGAATACTAAAGTTTGGACTTATGGTACAGTTTGGAACTTTTATCATAATCATATGACTGTTAGTGATGAACATTACGGTGAGGTTGCCGTTCCTTTGGCTAAACATTTTATGCAAACAGAAGGAGCGATTCAGTCTAGTTATATAGGTGGTGCTCAGCCAGCGATTGCTCCAGTGTTAGGTTCTGGTGAAAGGCCTGGGCCTCACAGTTTACCCGGACCTTGTGGAGGTGGAGGATTGTTTACCAAACAAAGAGATGCAGAATTTGGTTTGGATCAATATGGAGATCCTTTTAATGGAGGTAATTTTGTGAATAGATACACAAACGATAACACTCCAGACCAACCACCAATTATAGATCCAAATTTTAGTATTTGGAAACATGGTGTTCTTACCACGACTCTTTCCGGTGGTTTGTTGGACTGTTAATTTACCAATCGAACGTAATCTGGAATATTGGTGTTCAAGATTACTATAGCTCCAGGAATGTCCGGAATGCCTGGAGGAGTCCATCCTTCTACCGGTACAAGAGGAGTTTGAAGTTGTCCTGATACATAATCTTTTTGATCATAATAATATTTTCTTCCAGCATAGAAAGTCTTATACACATAAGTTTCCCAATGGCCTTTCGGTCTTGCTTTAAGTTTCCTTACACCTGTATTGTCATCATTATTAGGATCTTCTATATCTGGTATAGCAGGTCCATTTATTGTAATATCTATAGCATTTACCTCTTCTGTAGTAAATCCGCCTAGATCATCCCAATGCCATATTCGACCTTTCTGATCAAATTTTAGTCCAATAAGCATTATCTTTGGTTCGTCGAAAGAATATACAGTTGCTTCCCATTGTTCATCTATTTCCAAATATGGATTGTATGTTGGGTTAAGATAATATTTTTTAAGAAATTTTACAAAAGCATCTGCGTGTTTGCGCAGAGCTGCTATATAAGATTTGTCAAAAAAATCTCTCATTTCTGAAACCGTGGGAGGTTTTTCTCTATAATTTTTAATTATATCCGGACTTGCTTGTTTGATTGGATCCCCGTTAGGATTACAAATATATACATCTTTAATTTGAACACCTCCAACTGCAAGAACAGCAGTCCACGCATCAATTTTGGGTAAAAATTCTTGATACATAGACTGATAAACTGCTCCAGTTGACCATCGAGGATCACCTACCACTGTAAGTGGAACCAGATCTAACATAAGAGCCCTCTTATCTGGAAGATTAACCTTAATAATGTCTTCTATTTTAAAATTTGAATCTTGTAAATAAGGATTTAATCTTTTTAATAATTCATAATTGACTTGTGGAGTTCCATTTGATGAAGTTCCGTGATCAAAGACTTCTTTTGTAAACCCTTTGTCAGCCATAGGGTACTCTATTTTAGGTATGCCACCTCCATTTTTTTCTTGATGATATGCTAAAGAATTTTTGATCTGATTTAAATCATTAAAATCAGTTACTATTTTATTTCCGTTTTCGTCTCTATTAAGAGTTCCTGGATAATAAGAAGCATTTGCGGGTGTTGGATGTTCTGTATATTCCGTTGCACCGACTCCACGTTTAGAATTTGCTTGCGGAGCGCCTAATCCTTTATCCAAAGCCTCTGATGGAGGAGGCGGAATTTTTTTTTGTATAATTTCCCTAATAACATTATCTATGCCCATTATTCCTGCCCTCCTTCATCTTCATCGTCTTCTTCAAAATCCATAAAATTAGATTGTTGTTGTTGCATAAAGATATTTTTTTGAAATTCAGAAAGAGCGTCTCGATCTTTTGCTAACTCTGCATGCTGAATCAAAATTCGTTGGCCTTTAGTATTATAACCAAACAATACATAACTATCCAAATATTCAGTAATAAGAGATTTGAGCAAAAGATAGTCTCTTTCTTCTACTTTAAGTTCTGTATTGTTTTCTTTAGACCACTTATCTAAAGCGTTTTTTAATTCCGAATCATTAATAGAATTAAAAATATTTGTTTTAATTTCTGATTCTATCATAGCGATAGTTTCTGGATCTAAAGCCGATAAAGAAGGCATTGCTACAGAAATATGCATTTTATTTTGAGAGCTTTGAGAAGGATTGACTTTTTTTGAATTTTTACGTGGGGTTGCCATAGGAAGAAGATTTGTTATTAATACCAAATTTGACCAAATATTCTATAATCACCTCTATAGAACTGGTCTTTATTTTAAATTTATCTGGTACAAATTGGGCACCATCATAAATCTCAAAATAAGTTTCACCAAAAAAACTATGATTAGTATAACAGGTTACCATAACGGAAGATACTCCTGGATCTATAACACAGGTCCAGGATCTCGGATCTGTCTCACTATATTTATCAAATAATTTATCTACAATATATCCACAATCTCTTAGACGCTTAATGAAATAGCTATAGGTGGTTATTTTATTTTTAGCCATAACAATAATTAACAACTAAAGCTATTTTACCAGTGCTGAAATAATGTATTTCAATTCTATTCCGTCTTCGTCTGAATTTTGGAATACAAATACTTTAAATTGATTGTTAATTTTGACCTTAATATCGGAACGGCTGTGTGCTAAATTTTTAAATACTTCCATGCTAACCGGAAGAGGATCATCAATATCTTCTCCTACTAAATTATTACTAATTGTTAGGTTAATGTTGTCTACATTTTGTTGTGTTTTGTCATTAATTTCTGCAATTACTTTTCCATCCTGACTAGAGAAGTAAATCTTGGTCATGTCCGAAGCAAAAGCATAACCCATCATGATTTGCTTTAACTTGGAAGAAGAAATAGTAAATTCTGTATCAAATTTTAAAGATGCAATTTTATTCAAATTGACCGGAGCCTCTTTAACTATAGAATCATCTACTAAATGATATTTAAAATGACTCTTTTCTCCAGTCTCCGCATCAATGGTTTGACACTTAATAGAATTCTCATTCATCTCCATAGAAAATTCTCCATTATCACCTAAACATTCTAGTCCGGAAAGAAGTTTTTTAATGCTAATAAGGTTAAGTCTCGTGTTTTGCTTTACAACAAACGGAAGCTTAGCTTTTGCGTAAAGAATCACGGTGTTATCTGGAGAAGAACATACTGAATATAAATTAGATTCTTCTGCCTTCAATACACAACTTTCTGTAAGTCGGTTAATGGGCTTGAGAATCTTTTCTAGATAACTTTTAGGAAGTAAAAGTAAGGACATATTTAAGAATTAGACTTTTCATTCAAGCTACAAAATACTTTACCCATCATACCTGAAATCTTAGTCAAATTGCCACTGATTCTTTCCATCAAACATTTGATAGCTTCAATATCTTCTTCCATTTTATTAGTGATCTGTGGTTTTAGAGGCTCTATTGGAGCAGAAATTGTTGCTTGAAGAGGTGATAAATTCAGAGCTGGTAAAGAAGGAGATAGAGTTACTTCAATGTTTTGTGGTTTTGAAAAGGTTGAAGTATCTGGTACTAAAGATTGTACCAAATCTTCTGGTACATATCCCCGATTGGCTTGATCATTATAATTGGTTCTAGCAGCTCCTCCATGTTTAAATGTATTGATGAAGGAGTTAACATCAATGCGATTAGCTGGCATAGCTCCACCACTTCGATCTGTGGATTTGTCTATATTATTTAGCATTCCACCAGTTAAAGCTGCTAACATGGCTGCTTCTTTGTCAAATTCTTTTTCTTGATTCATATTTTAATATTAAAAGTTTAAGTGTTTTTTGCAACTAGTTTAAACAAAAAATCCATATACTATTACTCACCATTATTAGGCTTTCATGAATATATGGATTTTTTTAAACTAATCTTTAAGAGAAATTACTTCAAATCTCTTCCCGCATGTGTTACAGCCACTGCTATAGAAGAATGAATTGATTCAAGATGATTTACAATTACCAAGTAATCCTTGATACGGCCATCTAAATCTTTATCCAATTCTACAGCTACTTTACGAACCATGTCTTCTACGAAGACTGGATTTTCATACATCAATTCTGTTTGGTAGGCTTCATCTACTCGCTTGAGAGCATTTACGATCGGAGCCGAAGCACTGCGTTCTACTGCTAGAACCAATTCTTCAAACCAGTATACTTTATCAGCATCTGCTCCTGCTTGGGTTAGCTCTACAGTAACGTCTGCATAGGATTGCTGATTATGTGCTCCATAATCTGAGATCTCCTTGGAACATGGACACAAGGAAGCGTAAAGTACATTGGCATGTAGATAAAACTTCTTTTCTCCATTTACCAAACGACCTTCAAAAGATCCTTGATAATCCATATGAGAAACTACTTTAGAAACTGGAGCTTCTTTCTTCAAAAAGTAATCAAACTTGATCTTGATATAAGCATTTTGGCTCTTTAGGCGAGATTTACATTCATCCAAAAGAATATCCATGACTTCATCAATTCGATGAGACTTGTTAGCAAGAACTTCTTCTACAAGAATACGGTAACGGCTCATGTTGGTTCCCTTTACTTCTGGTGTCAAATCAGTATACATACTGATGATAGCCTTAGTAGGGTTAATGGTTCCATCTTGGCGAATAATCTCCATAGGAACTACAATATTGCGAGAACCTACCTTAGGAATATACTTCTTAGGAAATCCATCAACTGTGTTTTGAATGTCTGGAATGTCGGCGTTGGTTTTAATGCGTGGCATAAGTTTTGTTAATTTAGAATATAATATTTTGTTTAGATATCTCGCAGAATTACAGATCTTTGAGAATATCGGAAATGCGATCACTGACAGAAGGTTCAGTTTCTTCATTATGGGTTTCTTCTGGTAATCTACTAGGATTGGTTTTTGATGTGTAGGTCTCTACTTCAAAATCATCTTCCACAACTGGAGAAGTCTTTGTAGTGGTTGTAGATTCTACTTCTCCGAGAAAATGTTGGGTAAACAATTTTTGAATGTCATCATAAGACTTGTGTTCAAAAATTCCATCTAAATCCTTAATAGATTCATAAATTTCATCTGTATCCGGTTCTCCAGGAAGAACACTTGCTGGTACAAATTTAGAGGAAACATAGGTAGGATAACCTCCTTCATTTTCTTTAACAGAAATGCGAAGATTGCATCCTTTTTCTGAAAGATCAAAAATCTTTGAACCAAAATCATCTGCATCATCTCCTGAGATAGCTGCAGTAATAATTTCATTCAATTGTTTACCATAACGAATAATCTTAACCTGACCGTTATTTTCCGGATTGGTAGGATCTGAAATTACATAAGCATTAATTAGCCAATTTTCATTGCGCTTAACTGGCTTAATGCGTTCAATTTCTGCTTTATCTTGTGTGCGATAAATCTTGGAACGATATTCATCAATAGGGCAGCGCTCTCCATAGGTACATGGGCATAGTGTAGAGGTTAATTGATTGGTGATAGCACTACTCCACAAGTGATGGTAGTAATGGAATACTGTGCGTTCTGGGTTTTTTAGGTTTGGAATTAACCTGACCAGGTAATTTTTTCCAATTTCAAGCTTCATGAAATCACGGAAACCGGAAGATTCGGATGATGATTTTTTGTTTAGTGCTTCTTTGATGGAATCGAATAGGTTGGATGTGTATTTGCTCATGTTGGTTTGTATTTTAATATTAGTTGTTTTTAGGGTTTAGTCAATGTTTGGTTGATTAAATTGCGTATTTTGTTGGTTGCTTGTTTTACTAGGTTTTTGGTTTGGGAAGAGTTGTGATATCGGTATTTAAAAGTAGAAAAATTATCTACTAAATTAGGTACCCATACATCAAGGTCTTCTTGATTATATTTACTAAGATCTGGTCCTAATTCCATTATACTATAAATGCTAATGAGGTGTTGGCGATAGTCATTTATCCACACTGGGCACAGGTCTTCTCGTTGTTCTATATAATCATCTAAACAGAGACGATTATCAATACAAAAATTGGCTATATGTGAAAAACTGGATTTGATAAATTCGATCTGATTATCTGGAGATTGATTTTCTTGTTGCTTTAAGAATAGTGTATAATTTTTAATTGCTACTCGCGAGATAAAAAATTTTAATGGAGGATAGTTTTCTTCTGGATGCAAATGTCTAGTAGCAGCAAAAAATTCATCTATTCTAATGTGTTTGAATTTTTCAAAAAACTGATGAAGCCTGACTAATAGAGACGAGGTTTCTAGAGGAATGTCCTCAAAATTTTGACGTGGTTTCCAAGCTAGTCCAAAGCGGGAATATTTTAAAAAGGTGTTATAGATCTTCTGTTCCTTTTCGTGCATTTTGTTTAAATCTAAATATTTTCTTATAAATGTTCGGAGTCAAACTTAAATATGTTTTAATTATATTTTGCAAATTGTAATCTCCGAGCAACTCAAAAAGTATTTTTTGTGTCTTCTTATCATCCACTAAATGTTTGAGGAAAGCAAGATGATTTAATTTTTTATTTTTGGCAATACAAACAAAAGAGCCAAAATTTAAAACAATATCTTCAAATTCAGCAAGATCTGTAGCATCTTGAGGTCTTAATAGCTCTTCGATTTGTTGAGAAGAAGTGATGATCATAACTTGCTATTTAGTGGGGATAAATTCTTTGTCACTTCCATAAACAAAGGGGTGATTTTACCACCACCAGCGTGTCGATGACCTCCGCCTTCACAAATTTTTTCAGCAAAATTTCCAACATCTATCGGATCTTCAAAGGTATGTTGCCTGATACAGATCTTTTCAGATTTAGAATTGATAAAAAACAGAATGTCTGGCTTGTATGTTTGAGCAATGACATCTAAAAGACCACTAGTAAACTTTTCTCCCATAGCAGCTATGACTTTCTTTTTCTTGGATCCAAAATTCACATATCCTTCATACACCGGCAATTTAGAAGCATCTTCCCTAGCTGATTGTTTTAAAAATGCTATGTGTTTTTTCTGAACATTTGTAAATGGTTTAAATCCATCATAATAATCTTTGATAAATTTAGAAAAATTATTTTTATATTCTGACCAAAACAATAAATTTAAATCATAAGATTCCGGAATGTTTAATCTATAACAATCATAATCATCAGCCAGAGCGATGAGTGTTTTTTGAGCATCTGTTCTGATCGGAAATTTATCTCCTTTAAAAATTTGAGCCATTAAAAGAGCATTAGAGGTAATTTCTTTATGAATAATTTTAGCCTTCTTAAATTGAGGAATAAAATTTAAAGAAGTCTCGTGATGATCTATAAACGTCACGTGATCCAAATCAGTCTCCGGTAAGAATTCTTCTCTCAAAGCTAGATCTAAGATAAAAGTTTTAGAAGGATTATTAACACTTTGTACTCCATTTTTAAGTTTGTCCATCTCCATATTATTAATGGCTTGATAGGTTATGCAGGACCCTGGGAGGGCCCACATCAATGCTAGCAAACTTACAGCTCCATCTAAATCATTGTGAGTATATGCATTGATGCAATTCATATCTCCCATACTAACCATTAACTCATTCATTGTCCAGAGATTCTAAGGCTTTCAGGGTATCTGATATACTGCCTAGGTTGGAATTAGAACCTGGTAGATTGGTTCTCGGAAGTGCAAAAGAACTAGACACACTATCTGGATCTCTTAAGGTTAAAGTTGGATAATCAATTTCTAATACTGTATGACATTCTCGTGGTCCAAATCGGTTCTTGGTAATACCCATATGAATGATGCCCAATTCAAAATCCTCTTCTTCTGTCCAAATAGGAAACTGAGCATCAGCGGTGTGTGCTAATCCCATAGATTCACTCATGGTTTCTAACCCTGGATTGGCTTCTCCATAAGCACTTCTATTAGTTTGAGTGGCTGATATTACCGGACAACTAAAGTAATAAGACAAAGCTCTTACCATTTCTGTAATGTCTTTTACTGCTTCATAGGAATTCTTTCCGCGTTCTGGAGGTGCTATGAGATTAATGTAATCCAATACAATAGCATCCGGTCTAATACCCTTTCTGGATAGTCTTTCAATATAGGTTTTAATCTGCAGCGGAGTCACCGACTTAGGAGGAAATTCCTTAATAATAAGCTTGGCTTCCTTGTGTTTTAATTTATATCCGTTCAAACTGTTCTTTAATGGCTCAATTTGCATGGACAAATCATTCATTGGAATTTTGGATAATTGAGCCGAAATACGCTTAGCATATACTTGCTCAGACATTTCTAAAGAAATTAGAATGACAGTTTTGTTTTGACTTAATATATTGGTAGCAATGTTGCCTAAAAAGATAGATTTACCCACATTAGTAACTCCATAAAAGACATATAAAGCTCTTCCTTCTGTTAAAAATCCTCCTCCAATTCGTTCATCTAACCATTTCCATCCAGTGGAAATTGTCTTAGAAGTTTTTTGCAATTCTTTGCAGTGTGTATCAATTTCTTCTAGGTAATCAAACCCCCAATTTTCAATTAAATTAATATTACAAGCCTTTTCAAACTGTTCTAAAATTTTTGATGTATCTATTTCACCAGATTGAACTTCTATAGAGGTTTTAAGAGCTGTGTTGTATACAGCCTTTTCTCTAAAAAATCTTTCTGTATTTTTAAGTAAAATTTCTTTGTCGTAATTCTTATCTATATCAGAAAAAGACAAAGCCACATCCTTAAGAGCTTGTCTTTTTTCTGGTTCTATCATGTGAACCTTGAGTTCTGTAATATTAGGCGCTTTGTGATAGGCCCCGAAATATAGAGCTAAAGATTCAAATACTGCTTTAATATTTTTTGTCTCAAAATAAGACGGTTTGACATGTTCTATGATAGCTTCTAGATAAGAAGAATCGGTCAACGCATTATATATCATCAATTTTTCAAAGAGAATTAAATCGATCGGTAGAGAAGACTTCATTTAAAAAGTATAAAGGCCATTGACGGGAAGATCAATGGCCTTTATGGGGTTTGTAATGTTAAATTTACTCAGAATAAATTGCCGAATTCTCTGCATGCTCCCACACTTCAACTTTGTTTACCCAACAACGATCATGTGTAAGATCTCTAATAAATTTATTGGACATCCTGAAACACCATTCTGCTGTTTTTTCAATACCAACTCCATCCATGATACGAAGATCACATCCACCTGTATCATGAATGGTCTTGAATATTGGTAGTAGAGGATCAGCGGAATCAATACAAAGAGTGTGATCAAATTGTTCTTGTAGAATTTTTTTAAGATCTTTCAATCCTCCAAAATCTACAGACCAATTCTTGTCATCCAGCTCCTTACATCCAAACCAAAGCTTGGCTTTCAATTGATATCCATGAACATAAGAACATCTTTTAGAGTTAAATCCAGCAGCTGGCCTGGCGTTGTCAAGCCCAGCTTTCCATTGGCGAAAAGCACAACTACCC
>Ga0114977_10000085_pt1 | contig 60927 bp, 66 predicted proteins | sample S_130805_MF_Meta_FD_87026 | JGI IMG/M metagenome (GOLD analysis project Ga0114977, IMG submission 87026) | Freshwater microbial communities from Lake Simoncouche, Canada to study carbon cycling - S_130805_MF_MetaG | ecosystem: Environmental > Aquatic > Freshwater > Lake | place: Lake...
ACTTTTTTAAATACCATACATCAGATATACTATACGGAGATACATCTGTAGAGGTTCAGACATTATTAAGTCTGTCATCTATGTTACTTTCTGAGGGTGGTCCTTCTGTTTGGTATGGAGACTTTGTAGTGCCAACACTGAATAACTATTTATACTTGATATGGGACTTGAGAACTCCTAATCCTGTATATTTGTGTTATGATGTAGCAGATAGGTTTTCTATATGTTGTGATTGTACTACAGTATATTGTCACAATTGGGTATTAGTGAGATATGCTGAAACAGCAGAAGCGACATATACCGATTGTAATGGAGTTGTACAAGTAGTAACATTAAATAGTTCTAACGCAAATCCATTCTACCCCCCTATATGTGTTAGAGATGGAGCTTTAAATGAACCGGTATTTACAATTCCTGAATCAGGTGGAATGGATAGATATGAAATTTGTAATTAAAATAAAATGGCAACAACTACAAGTATTTTTTTAGATGCACCAACACTTAGTCTTTCCATAGGTGTTTATAGTGATATAGCATTACTTACCCCCGCTCCTGATGGTTGGTATTCGGATAGCATTGTAACAAGAAGACAAGTATCAGGAGTACTAGCGGCTGCTGTTCCTTGTGCAACATGTGACATACAACCATTTTCTTCAAGTTTATTATCAACCTCATCATCAGGAGCTGCATGTGCATTGACTATTGATGGTACTTATTATTATAGTTATGTAAGTGGAACTATTGGTGACGTTACAGTTGGAGACTATGTTTACTCAAATGACACAACAGGAATTCCTTTAGCTGATGGTTGGTACTCAACACCAACAACCACACCGTTATGTCCTGATACATATCATGTTGTGAGTGGTATTATTACTGAAATTATTAATTGCTGTGCTTAATTTTATATAAATGGAATACACATTAACATACAGTGAATTAGCAAAAGGATGGGTATCATTTTATTCATTTGTACCCGATTGGATGATTGGGATGAATAGTTATTTTTATTCTTTTAAGGGAGGTAGTCTATATAGACATAATTCGAATTCAAATAGAAATGACTTCTATGGAATTCAGTATTCATCTCAGATAACTAGTGTCTTCAATGACTCTCCAAGTGAAAATAAATTATTCAAAACAATCAGTCTTCAAGGGGATGATAGTTGGTCGGCAATAGTAACATCTGATATTCAAACTTCAGGTTATGTTGAAAAGGCATGGTTTTCTAAAAAGGAGAATGTATATTTTGCTTTTATTAGAAATTCAGGAACAGTTCCTGCATCTCCTAGCGAGTACGCATTAAGGTCATTAAATGGTATAGGCAATAGTGTAACCGTAGCAGTATCTCCAATAACAGATGTAGAAATTAATTTCTCTGTAAATCCGTTAATAGCAATTAGTACTATAACAGGGATTGGAGACTATTTATACTTTATGCAGTTACCATCTCAAAACATATACTTTGCAGGTCAGATTAAAAATATCATTAAGGATTACCCTAATGGTGTCAATCAGATGATTGTTAACTCTGATATACCTGACACTGTGTATCCTATTCCAATTCAAGATGCATACTTTTTCTCAATAAAAAACTCAGTTGCTGAGTCCCATGGCATATTAGGTCACTATTCTGTATTTACATTACAAAATAATAATACATCAAAAGTAGAGTTGTTTTTGGCTCAAGCTGAAATCATGAAAAGTTTCCCATAAAAAAATTATCTTTGTATATGATATTTACAATAAGACCTCTAACTGAAAATGACTATGACAATATACTTGTCGGTTGGTGGGAAGATTGGAAATGGTCAGCCCCGGTAAAGGATTTTTTACCTAATACCGGTTTTATTGTTTATGATGAAAACACTCCTATATGTGCAGGATACATATATACTACAAACTCAAAAGTTTGTTGGGTTGATTGGATTATATCTAACTTTAATTATAAAAACAAAGAAAACAGAAAAAAAGCATTAATACTTTTGATAGAAACACTTACCAACACTAGTAGATATTTAGATTCTAAATACTGTTATGCTTTAATAAAAAACAAAAGTTTAATTAACATCTATAAAGAACTTGGATACATAGAAGGTGATTCATATACAAGTGAAATGATTAAAATATTATAACATGGCAATAGCAACAGCATTAACAATAGGTTCGCTTTTAGCTTCAGGAGCTTCTGCAGGAATGTCATTTGCTCAAGTAGGTAAGCAAAAACAACTTCAAAAAGAAGCTGAGAAAGCTGCTGAAAAAGCACTATCAGAAGCTAAACAGATATTAGACGTAAATTACCTAGAAAGTTTAGGTATCAATAAAGAACCTTATAACTTACAAAGAGAAGCTTTATTAGCTTCGGGAGCAGAGGCTATAGCAGCAGGAGTAGAAAGCGAAAGAGGTGCAGCCGGAGTTGCCGGTGCTATTCAAATGGCACAAAATAAAGCTCAACAAAATATTGCATCTGCTATGGGTACAGATATAACAGCATTAAATAAATTAGTGGCTCAAGAAGACTCTCGATTAGCAGGTGAACAAGCTAAATTATATCTAGGAGAAGCAGAAGGTGCTCAATTAGCAGCAAGAGATGCTCAACAAGCGGGTGTTGCAGCTACAAACGCAGGTGTTAATAGTTTACTTAATATGGCATCTAATGCAGCTTCATTAGCTCCATTATATCCAAAAACAAAAGCTCCTGATGTAATAACACCTAATACAGCAACAGGCACATCAAATCCAAATGTAACAGTTCCATTCGCTCCTGCACCTTTTGGTTCAGTGATGCAATTAGCACCTAAAACTAATGGACCTCAAAGTCCTAGTACATTAACACCATTTAATTATGGATTTAATAGTCCTTCAGTTGGAGGTCTTAATAACCCTGAAATGCAACAGTTTTTAGAGTGGGAAAATTCTTCTAAACCTTTTGGTACAAATAATCAATCAGTTCCATTTAATGTTAAGTGGCAACAATTTTTACAGTGGAAAAACGCAATTAATAGATAATCAATGGGAACATTTTACAAATACGCAGAAAGGGGTACAGATGCTTACGTTGATTGGAACGTAATTGGTAAAACATTGTCAGATAATTTATTAACTGAGAAAAAATATAGAGAAGAAAAGAAAGCCAAGATTGATGAAGACTCTCGTAATTTAGGTAATGAGCTTAGTAATATTAAGCAAGGTGAGTTTCAAGATGCAAATAAATTCGTATTAGAATACGCTGCAAATGCTCAAGAAGCTAGATTAATGCAAGACAAGTTATTAAAGTCAGGTAGATTAAATGTGAAAGATTATACCGTTATGAGGCAAAACTTAGGTGACGGAACTAAACAGATTACTGAACTTCAGTCATTATACCAAAATAATTATAAATCAATTATGGAAGGTATAAACTCAGGAGAGCTACAAGCATTGAATACTGCGAACATGGCATCAGTAGAAGGTTTTGCAGACTTTTCTAAGTCACAAGCATACATAAATCCAAATGATGGTACTGTAAGTGTTGCATCTAAAAAGTTTAATGAAAATACGGGACTATGGGAAATAACAAAAAATGTTGTACCTGTTAGTGTTTTAAAAGGTAAAATCTTAACAAAGATAGCGGCATTTAAAACTGATGAGTCTTTAAATGCATATAAAAAATCATTAGGTGTTCAAACAGAAGCTATTTATACAGCCGCTACAATGTCAGGGGCAGGAACAATTGTTTCTTTAACAGGTCCGGGTGCAATAGAAAAATATCCTAAATATAAAGGTGTTATTGAAAGTTTTAATGAATCTATTGATGATAAGATTGGTAGTTGGTTATCTAATCCATATAATATCACATCGGTACTAACTCAAGATACAGGAAATTATAGTGCTGAGTCTTTTACTTATGATAAAGACGAAGCTAGTAAAGACCCTAGTAAAATATTATTAAAAATAAACCCATCTACTCAGTTGCCAACAATAGACCCAAATGGTCTTAATTATGAAGCACAAAAGAAAGAAGCTGCGGAGTATCTTAAAAATCAATTAATAATCAAAATTGACTCTGAGAAAAAAATACAAACAACAGCTCAAATACAAGAAAGAAGAGCACCAACAGAATTTGAATATAGTAGAGGTCAAGGTATTGAAAAATCAAAAGAAGTTGCAAATCTTATTGGTAATCTTTGGTATGGTGATAATACTCAGATTCAAAAAGCAACATCATATTTTAGAGATTTAGACCTTAATATTATGTCTGTTGATAGAAATTCAACCGGAGTTTCTGTTACATTTAAAGATGGAACAGTAAGACAAGTACCATTTAAAGATGCAAATGGTAAAATAATGTCTCAACAAGATTTTATTGTAGCGGCAGGTCCTTTATTGGCAGGTCAGATAGATGTTAAAACAGCAGTTGATAATGGTGCTTATAATCCTAATGGTGTATTTAATGCTACAGGACAATACAAAAGTATAGTTAAAGCCGCAGCTAAAGCTGAACCTATTGAGACTACTTATGCTAAATTTGTTGATAGCTCTATAACTGCTTCAGATATTAAAGGTAAGAGCAAGTCAGATGCTATCAGTGCATTGAAAAGTAAAATAACAAGATTAGGACTTACAATTAATTCAGCAATAGCAGGAGGTAGAGTTAGTGTTGAGAATGGTAATGGAGATGAATCACCTACAGTTGATATTACAACAAGTCCTGAAGCTGCAATTAAAGTATTAAAAGATTGGATTAAACTAAATCCAACCGGTAAAGACGAAGCTGAAAAGAAAGCAAATCTTGGACGATTAAAAAAATCAGGTGTATTTGGAAGTACAGCCGGAGAATTAGACTAATAGTATATAATAGATATGGAAGAATTACAAAAATTATATGATTTACTAACTAGAGAAGGTAAATACACAAAATCATTTGATGAATTCAAAGTAAAATGGAATGATTCTGAGTATCAAAGTAAAGTATATGATGTAGTCTCTAGAGATGGGTTCTATACAAAAGATAAGGATTCTTTCTTGCAGAAATATTCAGGTGGTGCAGTAGCAGACGGAAGTGGTGCAGTAGCAAGTAAAGGTGGTGCAGTAAAACTGCCATTAAAAAAAAAAGAACCTACCAATATGGATTTACCTTTGGGAGATTCTTCATCGGTATCACCTACACAACCTCAGTCTGACTTAAATCCATTTGCAAAAAACATGGTTGGTATTCCTCAAGGAAAACCAACTAATAATCTTGCTACACAAGAGCCTATAACTGTAGAGGTTATGACTCCTAATAAAAAGGTTGATTTTCTTGATAACATTAAAAATGTAGAAGCTGAGGCTGAAGCTAAAAAGACTCGTGTTTTTGATAAAGAAACTGAGAAAAAAATTGCTGCCGGTGCTGAATACAAACCTGAAAATATAGAGAACTATTACAGCAAAAAACTTGAGAGTGGTGCAAACCAATTATCACAAATAGCAGCTGCAATTCCTGAATCTATATATAATGTATTTTCTATACCTCAGAATGCTGTTGCTTGGGCAACAGGTTGGGATATAGCTACCAATTCGGATAACTTCAAAAAAACAACAGGACTATCGAATCCTGTGTTAGATATGCTAAAGAATGAGCAATCAAAAATATCAACACAAACAACTAAGTTTGAGAAAGACAATTATTCAAGCACATCAGTTTCTGAGAATATATCAAATGGAAATTACCAAGATGCTTTTGAGCTTCTTGGTGCAAATGTAATTGAATCTGCACCGGTTAGTTTAGCTATGATGGCTTCAGCAGGCACATTAAGTACAGCAGAACTAGCTGCAGCAGGAAGTGTTGCTTTTTACAATCAAAATGCAGAGCAGTTAAGAGAAGAAAATCCCGACATGTCGGAGATTGAATTAAACATGAAAGCATTAGGAATGTCTTCTGCAGAATATGTTTTTGGTGCTATCGGAACAGGTACTATTGGTCAGGTCTATAAGGATATCATAAAAAAAGAAGGATTAGAAGTTGGTAAAGTTATCTTCAAAGATGGCTTAGTTGCCGCTTATAAGACAGCGTTAAAAAAATATGGTGCTGCAGCCGCACTAGTGGGTGAAGGTATTGAAGAAGGAGCTACACAAATTACTCAAAATTTAATTGCAGGTAAACCACCAATGGAAGGTGTAGTCGATGCTTTTATTGTGGGGGTAGGTAGTGGTGCAACTTTGGGAGCACCAATGACAGCAGTTCAAGCTACAAATAGAGTCAATAATATAGTTAAGAACTATCAAGCTAAGTCAGAAATAAACTCAATCTTAAAAGATAAAGATGTTGATTTGCATCAAGTATTTGATGTGCCAATATTAAATGCAATAACTCCTGAGCAAGTTCAAATTGCCAATACAGATAGAGCTAGAGATTTACTTAATAAAAATTTATTAGCTAAAATAAAAAGCGGAGATATAACTGAGGATGATGCAAGGCAATCTTTATATGTATTTGACAAAGTTCAACAGGTTTCAAATAGCGTAAAAGGATTAGATATCAATAATGATGATAAAGCTAAGGTTGCAAATTTATTGCAAGAGCGTAATCAAATTCAAGCTGATATAAAAAACAGGGAAGATATTCTTGTTGTAAAAGAAAAAGAAGAAATTGCTAGAATTGAAAAAGAAATAACTGATATAATCCTTAACTCTAAACCAACAGAAAATGCCATTCAAGAACAAAGCACAGATGAAAGCGTGTTACTCAGCGAAGAACCCGAAGTGGGATTGCCAAAAGTGGGCGAAGGAAACACCGAATCTGAAGTCACTCCCGCAAGGACCGAAGAAAAAACTCTCACAGAAGATGAGCAAAAAAGGAAAGTAAATTTAGAAGAGGCATTGAAAAATGCTGATAAAGAACAAGGGGTTGTTACTATTGGTTTAGAATCATTTCCTATCGCTGAGGCTGAAAATGAACTTTCGAAGTTAAACGATAAAATAGCTAATGTTGAAGCTGTCAACAATGAATTAAAAGTCATTGAGGATATATTCAATGAAGAATTTGGTATTGCTCCTATTGAGGCGGAAAATCCTGTAGAAGCAGAAACTCCTACTCAAGAGGTAGCTCCTATAGAAGAAGCATCACCTGTAGAAGCAGAGACTCCTGCAGAAGCATTACCTGCTACTCAAGAAGTTGCTCGTACCGAAGGTGAAATTACTCCTATTGAAGAAGAAATAACTCCGGAAGAAGATTTAACTCCTGATGAAAGAGTAAGAAGAGCACGTATTGCATCGTCAAATAAAAAGCTAACTCAGAATACTCTTAAATCATTAAAATCTATATTTCCTGATTTAAAGGTCCACTTTTTTGACACAAAAGCAGCAGCAAAAAGATACTTTAAAAGCGTTAGAGTTGTTCAAGCAACAGCCGACAGAGTAAGAGCAGTTGCTTTGTTTACGTCAGGAGGTAAGCCAATTAGTATTGTTGCAATGAATAGCAGGTTACAAAACACGACGCTTCCTCATGAAGTTTGGCATGTGTTATTGTCAAAGGCTTTTCAACTGAATGAGAATAAAGTTAGATTTCAACAATTTAGAGATGCCATTGAAAAAGCTTTAATTGAAAGCGGAAACAAAGCATTATTGAAAGACATTTCAGCATTTTCTGACCAAGAGTACTATAAATCAAGAGGTGAATCAAATGAAGAATTTTTAGTTCAATTAGGAGCATATCTTACTATAACAGGATTTAAAGTTGGTGAGTTAAGTGCAGAAGAAAAAACTCTATTAAATCACATAAAAGATATTATCAATAAGTTTGCAATACAGATATTTAATAAGCCAATCTTTTTAGCTGATGCTACTCCTGACAATGTTCTATCTTTCTTAATAGAAATGTCTGACTCTATGAGAAGAGGAGAAGACATGAGTAAATACTTTGAAGAAGGTAAAGCACCTATATCAGAAAGAAGAAGAGGCAATTCATTAAGAAGCAATAAAGCACAAGTTAATAATACTAATAAAGGAATTGGGTTAGCTAAGAAAATGGGTATGAATGATAAGGGATTTTTCAATAAGAACTCAAATCCTTCTCAGTTAAATAATATGCTTCGTCAGTATGGGTATTCGGTAAAACAGGCAAAGACTTCTGCTGATGGTTTTGGTGGTGGATACTTCTTAGTAGACGAACAAGGAAGAAAAGTTATTAATACTCTTAACTATAAATCTCAAATAGATGCTTATCATGGAAGTTCGAAAAATTTTGATAAATTTTCTACATCAAAAATAGGTGAAGGTGTAGGTTCTCAAGCTCAAGGTTGGGGATTATATTTTACTGATTTAAAAAGTATTGCAAAGTTTTATGCTAAGAATAATAATATTTATGAAGTTTCTCTTCACGAAGGCAAAAGCCCAAGCGAATATACTTGGTTAGAATGGAATAAACCTATTGAAAAAAATGTAAGAGATAGAATACTTGAAAAATTTATACAAGAAAAAAACATTCCAAAAAATGTTTTAGATAAAATAGCAAAAGCATTAGAAGAAGATATTGATGGAGCAGATTTTTATGATTTATTTAAAGAATTAGGAGTTACTGCACAAGACGGATTTGTTATAAGTGCATTATTAGATAATAAATATGTTAGTAACGGTCTTCAAATTTACGATTATTTAAAAAAATCTTTTAATAACATTGATTCAGATGCATCTAAGTTTTTGCTTAGGGCTAATGTTGATGGTGTAAGATATCAGAATAAAAATGAAAGTGAAAATGGATTTGATTATGTTGTATTTGATGAGAATGCAGTTACTATAAAGAATGTATTAAAAGGACAAGTATCAAAAGGACAAGCGTCGGAAACTAATAAAGCAATTAAAGTTGTTGAAAGAGCTAGAGCACAAGGAATATCTGAAGCCAAAATAAAAGAGTTCCTTGAAAGTAAAGGTGTATCTGCCGACGATATAGAAGCTGCCATGTCTCCGGATACTGAAGCATCATCAAGAATTACATTAACAGAAGATACTCTTCCGGGAATAGATAAATTGATGGCTAAGGTTGACAGTCTTATTGCAACTGCAAAGAAGAATGGTCTTTCTAAAAAAGAGCAATTGGCTGAAGTATTGAAAAAAATTGAAAAATCACCGGTATATAAAAATGCTACTGACGTACAAAGAGAAAAGATAATAAGAGACATTCAAAAAGTAATTGGTATAAGACAGAAGTCTGCTCCTTCAGTTGATGTTATTCTTGGCGGAATAAAAAACACAAAGAAGATAACTTTAACAGAAAAACAATTATTAATAGAGCAAATAAAAAACAAAGCTCGTGGTGCTAAAGATGCTATTGTTGCATGGAAGAAAGCAAGTGTAGAATTAACGAAGAACATATCTGAACTTGTGAAGTCAGGTGTTATAACCGCTAAACAAGCATCAGTGATACTTAAAAAGTTCTCGAAGGTAAATATCTTCAGCACAAAATCTGTATCAAGGTTTGTAGATTATATGGCAAAAGCATTTGCCGATGCCGATTATTCAAACCAAATTAGTACAGCTAATAAACTTAGAGGTGAAATTAAAAAACTATCAAGAGATAAAAATAGAAATGCTGATTTAAAAGTATTGGCAAAATCATTCTCAGAAGTTGACCCTGCTTTGGTTGAAGATATTTATAAGTACAATAAGATTGCAGCTGAAAGCAAAGAATCAATATCAGGCTCTAAATTAAAAGGTGAGCGTGTAAATATTGCGGAGATGGTTAATATCGATGAGGCATCAGATTACATAAACACCGAGATGAAGAAGCAAGAGAAATTGCTTTTAGAAGAAAAAGCTTCTGAGATTAGGGACTTAATGGATATCGATACAGAAGGTATGACTATTGAAGAGCTAAACATGATAATGGAGGGCGATGAAAAGATTGACAAATACAAAGAGTCAATAGTTAGAGATATTGTAAAGAAAGCATTTGACGTTTACTCCAATGTTATTGAGGAGATGTTGAAGACCGGTTACGATGCTTTCTATACCGGTGAAAAGTTAAGCCTTAGCAAAAGTGATATTGAGTTGATTAAGAAATTCATGGATATGGATTTAAGTGTATTAACTCCAAAAGAAGGATTAAGAGCTGTTGATGCCCTTACCAACTTCATTCAGAACAACTCCATAGCAAATATGAATACTGTACTTGCTGATTACACAGGAAGAGTAAATGCTGCTAAGGTAAAAGAGAAAGGAATTTCCGCTCAACCACTACAAAAGTATTGGTCAACTACATTGGGTAAAGCATTGGGCGAGTACACTACCAACTTGAATATCTTATTTGAGCGTATGTTTAAAGGATTTAATAAGGGTGGTATAGTTAAGGATTCAATGGGATTGACAAACTTGGTGAATCAAAAGTCAATGGCTCAAACTGAATCGAATCGTATTGTCAATGACTATGTAACTGAGTTCTATAAAAAAACAGCAAACGGAGAGGTATTCAATTCTGAGTACAACGATGTTGAAAGAGGTTTAAGTGCATTTATGCTTAGAAGTGTCATGGGCACTAAGGCAGAAATGAAAGAAGACTTTGATAGAAGAAAAACCCTTATAGAAGAAAGTATAGATGCATTATCAAAAGGTGATGATTTAGAAAAGAAAAAAGCGGTGTTGTATAAAAAAGCTTACGATAAGATATTAAAGGATGCTAAGAATACTAATGATATAAAGGGTAAGGTTGATAAAACCAACATGGAGGCTATTTCTTTTTGGCAGCAACAATGGGCTGATAAGTATGATGACTTGGCTGATGTATCTTCAAGTGTTTACAATAAGATATTAGAAAGAGATATCAATTACACTCCTGACAAGTTTTCTAAAATAAGTACAGAGACCGGTGTTGTAGATTTTGACAAGTTTGAGTCTGCATTTCACAACAATAATGGAACTCTATACAAAAACGAGACAGGTGTATTGATGGCTGCGGTTAAACCAACTACTTTACCTAAGAATCCAAAGAATGGTGATGTAGTATCTTATATTAACTTATCATTCGACAAGAATAATTCTAATTCAATGTATGATGCATTGATTGACATGAAGACAGCTGCACCTATCAGGCAGATAGAATCTTTCTTGAACTCGAAAGATTTTAAAGACATTGTACCAACGTCTGATGCTAAAATGTTGAAGGGTAGGATTGATTTATATGTAAGAAATATTAGAAACAAAAGCGTGTATTCTAACGACGAGCTTTCTAATATGATTAGAAGAATAAATAAGATAGCGACAATGGGTGTTGCTCAAGCATTAGGTGGTCTTACGCAACCAATAAAACAGGTTGTACCGGTGGCGATGAATACAATAATGAATGCGGGTTCTATAGATATTATGTCTGTGTTTAATACAGATAAAAATAATTTCATGAGTAACTCAGGACGTTCTATTGCAAATAGAGGTGTTGAATCACAAGCTCAGATTGAATCTATTAACAAGCTAATTGAACAAGCATCAAAATCTAATGCTGAGAAAGCATTGAGCCTTATTGAAAAAGCAAACCGTATGTGGTTAGAAGCATTCTTGGTTAAGCCTGACGTATTCATTGCTAGAGCATCTTGGATGACTTACTATGAGAAGTCGTTAAAGCAACAAGGAATTGATGCCAACAATATAGATTATAATTCTCATGAGTTGAATGAAGAGGCTGCCGATTATGCACAACGCATGGTCGATAGACAACAAAATGTATCGGACTCTGATTTATCGGGTAAGTTGTTTGTAAATAAAAGCGAGATTGTTCAGGTGATGGTGAAGACACTTATGCCTTTTGCAAGTTTCAGGATGAATCAGGCATCAAGATTAGGTGCTGATATGGCTGTGTTGACTGATAAGACATCAACTGATGAGGATAAAAAGATTGCCGCAGCATCACTATCAGGATTTGCTGTCGAGTTAGTAACATTCAAGATTATTTCTGCAGGAATTGCATTACTTCTTGGTTCATTAACTAAATGGATTATGGATAAGGATGAAGATGAGGAAGAGTTTAATAAAAGATTTAAGTCAGTAGTTAAAGGTCAAGTAACAGGAACAATTACTGATATAATTTCTCCCGTCCCATTTGCAGATAAAGGTGTTCAAATGTTGATGAAACCAACAATGGATATGATAGCTGAAAAAACAGGACTCCCTCTTGATATTTATGGTCCATCAAAATCAGACTTTATATCTAACATGGGGACATTTGGTATATCATTACAAAGAGCAACTCAATTATATGAGGTATCCAAACTTGCTGCTACGGGTAAATATACTGACGAGTATGGTAAGGAGCATACTATTTCTGATGAAGATAAAGACTTTATGAAATCTATGTCAGGTCTATCTTTATTAGGTAATGTTGGTCTTGCACCATCTGAAGTAAATAACGTGGTAAATAACTCTGTGAAATACGCTAAACAAAAAACAAAAACTCCTGAAGAGAAAGCTATAGCACAGAAAAATTTAGAGAACAAGGCGAAAGAAACAATGAATAAAGAAGAGGCTCTTCAAAATACTATAAATAGCTCTACAGACCAAGATATAATTGATGCTGCAAATAAGAAAATAGATGAATTATATCCTAGCTCTGAGAAAAAAGAAGAGTTGAAGAAACAAAGACAAATAGAAACTCTGAAGAAAAATGCATTATTGGTTGACCCTGATACAGGCGAGGAGTATGATAACGAGACAGAGCTTAAAAGATACAATCGTCCGTTATGGGAACAGAACTTTGGTCCTCAATCTGATTGGTATAAAGAGCATGAGGCTGAAGATAAATTGAACAAGTTGCTTACAAAAGAAACGAGAGTGCTAGAAGATAAAGAGTATGGATATACTCCAATAAAAAAATCAAGAAAGAATTCAGATGGAAGTACTAAGCGAGGAATTAAATAAATCTGACGTACTTAAAAGACTTGCTCTTGTCTAAATAGATTGTCAATTCATTATCGGTGGGGATACCTAAAGGTTTATTCCCACCAAATTTTATAGCTCCTGAGATACCATCATCTACTTTAGTATAGATAATACCATCTTCACAACACCATATAATAATAGGATTGAATCTCCTGTCTGTTAATTTTAAAAGCCTTCTGACTTCTATTGGCAGCGGATAAGCCATTCTCATCGAGCGTAATCTTGTTACAACCTCTGCATAGGCTATTAGGTTTTTCTCCTTATCAAATACTTTGAAATCAATATCATTCTCGGAAAGCTTATAAAAAGACCCACCAAATACATTTACAAAAGCTGTTATCGCTTTATTTTTTCTTATTTTATCTTCTTCAGATTTAAAAGTCATCATCGTCTACTGAGTTCATTAATGTTTTTAATTCAGATATAACACTTTTAATGTCATTCTTTACAGTTTGCATCTCTCTATCAACCAATTTCTCGTACACCACTGTCAATGACTTATGGCAGCTATCAATACTAAAGATTATCCGTGCAGCACGTTCATTTTCTTTTTTAAGGTCTTCTTTATTCATCTCATATTAAGTTTGGTTTTCTAGATTTAAGATTGAATTTAATTTCTTTAGTATAAATATTTCTTTTCCAACAGGTAGTTTAGCCTCCATCAATTGTATTATCTCATCAAATCGTCTATATCGGGCTTCTATAGTTTCTAATTTAGTATTCCTAAGAACTAACGCATCTACTTTCTTTTCCAAAAATACAACTTGTTGCTTATATTCTGCTCTTGTAACTTTCTTAACGAACTCAATTTCATCACTATCCTTTAAAGATTCCTTAATAAGGTTGTGTTTCATCCTAAATTCTTTCTGAGTTATATATAAGTCTTCAAATTGCTGCCTGTAGTAAATAACGGTAGAGTGGTCCTTGCCCAATGCCCTTCCAATAGATTTAAATGTATAACCCGCCTCATATAGCAATTTTGAGTAGATGAACCTAGCCTCAACTATCTCTCTTTTCCTTTTTTTAGAAAAAACATCTACACCCAAATGGGTTAAGATTAAATTTCTAAATGAAGAAAAATCACTTTCAAATTTTAACGATATCTCTTCCATATTATTCTCCTTTATATACTTCAACTTTAACTCCCATAGACTCTAACTCTTTTGCTCTGAATTTTTGCAGTGGAGTGGTATCTTTCCCCGGACGCTTAACCTCAATAAATATAGCGTCAGAGTTTGGCGGTATCGCAACAAGGTCAGGTATACCATTCTTATTGGTCCTTATTAGCTTTATAACATAATACCCTTTTGCTTCAAGCTCCTTTATTTTCTTGGTTTGTATTGCCTGTTCTGTCATATTTCTAATCGCTTAAAGTGTGATACGGTGTAATCCTTCTTTTTGGTCACTGTCTTGTAGATATCGTGCTCAATTCCTCCCTTGGAGAATATCCAATACACATCATTTTCTAGACGCTCCTTGGTTGTCATTCGGTCTTTACTCTGCCAATAGCTTGTAGCACTAAAATCAATATTATAGTATACTAAGCAGTCTGCCTGTTTTAACGATATCCCTTCTCTTCCCGATACAATTTGCAGTGCTATGCTTTTATCGGTGTCTTCAAAGACACTTAGCTCTGTAGTGAGGCTATCACCAAAGACAATCTTCAAGGCATTCAGCTCCTCTTTGAACTTATAGAATATGCCGATTTTCTTACCTTTAAAATGAGAGTGTATAAACTCAGCTTTTGAGAAGTCTAGAATCATCGACATTCCGCTCTCAAACTTAACCGTACCTGAATACATTTGATGAAGCTTCATCATTAGTTTTACTGCGGTATCAGCTAAGATTACCTCCTGCTTACCCTCAATGATTAGGTCTTTGTTTAGTCGCTTTATTATTGCATACGTCTCAGGCTTCATATCAACCTCTAGGACGCTCTCTGTCGTAACAACTTTGAACCCTGCCTCTACTTGTGAATAACTGATAGTATAAGGTCTCATAGCGTCTAAAATCGTCTCAAGTCCTGCAGAGTAGTCATTAATGAACATACCACCTATTTTCTTCTGCTTCACCTTTACGTATGTCGCACAGAACTTGTAGAAGTTTACAAACTCACGGAATGGATTACTTGGAATACCAAACACTTGATGGAACATCTGAGAGTACGACTCAGGTGTTGGCGTTCCTGATAGTAGTATTACCTTACACTTAGTCTTCTCTATTAATTTTTTCACTGCAACAGCTCTATTGCTTGGCTTTGGGAATGCCCCCATACTATGAGCCTCATCACAGATAATCAAATCCCAATCAAAATCATTAATCACGAGGTGTAGGCTTTCATAGTTAACAACCTTCAGGTTAAAAGTAGCACCCATTAGATTATAGTCATATTCAATTGAGCTTATTGCCTTCTTCTTGGTAATAAACAACACATTTTGTGCATTAATCTTTTTAGCAATCCCTAAACTAGTCAAGGTCTTCCCGGTACGGACCTCCATGGTAAGATACACAAAACCATGAACAAAAATAATCTCTGAACCGGAATTGATAATATTTTCTTGATAGTCTCTAAGTTCAAATGTCGTTGTCATATTCATTTCTTTTAGATAAGATTCTTTGTAGTGTTCGCAGCTTTGTATTACTCTGTCTAGAACCTCCTTTGGTGTGTAATATTTTAGTGTCTCCATTGTTTTAATATCATTAACTTTACCAACCCTTATGGAGTTTGTGTGGGTGATAATTCTCTTAAGCCTTTCGCAGTACTCTAGCATCATAGCATTAGAGTATCCTGACTTTCTATCGATGATATTCATTACCTAGAAATTCTTTTTCTACATGTATCGCATCTGATATCCTCAGTGTATTTTTTAATAATAGGGAAGTCGCATTCGCATGTATAATAATTATTATTTGATAACCTACCCTTGTACATGTTTTTTAGTTTAGCACACTTCTCGTACATTTCTATAGACTCGAAATATTCAATGATATCATTTATTACATCAATACTTACATCATCTAATGGGTCATGAACTAACATTGGTAATCCTGATATTTGAAGCTCAGTAAGAGATACTGAGCCGGTGATTAGACTAAACGAGTTTAACATTGCAATATGAATAAATTGTTTTTCTTTCATAATGATTTTCCGTGAATTCTTTGTTTTAGTCTTTCTGTTTTTTGCGTTCTTATCTCGTTTAACCCTTCTTCAGAGGTTAAAAATATCATTTTCATTTGGTCTAGCATTATCTCAATATCAGCTATTTCTTCGGCAATATCGGACAGGGTTTTTCTTCCTCGTCTATATCCATTTATAGCAACGGTAAGTTCGCCCATCTCCTCAAATAATTGGAAGATTTGATTGTCAATTCCGTACTTCTCAAGTGCAGATTCAAATACTACTTTTTCTTCAGGTGTCATAGTCTACCCTCCAATATCTTTTTTAGTTCAAGTTGTTCGTCTAACAATATTTCAACATCGTCTAATGCGTAGTTATTACCATCCATTGACATTTTTAATTCATCCAACACCTCAATAGTGTGGTTTACGGATTGGATGGCACAATGAACTGCCATATTAAAAGTCATCTTAATACACTCATTATTCACAATTTCTTCCACATCTGTCCAATAACTCTCTACCAAATTATCGGCTGCTTTCTTTGTTTCTTCGTTGGTCATAGTTCTATTTGTTAGGTGGGGTTGGTAATGGCATCCAATGGGTAATATCTTCTTTAGCTAACCAAATTTCTGTATCTATACCAAGCCAACTTGATTCTCCTTTATAAATAGCAGTTAATGGTATTGGTGCTTTTGGATAAGTTATTAAACAATATTGATTATATTTAGGCAACCTCTCCTCCACTTTTACCCACTCGGATTGTTGGAGGGATTGAATGATATCAGTCGCTACTAAACCAAAATCATCTTCAGATATTGCTAAATATTTGCTATATTCTCCATCAAAACCTAACTTATAGGTTTCTTTATATTTATTAAGTATTGCTATTATTTCTTCTGCTTTCATTTTCTTTCATTTTCTTTTATTTTTTTGATGTGAATACTGATAATCTTTAATTTGAAAAGCGATAAATGCCCCTCCTAAGATTGCAAATACAATAGCACATAGCAATGTCAATGTCAATATCCACTTTGTATGCCTGTCCATATTACATACCCTCCACTTCTTTTTTAGCCCATTGCTTGAATCCTTCAAACTTTGATAGAATCAGTTTTGTCTTTTCATTATCAATCGATATGTCAGGAGCGGTAAAACTTTCTATCCAAACATCTAATTGTTTTTTGATTGGAGCTTTAGATAATTTCTGAGCTTCTTTCAATGTTTTTTCTTGGGCTTCTTTTAATTCTTTCTCAACTTTCTCTATCTCTTCCAATTCTTTTTTCAACTTATCGTTCTCTATTCTTTGCTCTTCAATAATCTTAGCAACTCTTTCGTTCTCCTGTGCTTGTGCTTTTTCTGCTTCTTGTTTTTCAAACTGCTTTTTCTCGTAATCTTTTTTAATGGTATCAAGAAATACAGCAAATGAGTCATCGCTCATATTTTCAAATTCAATTCTTGGAATGTCATACATGCTAATGGCTGCAACTCTTTCTTGAATCTTTTTTTCTTTAAGTTCGGCTGTATGCCTTTTTAAAAAGTCTGCTTTCCACGCTGCTTTGTCTTCAATTGCTTTGAATTTAAGCTCCATGATTTGCTTGGCTTTTAGCCACAGTTTATCTTCTAAATCATACTCAGATTTCAACTGCTTAACCTCATCTCTCTTCATGTCAAAAATCTTTTCTGCACTTAGCCTTGCCTTCTTTACATTCTTACGGGCAACATCTGCAAGTTCCATGCTCAGTGTATCGTTGATACTCTTCACTTCAATTGCATCTACTTGACTTTCCCAATTGGCTGTTCCCGTAAACACTTGGTTTAAGACTACACCAACTTCTTCTTTTTTGTCAGCAGAGACTTTCACTGCTAACTCATTTACCTCTTCGGGTAATACTAATACTTGATTTTCCATTTGATTAAAATTCTATTGAATTTTGTACTGTTGCGTTTTGTTTTGTTTTTATAATTATCCATCTTCCAATTTGGTCTCGACCCTCTTCCGGCATAATTCCCTCTTTAAAAATTGCGTAGGAAATTAACCATTTGTAAAACTTTGTCCGGCTGATGGTCATTTTTGCTTTTGGTCCATAGTCAGGATACTCGCTCACAAAATCATTGTATAGTTCCTGCTTGTATAATCGCTCATTTGCATTCAAAGTTCTATTGGTCTCTTGGCTATCAATCAAACCACACCATTCGATAAAGTCATGGCATGTCTCTGCTGATAACTGACGAATCTTTAAGTTTACAAATTTAGATTTCACTAGTCCCGTGTTTAAGAATCCCTGTAGACACCCTATCATGTAGTTATCAAACTCACACCAATCGTCATCGTTCCAATCTCCGAACATCAACTTACCAAATTCATCTAGCGGAGTAAATGCTTTATTGTAATACTGATGAAGCTCAATCTCCCACTTACGTCTTGCAAATGAATTACCTGAACCTTTTATAGCATAGTTCGTAGTAATTGCAATCTTTGGCGATTTGCTAAATGGTATTTTGATGGCATCTTTGTTTTTCTTCTCCAATGTCAACCCTTCGGTAACAACTGAGAACAACCGCTCGAAATCAAAATATCTTTTCACGTCATCGAAGCATAATATCTGTGTATCTGCCGACACTAACTGATATGCAAATGACCTCTCGAACGCAAAAGACTTTCCATCGATAACTACCAACTTTTTCATCTTACTAAGAGCATTCATAAATAATCCCTTTCCCGTACCACCCTCAGGGTTATCGCTGATTACTTCGTCATTAAGAATCACGGCAGGGCAGAATGATAAATTTTTGTAGCCATGCATTAAGAATCCAATTGTACTTTCAGTAGAACTTACTCTCGCATCGTCGTTACCACAAATATTTGATACAAATTTTCTGTAGTCACATGCATCTGTTACCATACATCTATTGAAGTTTCTATCAATCACATGGTCTTTCCAAACGTATCCACCTAAATCCAAATAATCAATAGGTATTATTTCATTCTTAGTAATCTTAACTGCACAATTTCTATAGTACAAATACGCTGTGTCTTTCGTATCTTCAATAAAGTAAATATCAATCGTTGATAGCATTGATAAAAATTCTTCCTTAAAGAATCTCGTATTATCTGCGAAGTAATTGTACACATTCACGTCGTCCAACTCTAATAAGTGCGTAAGCACAAAATCTTTAATTTCTTTTTCCGAAGTATGGTCAATTAGGTTATTGGTAACTTTTACAAACACATAATTCTTTCCTCCTTCAGGGCAATACTTATAGAATCCTGAGTCTTCTAAAAACTGCTTGAAAAGTATATGTACAATTCTAAAAACTCCCTTGTCATTCTTGCTCCAAAATGTTTGTTTGGCATTCTCCTCTTCAACCTTATTCAATACCGAATCAATAACATCGCTATCTAAATTGGAGTCCTGTAACTGATAGCGAATCTCCTTTTTTGAAACACCTCTTCTAAGCTTGGCTTTAATCTGATTAATCTTTTCTTCATCCTCGTAATACTTCGTGCCGAAGTTCGCAGTATGCTTGTATGCTGAATCGATGGTCATATTAATTTCGCCCATCGTAAAGTCATCGTCGGCATATCTATTCAGAACATACGCTGCAAGGCTCTTGTTAATTCCAAAATCATTAAATGCCATAGCAAGTATGTATGCATTATGATTTCTCTGTCCTGATTGCATCGGATATTTCTTCTCCCACCATTTTACGAGAATCTCTACAATTTTATTCTCGTCTGTAATAGGAATCGTTGCTTGGTCTCTAAGCTTACTTACTTCTGTGTATTCCGAATCCTCAATTTTATCCCATATCGACGAGTTCTCATTGATATGCAGTAACGGGTCATAAGACTCGTAGCACACTCTCGATATGTTCTTACTCGTTTTATCGAAGTATGGAGAATTGAAGTACTTCTCAAGTGAATTGAAATACTTCACATGATTTTCTGAATCCGCAGGAATCTTTACTAGAACCTTCAATCCGTTCCCTGATGGAGAAATAAAAACCGAGTAGGCATATTTATTCTTGCTTATATGCTCTTTATCCTGCAATAGCTCCTTTGTATTGACATAACCATCGAAGTCTAGGCATATTAGTCCACTATGCTCAATTAATGCATTGTCGGCTCTCTTATTGAACGTACCGCTAAAGCATATCGCAGGTAATAGTTTCTTAATCTCATTTCTCTCAGGCTTTCTCTTCTCTAGTCGAATCTTTTTAACTAGCTCCTTTGTTGCTCCATTCTTTATTCTATCGAGTATTGCATGTACATCTCGGTAGAAAGGAGCATCGGTATCTTTAATAGTTTTGAATATTGTTACATTATGTGTCATCCTATGTCAAATTTGTGATAGTTTTTTTATGGTTAAGTTACTGATTACTAATATTAATGTCAATAATGTTAATTTTAAATTCAAAATGAAATTAATAAAAAATAATAATAATAGAAGTTCTTATATAAGAGTATAGAGAATAATAATTTGTCATTTTTGGCATGAGTGCTTGGTAAAAAAAAGGGATTGTTAGTCCCCTCTTCATTTTGATGATTTTAGAATGGTAAATCTTCATCATCATCCTCCGCAGGAGCAGGAGGTAAAGGCTCACTTTCTTTTGGTTTTGCTCCGTCAGAGCTTGACTTCGGCTCGTAGGTATCCAACTCGATGTATGGATTACCACTTCTTGCTGTTTTAATGTTGAGGTTAACCCAACCTTTTTTCTCATGAGTTTTCATAAACTCAATCGCTTCATCCACTTTCATCGATAATCTTCCGATTACAAAGTCAGGTGCGTTCTCTTGTCTTTTGAAAGAGAATCCTTCTGCAAAAATTTTGTCTTCTGCCATTTTCTTAATTTTAAAAATATCCCTCAATCTATTTTAACGAGTAAGCCCCCTTTGAGGGTAAGCAACTTAATCGCTTCATTGTGGTCAGGACGAGAATCGACCTCGTAAGTAAGAATATTCGGGGTTCTCACCACATAAATGTGGTCTTATCTTACACCCTGCGTTTACATTTCGCCACCTGACCATTTCAATTTAAGAGCAAGTAGGCTATGCACACTTACCGTTTGGAGGACTCGCTCTTAATTGTGTCTTTGAAGATACTAATATAGCACCTCGTTAATAAAGTAGTTTTGTACGTCATCAATTGCATTTGGTCCAAAATATTTATTATAAACCTCAATTGCTCTGATAACTTTTTCTTCCCCACTATTGATAAAAGCCTCTGATGGATGGAAAATGCCCAACTGCCCTGTTTCTTTATCGATTACATAGAATACTAAGGGCTTTCCAAACAACTCTTGGTATATGTATGCTTGTGAATCGTAATTATATAACTTAGCTGTATACTTGAATTTATTGATATCCATCGTTGTCTTCAAGTCGATAAGAAATGTTGGATTTTCAATGTCAGTCTTACCTTTAAACATCATACCATGAATCATCTTAATGGCAGGTACTTCGTACTTACTCTCAGGCTTAAATATCTCGTCGTAAAATTGAATGTTGCCTTTGATGATACTTGCAAGTTTCTCGATTTCCTCTTTCTCTTTCTTTAGCAAACACATCTCAATTCCATTCTCCTGAACAAAGTCTTTATATATATTGGTATTTCGTGTACTCGCATCAACATACAATACATTCTTAGCTTTGTCAGGCTCGATAAGTAACTGATGAAAATATTTTCCTTCTAGGAAAATCTTTTTCTCGCCCCTATCCGCACCATAAGCTTGTGGATTTGTTAGTAATGTTTTTATGTCTGAGTTTGATAAATATCGCTTACCTATTGCTCCGTAGTAATTCTCGTCGCTCCTTAATTGCTCGATAATATCCATGACTATTCTCCTCCCTCAGTTTTAGTGTCTGTAGAATCTTCCGATGAATTTTCTTGTGCCCCATATTCCGCTTCTTTCGCTTGTTGAGCGTCTGCTGCTGCTTTCTCGATGAGTGCTGCAATAGCTTTCTTCGTGTCTTTATCCATCTTGTACTTTCGGTTCAACTGCTTACCGATTTTATCGATACCTTTTGCGTAGTTCTCAGTAACATACTTGGCAACTTGTGCCCATACTTCTGAGTCTTTTGTCAATGTCGGCAATTCCTCAGGAGGTGTCGGTGCTGTGTCGGGAGTAGTCTCAGGAACATGTGTTGGGATATCTTCGCCCATCCATAAAGCAAGACCTAATCCATGCATCGCAATAGCTTTAGCAGTAGAACGCTGAATAGCTTTGTTGATGTCCATTGATGTAATTTTATCGATGGTAATGGATTTGTTCTTAAAGTCCATTACGGGTAAATAATCAATGTGCTCTAAGTCCTCAATGATGATACCAACCTTTACATAAGCGGTTTTCCCGTCGGTAAAGTAATTCAACCCTGAGTGCTCGTGCTCGTAAATTTTACGCTGTGCTTTTGGGTAATTTGATTTTAAATAATCCCATGCATTTGCCCATGACAAATACTGAACATTACCTTTTTTCTCTACCTTCTCAGATATGCTGATAGAAGATAGTAAGCCGAAGATATTATCTTCGTTACTTGCTGATTTTGTTGTCATATTATGTGTGTATTAGATTAAATTAAACTGTAACTTTTTCTTCAATAGACTTCACAATCTTGCTGTAGTCTTTGTCTTCTTTTATCCTCTTGGCAATAGAAGAAATTCCATAGATAATTGTAGAGTGATTAACGTCGTAACCCGCTTCCTTAGCGTATGAAACAATGATTGAAATTCTCATCGGTCTTTTGTAGCAAAGATAGAATAGTAAAAATCTTGCATCTACCATCTCTCTTTTCTTTGTCTTCAAAAACAACTCTGATTTGTGTACTCTAAATTTGTCGGCAATCGCCTCTGCGTATTTATCAAAAACTATATGTTTCATCTTTTATATTATATTAAATTGAGGTACAAATATAAACATTATGTTTAATTATTGTACAATTTTTTATTATTTCTTAAAGTGCTTTTTTGCATGTATATCCCACATTTTTTGTTCAACAACTGATAGGGTTTTGTCCTCGAATGAAGTTCCAACCTCATCTGACTGCTCAGAATCATTTAGCTCAAAAATAAATCTACCTGACTTCAATGCTTGGATGTAGAATCCGCCAACATATCTTACGATGTCCGTACAATCCTTATGTAGCGGGGCATTGGGTCTTTGTGATAAGAATATATGCTTAGGCATGAATCTTCCCGTACTTGCAAATGTTTCTGCATTGTATTCCCCACCCTTCATTTTCTCAAGGGTATTTATGTACAACCAATCGGGCTTTATTTGCATTTTTTCTTTAATGATTTCTTGTTTTAATGTTGTTTCCATTTTTTGTTTTGTTTAAATGCGATAGCCTACTCCCGAAGTTTCGGCTACTCGCAAAAGTTAGTTAATCTCTACTGCTCTATAATAGCCAGAACTATATTCAAAATTTTCAATTTGTAATTCCCAATTTTTAGGAACGTTTTCCTCAAAATTTTTTCTTGTGATAGCAACACCGTCGTGGAAAAAGTTATATTTTCTCATAGCTATTTAATTTGATTGTTTGATAATGTTATGTTAATTAGTTCAATATGGCATTTCACCCATTTTTCTCTTGGCTTCATTTCTCCGCACTTCCAATAGAAGTTATCATGCTCATGCAACCATGCGGAAAAGCTCGACCATTTACTCGGTCTGTTTTCTTTGATATACGCTTCTAATATTTTTCTTTCGTCATAGGTTATGTGTTTATGAGCATATACTTCATATACCCACGCACAAAGCCCTTGTCTAAATAGTTCTTGCTTTGAAAGCATTACTTTTAATACTCTCCTTACGATAAATAATCCTGCTCTTGTCATGTGTTTTATTTTTTTTCGTTTAAAATATTCGGTTCGTTTGTTGTATCAATAATATCAATTAGTCTTCCTTTATCAATTCGCTCAATCTCCCAAAAAAATCCCATATTAATCCATGAATCTATCATCCTTAAATGCCAACTTAAATAAAAAGCTGACGGATATAATCTATGTCTTGCGAAGATTGATTTGTCTCTTTTCAATATCATCAATAACTCGTCAATTGATGTGATTTTTTTCTTGAGCTTGAAATTACCGCTCTTGGTAATTTTGCCCTCTGCTAAAGTATTGTCGTCGGTATCTCTGAAATACTTTTCTCTTGGTAAAAAATATGTGTCATCCATAATTATCCGAATTGAACTTCGCCTAATGTGATTACTTGGAAAATTAAATCGCTACTCACTGCATCGCCTTCTTTATTCATCTCCGCCTCAATCGCCCATTGAATATTTGCTTCAACTTCACACGACTTTTGAAGTCTCTCCTGCATGGTCTTTTTGCTGATTATTCCCAAAACGTCTTCGGGATTTTCTAAATCATTCATCTCCACTTCTACGTCATGGTCATATACTGCCTGAAATAGTGCTACGCTAAATGGTACTGATGTGTCAGGAACAGCATTTCTTATTTTTTGAATTGCATCCTTCTCCACTAGATACCAATAATTACTTCCGCCTTCGATGGCTGTTACAAAGATGTCTTCTAATGTTTCTTTGCTGATGGTTTTTTTGATTGTGATTTCCATTATATTAAATTTTTAGTGATTAGTTCGGTTAGTATTTCGTTTTTATTTTCTTCAAAGTAAATATGAATTGGGATGGTTCTCACTGAACCCGTAACGTCGTCCGTATCTACGATGCAATTTGTATTCACTCCGTTTTTCTTTGCCCATGTCGTTTCGTTCTCTGATGCTATATGCTCAAAAACGTCGTCGGTATTAATTCGGATATCATACTCGCAATTATCTATTTGTGTGATGACTGATAATACAAATGTCGATGCTGTTGTTATCTCAAAGACCTCAATCTCTGATGTCGTTGGATTACCAATACTTGCCTCTCGCAATTCTGATAATTTATACTTAGGTATTCTGTCCATGATTAAATCTCCTCTAGTCCTAATTCATCTGCTTCGCTATCAATAGATGCCCATATCTGAGTCATTGTTGCTTCGGTTATTAATGCTCGGTTAATGATGTCTCTTGCTTGTTCTTTAGAACAATCGTATTTTGTCGTAACGTCATCGGCACACCATAGATTACCAACCGCAAAATCGAACTCGTGTAATGTCTCTCTTGCTTCTTTCTCCTTCTGCACATTTCCCATTCCTTCGATTATCTCCGTTACTACCGCTACAACTTTGTCGTCCGAATCTTTTATAATGATACGCTCAATATTGAAGTTCCCTTCGGATGCCAACCCCAATGCATATTCTTTTGCTGCTTTGATGGTCTCTTCTCTGTTCAAGTCTACACCAATGTAGATTTCATTTTCGTGCCTAACGTGCTTCACGTCTAAGTACAATTTTACTTGTGTCATTTGTGTGTGGTTTATGGTTTATAAATCTCCGTTTCATCCTTTCGGAATCGTCAGTCTGAGTACTCACTCAGATACGGAGGAGGTGCTGATAAACACCTCCGATAAGATTATCTAAACTTGACAATCTCGTCCTCTCCGAACCACTCCCCACACGAATTGCAATAGTAATTAGCAAAACCATCAAATGCTAAATCATTACAACAACTCACACACATTGGCTTTTCATTCAACACATCAAAATCACTATCATCAAAATTATCATTCTCCCACACATGCTGTTCCTTGTAATTATGAATAGGATACTCACGAGCATAGTCGTCGTAAGTCTTTCTTCTTGGCTCTACATGGAGCGGTCTGATGCTAGGAGTAAACCCATGATTTTTAGGTTTATGACCTTTATAAGTCTTATGTAATTTCTGCCCGTCCGCAGTCTCCATAAGATTGAAGTACACCCAACATTTATATGTCTTGTTGTTATACGTTACGGGTATCTGCTCTCTTTTGTACCATCTCGGATGACCTTCTAATCTATCTAAGTTTGCTAAAACTGTGTCCGATACTCTGAATATGTCCATCTCCACATTATGCCCAACTCCTTGTTGGTTTATTAGATATGGCAACCCCTTCACGATAAGCGGATATTTGTCCTTGCTCAGTCCACTGCCTACGAATTGAGAACCATATAGGTAGCTGTAGTAATTGCTCTCATACTTCTTTAGAGTACCATAGACAGCAACTAAATTCGTTTGCAGTACATTGTCCTTAGAATACCATATCCCGTCCTTCTGAGTCCACAAATGTTTATTGTAAATTTGGTATGTTTTATTTCTAGTATTGATAGTCACGAACCTGCTGTCGTGCTTCTCTAAAATCTCTTTCCATGTATGTCTTGGCTTGTCTCCGATTTGCATCGCTAGAACTCTTGAGTCGCACATTTCTTTGTCGCCTAAATTGTGAATCGTTCCGTTCATCATTAGCAACTCTGACTCGTTTTTCCCGCATACGAATGGATGCGTATTTTCCTTGCAAATTTTACCCACTGTCGCATATCTAAAGTGAGCAATAAATGGTCTGTCTGCGTTCTCTAAAATGTTGTACTCCGCTGATGAATGGTAAGACGTTTCAAACGTGTCCAACCATGTAATGCCTAATCCGTCGGGATTTTTCTTGGCTGATTTTTTCGCTACGTTTTTCGGTAACTTCTCGTTTTTTGGATTGATAATAATTATACACATGATTTGATTTGATTTGTGAGCATCATCTCTTTGGATGAAGAACTCTGATTTAAACTAATATTGAACAAAGATAGCACAAAAATTGAACATAAGCAAATTTATTTTTAACTATTTTCTGTAATGATAACTCGCACATAGAATCTGTCTACATGGTAGTCGGAATAACCCTTTAGCCCATTATCCTCGATGTATGCCTCCGCTAGTTTTTGCGTCTTAAATGTATCAATTAACTGCTCTTTCTTTTTCTCGAAAATTGTTGCAAATGATGTCGGTGCTGCAAATACACCCCACTCGATTGAATTTTTCATAACTGATTGATTTTTAAATTGTTAGATAAAGAGTGTGTCTTTGAAGACACACCCGTTGATTTGTTTTACTCTTCTATTTTTTTAACATGATTGATTACCCTCGTTACCCCAACTTTTTCATAGTCGATTGGGTAGATAACCATTAATGATTTTAGTGTAGATTTGAAGTTCTCTAATTTATCATCAGGCAGGTAAATCAGCCTATCGATAATATCCTGAATCATCTCCTGACGTTCAGCAAAATTGTCTTTATTGCTTTCCATTTTTATTATTGATTTTAGTTTCAATTGCTTCCAATAGCCCACCTAACGTACCCAACACAATAACCACAAGAGTCATGTAAATGGTGAACATCATTGGTGTACACTCGCTTGTTGCCATCGAGTATAGCAGGTAGAGTATGATTGCTACTTCTAAAATAACAATCAGGACGTAAACTTTATACATCTTTCCCATAATGTTTTTTCTTCTTTCTGCTGATAATCATTTCGAAGATATCGTATCGTGATGACCATACTCGCCCCTTGTACATATATCCATTGTCGAGTTCCGTTACACTCTTAAACTCCGATGGTGTTATTCGGAAGTGTTTACCTTTTCCGTTGACAAAATGAAATTCTCCGTACATCTCAGAACCCATCTCCTCGTATTGGTAGTGGAAGTCCACCCGATATGCCTTCGCTCTTTCTCGGAACTCGCTAATGATTGGTGTCCATCTTGTTTCGAAGTTCATAACTCTAACGTAACCATCCTTATTGTGGTCTAATTCTGCGTCTTGGACATATCTCTCCATTACGTCTCTTATAAATGTTGGTGATTTCTTCCCGAATACCTCAACAATGTTGCTACACATATTTGCCATGATTATTTTATTTTGTGATGTTTAATTTTTTAAATAAATTCTTTTTATAGTCTCGGTGCTCCCGCTGTGCCTTTGTCCTGCCTATGCTGTAAATTCAACTCTTTACGCTCGGGAAACAAAATAAACTGAACTAATCGTTTATTTACTCCGAAGTCCTTCGCTAGTCGTGTGATGCTGTACCCATATCTCTCATATAGGTACTTTATAAGCATCTTTTGGCACTCTAGCAACTTTATACGTCGGTCAAAAAATTGACTCTTCAACGCTATTTTATCGCTTTTTCTTGGCATTTTTTCTTGGGATTAGATTTGGTCTTGTGTACCTTTTTAACTCATCATAATACATGTCTCGGTATTCCTCGTACTCTTTGAATCCTCGCTCTAACTCCGCTATTTTGTCCATTATTCCATCCTCGTCCATGTTCTCCACAACCTCAGCGAATTTGTCCGTATCGATGCCCATTAAAATCGTCTTCAGTTTAGTTACCTGAATCATGCGGTCTTTGTAGAATTTGTCGTAATGCTTCAGTAAAATATCGGCATTGTCGAACGCTCTCTCTCGCTCTTCGGGTAGCTCTGCTATTAAGTTTAGCTCCTGCTTTATAAGTATGTCCACTGAGCTATCAAATGTGATGTTGTTCTCCGATATGTATCTCATACACTCGTCGAAAATTAAAGGATTGTAATTCATATTAAATTATATTTTGGTTTTTTAATTGCTCTAATAACTCCGCATCCGTCATGAATCTGCTTCTTAATGCTGAGTAATATTTTTTAACTCTCCCGTTATTGGTGCATACATAGCTATCGTGTAAATCTGCTGTGAATGCCTCTTCGATAAAAAATATATTTACTCCGCCCATCGCATTATGCCACCTCATCGGAGGTAAGCACTCCAATGCCTTAAAATATGCCTTCTGCGATATCTCGAAAAAAGGCTTTGAACTTAGTTTTTTATGGTATGAATTGTAATATATCTCGTAAAAATCGTCCCACTCTAATAAATCATAATTAGATATTTTTTTCTCTTGCAGGTACTCTTTCAGGCTCATATTTGCATAAAATACCTCTTGAGTCTCTTTGTTTACTTGTGCTTGTGCGTACCCCTCGAAATTCTTATCGAGGTTTACTAAATAAAGTGTTGCATTCATTTTGTCTGTGTTTTTTTGTGTGTGTGATTTGATTTGTCGCTGTGTCTTTGAAGACACAATTTTTTTAATAGTCTCTGTCAGGGTAAATGTCCTCCCATCCGTCAACCGCATTGTTGTTGTAGTGTGGCTCTTCCTTAGGCTCTGTGTGCTCGTAAGGCTCTACATAGTACTGCGTGTCAGGAAATAGCTCCTTGTAGTGCTGTTGTACCTTAATTGCCTCCTCGAAATTCTCAATTTCGGTCTGTTCTTCGTTCGGGTATCCGTCTTCGTCGATGCCCATTACTCTAAAATACTGCATGGCTTGTTTTTTATGGTTTTTAAATATCCGTTTCGTCCTTTTGGACTCATCAGCCTGAGCACTCACTCAGGGACGGGATGAGGGGATATAATCCCCTCCGCTCCGCTCAACTTAGAAATTCATTTATACTGCTGTGTATCTCTCCCGTATTAATGAATTTTTGGAAATGCTCCGCATACTTCATAACATCCGCTGTCTTCTCTTCGTCCCCATTGTAAAGGCTTAGTATAATCGGTTTAACCTTTGTTAAAAAATCCTTGTGAGTCCCTTTTACGTTTACGCTGTAGTTAACTATAAAATGCATTAACTCATATCTTCGCATCATTTGTTTAACACTCTCAAACCTGCTCGGTAGTCGAAACTCTAATACATCTTCTTTTACTAAGGCTGTTTGATATTTGCTATTCCACCCGTTACTCCAATAATTCCCGTTATTATCTCTAAGGCTATTAAATATGTCTTCGTCTTTTGACTGCATACGTCTATTTGAACCGCAGTATACATTATTTAACCTCTTACGGAATAGAGCTAACATGATGCCCGAATATTTACGTACGTCTCGTCTTATCTCGTCCCCGCTCATTCCTTTAACTCCTATTGTTATATGCCCTCCGCATTTGCTATTTGACGGGCTATACTCGTCGTTTATTATCTTACTAGCTTTATGCATCATATCAAAAATCTTGTTTCTCCATATGCTCGGAGGTAATAGCGGTAAAATGTGCGTTACCGCCTCGTAACCGCAAGAACTGTCAGTCTCAAACCCGCAGAAAAGCTCATATTCTTTAACTGCGGAGCGGTGTAACTGCGTTTTTTCTACCTCAAACCCAATTGTAAAAATGCTCTCAATTTCCTGCCCGTTTACCTTTAAATTTCCTCGCTTTGTGATAGCTTTTAGCCCTGCGACGTCGATAGTATGCTTTGTCTTATTAAGCATAAGCGGAGCGGGTTTACTGTGGTAGTGTTGAATAACTCCCCTGCGTACCTCTCCCGTAATTTTGTAAATGATGCCCGTTTGCGGGGTTTCTTGGTGTGTCATGATTTCTATTTTTTTTTGTGTGTGTGTGTGTTTGATTTTAGAGTGTCTTCAAAGACACTATTAAAAATATGATATCGCTTCGTCTTCGTCTTCGTCTGTGCTTAAATCTTAGTCTTGGGCGCTGTGGTAAACTTCGTCTGCAAATAACTCGTCATCTGTGATATAGTGCTCTATTGTCTCATATTCCTCGCCTCCGCTTTGTACTCTCATCAAAGACTCTAAAAACTTAATCGCCTCGCTTATCTCCTCCGCTGTGTTTGTCGTTTTTATTACTCCGTTTGAGTCTATGCGGACTGCAAGATTCCCCGCTTCTCTCTTATACGTCATTGTAAAAATGTTTTTTACTCTTCTCTCCGTTTCCACTTCTCCGCTCTCTCCTTCTCCTTCTCCTTCGCCTTCTTCTCCACCCGCTCCGCTCGTCTCTTCCAATTGCTTAGCATATTTTAACAATCCCTCTAAAGTTCTATTCGCCTCGTCGCCTTCTCTCTCTATCTCGTCGCATTTTGTATTAAATTCGTTTATTACTTCCTCTTCTAATTTCCCCGCTTTCACTACCTTGTAAAAATAACTTTTACCCCATCCAAAAACTTTTTTACTGAAGTCTTCTGCTGTCCACGTTAAGCCCTCATTCGCTAAAATTTGCTTCGCCTCGTCTGAGTTAAACCACTCAAACCCCTTTAAAACCAATGCCGATAGCTGCAAGGTTTGAGCAAATTTTTTCTTTTGCCCATTGCTCATTGTTCTGCCTAAACTCCTTATCTCTGATAAGTTTAAACCCTCTTTTACTTCAGGCATGTTCAAAAACGCCTCTTCGATACTTAATAGATTTCTCATAATTGATTGATTTTTAATTGTTTAACTGTTTTGTCTGTGCATTACTTGTTTAATGCGTGTGCAATATACGTCTAATTCTTACACTATACAAGGGGTTTTTAATCTTTTTTTTAGTCCCATTTAAACGAGTAATAAACGCAAGGAATGCGACGGGATGAGTTTATACGATATATTTCTGAATGAGACAAGCGGAGGGATATAACCGCCACAGCGAAGACATGCGTAGCAATGAATTAGTTTGCTTTGTTCCCTGCGTTTGCTGTGTCTTTGAAGACACAAATTGACTGCGTTTGTGTTTGCGTTTGTCTCTGTTTCACTCCATACCATGCGGAGCAAAAACCCGTACCATCGGAGCGGAGCGTGGACGGATGCGGGACGTAAAACGACGGAGCACAGCGGACGGACTGCGTAACAGGAGCACAGGCACAGGCACAGAGCTGACGGAAAAGCCAAAAAAACGAAGCGGAATTTTGGAAAAGCATACCCCCCCGCCACAACAAAAATGTCACTTTCGGCACGGGGGTCGATGTCGCAAAATGGCTATATTACCCGAAGCTTCCGGTCATGTAATATTTTTCATATCTTTGTTGAAATAATTATCGTATGAAAAAGAAAGACAATATTGGATACGCATTTGGACCATTGAATGGTTTGGGTGTAAAGAACGGACGTTTGGTGAATAATGCACCACAGGCGGTATCGGGCATTGCAAGGATGGCTGAGTTAAGAAAAGAGATAAAGAGGTCTGAGAAGATTTCTATAGTTAGAGAGGGCACATATCAGGCGGAGATGATGTCTGATTTGGAGAAGAAATTGAATGGTCTAGAGGACTAGATTAACGACGATTTTAAAAGTTGTCACATTTGATAATTGTGTGTTTTGTATTAAAGGGGAGTTCCGTCATAGACTCCTCTTTTTTGTTTGGAGTTATTTATGTTTAAATTCGTCGTTACTAATGTCGATTTAGTGACGTTTTCTTCTTTATAACTATCTGATTTTCAATTAAACGACGATAATGTTAATTCTTAATTTACTTTATAATTAAAAAAAAATATAATATATATATATTTATATATATATATATAGGGGAACTAAAAAACGACATTGACTATGGAGCTTAAAAATTTATTGGGGTGGACAAGTGCCACCATACTTGGATTACTATTGATTCAAAAAAGTTGTAATACAAAAGAGTGTAAGGACATCGATATAGTGTCACACACGGTTGACACATTCTACACGGAAGGACCGACTCACGTCGAGTATAAGGATAGTCTGATACCATCTAAGGTAGTGCATGATACTATACCGGTGGGCGTGGACACTGCTGCGATTCTTGGTGACTACTTTACCACGAGAACTTATGAGGACAGTGTGTTGTATGATGACTGTAAATTTTATGTGAAGGAGGAGGTGAGTTTAAATAAACTGAAGTCTCGGTACACATCTATGGTGGCGATAAAGGAGAGTATACGGACCACTGATGTGATGGTAAGAAAGCCAAAGGTGATTGTTGGCATCGGTGGGTCACTACTGATGAACGCTAAGGAGCAGTCGATGAGTGTCGACGTGATGCTCGTACCGAGATATGGCAGAGTAATACCATATGGGGGGTATGACATCATTAAAGGGAGTATAAGGGTTGGTGCAGCATTCAGATTAAATTTTGGTCACAAGGATGCATACGAGCCATCATTATAATTTATATATTTGCATACACATAAAAATTAAATCAAATGCAAACAAATCAATTAGGGTATTCACCCAAAAGCCTACAATTTGACGAACAGGCGAGAAAAAAACTTACAGATGGTGTGACTAAGATGGCGAAGGCTGTCAAAAGCACATTAGGTCCAAGTGGTAATACAGTGCTTATCGAGTCGGCAAACCACACGCACGGTATTACGGTGACTAAGGACGGTGTGACAGTGGCGAAGTCTATTGACTTATTAGACCCGGTGGAGAATCTTGCGGTGAAGATGATGAAGGAGGCTGCGGACAAGACTTCAACAATTGCCGGTGACGGAACGACTACAGCAATCGTGCTTACTGAGGCAATGGTGTTGAAAGGTATGGAGCTTATTACTGACGAGGTAAATCGAACTGAGGTATTAAGAGCTATGAATGATATTGTGGCGAAGTCAGTGGTGGAGTTAAAGAAGATGAGTAAGAAGGTGACGAACAATATGCTTATCGACGTTGCAACAATTTCTGCAAACAACGATAGAGTAATTGGTCGTATTATCGCTGATGTGTACAGAGACGTGGGCAAGACGGGCATTGTGACTGTCGAGAATGCTCAAGGTGCTGAGACATACTCTGAGGTCACTAAGGGTCTTAAAATCGCTCGTGGATATTCATCGAATTTATTTATCAATAACCAAAAGAAGGACGAGTGCATCTTTGATGATGTGATGGTGCTAGTGGCTGACGTGGACATCAGTAATATTTTACAGATTGAGAACATACTAAAGCCAATCATACAGGAGAATAAGAAATTATTAATCATTGCTCCATGCTCACCAAATGTGATAAACACATTGGCGGCAAACGTGATGAAGAACAATATCAAGATATGTGCAATACAACCACCTAACTTTGGCTATAAGCAGCATGAGTTGATGCAGGACATTGCGATAAGTGTTGGTGCAACGTATTTTAGTGAGAAGACAGGCGACGATTTATCATTAATGAACTATGCGGACTTAGGACATGCTGCAAGAGTGATTGTTGGTCGTGATACTACGGTGCTAGTGAAGTCAGATTTGAAGTCAGAGCCTGAGAAAATTGAGGAGCGTACTACTCAGTTATGGGCGGCACATGTGGAGGCAAAACGTAAGGCTGACAAGGACTTTATTTTGGAGCGTATTGCGTCATTGACCGGGGGTGTGGGTGTCATTTTTGTTGGTGGAAACACAGATTTAGAGCAAAAAGAATTATACGATAGAGTGGACGATGCGGTGTGTGCGGTGCGTTCAGCATTAGAGGAGGGTATCTTACCCGGTGCAGGGAAGGCATTATACGAGGTAACTACATGTCAAACCAATACAGGTGAGAATGATAATATGGAGTTATCTATTGCAAAGGCTATTATCCAATCAGCATTAGACGCTCCAATAAGACAAATACTTGCCAATGCAGGTCTGTCTCTTGAAGAGATATATACTGAGAAGGTTGATACTTTTGAGGTAGGTACTAAAGGATTTTCTATTGGAAAAACAGGTACAACTCATATTGTTGCGGGTCGTGGATATAACCTAAAGACGGGAACTCATGGTGATTTAATCAAGATGGGTGTAATTGACCCGTTAAAGGTAACGAGAAGTGCTTTACAAAATGCAGTGTCGGTGGCAACAACAATTTTGAGCACCAATGCTATTATCACTATGTCAAGAACGTATGAGGATGAATAATTTTTATATTAAAAAATAAATATCTTTGTAAAAAAAAGACCATATGCCTACATCATCAGTATTTTACATTAACGGTCCATCACTATCTAGTTCGACTGCAATATTTTCGGACGAAGCGATGACCATATGTGCGACTAATGGGTTCTATTCAGATGGTCTAATGACAAGACAGTTGGTTGACTGTGTGCTTTTACCGGGACAAGGTTGTCCAAACTGTGATATTTATGAGTATCCATCAAGTTTAACAGCAAGAACATCGAGTGCATTAGCGTGTTTAGATGATGCTGACAATATTTATTATTTAATTCCATTAGACGGTGTGCCAACCTCAATAGAGGTTGGTGATGCTGTTTTTCAGGATGTATTATCGGAGAGTCCGCTTTTTGATGGTTGGTATGTTACAGGACCGGACACGCTTGGATGTACTATATCATATCGTGTGGCGGCAGGTATTGTAGTTGAACTTATTAACTGCTGTGCAGTTTCAGCATCACTTTGCTATAGCACAGTATCGGCATTAGACGCTACATGCGGATGCCTAGCATAATTAAATTAAATCTAAAATTATATGAAAATTTTAAAAGAAGGTCACAAATACGAGTTAGCAAATTTTGAAAATAAAGATGCTGACGGTCAAGTTATTCAATTCATTGAGAAAGAGCCAACGGATGAAAATCCTGCAGTTTTAAAGACTATCAATGATGGTACTACAAATGAGGAGATTCTCGAAATGTTAATCAACAGAATGAACCATTTACAATCTAAATTTCCATGCAGAGAGAATGCTATTGCAACAACAAAGCTTGATGAAGCATTAATGTGGATGGAGAAACGCACTAAAGATAGAATCAAAAGAAACGTGGAGGGGAAGTATTTAGCATAATGAAAGCAATTGGAACAAATATCCTCATCAAAACTATTGACGAGGAGATTAAAACGGAGTCGGGACTATTATTGTCAGCAGATGATGCAAAAAATATGCGATACAGGAAAGGTAAAGTATTATCACCCGGTACTGATGTCGATGGTATTGAAGCGGGAGATGAAATTTACTATGAAAAGAACCAAAGTTTCACTATGGTTATAGCTAACGAGCAAGTTACTGTGATTCAGAAGAGGGATGTCGTTGTTGTTTTATAGTTTTATTCATATCCTTAATCATATTTCTATAGACTTTATCAGTATATCTTACATTTTTGGCAAACATTGGGTTTGTCGATTGGCTAGTGGGTATTTCATCTCCATTTAATTTATCATAAACGGACTGAAGTACCCTTTCAGCTTTAAAAGAGAGCTTATACATCGCTCTTCGTCCTGCATAATTCCTTCTAAATACATCAATCCACCCATCTTTTACAAGATTTGAGAATCGGCATTTATTCCAACTGAGCAATTCGTCAAATTCATCGAATTTTGCTCGTGAAAAGTACTTTTCTGAGCGTAAAAACAACAAAATATCTAGGTCTGCTTGTGATAAGTCATACTTGGCTTTGACAAAATATCGGACCACTCTCCAATATTTTAAGTAATCAGGTGCATTGGGATTCATTCGATTTAATTTATTACTTTTGTGTGTCAAAGTTAGTTATTAGAAATCAAAAAATTAAAGACATGAAAAATTTAGGTTCAAAAAATGGTAATTCATTACCGGCAGCATCAAAATTGTCTGCTCCTGCATCTGCTCCTGCTACAAAATCATTAAAGCCTTTGTTACAAAAGAACAAAAGCAATAAAATGATGATGAGAGGCGGCAAGTGCTAATTATTAATAGACACTCCTCAAGGTGTTGCAAATTGCATTTTAACCTTGAGAGGTGTCATATTGCTAATTAAAATATTAATATCTTTGTATATCAAATTTCAATCAAATGGCAGAGACAACTAAAAGCCAAGGCTTAGGAGATACAATAGAAAAAATTACAATAGCAACAGGCATTAGGCGTGTTGTTAAATATGTTGCTCAGGTAGCTAAAAAAGATTGTGGCTGTGCTGAGAAAAAAAAAATGTTAAACGAATTAATACCATATAAACAAGATAATCATGCCAACACAGAAACTACAAGTAAGTAGAGCATTAAAAGTAATTCCAAGTGACTACTGCAATATTCCTTTTCCTAATGAAAAATGGAATGGAAATATAGAGGGTGTATCAGTAGATATTATCGAGGATGTAGGTGCTCAATTTTTATCAAACCCAACCGTTCAGATTGGTGATATACTATATTCTGAACAAAACGGAGTTGCTTATACTGTAACCGAGATTGTAAGTGAAGTTGAATTAAGGGTAAATTATGATGACCTAAATCCTACATTAGCAGGAGCATATACTATTTATGCAGGAGACATGAATCAGGGTTGTGTACTGTATATTGGTACATCTATCGCTAATGATATAACGACTGTTATTACTGCAGGTGGAGATACAGTTCAATTAAAAAATCTACCTCAAGGTAGTTTTTGTCCTATTCAAGTGTTAGCGGTAACTACAAGTACCGATACAACAGATATTGTAGCTCTTTGGTAATATGAATGGATTAAGCATAAGCATAGATATTAGCATTAGCGGTAAATAGTTAGTGCTTTTTTTACATAACAATTTTAACTGCAAACATGAAGTTTTCGGAATTTATAAGTAATTATTTCATTGACGACTCTTCATATATTGTAGGGTACAATGCTGAAGCTGACGTAAATATAAAAATACCAATCTTAACTCTTATCGGTGTCCTTTCCAATATAACCGGAACAGGCAATGAGAATATGGGAGCTAAATGGAGTGGTACACATACTATTACAGACTCCTCATTCTTTGATAATGGCAACCTTGTAAAGACACTTCATGGTATCAGTACAAAGGGACTATATCTTGATTTTGCCAATAGCACCTATAAGTTAGGCAATGGTGGCGATAATGGATTAGTAATACTACCTTCTAATAAAGCAAAATTCAGTTCTAGTGTTACAGCTACAGAGTTTATAAAATTAGGAGGACTTTCTACAGAATTCTTAAAAGCTGATGGGAGTGTTGATACTAATGCTTATCAGGGTGAAATTACATTAACTACAGTAGGGTCAACCGGACCGGCAACATTAATTGGAGATGTTCTAAACATTCCTGATTATGCATCTACGTCGGGTACGGTGCTATCAGTAAATAATCAAGACCCTGATTTAGCGGGTAATGTTAGTCTTACAACTACAAATATTCCTCAGGGAACAAATCTTTATTATACAGATAGTTTTGCTAGATTATCATTATCCTCTATAGCAACAGGATTAACATATACTAATACAACAGGTGTATTTAGTCTTACAGCGGGGTATGCAATACCAACTACTACTGAAATTACAAATTGGAATAACATAGTCGAGAGTGCAGTTGTATCTGTTAATAATCAGACTCCTGATATTGATGGAAATGTTAGTTTGACAACTACAAATATTCCACAAGGAACAAATCTTTATTATACAGATTCAAAAGCACGACTATCAATTAGTTCAAGTGCAACAGGACTTACATATACATCAGAGACAGGTATATTTAGTTTAACAGCGGGGTATGCTATACCAACTACAACCGAGATTACTACTTGGAATGATATGGCTGCCGGTGGTGTTACCATCGCAACAGACCAAACTATCACAGGAGTAAAAACATTCACTAAAGATATATTATTTGGTACTGCCTCTATAGGTAGAGGATTAACTCCTGCAAATAATAATCTTGTATTTGGTATAGGTGCAGGTGCTAATATTACACAAGCAGAAACGATTGCGATTGGTCGTTCATCGATGGGTAATACTACAGGTGGATATTTAAATATTGGTATTGGATTAAATACTCTTTACTATGCGACAGGTTCATATAATATTGCTTTAGGTGGACTAGCAATGCAACAAACAACGACAGGTGAGAAAAACTTGGCGATGGGTTATCAGGCACTATTCCAAAATACAATAGGTAATGAAAACTTTGCATTAGGGTATTTTACATTAAATTCTAATACAAGTGGTTCAAGTAATATAGGAATTGGTGCTAATAGTGTATTGACTCAAAATACTATAGGAAGTAGTAATATTGCTATTGGTAGTGGTTCAATGTCAACAAATATCAGCGGTAACTTAAACACAGGTATAGGTACATCATCATTGGCATCGAATACAATAGGAAGTGGTAATGTAGGAATTGGTGCTTATGCATTAAGGCTTAATAGTACAGGTGAATCAAATGTTGGTATTGGTCAGTATGCAGGTTGGAATAACTCAACAGGTATTAGAAATACATCAATAGGAGAAGGAGCGGGATATGGTGCTGTTAGTGCAAACCCAAATTATGGAGTTCATATTGGATTTAATTCAGGTTATATAAATTCAGGAAGTGCAAATACATCATTAGGATATGGTTCAGGTCGTGAATCATCAGGTTCTAATAATATTTTTATAGGATATGCATCAGGATATAATGCTTCATCAGGTAATTATAATGTAGTTATTGGTTCGTATAATTTACCATTATCAAGTCAATCTAATACATTAGCAATAACAGACGGTCAGAGTAATATTAAAATATACTCACCTGATACACATAATATTATTTTAGGTGGAACTACTGATAATGGATTAGCTAAACTTCAAGTTACAGGTGCTATTTATGCAGCAACCATTGCCAATACTACAACAGATACTAATAAATATCTAGTTTCTGATGGTGGTGTTGTAAAATACATTACAGGTACTCAATTATTAGCATTTATTGGTGGAGGAGTAGGAACGGTTACTTCAGTAGACATGACTGTTCCAACAGGACTTTCTATTTTGGGGAATCCGATAACAACAAGTGGTACATTAGCACTTACATATACAGCCGGGTATTCAATTCCAACTAATGCATCACAAACTAATTGGGATACAGCATATACTAACAGAATCACCTCATTAACTGTAACCGGAAACTCAGGTTCAGCTACATTAATTAGTAATGTGCTTAACATTCCGACATATACGTTAGCTGGATTGGGTGGAGTTCCTTATACAGGTGCAACGCAAGATGTTAATTTAGGATTATTTGATTTATATACTGCAAAAGTTTGGCTAAAAGATGTTCCTAATGATACTTATGGTAGTATGGAACTTACTGATGGCGTTTTACATTTTGAGGATGGGGATGGGCATAGTATGGTAACTATGGAAGATGGTTATTTAACTATCGCTAATGCTTCAACTATTAGAGCCTTATTAAATGTTTCGGGATTAAGTGTCAATAGAGATTTTGCTTTCCCTAATGCTTCGGGTACTTTAGCTTTAACAAGTGATTTAAGCTCTTATGTGCCTACAACAAGAACTGTAAGTACAACAAGTCCTTTAACAGGTGGTGGTGCTTTGAGTTCTAATTTAACTTTATCTATTGGTCAGTCTACGGCTTCAACTAATGGTTATTTAAGTTCTGCTGATTGGACTACTTTTAACGGAAAGCAAAACGCAATAACTTTAACAACAACAGGTACTTCGGGTGCTGCTACTTTAGTAGGTTCGACTTTAAATATTCCTAATTACGCTGATACCGATACCGGTATTACTTCTTTAAACGGATTAACTGCTTTAACGCAAACATTTGCAGTAGGAACGAGTGGAACTGACTTCGGTATTTCTTCTGCTACTTCTACGCATACTTTTAACTTACCAACGGCTTCGGCAACAAATAGAGGTGCTTTATCTTCTGCTGATTGGACAACATTTAATAACAAGCAAAACGCTTTAACAAATCCTATCACAGGCACAGGAACAACTAATTATCACACAAAATTTACTTCTAGCGGAGTTATTGGTAATAGTACTATTTCAGATGATGGTTCTTATATTTATAATAACGCAATTCCATTTTATTTAACAGGTGTTAATTCAATAAGATTAATTGGTGGTGTTGGACAACCTGAGTATATGACTCTTGACCAAACTGCTAATAGTGGTGGTAAGAAATGGAGATTTGGGCATACAGGAGCAATAGGAGGTTATAGTTCATTTGATTTTTACAATGAAACTGATGGCACTACACCATTAACTATCGCTGCGGATGGTTCTATAATAACAAATTCGGCATCAAATACAGGCGAAAAATTCATTGTGGGTGGTAGTGCGAGGGTGAATGGTGCATTAACTACCACAGGTAATATTAATGTTGCGGGGTATATTTTTGATACCTCTAATAGTGAGATATTAGCAGGAGCAGATGGGGGAGGTTTTTACTTTGCATCAGGTTCAACAAGTCCTGCTTTACCTATTTATATTGGAGGAATTAATACAACAAACACTATTGTAGCTTCACAACTAACGGCAGCTTCATTCATAAAATCAGGAAGCTCAGATTCATTCTTTTTATTAGGTGGTGGTGGCACGGTAGCAATAAGTAGTTACCAAAGTGCAATTACTTTAACTACTACAGGCACTTCAGGTGCAGCAACACTAGTCGGAAATACATTAAACATTCCAAATTATGCTAGTGGAGGAGGTTCAGGCACAGTTACTTCGGTAGATATGTCTGTACCAATAGGGTTAAGTATTTCAGGTAATCCTATTACAGCATCAGGAACTTTAGCTTTAACATATACAGCCGGATATGCTATTCCTACAACTGCAAAACAAACGCAATGGGATACAGCGTATACTAATAGAATTACATCATTAACTACAACAGGCACTTCAGGTGCTGCTACTCTTAGTGGTAACATTCTTAATATACCAATCTATGGGGGTGGTTCTTTTATTATTAATAATGGAGCAACTCCTGTTGAGCAAAGTATTTCTTCTTTTTGGACTACAGAGATAGATGTTGTTAATGATTCACATAGTTATGTACCATTAAATCCAACTAGTAAATTAATAATAAATCCATGGTACAGCACAACATTAGGTAGTTCTAATTTTTTAACATATCCTATTAGGACTGATTTACAGATTGGTTCGTTTTATAATTATACTTTAAGTCCATTTGCATCTAATGAATCTTCATCGATGTTTATTGGTATGATAAATGGACTTACAACAGGGACTGATAAGAAACATGGTGTTTATATCCTTGAGCCTGAAACAACTAGTGGTGAACCTGGTAAGGCAATTATTGTAAAAGACTATACTGCCGCAACAACATTGTTCTCGGTATTACAAGGTAATGTGTATGCATCAGGTGAAGGTGCATTTAATACAATAACTATTGGCTCTACAATAACATTAACTAATTCTAGTGGAGTATTAAGTTCGGGAAGTGTATCATTCACTACAACAGGATTTGTTAATGCAAATGTATTAAGCACTACAGGGGCTACCGGTTATGTAAGTATCTCTACTTTTATAGGTACTCCTGTAACACCTACTGCAGGGAACATATTCCTTTATAGCAATGGAACTGCATTGTTATATAAAATAAATTCAGGTGCTGCGGTTGATACAATTGTAGGAAAAGATTCTGCACAAACATTAACAAACAAGACTATAACAGGTCTTCATTTATCAGCGGGTATAGCAACAGATGCTCCAATATCATTTACACCAACAGGAGCTGTATTAGAAACAACATCTGAGGCAGGTGACTTTGAAGTTGATAGTATTGGGGTACTTTACTATTCAGTAGCAACCGCTTCAAGGGGTATTGTACCGGCAACTCAAATGCAAATACTGACAACTGATTATCTAACACCTATAGGAACTGCCTCTACATTAAAACAACTTTTTAATGCTTCTACTAACGGAGCTATTACTGTAGAGGCTAGTACTGCTTATGAATTTGAGTGTCTTGTTCGTTTAACCGGTCTTAGTGGAACAAGTGGAACATTTGGATTTGGCTTTTTAGGAACTGCTACCTATACTAGAGTTTCTTATTTAGCTATAGCAAATAAAACAGCATCAGGTGTTCAGACCGCTTCTTCGCACACTTTTGGAATTGCAGCGACATACACAATTATATCTGCGGCAAATACAACGACAACAGGTTATGTTTCTGTTAAAGGTATTTTAATTATTAATGCAGGTGGTACGGTAATTCCTTCTATGGGTGCTCAATTTACAAGTACTTATACTGTAGTTGCAGGGTCTTATTTTAAGATAACAAAACTTGGAAGTAATACACTAACTACAGTAGGTAATTGGTCATAAAAATTAAATAATAAAATTATTATATTTGCATAGACAATACATAAATCATGAACGAATTAAAACCAATCGAGCCGGTTGTTATTCCTACATCAGGAACAGCTACTCAGTTATATGTACAAGCTAATTCATTTTCGGCTTCAGCTACAAATTGTATGCTTTATTATTACCTAGCCGATGAATTAGGTGTTATGCTTATTCAAGGTAACTTGCAAATGACTGAGGAGCAATTTGCTTCTTGGGGAGCAGATAACCAAGTATTGTACGATATTGTAACTTTAGAAAAAGGACTAGTATTACTCCCTCAAGTTTAATAGCATGATACAGGTAGAGGATATAAAAGTATTGAGCATAAATACGTTTTGCATGGTAGCTTTTCACATTGCGAATGTGAATGAATACTTGCAGTCAATATTGCTTTTAGGCACTATTGGATATACAATTGTAAGGACAATTAACGAACTCGATAAATACAGAAACAATAAAAATGGCAAAAGTATCGACAACAAAGACGAAATCTAACTTTGGTCCTCGTAAGGGTGGTAAACACTCTAAAGCAAAAAACAAACAAATTAAAAAATATAAAGGTCAAGGACGATAATATACAAAAAGGAAAAATGTCAGCTGCATATTGGGCAGATAAAGTAAAATGGTAAAATGAAGTGGTTTAGACAATTAATAAGTGACGATAATAATATCAATGAAAGGTCATTCGTTGGCATTATTTCTTTGTTTGCAATGTTATTATCATTAATAGTTAATCTTATTAGTGATTGTTTAGGTCATAAAGTAGTAGTTGAAAACTTTATATTTGATGGATTTATGGTGCTTACAATAGCATCATTTGGCATATCAATGACCGGTAAAATATTTGAAAACATAAAACAAAATAAAGACGATGCAGTTAAGTGAGCATTTATCATTAGCAGAAGTCATTAGAAGTGACTCTGCAAAAAGAAAAGGCATTGCCAATATGCCTACATCAAAGCATCTTGTTAGTTTAGGAATTTTAGCAGATAAGGTATTTGAGCCTATTAGAAAAAACTTTAAGTGCCCAATCTTTATATCTAGTGGCTATAGAAGTAAGGAACTGAATGATGCAGTTGGTGGTAGTTCTACTAGCCAACACAGTACAGGTCAGGCTATCGATATTGATATGGATGGTTCTTCTGACAATGTTACTAATAAAATGATTTTTGATTTTATAAAAGAACACCTAGAGTTTGACCAATTAATTTGGGAGTTTGGGGATAAACTGAATCCTGATTGGGTGCATGTATCTTTTGCTTTAGGGAAAAACAGAAAACAAATTCTTAGAGCTGTAAAAGTTGGTGGAGAATCGAAATATATACCATACGTTTAATTAAATTAATTAATATTATATTTGCATCATGGAAGCAATCAAATCAAATGTAACTTTAACTCCGGATGAGTTGAAGTTAGTTCAAGATATGAACAACGATTTCACACAAGCTAAATTAGCTTTAGGTGATTTAGAATTAAGAAAACAAGAATTATTTGGTGCTATTGCCCAAATGAAAGCTGAGTTCGCTAAAAACGAGCAGGTACTTGTTGAAAAATATGGTGCTGATTCAGTTATCAACATCATGACAGGTGAAGTAACTAAAAAAGAACAAAATGTTAATGCCGACTAAATTTATTGGTGCATTGTTTCAATCAAGAGACATCATGCACATTGCACACTTACAAACTACTTCATTTGCTGAACACAAAGCATTAGATGGATATTATAGTGGCATTCTTGACCTTACAGACTCATTTACTGAAAAGTATTTTGGTCGTAATAAGAGAGTTCCTATTATCATTCCTGAGTCTAAAATTGAGGATTCAATGGAGCATTTAAAAGGAATGCAAAAAATGATTGATGAAGAGCGTAGCAATTACACATCTGAGCTTCAAAACATAATGGATGAGATGCTTGGATTAATTGATGAGACTCTTTATTTATTGACATTATCTTAATTATATAGTCCATGACAAAAATATCATTATACGAGCGAGTTAGCGTTCCTACACTTTCAGATAAGTTAATTGGAACTGACGTGAATAGTGCTAATAAAACAGTAAACTTTACAATAGCTGATGTCCTTTCATTAAGTGCAAGTACTTCTGTTACTTTTACAGAACTGCAAACATTGATAGTTAATGATGATTTAATTGTTGGTGGACTATATATAATTTCTGATTTTCAGACAATTTATGACCAACCTGACTTTACTGCGTTGGGTGTAGCAAAAACTATTGTTGCTACAAAAACAGGTGTTTTAGAGCCACTAGTTGTCATGGCTGTTACTCCGAACACTCTTTCTCCTGAAGCATATTCTACACTACACCCTAACGACACTATTCGTTATGATGTCTCATTTACACAGACAGAAGTAATGGGAGTAGCAGCAAAGGGTAGAATCACATTGAGAATCGACGAGAATAATAACGCAACGAGTTACGACCATCGTAATGTTGTATTTAAAAGATATCTTGACCCGGTTACTGAATTGTTTACAATTGTCAATGATAATGGATTAAACTCAAATACATTAATTCCAACATTTGGTTCAGATTGTATGAATAATGATTTATCAATAAGTAGCACAAATGGCGGTGCATTTTTATTGGTAAATAATGTTTTTGGGGCTAACTGTACTAATAATACATTTGGTGCTAATACATATAATAATACATTTGGAGCACAATTTGAATTTAATACGTTCCAAGCATTTGTTTCAGGGAATACATTTGGAATAAATTGTTCTAATAATTCAATATCAAATTCTTTCTTTTCAAATACTATTGGAGATAATTTTAGTAGTAATAATATTTATGAAAGTTTTGAATTAAATGTAATTGAAGCTAATTTTCAAAAAAATAATATTTACGCAGATTTAAGTAATGTTGATTTTACAGGAACAAGAGCTTATAAAAATGGTTACGTTCAAATCATAATAGGATTTGATGTTGAAGACCCTATGCCATATCCACATTTAATATGGTTCGATGCTAATACTATGACTTTTGACGCTCAATCCTTATAATGGAAATCAGAAAAATATCTATTGGTCCTGACTACAAGGGAAGTGCTATGCATTACCTTATAGGTCAAAAGGTATTAAACGATTCCTATGAGATACATCTTATTAAACTAGACGTTGAGAAAATGTCTGTTAAGATTTATATCATAAATGAGAAAGAAGAAGTTGTTCTTTGGAAAGAGTTCACCTCAACAATGCCTATTTCAATCGAATATAATATAAATTACTAATGAAATCTCCATTCTACTTCATAGCAAAGCCAATGAAGGGGAGAAGATACAACAACACTAAAGATATTGGTGGTATTGAATTTATTGTGAGTACTTCTGAAGAAGACCATAAGTTTTCAAACCGATATGCTGAAGTTGTAGAAACCCCTTCGGGATACAAAGGTCCTATTCAAATAGGAGATGTATTGCTCGTTCATCACAATGTATTTAAGTTTTATAATGACATGAGAGGTCGTCAGAAAAGCGGTAAAAGCTTTTTCAAGGATGACTTGTTCTTTATTGAACTTGACCAATTCTTTATGTTTAAACATAATGGGCAGTGGAATGCCTATGATAGATATTGTTTTGTTAAGCCAATCCCTGTTGAGGAATCTTATATTAAGAAGCCTATAAGTGAAGAGCCTTTAATGGGTATAATGGTGTATCCTAATGATTTCTTAAGAAGTCGTGGAATAAGTTCCGGGGATATGGTTTGTTTTAAACCTGATAGTGAGTATGAATTTGATGTCGATGGAGAAAAATTATATCGAATGTTTGACCACCAAATAACAATAAAGCTATGAAAGATAAGTCTAGGGAAACCAAAGAAAAAATTATAGCCGCAGGTAGAGTTGCTATCGAACAACTCATAAAAATTGCAAAACAAGATATCTTGAAACCTACCGTTGATGAAGATAAAGATATATCAGACTTATCTGCTGATAAACTCAAGAATGCTGCAGCAACAAAAAAATTGGCTATATTCGATGCGTTTGAGATATTAAATCGCATAGAAACAGAACAAGAAACACTTGATTCGATTGATAATGGAGAAAGTAGAACAGATACTAAGCAGGGATTTGCAGAACGAAATTCAAGAAAATAATTCTCTATATACAATTGTAGTTGATTATGTTTCATCTCAAGTAATCTCTAAAAAGAATACTGCTAGGTCTTGGGTGTATGGATATAATGAGCAATATGATTTAGTTGTAATATCTAAGACAGGTCAAATTGGTGAGATATATCTTGTAGCGGGATTATACATTGCACTTCCACTTGCACCTAAGGAGTGTCTTCAAAGACACAATAGCAAATCAGAACAATATTGGGAACGAGAGCCACTTCCTAAGCCACTCCAAAAAATACAGTCAATTTTCCAATGGAATACTATGCCATCTGAATTTAAAGATAGATGGGTAGATTATATTGAAAAACAGTTTGACTATCGTGAAGAAGGATATTGGTATAAAAATAATGGAACACCTACATACATACCCGGTTCTCACTTTATGTATCTTCAGTGGTCATCTATTGACATTGGATATCCCGACTTCCGGGAAGCAAATCGAATACTTTATATTTTTTGGGAAGCATGTAAGGCTGATGAGCGTTGCTTTGGGATGTCTTATTTGAAGATTAGACGTTCAGGATTTTCATTTATGTCATCATCTGAGACTGTAAATATTGGGACAATAGTTCGAGATGCTCGTCTTGGTATTTTATCAAAGACAGGTGCGGATGCTAAGAAAATGTTTACTGATAAGGTAGTGCCTATCAATAGTAAGTTACCGTTCTTCTTTAAACCTATCATGGATGGTATGGATAAACCTAAGACAGAGTTGTCGTTTAGGATTCCGGCAACGAAGATTACAAAGAAGAATATGTATGAGATTGTTGATGATGAAATTGAAGGATTAGATACATCAATCGATTGGAAAAATACTGAAGATAACTCTTATGATGGTGAGAAGTTAAGATTCCTTGTTCACGATGAGAGCGGTAAATGGTTAAAGCCAAATAGTATTGAAGCTAATTGGCGAGTAACTAAAACATGTTTAAGATTAGGTAGTAAAATTATTGGTAAATGTATGATGGGGTCTACTTCAAATGCATTGAGCAAGGGAGGTCAAGGGTACAAAGATTTGTATGAAGATTCAGATATAAAGAATAGAAATAAAAACGGTCAAACTAAAAGTGGACTTTACTCTTTATTTATTCCTATGGAATGGAATATGGAGGGATTTATAGATAAGCATGGTATGCCTGTATTTAGGAAACCTCAAACTCCAATAATGGGGATTGATGGTCAACTAATAAAGAATGGTGCTATCGATTATTGGGAAGCAGAGGTTGATTCGAAGAAGAGTGACCCGGATGATTTGAATGAGTTTTATAGACAGTATCCAAGAACAACATCACATGCGTTCCGTGATGAGAGTAAGCAGTCGCTATTCAACCTTACTAAAATCTATCAGCAAATAGATTACAATGATTCGATGATTACTGAGCAACACCTTACTCGTGGTAGCTTTCATTGGAAAGATGGTATTCAAGATTCTACAGTCATATTTAGTCCCGACCCAAGAGGAAGATTCTTAGTTAGTTGGATACCGCCTAAAAGTCTACAGAATAGATTTATAATAAAAAATGGTAAGAAGTATCCTGCTAATGAACATTTAGGGTCTTTTGGCTGTGACTCTTATGATATATCTGCAGTGGTTGGGGGTAGAGGGTCTAATGGGTCACTCCATGGTATGACTAAGTTCCATATGGATGAAGCTCCTACTAATAAGTTTTTTTTAGAGTATATTGCTAGACCTCAGACCGCTGAGATATTTTTTGAAGAGGTATTGATGGCTATTGTATTCTACGGAATGCCTATATTAGCGGAAAATAATAAACCTAGACTTTTATATCATTTAAAGAATAGAGGTTACAGAGGTTACTCGATGACAAGACCTGACAAGACTTATAATAAGCTCACTAAAACGGAGATAGAACTTGGCGGGATACCTAACTCATCTGAGGACATTAGACAGGCTCATGCGTCAGCTATTGAGTCCTACGTTGAAAAATTTGTAGGGTTTGACTCTGCAGGTGAATATAGGAATACGGAAGATATGGGTGACATGCCATTTAATAGAACACTTATGGATTGGGCAAGATTTAATATTGATGATAGAACGAAATTTGATGCGTCAATTAGTTCAGGATTAGTTCTTATGGCTAACCAAAAACATGTATATCAACCTGAGAAAAAAACATCAAAAATAAGCATTAACTTTGCAAGGTATAAAAACGATGGTACATCAAGTCAAATAATTCGATGAAGAACGATATATTAGTAAACATCCTATCAACAGGATTCCCAACTCAGTTTGTAACTGATAGGGAAAAGGAAACTGATGAGTATGGATTACAAATTGGTCAAGCTATACAATACGAATGGTTTCGTAAAGATGGCAATCAATGTAGATTTTATAGTCAATGGAGAGATTTCCATAAATTAAGACTATATGCAAGAGGTGAGCAATCTATTGCTAAGTACAAAAACGAATTAGCTATTGATGGCGATTTATCTTATTTAAACTTAGATTGGACTCCTGTTCCTATCATCCCAAAATTCGTTGATATCGTTGTTAATGGAATGGCTGATAGATTATTTAAAGTAAAGGCTTACGCACAAGATGCGATGTCTCAAGAAAAAAGAAGTAAATATCAGGATACTGTTGAGGCTCAAATGGCTGCAAAAGATATCCTTCAAACTATACAACAAAATACAGGTGTTAATCCATTTATGATGAATCCTGAAGAGTTGCCGGAGACTGATGAGGAATTGTCGTTAATGATGCAACTTAAATATAAACCTGCTATTGAGATTGCAGAAGAAGAAGCTATTAATACCATAATGGATGAAAACCATTATTTAGATACAAGAAAAAGAGTAGACTATGATTTAACCGTATTAGGAATTGGTGTTACAAAGCACGAGTTCTTGCCCGGCTCAGGAGTTGAGATTTCATATGTTGACCCTGCAAATATAGTTTATAGTTATACAGAAGACCCATATTTTAGAGATTGCTTCTATTGGGGTGAGATTAAAACCTTACCTGTAATTGAGTGCATGAAAATTGACACTACACTGACTACCGATGACTTGAATGAGATATCGATGTATAGTCAAAGTTGGTATAACTATTATAATGTTGCTCAGTTTTATGAGAACAGTATATTCCATAGAGATACATGCACCTTACTTTACTTTAATTATAAGACCACTAAGAAGATGGTTTATAAGAGGAAGAAGTTAAAGAATGGTGGTCTTCGAATGATACAAAAAGATGAGTCCTTTAATCCACCTGTAGAAATGATGGAGGAAGAGGGGTTTGAAAAAGTAGAAAAGACAATTGATGTTTGGTATAATGGTATTATGGTGATGGGTACTAATATCCTTTTAAAATGGGAGTTAGCTCAAAATATGGTTAGACCAAAATCAGCATCGCAACATGCACTACCAAATTATGTTGCATCAGCACCAAGAATGTATAAAGGTGTAATTGAATCATTAGTAAGAAGAATGATTCCTTTTGCTGACTTAATTCAAATAACACACTTAAAACTACAACAAGTAATTGCTCGTGTAGTTCCGGACGGTGTATTTATTGATGCTGATGGTATAAATGAGGTTGACTTAGGTAATGGTGCAGCATATAGTCCTCAAGATGCATTAAGACTTTACTTTCAAACAGGTAGTGTTATTGGTAGAAGTTACACCCAAGATGGAGAATTTAATAATGCAAGAGTTCCTATTCAGCAATTAACATCAAACTCAGGAGCTAGTAAAACTCAAATGCTTATTACTAACTATAACCATTATATGGATATGATTCGTTCTGTAACGGGATTAAATGAGGCTAGAGACGGTTCAAATCCTGACCCTAACTCATTAGTTGGTTTACAGAAGTTAGCAGCGTTAAATTCGAATACAGCTACCCGTCACATTCTTGATGGTAGTATTTTTATTTATAGGTCAATTGCGGAAGCATTAACATATAGAATTGCAGATATTTTAGAGTATGCTGATTTTAAAGAAGACTTTTGCAATAAAATCGGTAAGTACAATGTGTCGTTATTAGGCGATATAAGTGATTTATATATCTATGATTTTGGCATTTTCATTGAAATATCACCTGATGAAGAAGAAAAATCACAACTTGAAGCTAATATTCAAATGGCATTATCAAAAAGTGATATCAATCTTGAGGACGCAATTGACATCCGTGAAATCAGAAATCTTAAACTTGCGAATCAATTACTCAAGCTTAAAAGAATGAAAAAGCAAGAGCGAGAGGATAAGATGGAGATGCAAAAACAAGCTATGATTTCGCAACAAAATATTAAGTCTCAAGAGTTGGCAGCTCAAACTGCAATGCAGAAAATACAAGCTGAGACTCAATCTAAGATGCAAATCAAACAAGCTGAAGTTGCATTTGAAATGCAATTATTAGAAAAAGAAGCTCAATTGAAACAGATGCTTATGGCTGACGAGTTTAATTATAACTCTCAGATATATGGAATGAAAGAAGGGTTATTTAATAAACGTGAAAACGAGAAAGAGACCGCTAAATCAAAACGTATTAGCCAACAAAGTACAGAACAATCTAAACTTATAAATCAAAGACAAAATAACTTACCTCCTATGAATTTTGAATCTAATGAGGATAGTTTAGATGGGTTAGATTTAGGTGAATTTGAACCTCGATAAAGAATATTAAAAATTTTATATAAATTTGTAACAAATAAAATCAAATCAAATGAATTTACAAGTAAGAGTAGTTGAGGGTTTCGAAGCGAAATCAATTCAAGAAAGAGAACAAGAATTGCTTGATAAGCACGAACAGAAGTTAAACGAAGAAGGAACAGGAGTAGGTGATGATGATAAGGGAGCAGGTGATGATGATAAGGGAGCAGGTGATGAATCTAAAGAAATTGATTTTAAAGAGACTGACGTTCTTTCATATATTGGTAAAAGATACAATAAGCAGATTGATTCACTAGATGATTTAATCAACGCAAGGAAGGAAGCTGAAGAACTTCCGGAAGATGTAGCTGCTTATTTTAAATACAAAAAAGAAACAGGAAGAGGTTTCGAAGATTTCATTGAGTTAAAGAAAGACTTTAGTTCAATGAATGAAGATTCTCTTTTAAAAACTTACTTATTAAAGACACAAGAAGGTCTTGATGAGTCAGATATTGAAACCTTGATGGACGATTATCGCTATGATGAAGATATAGATGATGCTTCAGATATCAAGAAAACAAAATTAGCAAAGAAAAAGATTATTACGGAAGCTAAAAAGTATTTCACTCAACAACAAGAAACCTACAAAATACCCCTTGAGTCAAGTGTGGTAAAGGGTATTCCTGATGAAGAGAAAGAAACTTATGAATCTTTCAAGCAATATACACAACAAGCAAAAACCCAACAGGAACAAGAATCAGTCAAACGTGATTGGTTTCAAAAGAAAAGCGATGAGGTGTTTAATGGAGAATTCAAAGGTTTTGAGTTTAACATAGACGATAAAAAGTTTGTCTTTACTCCCGGTGATGCTACTGAGTTAAAGAAAATTCAATCAACTCCAATGAACTTTATTTCAAAGTTCTTAGATGAGAATGGATTAATCAAAGACGCAGCAGGTTACCATAGGGCATTAGCAATGGCGATGAATCCTGAAAAGGCGGCAAGATACTTCTACGAACAGGGGTTAGCTGCAGCAACAGATGATGTTACACGAAAGATAAAGAATATTAATATGTCTGAGCGTAAAGCACCTGAGGTTATGAGTAAAGGAGGATTCCAAGTAAAAGTAAAGGATGATAGTTCGGGTCGTTCACTTAAAATTAAAAGTAACAAGAAAAATTAAAACTTAAAAAAATGCCAAATCAATTACAAGTATCTCCGACATACGCATTGCAGCCAAGTGCAGAGCAAGTGCCTTTGTCTACAAATTATATTACCAACTTCGATTTCTTGAATCAGTATCTTCCTGATACTTACGAAAAGGAATTTGAGCGTTACGGTAATCGTACAATCGCTTCATTCCTTCGTCAAGTAGGAGCAGAGCTTCCGTCTAATTCAGACATGATTAAATGGGCAGAGCAAGGTCGTTTACATACAAAGTATGTTAATTGCGATTCAGATGCTGCTGCTGCTGCTGATACAGCAACTATTACTGTAAGTGATGCATTAAATCCAAGTACAGGACCGGGTTCAGGTGGAATTGCAATCCGTAAAGGACAAACAGTTTTCATCTCTGCAAATAATGGTACAGGTTCAAACAAAGGTATTGTTACAGCTGTAGATACAACTGCAGGTACTTTTGGTGTTGCTTACTACGAAGCAGGTGGTCAGGTGTTCGCAGGGACAGCTGTATTAACAGTTTGGATTTACGGTTCTGAGTTCAAAAAAGGAACTTATGGAATGGAAGGCTCTTTAGAAGCAAATGATGAGTTCTTCGATAACTCTCCAATCATCATCAAAGATAAATATGCAGTATCAGGTTCTGATATGGCACAAATCGGATGGGTTGAGATTACAACAGAGAATGGTGCAAACGGATACTTATGGTATTTGAAATCAGAGCACGAAACTCGTTTACGTTTCGAAGATTACTTAGAAACTTCAATGATTGAAGCAGTTCCTGCTGAAGCAGGTTCGGGTGTTAAAACTCAAACAACTTACACATCAGCAGGTGACAAAGGTTCAGAAGGTATCTTTTATGTTGTAAACAACAGAGGTAACGTATGGTCAGGTGGTAATCCAACTACTTTGGCAGATTTCGATACCATTGTTTCTCGCTTAGATAAGCAAGGTGCAATCGAAGAAAATGCTATCTTCTTAAATCGTGATTTCGGATTCGATATCGACGATATGTTAGCAACATTAAATGGCTACAGTGCAACAGGTTCATCAAACGCAGCATCATTCGGTTTATTCGATAACGATGCAGAGATGGCGTTAAATTTAGGGTTCTCAGGTTTCCGTAGAGGTTACGATTTCTACAAAACTGATTGGAAATACCTAAATGACCCAACAATGCGTGGTGGTTTACCTTCAGTTGCAGGTTCGGGTCGTGTTAATGGTTTATTAGTACCTGCAGGTTCTACATCAGTGTATGACCAAATCATGGGTAAAAACGCTAAGAGACCTTTCTTACACGTTCGTTACAGAGCAACTGAAACTGAAGACCGTCGTTACAAAACTTGGATTACAGGTTCTGCCGGTGGTGCAGCTACAAGCGATTTAGATGCAATGGAGGTTAACTTCTTGTCAGAAAGATGTGTTTGTACATTAGGTGCTAACAACTTCGTGTTGTTCAATTACTAATCAATTAAAAGGGTGGTGTCTTTAAAGACACTGCCCTTTATTTATAAATTTTAATCATATTATATCAAATGAAAAAATTAGCTCCTGCAGATAGGGTGTATAAATTATTAAGGAACGCAGCTCCTTTGTCGTACACATTGCCAATTAGAAACTCAAAGCGTTACCCATTATTATGGTTTGACGAAGAGAACAATACCAACAGAGCGTTAAGATACGCTGTCAATCAAAAGAGTCCTTTTGAAGACGAACAAGATGGAAATGCGATTATTGAACCGGTTGTTTTTGAGAGTGGCTTCTTAGCTGTTCCTAAATCAAATCCTGTGTTACAAGAGTTTTTGCATTATCATCCATTAAACGGAAAATCATTCGTTGAAGTAAACCAAGAGAAAGATGCTTCTGCTCAGGTTGATAAGTTAAATATTGAGGTTGATGCTTTAATTCAAGCTCGTGAGTTAACTGTGGACCAATTAGAAACAGTATCTCGTGTTTTATTTGGCAAAGACCCACAAAAAATCACAACTGCAGAGTTGAGACGTGATGTGTTGGTGTTTGCTAAGAAAGACCCTTCAGGATTACTTAATATTTTAAATGACCCAATGCTTAGACATAATTCAAATGTGCATGTATTCTTTAACAATAAGTTGCTGACATTCAGAAATAGTGGCAAAGAGGTTTGGTTTAATACACCATCAAACAAAAAGAAGATGCTTTCAGTTCCATTTGGTCATGACCCATATGAGGTTGTTGCCCAATATTTACAAACAGACGAAGGTATTGACGCTCTAAAAATGTTAGAGAGTAACTCATAATCTTAATTTCCATAGTTCATAGCTTAATTAGTTAATTAGGGAGTGCAATTTGTACTCCCTTTTTTGTTTATATTTGTAAAAAAAACAAGGTAAATGATAAACGAAGTAAGAAGTATAGTATTATCTGTATTGAACAAAAACAATTACGGATACATATCTCCATCGGACTTTAACTTGTATGCGAAAAACGCACAAATGGAGTTGTATGACGAGTATTTTAGTAGTTATAATAAAACTATAAATATGGAGAATGTTCGAACCTCAGGTACGGACTATGCAAATGTTATAAAAACAATATCTGAAGTATTAGAAACATTTATGAGACCTAAGTTTTTAACTCAGGTTACTGCGAATACAAATGAATATTACTACCCATCGTTAATAACGACAGGGAGTGAGGCTTACATGGTAGATAGAGTGGAATGTTATAGCTCATTGTTACCAAACACTAGATTAGGAGATGCCGACAAGGTTACGTTTGGAAGTTTAGGGATGTTATTGGCATCAAATTTAACCAAACCAACAGAGGAGTATCCTGTATATACACTGCATGATAATATCATAACTGTATATCCTGATACTTTAAATAAGGGAAATTCAGTTAAGTGTTATTACTTTACTTATCCTCAAGACCCTAATTGGACATATACCGAGTTAACTAATGGCGAACCTACATTTAACCCATCATTACCGGGATATCAAGATTTTCAACTTCCTAATGAGGATGGCTATAAATTAGCGATGAAAATTCTTCAATATGCAGGTCTATCAATTAGAGAACTTGAGATTACGCAATACGCACTTGGTCAAGAACAACACGAACAACCATCATTCAGTCAAAAACAATAATAGGTTATGGCATACATATCACAATACGAATACTACGATAATAATGGTCTAAGTCCCGAAGATAAGAATTGGGGGTCTTACCAATATGTATCATTGTTTGATATCGTAAACAACTACATACTTATGTATTACGGTAATCACTCCTTAGTAAATAATGAGGAGCGATATAAAATATTATTTCATGCAAAGAGAGCAGTTCAAGAATTAAACTACGATGCATTTAAAGAAGTAAAAGCATTAGAGTTAACAGTTGCTGATAATCTTATATTTATCTTGCCATCTGACTATGTCAATTGGGTTAGAATATCTTTGTATAAAGATGGTATTTTAAGACCAATGACACAGAACATTCAAACACTTTCATCTAAAGCATACTTACAAAGTCAGCAAGGTAATATTCTATTTGACCAAGATGGTAATGTTCTTATGCCACAACAATCAACCATTGACTACCAAAGACTTCATGGAACTAAGAAGGATATCTACTTAAATCCTAATAGTCAGTTTAATGGACAGGCAGGTTGGAATATTGATGGGGCTTGGTATTTTGATATAAGCATTGGTAAGAGATTTGGATTAAATACAGAGACTGCTAATGCAAATCCAACATTTAATATTGATAATAAGCGTGGAGTTATTAACTTTAACTCAGATATGATTGATGAGACGTGTATTTTAGAATACATCTCTGATGGTATGGAGAATGGGAATGATGCATTAGTAAGTATCAATAAGATGTTCGAATCATATGTTTACGCATATATACAATATGAAATTTTGAACAGCAAACTTGGTGTTCAGGAGTATGTTGTTGCTAGAGCAAAGAAAAATAAGACAGCCTTATTAAGAAATGCTAAAATAAGAATTAGTGATATCCATCCGGGAAGATTATTAATGAGTCTTAGAGGTATGGATAAAATTATCAAATAATATTATGACTACATTATCAAGAAGTTTTTCTGCAGGTAAGATGAATAAAGTTGTTGATGAACGACTTATTCCTAACGGTGAATACATTGATGCTCTTAATATCAGAATGGGTTCTACTGAACAGTCTGAGATTGGAGTCATAGAAAACTCAAAAGGTAATTCTCTTTTGGTTTCTTTGACATACATTGATGGTACTCCTTTAAGTGCTGCAGCAAGAACTATTGGTGCTTATGCTGATGGCATGAATGAAACTATTTATTGGTTTGTTCATGACCCTGAGTTTACTGTAGGTGCTACAGGTAAGCTTGATATGATTGTATCTCTTAACGTATTTACAAACATACTTACATACCATGTAATTAGTATTAATGACAATTCAGACTCAACTACTACTTTAAATTTTAATAGTTCTTATTTAATTACAGGAATAAATTTGATTGGAGATTTATTATTCTTTACGGATTATTATAACCAACCAAGGTTTATAAATACAACAAAAAATTATCGTAATCCTGTTCTAAATATTGATGGAATTACTGATGAAGAGTTGTTGGTTATAAAAAAACCACCTACTGAGTCTCCAACACTTCAACCAAGAGTAATTGAGGGTGAAGAAGATTTTTTAACAACTAGATTTATATCTTTTGCATATCGCTACAGATATAGTGATGGTGAATACTCTGCTACATCTCAATGGTCTCAAATATCATTTGTCCCTGATAATTTTAATTTCAGTGCAAATAGTATGCTAAATGAGGGAATGGTAAATTCCTGCAATGCAGCTGATATTACATTCAATACAGGTGGAGAACTTGTAGTTGGTATTGATTTGCTTTTCAAAGAATCTCTAAGTAGTATCATTAAAGTTATTGAAAAAATAGATAAGCAGACTGCAGGATATAATGACAATGAATTAAGAACATTTACATTCATAAATAGTAAAATATTTACAATTCTACCTGCAACAGAGTTGTTAAGGTTATACGATAATGTACCTAGATTGGCTAAAGCTCAAACAATAATGGGCAATAGATTAATGTACGGTAATTACATAGAAGGATACGATTTAATTGACTCATTAGGGGAGCAAGTATATTTAGAGTATACACCTCGTATTTTAAGTGAAGTAATAGGCTCTAGTTCGATATCTGCAGAAACTATCTCTAGCAATTATGCTATAAATGGTGCTCAGACAATATTAGATTCATCATTAAGAATTGACCTAACCGGGAAAGCATTAATAAAAGGAGCTTCAATTAGTTTTGAAATAACTTTAAACCATAGTTCATTTTCAGGATTTATTACACCTCCAATAGAGACAACGACAAACGTAACTGTTGACTTTAAGTTTTACTTATCAAAGGATTATGCATCTGTTTACGAGATGGTTAATAGTGATGAGTTTCAGACATTAGTTGGGACAATATCAAATATTCAACCTGTAGCTACAGCATGTAGTGGTAAAACATTTACAGATTCATTAAACTGTGGACTGCCTAATAACTTGGGAACATACGAAAAAACATTAAGTGGTATTTATGCTTTTAATCAACCTGTCAGTTTTATTGCATCTACGTCGAATAACTTAATCGACATACAACCTATTGCAATGCAATATGTAGATTCAGTGATTCCAACACAAATAGTTTATGAATACTATAAGATAACAGCATTTAGTGCTTCGTATCAAGAAATAGCAAACCCAACTAGCTTACATAGCAATAGAGGATATGAGATTGGTATTGTATACATGGATGAGTATAATCGCTCGACTACAACTTTAGTAAGTCCTAATAATACTGTGTATATCCCTTGTGGGAGTTCAGATACAAAGAACTCAATACTAATAGACATTCCTCCTGCTCAAAAACCTCCATATTGGGCTACTCGATATAAATTTGTAATACAACCTGATGAAGAAAATTATGAGGTAATTTACACCAATTTATTCTTTCAAGACCCCAATACGAATGAAGTTTGGTTTTTACTTGAAGGTGAAAATGCAAAGAAAATTGAAACAGGAGATAGATTAATTGTCAAGGCTGATTCTGATGGACCATTAGATACATGTGTTTACGCAACTGTCCTTGAAAAAGAATCTAAGGCAGAAGCATTTATAACACCACTATCAGGAGCAACAGTTCCTTCAGGTGTTTATATGAAAATAAATCCTAATAGTTTTTCTGCAGCCTCAACACCTGATGCTGTGTTTGCACCGGGGAGAATTCAGCAATGTACAACAAGTACTAATGGTGCTTATGCAATATTTGGGTATGTGATGAATATTAAAAGAGAGGTTGGATTTGACCCACTTAATCCCACATGGGAGTATGAGGATTACACTATACCTGCAGGTAGTAAAATTAAATGGTTTACCGATTGGAACAGAAATGGGCACGGAAGTGCATGTGAAAAAAGAGGGTTTTTAGCAGATGCTGATTTTATATCTTCAGAAAGTTACGATAATGTTGTTGATTGGTTTAATGGAGAAAATGCAGCAGCTGTACTAATGGATGGGTATTCTAAAGATGGAGGTACAACACTTGTTTATATTCCAACTATTGGTATTATGTCTCCATCTCTACCTAATTTTACAACATTATACATACAATGGTACAGAAGCCCTGTCACTAATCAATTAATATTACAATTATCAACAGGATTAAGTTGTTCAGGTAGAAATTTTCCTAATGATAGAAAATACTGTGTTACAACAGACATTCAAGTGTTTAGAGCTATTGATAATATCATATTCGAAACAGAACCTACGGATGCATTGCCTGATGTATTTTTTGAAAACAACTTATCATTCCCTATTCAAGATGGATTTCATGTTGGTAATATAGCAACTCAGACAGATACAACTTCAGCGACTATAGATACAGAGTTCTTCAATTGCTTTGCTTTTGGTAATGGTGCTGAGAGTTATAAGATAAGAGACTCAATCGCAGGTAGAAGTTTTAACCTTGGAGAGAGAGTTACATCTGTATCTGCTCAAGATTATAAGATGGCAGATAGATTTGCAGGGATTACCTATAGTGGTATTTATAATGCTGAATCTAATCTTAATAAATTAAATGAGTTTAATTTAGGTGTAGCAAACTTTAAGAATTTAGAAGTTTCATTTGGACCAATATATATAATGGATTCTAGAAGGACTGATATTTTAGTTCTTCAAGAAGATAAAATCTCATATGTATTGGCAGGTAAGAATCTTCTTTCTGACGCAGCAGGTGGCGATGTTCTTACTTCTGTTCCTGAAGTATTAGGAACTCAAATTGCTCGTACTGAAAAGTATGGTATTAGTTTTAATCCTGAAAGTTATGTTCATTGGGGTTACGATAGATATTTCACTGATAGTAAAAGAGGTGTAGTCCTTAATTTAAAGGGCGATGAAGCATCATCAGAACAACTGACAGTAGTATCTGAGTTTAGTATGAGAACATGGTTTAGAGACCTCTTTAATGCGTCATTTAATACTCAGAAACTTGGAGGTTATGACCCATACATGAATGAGTATGTATTATCATCGAATGATATCGCAATACCATCACCTACTTCGTGTTTAAGTTGTGGAGTTACTCAGCAATTTTTATTGAATGCTAGTAATGTAATACAATACTGTGTTGATTTAAGTCAATTGGTTGGCGATGTTACTGTTTCTTACGAGATAATATCTATTGACGAAGGTGTTGAGATTACGGTAGATGCTGATTATAATGCAACTCCGTATAGCTCAGGAGCTACTTCAGTATCAGGGTCTTTTGTTGTAAATAAAGATAGTCAAACTGTACTTAGTACTAATATAACACTTTCTGCTACAGGTAGTGCTACAATACAATTAACAGTATCGTGTCCTGTTCCTCAAGCATTAACTATTATTGAGATTGTTATCACAAATAATAGTGATACAGGTAAGACTACGCATACTCAATATCGATACACTAGCGATACTTATACGTCGCCAATACAAACTAATGCAATAACATTTGTATCAGGAACAAGTAATCCATTGATATCTTCATACATATTAAGAGATGGGTTTATTGGTTCAGGTTCTTTCCCTACAGTAGGAAGTTCTATGCGTATGATAAGTAATAAGTTCTCTACAGATACTTTTACTTTTAATTCAGCAAGTAACTTTTTTAAATACCATACATCAGATATACTATACGGAGATACATCTGTAGAGGTTCAGACATTATTAAGTCTGTCATCTATGTTACTTTCTGAGGGTGGTCCTTCTGTTTGGTATGGAGACT